>Ga0210407_10000510_pt1 | contig 43859 bp, 33 predicted proteins | sample IncBWC27MmetaG_FD_150860 | JGI IMG/M metagenome (GOLD analysis project Ga0210407, IMG submission 150860) | Forest soil microbial communities from Barre Woods Harvard Forest LTER site, Petersham, Massachusetts, United States - Inc-BW-C-27-M | ecosystem: Environmental > Terrestrial > Soil >...
ATCTGGGGGGACTATCAAGGCCCATGCCGGAGGCGATTGTAGAACCGGAGAGTCCGTGATGAGCGATGAATTGTCTGCATACCTCTTATCGCGCATACGCATCGGCGGATACGCGTCATTCGTGAAGAGGGGTCGAAGGCACGTAGGCCTGACAGCTAAATCGCCGAACCGTCCATCGAATCTGGATTTGTAATGATAAGTCGGCTTGTAGGAAGTGATCGTGATTGCTCCCGGTTGACGGCACACCTGGAAGTAATCCAGATGCCTGATTTATGCGCTAACTGCCATACCTTCAAACCAATCCGCTGCCAAATTCGGGGTGCTCTCCTCGCTTCGATCCGCAATCCCCGCGGTACCATTTCGGGAAACATCTCCACTGTGTAATTATTACATATTGAATATAGGTCCCTTTCATGATAACATCGGCGCGGCATGATGAACCGCTCCAACCCGGCAAAGCACTCCTTGGCTAATCGGTTTCGCCCTCCGCCGCCGGAAATTCTAATCGGTACACCGATTATTAGAAATCGCCCTAACCCCTCTCCGTTCAGCCACTTAATTTTTTCTAATCGGTACAAAAAGCCCCCCTCCCCCCCGGTTACTATCTTGCAAAATTTCATTCGCATTTTCTTCTCCGGCGAAAGCACCGATCCGATAAGGGTCGGTGTCCCGAAGCGCCTCACAGCGAGGGATCTGCTTTTGGGTTTTCCGGGCCCAACAAGGGCCGGTCTCCAGAAGCCAGGCGCAGTCCTGCACCGTCTGGTGCAGGGTACAGCGAGGGATCTGCTGTCCTTTCTATCCCCGCCGCTCGCGTATCCTTCATATCCCCTCGAACCTCCAACATCGGACGCCGATCTACCATCCTTGCCTCCCTGCCTCCTTGCTTCGTTGCCCCTGATTTCATCTACCGCCGCTGGGATAGCCGCCAGGATCCGCTCCATCAAAATTCACGGCGGCGCTCGAACCCAAGAGGAACGATTGACATCGGCTGCCTCGAGGGAGTACGTTTGCCCCGCTTCGCGGTAAATCCCACCCTACAAAGGAGTGCATCATGCGTGTGTGGCTTTCGCTCTTCGCGGTGGCGGCGGGCCTCTGCCTCGCCCCCAGCGTTTCGGCTCAAGATGCAGTGAAGGTTGACCCCAAGCACTACTCGGTGGTCAGCGAAAACAATCAGGTCCGAATTCTGAAGATCCACTACGGCGCGCACGAGAAGTCCGTCATGCACAGTCATCCCAACGCCGTTGCCGTCTTCCTCACCGACGCCAAAGGCACGTTCACCATGCCGGACGGAAAAACGCAAAACTTCGACAACAAGGCCGGAACCTCTGAGTATTCGGCGGCCGGCACGCACCTGCCGGAAAACACCGGCGACAAGGCCTTCGATATAATCCTCGTCGAACTGAAAGCCAAACCCGCGGCCAAGCCGGCCGCGAAACCAGCAGCGAAGCCGGCAGCAAAGAAAGAATAGTTTCCGGCCCAGGACGTATTCTTGATCTCCCATTCCGTGGAATGCCCACCCCTGCCGCTCCCTCAGCAGGCAGGGGTGGGAGCTTCCCTCCCGCCAAGACCTTCGATCGCCCAACCTGTGGAAAACTCCCCGCCGCCCAGGGAAGCCGTGCCCGTTCGACAATTTTGTGGGATTATTGTCCGGCTCACGTCTAAACGGGAGGAAGGCTCATGAAGATTTCCGCATGGCCGGTTCCGGTGACCGTCCTGCTGCTCGCGTTCACCACCTTGAGCGCCTCGCCCGCGTCCGGCCAGGCCGCGGGAACCTCGCCGACCCAGGACTCCGCGACGAAGCCCGCTCCCGCCAAGAGTCCAACTGCCGACAAAGACGCCGCCGCAGCTAAGGATCCGGCGCTCAAGCCCCAGGGCAACGCCGACGACCCCGAAAATTACGCCTCGCTGATGCTCACCGACGACCAGAAAGCCCGCATCAAGGCCATCCGCGACGACTCCGCCCTGCAAATCGCCGCCGCGCAGAAGGACAAAACCCTCACCGACGAGCAAAAAGAGCGCCGCATCAAGGAAATCCGCAAAGCCTCCCGCGCCCAGGTCTTTGCCGTCCTCACTCCCGACCAGCAGAAGACTTGGTCCTATGAGCAGCGTCAGCGACGCGAGGCAAAGTCGGCGGCGAAGAAGCCGTAGCCCTCCCCCGCGTCCTCTTCCTCCCGAGGCGCACTTCCCGGCAACTAAACCAGCGCGCCGCCGCGCCCCAGCCTCACCAGCTCACGGAGAAGGCCACACCTCTTAGGTGGTCGGAGCTTTAGCTCCGACGTAGCAGCTTTGCTTGGATTGGGCTTTAGCCCCTGAGGAAAGCTTCTCTGCATTTTTCCTCAAACTCTCAAGTCACAAATCGAAGCGCGAAAATTATTTTGCCTCGCGCGCGGATTTCTCTTGCATCGGAAAATTTTTTCCGTATTCTGCAATTTGCGAAATCGCTCCGCTTGCGCGGCCGTGAGAGAGCGAGGAACGCTTTAGGAGGACGCGACAAGCAATTGAGCACCATATCTCTCCCAGCCCAGTTTCCTGCCCGGGCGCTTCCCTCACCTCGAAGAATTGCCAAGCTGACACTCTGGCCGCTCGTCGCCGCCACCTTCTTTATGGTTTCCGGCGGCACCTACGGCACCGAAGACATCATTCATGGCGCGGGCTATGGCCTCGGGATCTTCTTGCTACTTCTAACGCCGCTCATCTGGAGCCTCCCGACGGCCTACATGATTGGCGAGCTTTCCAGCGCCCTGCCGTCGGAAGGCGGCTATTACGCCTGGGTGCGCCGCGCGCTCGGCAATTTCTGGGGATTTCAGGAGGCCTGGCTGTCGCTGGTCGCCAGCATTTTCGACATGGCGATTTATCCGACTCTCTTTGTCCTCTATCTAACGCGCCTGTTCCCCTGGTTCGCCGTGGGCCATCGCGGCGTGATGGTGGGCCTGGCGGTGGTCTCCGTGTGCGCGCTGATGAATATCGCCGGCATCCGCGTGGTGGCGATTTCCTCGCTCTGGCTGTTCTTCCTGCTGTCCGGGCCGTTTGCGCTGATCGTTCTGATCGCCCCGATGAAAATTGGAGCCCTCGCAGGCGTCGAGACTGCGCCGACCACCTCGACCGTCGGCCTAGTCGGCGGCCTGCTCATTTGCATGTGGAATTACATGGGCTGGGACAACGCCTCGACTATCGCCGCGGAAGTCCGCCGCCCGCAGCGCACCTACCCGCGCGCCATGATGCTCGCCGTAATCGTGGTAGCGCTCACCTACGTGCTGCCGTTTGCCGCCATGTGGCTGACGGGCGTGCCCTCCACCGCCTTCGAAACCGGATCGTGGGCCGATCTTGCCGGCATGATGGGCGGACTAATGGGCGGGCCGCTGGTGGCTCGAGCGTTCCGCGTGGCCCTGGTCCTTGGCGGAATGATGAGCGCGTTCGGCATGTTCAACGCATTGGTGATGAGCTATTCGCGCCTGCCGCTGGCGATGGCTCAGGACGGCATGCTGCCGGCGGTATTCGGCAAGCTCCAGCGCAAGACGCGCGCCCCATGGGTTGCCATCCTGGTGCTTGCGGCGGGCTGGGCGCTCTGCCTCGGCCTCGGATTCGAGCGCCTGGTGACCATCGACATCCTGCTCTACGGCATGAGCCTGATGCTCGAGTTCGTCGCGCTGGTGGCACTGCGCATCAAGGAGCCAGACCTGCGCCGCCCATTCCGCGTCCCCGGCGGCATGACTGGCGCGGTGATGGTCGGCGTCTTCCCCGCCCTGCTGCTGATCTTCTCGGCCGTCCACGGCGAAAGCGAGCACATCCTGGGCACGAACGGCCTGGTCTTCGGCGCGCTCCTGATCTTCGGCGGCTTCGTAGCCTACCTGGCCATGTCCTCGTTCAAGAAGGACGGCTGGTCCACCGCCGCGCTAAAAGATCAAAGCAAAGCCGCGTAGGTCAGGCAAGTCCCTCACGCCGGTTCCTCGGGGTGGTTGGTTAGTATCCAAGCGTTCGGCTCCAACCGACCTCAAGCAACCAAGCGACCGGCTGAACCATCGGTGCCAAGGAAGCCATGCGAGATGCGGACTGCCGCAGACTGCGAGAGAACTACGTGGTGATTTTGTGGCGAATTTTCTCCCTGACCGCTGTAACTGTGGGGCTGTTCCTCTGCCGCCCATCGACTCCTCTTGCCGCACAGAATTCTGAACCGTCGCCGATTCAGGATGCTGAGGAATATGCTGTTTATAGTGCAGTCCTAAATGCGGAGTTCGCGGCAGAAACGGCGACGCGCCAATTTGTAATAGATGATTACACGCCCAGCCCAAAGAAACCCAAGTTTACTGGCTTTATCGGAGGGTTGACCTTTTCCGGTGCCGCGCTCCCCCCGATTGACCCCCAAACCGCCGCTGACTTTGACGCCAAAATCAAGGAATCTTCAGCGTTGGAAAGGAAGTTTTCACTGAACCTGCCCTATGTTCTTGTCTCCGAATGTGATCTGCGCAAAATTTTCCCTCCTGACGCACAAGGACACATTGACGCCGGGCCGTGGCAACAGTTCTACGAAAAATACCCGGGAGCACTTGGCATCATTTCACTTTCCCGCGTAGGCTTCAATTCAACTAAGCAAGAGGCCGTCGTCCGTGTCGCCGTTCAATATGGATTATTGGGCGGGTCTGGAAAGGTTTTTGTATTGTCCAAACGAAGTGAAAAATGGGAGATCCGAAAAAAAGTCACGATTTGGCTTTCCTAACCAGGAAATGGCGTCAGTCCCTTGCTCGTGGCTTTTGCCATTCTCTGAAATCTGAAATTTCTAATTTGAAATTGCCTTCAGGTGTTCTCTGCGCCCTCTGCGCCTCGGCGGTAAATCGTCGCTTCCTCCGAAATCTCCAATTCCCAATTTGAAACCTCACCGACCCCCAATTTTATCCTTGCATACTGGTTACTTCCATGATATCATCGGCGCGGCATGATGAATCGCTCCAACCCGGCAATGCACTCCTTGGCTAATCGGTTTCGCCCTCCGCCGCCGGAAATTCTAATCGGTACACCGATTAATAGAAATCGCCCTAAACCCTCTCCCTTCAACCACTTAATTTTTTCTAATCGGTACAGAAAGCCCCCCTCCCCCCCGGTTACTATCTTGCAACATTTCATTCGCCTTTTCTTCTCCGGCGAAACACCTCTCCCTCCCCGGGTGCCAACTCACCCCCTGCCTAGTCTCACTCCTGGCTACTCACTACTCTTCTCACGATTCCATTGCCCCCGCAGTGCCAATATCATTTAATCGTCCCGGCCATGGCCGCACCCTCCACCCCCTCCTACGACTACATCATCATCGGCGCCGGCTCGGCCGGCTGCGTCCTAGCCGCCCGGCTCACCGAAAATCCGCACACGCGCGTGCTGCTGCTCGAAGCCGGCGGCCCGGACACGGCGCAGGAGATCCGCATTCCCGCGGCGTTTTCGAAGTTGTTCAAGACCGCCGTGGACTGGGATTGCTCCACCGATCCCGAGCCGCACCTGGGCGGACGCCGCCTGTACTGGCCGCGTGGAAAAGTGCTCGGCGGTTCCAGCGCCATCAACGCCATGATCTACATCCGCGGCAACGCGCTCGACTACGAGCACTGGAAATCCCTCGGAAACGACGGCTGGAGTTTCCAGGACGTCCTTCCCTACTTCAAGAAATCCGAAAACCAGGAGCGCGGCGCCTCGGAATTTCACGGCAGTGGCGGGCCAATGGCTGTGGCCGACTTGCGGTACGTGAACCCGCTTACGCGCGCCTTTTTGACTGGAGCGGAAGAAATTGGCATTCCGCGCAACGCGGATTTCAACGGCGCAACGCAGGAGGGCGCCGGGCTGTACCAGGTGACGCAAAAAAATGGCAGCCGTCACAGCGCCGCCGACGCGTATCTGCGCCCCGCGCTCGGCCGTCGAAATTTAACGCTACGCACGGGCGCGCATGCCACGCGGGTGCTTCTCCAAGGCGGCCGCGCCGTGGGCACCGCCTACTTGCGGCACGGAGCGGCCGAGATAGCTCGCGCCGAGCGCGAAGTGATTCTCTCCGGCGGTACGATTCACTCGCCGCAACTCCTGCTGCTCTCCGGGATCGGCCCGGCAGACGAATTGTGCCGTGCTGGCATCGCTCCGACTCACGATCTTCCAGGCGTGGGAAAAAATCTGCACGACCACCCCATGGTGTCAGTCGGGTATCTGTGCAAGCAGCCGGTCAGCCTGGCAAGCGCCGAGACGCTTCCGAATTTGCTGCGCTACATGTTCTGGAAGCGCGGGCCGCTGGTTTCAAACGTAGCGGAGGCGGGAATTTTCACGCACACACGCGAGGGAATGCTAGTTCCCGACATGCAACTTCTCTTCGGGCCAGCCTACTACCACAATCACGGCCTCGACACGCGCAAAGAGCATGCCTTCGGATTTGGCCCGACGCTGGTCGCACCGGAAAGCCGCGGCTCGGTCACTTTGCGCTCGGCCAACGCGCTCGAGCCCGCCGCCATTCGCGCAAACTATCTGGCCACCGACGCCGACATGCGCGTGATGGTCGAAGGAGTGCGCCTCTCGCGCCGTCTGGCGCACACCAAGGCGTTCCAGCCGTTCACCGGCCAGGAATTGTATCCCGGCGCGCAAGCAACCACGGACGAGGACATCACCGCGTTCCTGCGCGCCGAATTGCAAACCCTCTATCATCCCGTGGGAACCTGCAAGATGGGCAACGATGCCATGGCCGTGGTGGATTCCCGGCTGCGCGTCCGCGGACTCGAGGCGCTGCGCGTTGTTGACGCGTCGGTGATGCCGCGCGTGATTGCCGGAAACACCAACGCTCCGACAATCATGATCGCCGAAAAGGCCGCGGACATGATTCGCGAGGATGCTCGATGAGCGCGCGGCGCGAACGGCGTCGCAAGTGCGCGCGCAATATTTCTGCTATTCTTTTCGCCGTGCTAAGACGCCTGATTGTCGCGATCTTTCTCCTCTGCGCAGGCAGCTCGATGATGCTCGTGCACGCGCAACAGGAGCAAACCCCGCCCCCGGCCGGCGCCGCCCAGGAACAATCACAGCAACCGGCGCCACCGCAGCCCCCCGCGCCGCAAATCGTGCCGCCGTTGGCAGTGCGCTCCGGACCCATCATTATCTTGGATCCCGCGCACGGCGGCGCGGACACCGGCGCCCGCGGACCCGGCGCAATCATGGAGAAGGATATCGTGCTGCTTTATGCTCGCGTGGTGCGCGTGGAACTCGAGCGCCATGGATTCCGCGTGCTGATGACGCGCAACGACGATTCGAATCCCTCTTACGACGATCGTGCCGCAGTGGCCAACGGGCACCGCGATGCCCTGTTCATCAGCTTCCACATCTCTTCGACGGGTACGCCAGGGCTCGCGCGCGCTTATTACTACCAATTCTCAAGCGCTGCTCCACAAACCACAGTCAGCGTGACGCCGTGGGAAGAAGCCCAGCGGCCGTTTGCCGATGCAAGCCGCCGTTGCGCCGATGTGCTGGGCGCGGATCTGGCCCAGCATTTTAGCGGCTCGCCCGCTGCATCCATTGCCGTGGCCGTTCGTGATTTGCGGTCGGTGGCGGCTCCCGCGGTGGCGGTGGAAATTTCCAGCGTCTCGGTCAGTGATCCGAACATTCTGAACGCGCTGGCCCAGCCACTCGCGACTTCCTTGGCGCGGAGCATCGTGGCGTTCCGGCCGGCGGCAACCGCGGGGGGAAAATAATGCCGCGGAACCTCAGAACCCTCGTCATCATCCTCAGCGTGGGCGTGCTGCTCGGCCTGATCAGTTTGCATGGACTTCACGACCGGGTTCAGAAGCTGGCGGAGGATCAGCGCTCCGAGGAACAGGCGCGCCGCGAAGTGTTGCAGCCGCAGCTTTCGACGCCCACGGACGTGAAGGTGCAAGCGAAAATTTTCTGGGCGGCCGACGCGGACCGCTGTGCGCCGGTGGAGCTGGAGATGTCGCTTTCCGCCGATCCCGTGCAGCGCGCAAAACAGGTGATGCAGGCGCTGATTGAGGTGCCGCCGACACCGGAGCAACGGACTCTTCCGGGAGACACCAGTTTGCTCGGGTTCTACCTGCTTCCGGACGGAACGGCGCTCGCGGATTTTTCCGAGGCGTTAACGGCGGAGTCGCCTTCCGGAATTTTGAGCGAGAATCTGGAAATAGAGTCCATCGTCAAAACGCTCGAGAGCAATGTGCCGGCCTTGCACCGGTTGAAGATTCTGATTCAAGGCCAGGAAGTGGACACGCTGGCGGGCCACGTGGACCTGACCGGATTTTTTGAATTGAACGCGCCGCCTCAGCCAGCTGGTGCAAATGGGGCGCAAAGCGCGGCCGCGGCGCCGCCTGCCCCGTGATAGCGGCAATCGAAACGTGGATGCGGGAAGCGCGGTTGACAGTTTGGAAGGCAATCGTCAGACTGAAATTGAAGTCGGCAGTCTGATGAGCGAAGTGCAGTAAAGGAGGCAATCGTTGCGATCGGATGGACGCGCAGCCGATGAATTGCGGCGGGTGAAAATCACTCCGGACTTCATTCCCTCGGCCGAAGGAAGTGTCTTGATCGAAGCCGGGCAGACGCGGGTGATTATCACAGCGACTGTGGAAGACGGTGTGCCATCGTTCCTCAAGGGCACCGGCAAAGGCTGGGTGACCGGGGAATACGGAATGCTTCCGCGCTCTACTGAAGAGCGCACGCCGCGCGAGGCCACCCGCGGTAAACAATCCGGGCGCACGCTGGAAATCCAGCGAATGATCGGGCGGACACTTCGCGCTGTAACCGACTTGAAATCTCTCGGCGAACGCACCGTATGGCTTGATTGCGACGTAATCCAGGCCGACGGAGGAACGCGCACCGCATCGGTGACCGGAGCGTTCGTGGCCCTGGCACTGGCGCTCGAACGCATGGTGTCGGCAGGAATGCTCCGCGCCGTGCCGCTGATGGATTGCCTTGCGGCCACCAGCGTGGGAATCGTGGATGACCAGTTGCTGCTCGACCTGGCCTACGAAGAGGATTCCAGCGCGCAGGTGGATATGAACGTGGTGATGACCGGCGGTGGCCGGTTTGTGGAAGTACAGGCCAGCGCCGAGGGACGGCCGTACACCGAGCAGGAGCTGCAACAATTGCTCGCGCTCGCAGCTGGAGGAATTCGCCGGCTGATTGAAGCGCAGCGGGAATTGTTGCACATGAATTTCAGCGCGCGCGCCCGCTAGAACCGAAAAAATGTCCGCGCCCGTGCGAGTCCTCCTGGCGACTTCGAATCCGGGAAAATTGCGCGAGTACGAAATCCTGGCGCGCGAATTTTCCGTCGCCATCGCGCTCCTGCCGAATTTTCGCGAGATCCCTGCGTTCGAAGAATCCGCTCCCACGTTCGCCGAAAACGCCGCGGGAAAAGCCCAGCACTATAGCCGCTATTCATCCGGAATCGCGTTGGCCGACGATTCCGGGCTGGTGGTGCCAACGCTCGGCGGCGCTCCGGGAATTCATTCTGCTCGATACGCCGGGCCGCGCGCGACAGACTCGGACCGAGTGATTAAATTGTTGCGCGAGATGGAAGGAAAAGAGGGAGAGCAGCGTCGCGCGCGGTTTGTGTGCGTCACGGCCTTGGCGCGCGAGGGCCGCGTCTTTGCTGTGGTCTCGGAATCAGCCGAAGGGATGCTGACGAAGGAGCCGCGCGGCACCGACGGATTCGGGTACGACCCCGTGTTTTTCTTCGAGCATCTCGGGAAGACGTATGCTGAAGCCACGCGAGATGAAAAAAACCGCTACAGCCACCGCGGCAAAGCGTTCCATAAGGCTCTAGCAGTTTTGACCGACTCCAGTCCTGCCACTTTGGCCCGGCTTCACGCATCTAAGGGTGTGTTGTAACGAAAATGCTTGCTCCAGGACTGACCAGGGGAGTAAAAACGTAGCCCTGCCTCAGAGGTGACCCATGGCGACTCCGAAGGTTGCGCCGGACCTACACGCGGTGCTGCTGTCTCGAATGCGAGAGGCACGAGTTCGCACGGACGAGCTGTTTGATCTTCTGCCTCCTAACTCTTTTTACGACCGCCCGGTGGCGGAGCGGCATCGACTCATCTTCTATCTCGGACACTTAGAAGCATTCGACTGGAATCTGCTGAGCAGACCACTTGGGCTCGCGTCGAGCGACGCCGTATCCGACAATTTATTTGCCTTCGGCATTGATCCTGTGGGAGGAGGATTGCCAACCGACACGCCCGGCGATTGGCCCGGGATCGCGCACGTGGAGAAATACAATCGAAACGTCCGCGAGCGGCTGGATGCCGAACTGAGTGATCCTCGGCGTTTGATCAGGTCAAGCGAGCAGGGCTTGGCGGATGGAACGCTGCTGCAAGTGGCCATCGAACACCGGCTGATGCACGCCGAGACGTTGAGTTATCTGCTGCACAATCTCGCGCTGGAGAGAAAAATCCCACAGCCCACTGCGCATTGTGACCCGAGGCCTTCGCCAAGGCACCGGCAGGCTACCATTCCAGCGGGGACGGCCACGCTTGGGCAGTCGAGCATGTCGGGACGCGCATTTGGGTGGGACAACGAATTCGAGGCGCAGCAGGTTTCCGTGCCGAGTTTTTCGATGGACGTGTTTCCAGTCACAAATGGCGAATTCTTGAGATTCATCCACGCTGGCGGATACCAGGATGCGAATTACTGGCGTCCCGAGGACTGGGAATGGAAGCGGCGGCAGCGCCTGGAGCACCCGCATTTCTGGCTGCCGCGTTCCAGTTCACAGGCGTCGGATCCGGACACGCACTGGGAATACCGCGCGATGTTCGGTGCGATTCCTCTGCCGCGGTCGTGGCCGGTGTATGTGAGCTGGGCGGAAGCTGCTGCTTTTGCCCGCTGGGCGAGGAAGAAATTGCCGTCCGAGGCGCAATGGCACCGCGCCGCGTATGGCACACCGGAAGGAAGTGACCTCCGGTATCCGTGGGGGGATGAAGCTCCGCACGCGACGAGAGGCAATTTTCAGTTCGAGCGGTGGGACGCGGCGCCGGTGGATGCTCATCCCGCGGGCGCGAGCGCGTTTTGCGTCCAAGATCTGCTCGGCAATGGATGGGAGTGGACGTCAACTGCTTTCGGTCCGCTGCCGGGATTTCAGGCGTTCCCCTTCTATCCCGGCTACTCCGCGGATTTCTTCGACGGAAAACATTTTGTGATGAAGGGCGGATCGCCGCGCACCGACGCGTGCATGCTGCGGCGCTCGTTCCGGAATTGGTTCCAGCCGCATTACCCGTACGTGTACGCCACATTCCGCTGCGTGGAGGAATAAGCATGAGCACCTCTCCGCGAATGGCTCCAACAACATTGCAGTCCCCGGCGCACGAACAATTTGCGTCCGAAGTAGTTGTCGGGCTCAGCCACCCGGGACAAAAAGAACTGCCGTCGAAGTATTTGTACGACGAAGTAGGCTCGGCGCTGTTCGACGCCATATGCGTTTTGCCGGAATATGGGCTGAGCCGCGCAGGTATGCGCCTGGCAAAGCGTTTTTCGCACGACATCATCGGGCACCTGCCCGGGCCAATGATTGTCGCGGAGTTGGGCAGCGGGAGCGGGCAGAAGACGCGCTGGCTGCTGGAAGCCCTAGCACGGCGGCAGCGCGTAAATTACTACCCGATTGATATTTCCGGGAGCGCGTTGCACCGCTGCAAGCAGGAACTGAGTCATATCGATATGGTGAGTATTGTCGGGTTCGAACAGGCTTACCTGGACGGATTGCAGGAAGTAGCGGCGCGGCGGCGTGAGGGCGAGGGAATTTTTGTGCTCTTCCTCGGAAGCACCATTGGGAATTTCGACCGGCCGGCGGGCGATCAATTCCTGCGCGAGGTCCGCGCGATTCTTCGCGAAGGAGACGCGCTGCTGCTCTCGACGGACTTGGTGAAACCGGTCCCCAAGTTAATCCTGGCGTATGACGATCGCGCGGGGGTGACTGCGGCCTTTAATAAGAATCTGCTGGCGCGAATTAATCACGAGCTGGACGGCGATTTTGACCTTCGCCGCTTTGAGCACACCGTGCGTTATGACCAGAGTGAGCGGCGCATCGAGATGCATCTTCGCTCGACGGCCTGGCAACGGGTTACGATTCGTAAGGCTGGTTTTGGATTTTACCTGCGCGAAGGCGAGACCATTTGGACGGAGAGCTCGCACAAATACAGTGGCGAAGAAGTGGTGCGTATGGGCGAACGCACGGGATATCGGTGCGCTGGGCAGTGGTTCGATTCCGAGTGGGAGTTCGCGCAAAATCTTTTCTTCGCCGTGTAGCGTCCCAGTGGAGCTCCACCGCGGCTGTGGTATAGTTCGGCGCTCGATGGTCAAGGCGAAGAAAAAAACTTCTGGGAAAAAGTCCGTGGCGAAGGCGGGGTCGGCGCGACGAGCAAGGCCGGCAGCATCAGGCGGCGGACACGGAACGGATCCGGCGCGTGTGCGCGCCATCCTCGAAAAACTTGACCAGGCATATCCTGCCGTTACCTGCGCGCTGCGGCACGACAATTCCTTTCAACTCCTGATCTCGACGATTCTTTCTGCGCAATGCACTGATGAGCGCGTGAACCAGGTGACGGCCAGTCTGTTTCCCAAGTATCCGAACCCGAAAGCGTTCGCCCACGCGAACTCGAAAGAGCTGGAGCAGGATATTCGTCCCACCGGGTTCTTCCGTAACAAAACGAAATCCATCATGGGTGCGAGCAAGAAAATTGTGGAGGAATTTCGCGGCGAGGTGCCGCGGACAATGGAAGAGCTGCTGACCCTGCCCGGCGTGGCGCGCAAGACAGCGAATGTGGTGCTGGGGACGGCGTTTGGGATCGCCTCCGGCGTTGTGGTGGATACGCACGTGCAGCGGCTTTCGGGGCGGCTGGACCTGTCGAAGAATACAGACCCAAAAAAAATTGAGCAGGACCTGATGCAGATCATCCCTCGGGATAGGTGGATTCTCTTCTCCCACCAACTGATCTGGCACGGGCGGCGAGTGTGCCAGGCGCGCAAACCCAAGTGCCTGGAGTGCAATCTCGAGCAACTGTGCTATTCGAAAGATAAGACGAACTAATCCTCCTCGTCGTGCAATCTCTGTTTGGCTCATACTGAGCAGCAGAATACTGCAGACAGTCCACTCGAAACTGTGGAGCCGGAACCAATGCTGTATCAGTATTTTACAGTATGAAGACTGGGATCACTTGGCTTAGATTTGGCGTGGAGCAGACGGAGGGAAATGTATTATACTGCATGTTGGCGTTCATGAGTTCTGCAACCCCAACTAGGAATGAATCAAAGGGCCGATTGCTGCGCCGATCGGCATCGAATTCAGAGGGGAACTTCCTTAACACGTTGGGGCAGCGAGTGCGGTTGCTGCGCAATCGCCGAGGTATGACGCGCAAGATGGTGGCGCGGGAAGCGAACGTATCCGAACGACACCTGGCGCAGCTTGAGGCGGGCGAAGGGAATGTCTCTATCGTGCTGCTGAGGAGGATCGCCGGGGCGGTGAGCGCTTCACTTGAAGAGTTGTTTGTCCAGGATGCGGCGAACCCCGAAGAGAAGAAGATGATCCAACGATTCCTCGATCGGATTCCACCAAACCGGTTGGAAGAAGTGCTGAGCCGATTGACGCGCGAGATTTGTTTGCAATCGGAGGCACGCCGCGGTCGGATCGCAATGATTGGGTTGCGGGGAGCGGGAAAATCAACGCTGGGGGCGAAGCTGGCGGAGGATTTGGGCGTTTCGTTCATAGAACTGGATCGCGAGATTGAAAAGGACACTGGCATTCCGCTGCGGGAAATTTTTCACCTCTACGGGCAATCGGGGTACCGGGCCATGGAGCGGCGAACGCTTGAGCGAGTGATCCGCGAGCAGGAGCGCGCCGTCATCACCGTAGGCGGCGGTGTGGTGACGGAGCGGGAAACTTACGATTATCTGCTGTCGCATTGCTTTGCCGTATGGGTGAAGGCGCAGCCGGAAGAGCACATGTCTCGCGTGATGGCGCAGGGTGATTTTCGAGTGATGGCAGGAAGCGACCAGGCGATGGAGGATTTGCGGCGCATTCTGCAATCGCGCGAACCGCTGTATCGCGAGGCGGATTTGTGCGTGGACACTTCCGGGAGCACAATGGCGGAGAGTTTCGAGAAGATGAAGGCGATGTTGAAAGGTAATTCTGAGTAGGAGGATTTTGTGGATATTGCCGCAACCCATGACTCGCAGGTGAAAGCGGAATATGTGAATTTCCAGACCGACCCATCGAACTACCGGCATTGGCGGCTGACGTATGACGGCCCGGTGGCGACGTTGACGATGGATGTCGCCGAAGACGGCGGAATCCGTCCTGGCTACAAACTGAAATTGAACTCGTATGATTTGGGCGTCGACATCGAGCTTCATGACGCGCTGCAGCGGATTCGATTCGAACATCCGGAGATCCACTCTGTAATTATCACCAGCGCCAAGAACCGGATTTTCTGCTCGGGCGCCAATATCTACATGTTGGGACTTTCATCACACGCGTGGAAGGTGAATTTCTGCAAATTCACGAACGAGACGCGCAATGGCATTGAGGATTCAAGCGCGCACTCCGGGCTGAAATTTCTGGCGGCATGCAACGGGACAACCGCCGGCGGTGGTTATGAGCTGGCGCTGGCATGCGATGAAATCATTCTGGTGGACGACCGTTCGTCCGCCGTCAGTTTGCCGGAACTGCCGCTGCTGGGTGTGCTGCCGGGCACCGGCGGTCTGACGCGGGTGACGGACAAGCGCAAGGTTCGCCGGGACCATGCGGATGCGTTCTGCACGAATCCCGATGGAATTCGCGGGCAAAGGGCGAAGGACTGGCGGCTGGTAGACGAAATTGTGAAGCCGCAGCAGTTCGCCGAGCAGGTCAAACAGCGTGCGCTGACACTGGCGCAGCAAAGCGACCGGCCGACCGGCGCGAAGGGCGTGGAGCTGACTCCTCTGAAACGGACGACCGATACGGCCGGGCTGCACTACGAATATTTGGACGTGCAACTGAATCACGAGTCGCGGACGGTGACAATAACTGTGCGTGCGCCGGAGGCGGCCACCGAGCAAACGGTAGAAAAAGCGTTGGCCGCAGGGGCGAGTTGGTGGCCACTACAAGTGGCGCGCGAGTTGGACGATGCCATCCTGACGCTGCGCACGGGGGAGTTGAACCTGGGATTGTGGATTTTCAAGACTGCGGGCAATGCCGAGGCAGTCGTGGCCATCGACGAATTCATTTTGAATCACCAAGACAACTGGTTCGTGCGCGACGTGCTGGGCATGATGAGGCGGACGTTTGCGCGCATTGACGTGACTTCACGTTCGCTTTACGCGCTGGTCGAGCCGGGCTCGTGTTTTGCCGGGACACTGCTGGAATTGGCGCTGGCGGCGGATCGGACGTACATGCGGGACACGCAAGAAGGAGGAGCAATTCCATTCATGATGCTCTCGCGGATGAATTTTGGGGCGCTGCCCATGGTGAATCAACTTTCCCGGCTGGCTGCGCGGTTTTATGAGAATGCCCAGGATTTGGAGGCGCAGCGAAGCCGGATCGGGAAGAAGTTGTCGGCGCGCGAGGCCCTGGAAGCGGGCCTGATTACCGGAGCTCCCGATGATCTCGACTGGGATGATGAAATTCGGCAGGCCATCGAATCGCGCGCAGCACTTTCGCCGGATGCTTTGACCGGGCTCGAAGCCAATTTGCGGTTTGGGATTCCCGAAACGGCCGAGACGCGAATTTTCGGAAGGTTGTCGGCATGGCAGAACTGGATTTTTATCCGTCCGAACGCCGTGGGCCCGAACGGTGCGCTGAAAGTGTATGGTTCGGGCGCACCGGTAAAATTTAATTGGGAACGCGTTTAGTCCATTGACCCGTCGGGGGTGCTGAGGAGAAGGCCATGATTGATTACGTGGATAAAATTCCGAACAACGTTGATCTGGGACGGGATCGCGTGCTGCAGCGCGCCCTGGAGCACTGGCAGCCGGCGTTTTTGAACTGGTGGCAGGACACCGGGCCGACCGGAAGCAAGGCATATGAAGTTTATTTGCGCACGGCGACAAGCGTGGAGCCGGATGGGTGGGCGCAGTTTGGTTATGTGCGCATGCCGGAATATCGCTGGGGGATTTTCCTGCAACCGCGCGACGAGCAGCGGCAGGTGAATTTTGGCGTGCACAAGGGCGAGCTGGCGTGGCAGGAAGTGCCCGGTGAGCACCGCTCGACGCTGCGGCGGATTATCGTGACGCAGGGCGACACGGAGCCGGCGTCGGTGGAACAGCAAAAAATGCTGGGGCTGTCGTGCCCTTCGCTGTACGACCTGCGGAATATTTTTCAGGTGAACGTGGAGGAGGGGCGGCACCTGTGGGCCATGGTCTATTTGCTGCACCGTTATTTCGGGCGCGACGGGCGCGAAGAGGCAGAAGCGTTGCTGGCGCGGCGGTCCGGCGATGAAGATAATCCGCGCATTCTCGGCGCATTCAACGAGCCGACGCCGGACTGGCTGGCGTTTTTCATGTTCACGTTCTTCACGGATCGGGACGGAAAATTCCAGCTCTGCGCGCTGGCCGAATCAGGGTTCGACCCTCTGGCGCGCACATGCCGGTTCATGCTGACCGAGGAAGCGCATCACATGTTCGTCGGCGAGACCGGCGTGACGCGCATCATCCAGCGGACCTGTGAGGTAATGAAGGAAAACAAGGTGGACGATCCGTCGGACGTGCGGGCGCTGGGCGTGATCGATTTGCAGACAATTCAGAGGTATTTGAATTTTCACTACAGCGTGACGCTCGACCTGTACGGCTCGGACGTTTCTTCCAATGCGGCGAATTACTTCACCAGCGGGATCAAGGGCCGCTTTGAGGAAACAAAGCTTGACGACGATCACCTGCTGAGTGAGGCGACCTATCCGGTTTCCGAAGTCATCGGCGAAAAAATTCAACCCAAACATGTGCCGGCTTTGACGGCGCTGAACGAGCGGCTGCGCGACGATTACATCCGCGAGATCGAGTCGGGTGTGAGTCGCTGGCAGCGTGTGATTGACAAGTCGGGAATTCCCTTCCGGTTGACTTTGCCTCACAAGGGGTTTCATCGCGCGATCGGTAATTTTGCCGGGCATTTCATCAGCGTGGATGGCCGAGTGCTGACGGAAGAGGCCTGGAAAAGGCATCAACACGAATGGCTGCCGAGCGCGCAGGACTATGCCTACGTCCAGTCGTTGATGACCGGGCGCGTGGTGGATCCCGGGAAATTCGCGCACTGGATCGCCCCACCCCAGCGCGGGATCAACAACAACCCGACTAATTTCGAGTACGTTCGATTCAACTAGCCGCGCGCGAAGGCGTGCATAGAACCCAGGCAATTCGGGGTGAGTGAGAAGATGCCGAAGGTGACTTACGTCTCGGCCAATGGCGACACGAAGGAAATCGAGGTGCCTGCAGGCATGACGGTGATGGCCGCGGCGCTGAAGAACGGGATTGACGGAATTGTCGCGGAATGCGGCGGCGTGTGTATGTGTTCGACGTGCCATGTGTTCGTGGACGAGAAGTTTTTCGACCGGCTTCCCGCGGCACAGGACATCGAAGAAGCGGTGCTCGAAATCGCCGCCGAGGAACGCCAGCCGACAAGCCGGTTAAGCTGCCAGATCAAAGTTACAGATGAACTCGACGGACTAATCGTGCGTCTTCCTCTACGCCAGCGCTGATGCCAGCCGGAACAGTGATTGTCGGGACCGGGCAGGCGGGATTTCAGGCCGCAGCATCTCTTCGCGCGGAAGGGTACGGAGCACCAATCACGCTCGTCGGCGAGGAATTGCACATACCCTACCAGCGCCCGCCACTTTCCAAAGGATTTCAACTCGGACAACAAGATTTCGAAAGTATTGTTTTGCGTCCGGAGAATTTCTATCGCGATCATGGAATCAGACTGATTACAGGAACGAAAGTGAAGGCCATCCATCGAGCGGCGCGGCGGGTCGAACTCACCTCCGGAGCTAGGCTTCCCTATGAAAAACTCGTGCTTGCAGTGGGGGCGAGGAATCGCATGCTTCCTGTGAAAGGCGCGGACCTCGATGGCGTGGTGTATCTGCGGTCGTTCGATGAGGCTGCAAATTTGAAGGCACGTCTCATCAATGCGCAGCAAATCGTTGTGGTGGGCGGTGGGTTCATCGGGCTGGAGGTCGCGTCAGTTGCGCGCACGCTTGGGAAATCGGTGACGGTTCTGGAAGCGCTGCCGCGGCTGATGTCGCGCGCAGTTGCGCCGATTGTTTCTGATTTTTGCCAGGAACTGCACACAAGCAAAGGAGTGAAGGTCTTGTGCGGTGCGTGCGTCTCAGAAATTGTAGGATCGGAGGGAAAAGCTCGCGGGGTGGTCTTGAGCGACGGAAGTTCGTATCCGGCGGACCTGGTGATCGTAGGCATTGGCGTGATTCCGAATGTAGAGCTGGCGCTGGACGCCGGGCTGAATGTGGGGAATGGCATCGCAGTGACTGAATATCTTGAGACGAGTGACGCAGACATTTTTGCGATCGGCGACTGCGCGGAACATCCCTGCATTTTTGCGGGCGCACGAATCCGGCTGGAATCGGTACAGAACGCGGCGGACCAGGCGCAGTGCGTCGCGGCAACCATCGCAGGACGGCGCGGGCGATACCAGGCGTTGCCGTGGTTTTGGACCGACCAGTTCGATATCAAATTGCAGATGGCCGGGATTTCACAGGGGCATGACCGCATGGTGACACGGGGAAATCCTGAGAGCCGCAAGCTTTCTGTGATTTACTTCCGGGGCGAACGGCTGATTGCCATCGATTCAATCAACCGGCCGCTGGACCACATGATCGGACGTAAGCTAATGGCCAGTGGAGCAAAGATCACGCCGGAGCAAGCGGCGGATGAAAACGTGGACTGGAGGACCCTTGACCCTGGCGCCTCGGGGCACGCCGGCCGTCAAGGCACGCATTAGGAGACAAATGGCAGCGCAACCGGTCATTGATATTCACATTCACATCATGCCCTACCACATGATGAAGCCGTCGGCGATGGAGCTGATGCGGCGGGGACGAAAGAATTTTGAGGAGATCGAGCGCTACTCGGCTGAGCCGAAGGAATTCCTGGGGCTGATGGACCGGCTGGGCATTGAGCGCGCCGGCCTGATCAATTATGTGGCGCCCTCCATTATCGGCTTCACGACGGAAGTGAATGACTGGATCGCCAAGTATTGCAAGGCTGCGCCCGAGCGGCTGCTTGCTTTCGGCGGCGTCCTACCCTCCTCGGCAGCTGAGACAGCCGCAGAAGTGGATCGCATGGCGAAGATCGGGATTCGCGCAATCAAGCTGCATCCGTCGCATCAAGTGCTCACGCCGAACAGCTATATGGCCGGCGACAAGGGCCTGGCAGCGGTTTACGAGCGCGCGCAGGCAAACGGACTGCCGGTAATGATCCATACCGGGACTTCCATTTTCCCGGGTGCGCGAAATCTGCATGCCCAGCCGATGCTGTGCGACGACGTGAGCATTGACTACCCGGACCTTGTGGTGATCCTGGCGCACGGCGGACGGCCGCTGTGGATGAACGAAGCATTCTTTCTGGTCCGGCGGCACAAGAATATGCATATGGACATTTCCGGGATTCCGCCACAGAAGCTGCTGGAATATTTTCCGCGGATTGAAGATATCGCGGACAAGGTACTGTGGGGCACGGACTGGCCCGGGCCCGGCGTGCCGGAAATTAAGGGAAATCTGGAGAAGTTTGCGGCGCTTCCTCTCGGTACTGAAGCCAAACGCAAAATCCTGTATGGCAATGCAGCGCGGCTGTTCCCTCGATAATAACACTCTCCTTTCGATGAACACCATGCCGTCCTGAACCATTGTTCTTTTTCTGAACGAGTGTTCAGTTTCCATTGACACCGCACCGAACCGCATGATACCTGTATGAATAGCCCAGCTAGCTGCTCCGGCCTTTCTTGTGGATGAGGAATCAATTGTTGCGCGGCGCGCGAATTCGGAATCACAGTAACGGCCATGCCCAGCGGCGTTATCTGGTCCGGCGGTTGGAGATCCTTCGTGCCGCGGGACGCCAATTCCGGGATCGGGGTTTTGCAGAAACTGGAATGCGGGACATCGCCGAAGCTGCGGCGCTTTCCCCTGCCAATCTCTACAACTATTTTCAGGGCAAGCACGAGATTCTCTATTTTTGCCAGGACAACTCGGTCGACAGGCTGCTTGCCGCCCTGACGCAGGCGCGGCGGTTGCAGGGCAGCGCGGCGGACAAAATCCGCTTGGTGATTTCTTCCCACTTGCGGTGCGTGTTGGACGAAGTGGAGGGGGCCGCCGCTCATTTTTTGACTACTTCCCTGCCGCAGCAGATGCGCAAGCGGCTACTTGAAAAGCGCGACGGGTACGAAGAGGGAGTGCGGCAGTTGATTGCGGCTGGGATCCGGTCGGGAGAGTTTGCGGACTGCCATCCTGCACTGGTCACGCGCGTCCTTTTGGGCGCGCTGAATTGGAGCGCGAGTTGGTTTAATCCTGAAGGTCCACTGACTTCGGGAGAAATTGCCGAGGAGTTTGCAAATTATTTGATCCGGGGATTGCTGGCCAAGCCGGAATCAGGGAGACGAGCTGGTCCCTTGTCCCGGACCAAGGCTTCGGTTGGAATTTCCAAGGCGCGAGGAAAACGTCAGCAGGCTCCCGCAGCATGACTATTCGCTAGAGGTGAACAACAATGTCTCAACTGCCTGTCGAATCGGAAAAAACAGCTCGAATTCGACTGACGCTTAATGGCGAGGAAACGGATGTTTCCTTTGCGCCATACAAGACGCTGCTGGAAGTGTTGCGTGAGGATTTGGGGCACACTGGCACGAAGCACGGCTGCGAATTGGGGGAATGCGGAGCTTGCGCGGTGCTGGTGGACGGTAAGCCGGTGCTGTCCTGCCTGCTCCTGGTGCTCGAGTGCGAAGGAAAGAGCGTTGTCACCGTGGAAGGTTTGGTCGAGGACGGCAAATTGCATCCGCTTCAAGAAGCATTTGCGGATATTGGCGCCGCGCAATGCGGTTACTGTACGCCGGGAATTTTGGTGACTGCGAAAGCGTTGTTGGATCAAATCCCGCACCCGAGCCGGGACCAGATTCGCGAAGCGATATCCGGCAATTTGTGCCGCTGCACGGGATATTTGCAGATCTTCGAAGCTGTCGAGGCTGCGATGGTGAAGATTTCGGAGCAGGCGAAACCAGACGGCAAGCTTCCTGTAGCTGCCACTGCTAGTTCCCTGCCCTGAGGGGCGCGAATGCCGAATGAGAAGGACATGTCGAAGGAATCAGTAAAGGGCGATAAGCCCGGTGGCGATGGACTGCGTGTAATTGGCGTTTCGCGCCGCAGAGTGGACGCGCGCGCCAAGGTGACTGGGCAGACCAGATTTGCGGACGATATTTTTTTGCCGCGCATGGCCTACTGCAAGCTGCTGCGCTCGCCACATCCACATGCGCGGATCCGAAAGATCGACACCTCGCGCGCGCTGGCGCATCGCGGCGTGTACCTGGTCCTGACAGGCAAAGATCTCCCAATCGAATACGGGATTCTGCCGGTGAGCCAGGACGAGCAGGCGCTGTGTACGGATCACGTGCGCCATGTGGGCGACCCGGTCACAGCGGTGATAGCACGGGAAGAGCTGACCGCTTTTGAAGCGCTGGATTTGATTGATGTTGAATACGAAATCCTGCCGACGATTTCGGATCCGGAAGAGGCGCTCGCCAACCCTGAGCCGCGGATTCATGACTACGGCGATGAGGGAAACATTCACAAGCGCGTCTCGTTGGAATTTGGCGACGTGGAACGGGGATTTGCTGAAGCTGACGAGATTTTTGAGGACACGTTTTTCTATCAGGGCAACACGCACCTTCCCATCGAGCAGCACGCTTCCGTGGCCATCAAAGATCCCGACGGCAAACTGACTATCTGGTCGAGCACGCAGACACCGCACTACCTGCATCGGGCGCTTGCAAAAGTGCTGGAGATGCCCGCCGCGCACATCCGCGTGATTGCCACGCCCAACGGCGGCGGGTTTGGCGGGAAGAGCGACCCTTTCAATCATGAAATCGTGGTGTCGAAGGCAGCGCTGGTGCTCGACCGGCCGGTGAAAATCTGCCTGACGCGCGAGGAAGTTTTCTATTGCCATCGTGGGCGGCATCCGGTGCTGATGAAATTCAAGACCGGCGTGAAAAAGGACGGGACTATTACCGGCGTTCATTTGAAGACGCTGATTGACGGCGGCGCGTACGGTTCGTACGGGGTGGCTAGCACGTTTTATACCGGCGCGCTGCAAACAACGACCTACCACATCCCGCGTTACAAATTTCAAGGTTGCCGGACATTCACGAACAAGCCGCCGTGCGGGCCGAAGCGCGGTCACGGAACTCCACAGCCGCGATTCGGGCAGGAGGTGCAGCTCGACAAGATTGCGGAACAATTGCGAATAGACCCGGCGGAACTGCGGCTGCGGATCGTGGAATCGTCGAACACGGTGACGGCAAATTTTCTGCGGTTGGGCACGGTGGGACTCGCGGAATGCATTCGGAGGGTGGTGCGGAGCTCGGAATGGAACGACAAATTCCGCAAGCTTCCGCAGGGGCGTGGAGTTGGGCTGGCTTGTTCTGCCTACTTGACCGGTGCTGGCCTGCCGATCTACTGGAACAAGATGCCGCACTCGGGCGTGCAGTTGAAGCTGGATCGCGGCGGCGGCGTCACGGTTTTTTGCGGCGCGACGGAAATTGGCCAAGGCTCCGACGACGTCTTGGCGGCAGTGGTTGCGGAGGTGCTTGGCGTCCAAACATTCGACATTCGCGTATTCACGGGTGACACAGACCTGGGCCCGGTGGACCTGGGATCGTATTCCAGCCGGGTGACGCTGATGGCCGGGAACGCAGCGATTCAAGCGGCGCAGCGGGCGAAAGCCATGCTCGCACAGGCGGTGGCGGCGCGGTTGGAGGTCCCCATAGATCGATTGCAATTCGCGGACAATCGCGTTTTTGACGAGGCGTCGGCGGAGAAGGGCGTCACGTTTCAAGAGGCCGTTTGCCTGGCTGAGGCGTGCTTCGGGACCGTGGGCACGGTCGGCTCGTACACGCCGCCGAAATCTCCGGCGCACTACAAAGGCGGGGGCGTGGGACCATCGCCGACATATTCCTACACGGCCGCGGTGGTCGAAGTGGAGGTGAATGCCTCGACCGGCTGGATCACGGTGCCCAAAGTATGGATTGCGCACGACATCGGGCGGGCGCTCAACCCAGCGCTGGTGCGCGGACAGGTGGAGGGCAGCGTGTACATGGGACTGGGGGAAGCGTTGATGGAGGAGCAGGAGTTTCGCCGCCTGCCAAAAAAACTTTCGCATGCTCTGGTTCACAAATTTCCGTCCATGCTCGAGTACAAGAGTCCCACGTCACTTGACATGCCCGAAATTTTCACGGAGTTGGTCGAAGAACCCGATCCGCAAGGGCCGTTTGGCGCGAAGGAAGTGGGACAGGGCCCGCTGCTCCCAATCATGCCGGCGGTAGCCAATGCCGTGTACGACGCTGTGGGAGTGCGCATTGACGAAGTGCCAATCACGCCGGAAAAAATCATGAAAGCGCTGGCAGAAAAAAACGCCGGTCGCGCGCCACGGTATGGGCCGAGCGGGTTTCCGGATGTGGACTGGCCGGAAGCTTTGCGCGTGCCGCCTCCATGGGAAGGCGGCGACGGCAACGCCGTGAACGATGTGGCTCGCCCGTCAAAATTGCGAACCGAGAAAGTGAAGGTTTTGCGACCATGATGCGGTTGCCGCTTTTCGAATTTCGCGCGCCGCGCACTCTGGACGAGGCCGCGCGGATTCTGGCTGGAGAAGGCGCGAAGGCCATGCCGTTGGCCGGCGGCACGGATCTGTTGCCAAACATGAAGAGGCGGCAACAGGTGCCGCGCACCTTGATGAGTCTGCGCCACATCGAAGAGCTGAACCGCACGGAGTTGGGAGATTCCGGCGCGCGGCTGGGCGCCTGCGTCACTCTGAGCGAGATTGCAGCTGACCCGCGATTTCGAAACGGAATGACCGCGCTGGTGCAGGCAGCTTCTTCGGTGGCAACGCCGCAAATCCGGAACATGGCCACGCTGGGCGGAAACCTGTGCCTGGACACTCGCTGCAATTACTACGACCAGAATTATGAGTGGCGCAAGGCCATCAATTTTTGCTTGAAGAAGGATGGCACGACCTGCTGGGTGGCGCCGGGCAGCCGCAAATGTGTGGCGGTTTCCTCTACCGACACTGCGCCGGCGCTTCTCGCGCTGGGTGGGCGCGTGCGACTGATTTCGCGAGCGGGAGAGCGTGAGGTGCCACTCTCTGAGCTGTATAACAATGACGGCGTTCATTACATCCGCCGCCGGGCGGACGAGATTCTTGCGGAAGTGCGGCTTGATTCGCTGCACGGGTGGAAGAGCACCTACTGGAAATTGCGACGGCGCGGATCGTTTGACTTTCCAGTGCTGTCGGTGACTGCGGCAGCTCGCCTGAGTCGCACTGGTGTGGTTGAGCAGGCGAGGATTGTGGTGGGGTCGGCAGCATCTCGGCCGCTGATTGCGGAGCAGGCCGGACAATTTCTTGCGGGCCGCGAACTGAATCGCGAGACCATCGCTGAGGCGGCGAGTCTCGCAGCGCGGATTGCCAAGCCTCTCGACAACACGGACTTCGACATGACCTGGCGCAAAAAAGTGACCTCCGAATTCGTCCGCTATGCATTGCGGGAACTGCATGGCGAGGATGTGAGCGAGGAAAGGATGCAGCTCACGCGTATACCTGTCATTTGACCAGCGCCTTTTTGAGGCCCCAGAGTCGATGCGTAAACTCCGTCGCGATCTCGCACTCCCTTGCTCTGGCGGCACAATCGTTGTGTCCACGTCAAGGGAAGCGTAAGATTCATGGACCGGAAATTCGACAGGAGACAGATCATGTTGCGGATAAACGACGAAGCTCCCAATTTCACTGCCGAAACTTCGCAGGGCGCGATCAACTTCCACGATTGGATCGGGAATGGCTGGGCCATCTTGTTCTCGCACCCCAAGGATTTCACGCCCGTGTGCACCACGGAACTCGGATACATGGCCGGACTGCAGCCGGAATTCGAGAAACGGAATTGCAAGATTATCGGATTGAGTGTGGACCCGGTGAGCAGCCACAGCAAATGGGCCGCGGACATCGAAGAGACTCAGGGGCACAAGGTGAAATATCCGATGATCGGGGACCCCGAGCTGAAAATCGCCAAGCTTTATGACATGCTGCCGGCCGATGCGGGTGAAACGAGCGAAGGCCGCACCGCAGCTACGAACGCCACCGTCCGCACCGTGTTCGTGATCGGTCCGGATAAAAAGATCAAGCTGATGCTCAGCTACCCCATGAGCACGGGGCGCAACTTCGACGAAGTGCTGCGCGTGCTCGACTCGATCCAACTTACGAGCAAGCACAAAGTGGCCACGCCGGTGAACTGGAAACAGGGCGAGGATGTAATCATTCTGCCGTCGGTGTCGGACGAAGAGGCCAAACAGAAATTTCCGGGCGGCTGGAAGGCGCCGCGGCCCTATCTGCGCATCGTTCCCCAGCCAAAGGACAAGTCGGCAAGTTAGGGATAGCCCGAATTGATACTCAAGCAATTCTATTTGCCGTGCCTGGCGCACGCTTCCTACCTGATTGGAGACGAGCAAACAGGCGCGGCCGCCGTCGTTGACCCGCAGCGTGACGTCGACCAGTACATCGCGTTCGCCGCCGAGCACGGGCTCAAGATAAAGCATGTATTCCTGACACATTTTCACGCGGATTTTGTTGCCGGGCATCTGGAGCTGCGCGACCGCGTAGGCGCAAAAATCTATCTTGGCATCGCGGCCAAAGCGGCATACGCATTTACTCCGCTTCAAGATGGAGACATTGTTGAGTTCGGACGCGTACGGTTGAAGGCGCTGGAAACTCCGGGCCATACTCCGGAGTCGATCTCCATCCTCGTTTATGATCTTGACCGCAGCGAGACGCAACCGCATGCCGTGCTCACCGGCGATACTTTGTTCATCGGTGACGTAGGGCGCCCCGATTTGCGCGCGGCGCTCGGCTGGTCGGCTACCGAACTTGGCGGCATGCTCTTCGATTCGCTGCACTCGAAACTGCTGCCGCTGCCGGATCAGAGCCTCGTCTATCCCGCTCACGGTGCAGGCTCGCTGTGCGGAAAGGCAATCAGCAAGGAGACGGTATCCACTCTGGGAGAACAGCGCCGCTCGAACTACGCATTGCAGCCCATGAGCAAAGAGGCGTTCATCCAGGTAGTGACCGCCGACCAACAGGACGCTCCGGCCTACTTCGTCTATGACGCCGTCTTAAACAGCGAAGAGCGGCCCACGCTGGACCAGGCGCTGGCACGCGAGATGAATCCGCTGACGCTTGACCGCGTGCTTGAATTGCAGGCGGCCGGCGCGCAAGTCCTCGACACGCGCGATGCAAGCGAGTTTGCCTCCGCGCACCTGGCGGGCAGCATAAATATTGGCCTGGTCGGCCAGTATGCCACTTGGGCCGGAACCCTGCTCGACCGGAAGCACCCGATTGTCATCATTGCGGATCCCGGCCGGGAAAAGGAATCCGCGGTTCGCCTTGGACGCATCGGATTCGATCACGTGGCCGGATATTTGAAAGATGGACTGCAAAGCCTCGAATCGCGGCCGGAACTGGTGGCATTCACGGAGCGCCTCAGCGCACCGTTCGCCTCCGAACTCTTGGCGTCGAGTCAGCCGCCATTGGCCCTTGACGTTCGCGCGCCACGCGAGCGCGATCAGAAATTCATTGCAGGAAGTCTGAGCATGCCCCTGAATCATCTGGCGGAAAATCTGGTAAAGATTCCCAGAGGTCGCCCCCTGCTGGTCTATTGCGCGGGCGGCTATCGCTCGTCCATTGCCGCGAGTTTGTTGCAGCGCAACGGATTTGATTCCGTTGGTGAAATTGCCGGTGGCATCGCAGGATGGGAAGCTGCGCATCTCCCGGTTCAGTCCGCTTAGATTAAAGAGAATCTTAGATTGACCTCCGAAGATTATCTGCGAAAGCTCCTCATGACATTTCGGCTGATTCACCAGGCTCCCGACAAAATTGTGGGGTGGCCACGCGGACTAAAGTAGAAGCGAATTTTCAAAGTACGATAGAATAGGAACTCGATTCGTCGGGGCGTAGCGCAGCCTGGTAGCGCGCCTGCCTTGGGCGCGGACCGACCGACTCCAACAGTTCTATCAACTACTTTCACTTCTCTGTGTTTTCAGTAATTTGGGGAACCTGCTTTTCGCTCAATGATGACCTCGCTGGTATGAAAACATCGAATTCTGGCACACTTTTGGCACAGGCCGTTCCTGCATCGCGTCTTCCAAGACGATAGAGTCGATCTCGCTTCGCGCCCAAAAAGCCGCCTAGGATTTCTTCTTAGCAGATTTTTTATGGGGACGGCTCGTTGATCACGGTGTTCACCATGGTCACCGACGCATTGAGTCCGATTGCTCTGCCATTGAGCGTGGTTACCTCTGCATTACCGGCAGTCGAGAAAGTGATCCCAGCGGGAGCAATGATTGTGCCCGCCATGACGCCTCCACCTGCCCCATTGATCGTCGCGGCGCTACCCACCTGCCAAAATATATTCTTGGGTTGCGCTCCGTTAACCAGAATGACGCTGCGAGGAAATCCTGGAGCGCCCACGATAAGCGTCGTGGCCATTTGGAAGACCCAGATGGCGTTCGGATCGCCTTGGGCGTCGAGAGTAAGATCCGACCCGGTGATCGTGAACGAACCGCCCGCCGACGTATACGTCCCAGGGGTAACCGTAAGTCCGCCGAGTTGACCCGCGCCTGGATCGGGACCTGCGGGCTCCCCCGCAAGATTGTTATATGCCGTAAGGGCATCGCTCGCGGCTTGGGTTGCGATTGCGAATGATGCAGCCGTGCCCTCGGAAGGACACGTACCGGTTGGGGGCGGCACATTCGTGTAGATCTTCCCGTTTACAAATCCCGAGTTGGCCCCGGTGATCGTGTAGTCGCACCCTGTCCCCGCGTCGTGGAATCCGGTAATCAACGTAGAACCACCAGTCGTGCCGAGATCTCCGTTGATCACCGTGTTGGTCCCGGTGTTGGTTATGCCTGCACCGCCCCCAAAACCTCCCAAAGTGGAGGCTGCGCCGAGATCAGGCAGCGTGGGGCCCACGGTAGAACCAGTGGTGAAGGTCCACGGATTCGGCGCAGCACCAACTGCCAATCCGTTACCGAACAGATCTGTAACCAGACTCGAAATCGTGGCCACGTATTGCGTGCCTGTAGTGAAATTCGCGGCCGGTCTGAAGGTTGCGATATGGCTGGTCGGATCGTATATAACGGTTCCTACCACTGGCGCGCCGCCGACTCCTGCCACAACCAAAGAAAAGGTCGCGGAGGTAATCGTCGTAGGATCCATATCCTTGCTGAATGTCGCGTTGATGGTTTTGTTCAGAGACACATTCAAGGCCGCGCTAGCCGGGTTCGTTGAAGTTATGGTTGGGGCGACAGCGTCTGCGGTCGAACTCGTCGTAAAGCTCCAGACGAAATTAGCGCCCATGGCGATGCCGGTCAGGTCGGCAGCGCCGGTTGTAATCGTGGCGGTGAACCCAGTGTTCACCGAAAGAGCCGAATCGGGCGTGAAGATCGCCGTGTTACTCGCTGCGTTGTAGACGATTGCACCCGTCACGGCAGTTCCGCTGATCGTCTCGGCCACGGTGAATGCACCTGACGCAGATATCGTTGCAGGGTCCATCGCCTGGCTGAAAGTTGCGGCGATTTTCTGATTGACGGGCACATTTATTGCTGCGCCGGCAGGATTCGTGGAGGTTACTCGTGGTGCGCCGGCGTTCGCGTCGATGCCCGTTGTGAAACTCCAAATATAGTTGGCGGCCAGCGCGGTTCCCGGAGCACTTTGCGCGGCGGTCGTAACAGTAGCCGTATATTGAGTACTGGCCGCGAGAGCGCTTGTGGGCGTAAGAATGGCCGTGTCGCTTGCCGCATCGTATCTGACGGCGCCCGGTACGGCCACCCCGCCGCTTGTCACCTTCAGCGTAAACGTTCCTGTCGCCGTGATCGTAAAAGCGTTCATCGGGGTGTTGAAAGTTGCGGCGATTTTCTGATTGACGGGGACATTTGTGCGTCCACCGGCAGGAGTCGTGAAGGAAATCTTCGGAGCCAATGCGGTTGTAAACGTCCACACATAATTGGCGGTCAAACCTACGCCAGCGGGATCCTTTGCGCCGGTCGTAATCGTGGCCGTAAATAAGACGCCGGTCGCAAGAACGGCCGTCGGCGTAAAGATGGCGATGCTACCAGAGTAACTGACTGTTCCCCCTACGGACGTAGCTCCTGGGCCAGCCACAGTAAACGTTGTCGCGGTAATCGTAGCCGGATCCATAGCCTCGCTGAACATAGCCGAGATTGCCGTGTTGGCGGGCACAGCGGTGGCGCCATTGACTGGAACGGTAGAAATGACATTGGGTGGCGCAGCCGTTGTGAAGGTCCAAACAAAGTTGGCTGCCAGCGCGGCACCCGTGGGATCTTTCGCCCCGGTGGTGATCGTGGCCATATATAGGGTGCTGGTTGTCAGAACGGCAGTCGTCGTAAACGTCGCAGTGGTCCCTGCGTAAGTGACAGCGCCGGACACTGGCGTTGCACCCGGCCCAGTCAAAGTGAACGTGGCCGCAGTAATCGTCGTTGGATTCATTGCCTCGCTGAACATAGCGGAGATCGGCGTGTTGACGGCCACCGCTGTAGCTGCATTGGCCGGGATTGTGGAAACGACCGTGGGTGGCACGGCCGTCGTAAAGGTCCAAACAAAGTTGGCTGCCAGCCCGGCGCCCGTAGGGTCCTTGGCGCCGGTCGTAATCGTTGCCGTGTATAAGGTGCCGGTCGCAAGAAGGGCTGATGGCGTGAACGTAGCTGTGCTACCGGAGTAAGTGACTACTCCTCCGACGGGCGTTGCTCCTGGTCCGGTCAGGGCGAACGTCGCCGCGCTAACCGTCGCCGAGTTCATCGCCTCGCTAAATGTTGCGGAGATTGTTGTGTTGACGGACACCGCTGTAGCTGCATTGGCTGGAATTGTGGAAACAACCGTGGGTGGCGCAGCTGTTGTGAATGTCCACACAAAGTTGGCCGCCAGCGCCGCACCCGTGGGGTCTTTCGCGCCGGTAGTGATCGTGGCTGTGTATAAGGTGCTAGTTGCAAGAACGGCCGTCGGTATAAACGCCGCGGTAGTCCCCGTATAGCTGACGGCACCGGCAACGGGCGTTGTCCCTGGCCCGGTCAAAGTGAACGTAGCCGCGTTAATCGTCGCCGGGTTCATGGCCTCGCTGAACGTAGCGGAGATTCCCGTATTGACGGACACCGCTGTAGCTCCATTGGCCGGAATTGTAGAAACGACCGTGGGCGGAACAGCGGTCGTAAAGGTCCACACAAAATTGGCTGCCAGCGCAGCACCGGCGGGATCCTTGGCACCGGTCGTAATCGTGGCCGTAAATAAGGTGCCGGTCGCAAGAAGGGCTGACGGCGTGAACGTGGCGATGATACCGGAGTAAGTGACCACACCCGCGACGGACGTGGCTCCAGGTCCGGTCAAAGTGAACGTCGCCGCGTTAATCGTCGCCGGGTTCATGCCCTCACTGAACGTGGCGGAAATTGCCGTGTTCACGGCCACCGCAGTGGCGCCATTAGCCGGAATTGTGGAGACGACCGTGGCTGGCGGAGCCGTTGTGAAGGTCCACACATAGTTGGCCGCGAGCGCAACGCCGGCAGGATTTGTCGCGCCGGTCGTAATCGTGGCCGTGTATATGGTGCTTGTTGTAAGAACGGCCGTCGGCGTAAACGTCGCGGTGGTCCCGGCGTAAGTCACAGTGCCGGAGACGGGTGTTGCGCCAGGCCCGGTTAAAGTAAACGTAGCCGCGCTAATCGTCGCCGGGTTCATGGACTGGCTGAACACGGCGGAGATCGGCGTGTTGACAGCTATCGCCGTAGCCCCATTGATCGGAACGGTTGAAACGATGGACGGTGACGGTACCGTTGCAAATGTCCATACGTAGTTGGCGGCTAATCCAACACCACCGGGATCCTTCGCGCCCGTCGTAATCGTTGCCGTATATAAGGTACCTGCCGCGAGAGCGGCCGTCGGCGTAAACGTGGCTGCTGTCCCAGTGTAAGTCACGTTGCCGGCTACGGGGGTGGCAACCGGTCCGCTTAATGTGAAGGTAGCTGCATTGATCGTCGCGGGGTTCATGGCCTCGCTGAACGTAGCAGAAACGGCAGTATTAGCGGGCACTGCCGCAGCGCCGTTTGCCGGAACGGTGCTAACCACGCTGGCTGGCGCAGCGGTCGTAAAGCTCCACGCAAAGTTGGCGGCTAGCGGGGTGCCTGCCGAATCCCTCGCGCCGGTTGTAATCGTGGCCGTATATTGTGTGCTGGTTGAGAGAACCACACTCGGCGTAAACGTGGCGGTGGTCCCTGCATAATTCACGTTGCCGGCCACGGGCGTTGCTCCTGGCCCGGTCAATGTGAACGTCGCCGCGTTAATTGTCGCCGGGTTCATGGCCTCGCTGAATGTAGCTGATACTGCCGTGTTGACAGTAACTGCAGTGGCTCCATTGACTGGAATGGTGGAAATGACAGTCGCGCGAGGAGCGGTTGTGAACGTCCAAACGACGTTGGCTGTCAATGGAGCGCCTGCGGGATCTCTCGCGCCGGTAGTGATTGTGGCCGTATAAAGCGTGCTGGTTGTGAGAAGGGCGGTCGGCGTAAACGTCGCAGTGGTCCCTGTGTAAGTCGCGGAGCCAGACACAGGCGTGGCCCCCGGCCCAGTTAAAATAAAAGTAGCCGCGTCAATCGTCGCCGGGTTCATGGCCTCGCTGAATGTGGCGGAGATTGTCGCGTTGACGGCAACCGTGGTGGCCCCATTGACAGGAATCGTTGAAACAACTGTGGGAGGGACAGCCGTCGTAAAGCTCCACACAAAGTTGGCTAACAATTCATGGCCTGCTAGATCTTGTGCTCCCGTCGTAAGCGTTGCCGTAATTACGGTGCTGTTGGCAAGAACGGCCGTCGGCGTAAACGTGGCTGTATTACCAGAAAAAGCAACTGTTCCAGTAACTGGCGTCGCTCCGGGTCCGGTTACGGTAAATGTTGTCGCGTTGATTGTCGCCGGGCTCATGGCCTTGCTGAACGTAGCTGAGATTGCGGTGTTGACCGCAACGCCGGCGGTGCCGTTCACCGGAACTGTCGAAACCACAGTCGGTGCGGCAACCGTTGTGAAAGTCCACACAAAGTTGGTGGACAAAGGGGTGCCCGCAAGGTCTTTCGCTCCAGTGGTGATGGTGGCCATATATAGGGTGCCGGTTGTCAGAACGGCAGTCGGCGTAAACGTCGCAGTGGTCCCTGCGTAAGTGACAGTGCCTGCCACGGGAGTTGATCCTGGCCCAGTCAAAGTGAACGTGGCCGCAGTAATCGTAGCCGGATCCATGGCCTCGCTGAATGTGGAGGAGATTGCCGTGTTGGCAGCCACCGCTGCAGCTCCGTTGGCTGGAATTGTGAAAACGACCGTGGGCGGCACGGCCGCCGTAAAGGTCCAAACAAAATCGGCTACCAGCGCCGCACCAGTAGGGTCTTTCGCGCCGGTTGTGATCGTCGCCGTGTAAAAGGTGCCGGTCGCGAGAAGGCCTACGGGCGTAAACGTTGCAGTGGTCCCTGCGTACGTGACGGTACCGGCCACGGGCGTTGCTCCCGGTCCCGTCAAAGTGAACGTCGTCGCGTTAATCGTCATGGGGTTCATGGCCCGGCTGAACGTTGCGGAAATTGTCGTGTGTAGGGACGCAGTGGCGGCGCCATTAACCGGAGCCGTAGAAATCACCATCGGTGGCGCAGCCGTCGTAAAGGTCCAAACAAAGCTGGCGGCCAGCGCGGCACCCGAGGCGCCTTTCGCGCCGGTTGTGATCGTGGCCATGTATAAAGTACCAGTCGCGAGAATGGCTGTCGGCGTAAAAGTGGCTGAGTTCCCTGCGTAATTCACCGTGCCTGCCACGGGCGTTGCTCCCGGCCCGGTCAAAGTAAACGTAGCCGTGTTAATCGTCGCCGGGTTCATGGCCTCGCTGAACGTAGCGGAGATTCCCGTATTGACGGCAACAGCGGTGGTCCCATTTGCCGGAATCGTGGAAATGACTGTGGCTGGTGGCGCCGTTGTGAAGTTCCAGACAAAATTCGCCGCCAAGGAAATGCCGCTCGTGTCTCGCGCCCCGGTCGTGACAGTCGCAATGTAAGGAGTATTGGCTGCGAGCGCGACAGTCGGTGTAAAAATCGCCGTCGTTCCCGCGTAGCTTACTGCTCCTGCCACGGGAGTCGGTCCAGGTCCCATCAACGTAAACGATGTCGTATTAATCGTGCTGGGGTTCATCATCGAACTGAAATCCGCGCTCACCGTCGAACTTGTGAGGACACCGTTAGCGCCATTAGCGGGGAATGTGGCGATCACCGTAGGAAATGCTGGACTGTGCGCTGGTTCTCGAGCACATCCGGCTACAAAGGCGGCCAATGCGAACACCACATATGAGATATTCCAAGTCTTGAATTTGCGCATTAGCTTCTCTTGTCCAATACGCCCGCTTTCGATGGGTGTAGACGATGATGCGAGCGCTTTGCGAACTTGATCTCGTCGGCTCCTCTGCGTGGGTGACTTTGAACCTTCCGAACAAAGAGGGAACAAATGCGGGCCGCAGTGTCCAGTTAGGGGATCACATGAGGCTTGCGTTTGTCGGCTGCCGGAATATAGCCGGACGAATCACCGCGTCGGTGTTTCAGCTTTTTTGTCGTTACGCACTGGGCCGTGAGGGCCCGTTCGAGGGATATTGCAGTGAAGGGGTCGAACACTACAAATTTACAGTTAGAGTTATCGCGCGTCAATGCAATTCGTGAGAAATGTCCTTTTGATTAACCTCTCGGCACCCCAAACTATAATGGCCGGGTTGGTGAGCCCCGATTAACTCGCTGGTCAAGGCCGCAGCGGTGAAGCGAAGCAATCGGCTTGCGGGATTAAAGCGGAACTGGCCATTGCTCCAATGTGCCTAGCGCGCCTGCTTTCGTGGCATCGGCGAGGTTTCCAACAATTCCATCGGTTCTATCGAATTACTAGTTTCGATGAATTATGGGCCTTAGTCTTCGGCTTTCGCTGTGTGAACGCGTCAGAATTGGATGGATTCTGGCACAGTTGTGGCACAGTCGACGTGAGTAGCTCTGGAACGAACCTTGTAAATTACGCTAGAATGAAGACTTAGTTCTGTCGGGGCGTAGCGCAGCCTGGTAGCGCGCCTGCCTTGGGCGCACAGCCCGCGACTCCAACCACTCCATCCTTTTCTTCTAACTACTAACGTTTCCAACAAATCGGGGAATCTGCTTTCGCTCAAAAGCTAACCCGAATGACGTGAAAACGTTGGATTCTGGCACAGTTCTGGCACAGCGATACTAGAACTATATTGAGCGTCTGCCTATCGCGCAGGGGGTCGCAGATTCGAGTCCGTCTCTCACATGACGATCTCGCTGCGGTGTCCTCAAAAATACCTTTGGTTAACAGCCCTCAGAGTAACTTGATACCGATTTACCGGAGCGGGGGTTTTCCGAGGAGAATCAAGCAGTCGCGATAAAGCGCGAGAGTCAACTTCTCTTCCGTATTCACCGTTTTTCTGGGTTTTTCAACGTTTTTCCACGATTGCCGTGACAGTAGCGTGACAGCCAACCTCTCGGGAAACAACCGAATGCTCAGTCCACACTTTCCGTCTCACGGTGGGATTTTCGAAGCGGCGGTTTGCTAATTGACCCTGCCCTGTTCGTATCCACCAGCATTGGCGTATTTTCAATAACTTAGGGTGCTGTCATTTGCGCCGAATCACCCTATTTGCACGCTTTTGTGCACCAACTGTGCACCAAATTCCGCTAATCCACAGAACCGACAAGGAACGCTGCGTTCGACGACACTCATTGCCGTATCCTTTCGTTGACCCAAGCGTCTAATCCGCATAGAGTCGACAGAGGGCAATGAGCAAGAAAGTATTCATCATCGTGGCATTGATCGCCTTCTTGGGTCTGCAATTTGCGGACTGCATGTCCGCGGCGACGCAAGACCAGCAGAGCATGAAGTGCTGCGGCTCCATGCCCTGTGATCCTTCGAACCAAAGTCACGATTGCTGCAAGGGGATGGTCTCGTCTCAATCACCTAGCGTGTTGCCACTAGCTCATGTAACGCTCGATGCGCCGGTGATGGTTGTTACCAATGTGCTTGCGTCGCCCCAGGCGGCGCCACACGCCGAAGTTTCTCGCTTGGATTTCGAGGCGCCCCAGCATTCGCCTCCAGAGCTGTACACTCTTCATTCTTCCCTCCTGATCTGATCCGCTTCTCCACGGTGCGGCAACGCATCGTCCTGTCTCTTGTTGTCTCTCTGCTGTTCCTTTAAACCGCCGATGTGTTTTTGGTCGAGACCCAGTTGGTGACTCGTCCACGATCCACGGCTTTGTGGTCCGCGTTCAGGAGAAAAAGATGTTTACGATAGCGAGAAGGAATTTCGCTGTGCGTTTGTCGCGCGCAGTTCTTGGTCGAAGTGTTTCTTTGCTTTTGCTTTTTGCTGCGTCGGGTGGAGCTGCTTTCGCCCAGGAGCCGCCATCTTCACACGCGGGAGTGGCAACTCCACTGTCCGAGTTGCTTGCAGAAGCTGAGACAAATAATCCGCAAATCGACGCGGCGCGGCAAAGCTGGCAAGCGGCCAAACAGGTGCCAACACAGGTCTCGACACTGCCCGACCCGCAATTCAATTTGCAGCATGTCAGCGTGGGTAGCCCTCGCCCCTTCGCCGGCTACACCAACAGCGACTTTGCCTACGTCGGCCTCGGCGTTTCGCAAGACATTCCATATCCGGGCAAATTGCGCTTGAAGGGTGAGATTGCCAAACGCGAAGCAGATGTTTCGCAGCAACAAGTCGAGTCCGTGCGGCGCGCCGTCCTCGCTGATCTAAAGGGCACGTATTTCCAGCTCGCATACCTCTCCAAGACACTCACGATCCTCGAACAGGACGGCGAACTGCTCAAGCAAGTGGAACAGGCCGCCGATGCCCGCTACCGTTCCGGCATGGGAACGCAACAGGACGTCCTCCAGGCCCAATTGCAAAAAACGAAGCTCCTTCGCGAAATCGCCATGCATCATCTTCAGGTCGGCAAACTAGAAGCTCATCTCAAACAGCTTCTCAACCGCCTGCAGGATTCGCCGGACGTTGAGACGGTCGATCTCGCCGCGACACCTCTCGCGCAGACCTACGACGAACTTTTGATTGCGGTTCAGGCGCAAAACCCAGAGCTTGCCGGGGCGCAGAAGATGTTCGAAAAGCAGTCGTTGCAAGTCGATCTCGCCCACAAGGATTTCTATCCGGATTTCAATGTGCAGTACATGTGGCAGCGCACCGACCCCGCTCAGTTCCGCGCGTATTACATGCTGAGCGTCGGCATCAAGGTCCCGATCTATCGCAGTCGCAAACAACGTCCCGAACTGGCCCAGGCCCAATCGGAACAGCTTCGTGCGCGAAGCGAACTCCAGGCCCAATCGCAGCAAATTGCATCCGAACTGCGCTCGCAATACGTGATCGTGCAGCAGACCTCTGAACTCCTCAAGATTCACCGCGAAGGACTGTCTCCCCAGGCGCGTTCAGAATTCCAAGCAGGTCTCGCGGCCTACGAATCGAATAAACAGGAATTTCAGGGGCTGCTAACGGCGTTTCTCGATGTCTTGCATCTTGACGAGGACTACTGGCAGAACGTCGCCGAATACGAGACTGCCATCGCGCGGCTCGAACAACTCACTGGACTCTCATTGCATGAAGAAGGAGCGAAGCAATGAAAACTTATCGGACAGGGTTCTTGCTGGCATTGATTGGGAACATCGTTCTTGCCGTCGTCCTCGTTGGATTGTGGCTGCATTACCGCGCTGCGAAGCCGATGGGAGATTCGGAAACCAAAAAGGAAAATTCCACTGCGCAGGATTCTATGGCCACTTCCGTGGCCACACCCGCTGCATCGACAGAAGCGCCACTCGTTCCGGTACAAATCTCGCCGCAGCGGTTGCAGAGTATCGGAGTAAAGACCGGCAAGGCCGAACGCAAATTGGTCGCTGACGAGATTCGCACCACCGGCAGTGTCGCTGTGGACGAAAGGCGACTGGCCTACGTCCAAGTACGTTTCTCCGGCTATATCCAGAAAGTGTTTGCCGATGCCACATACCAATACGTCCGCAAAGGGCAGCCGCTATTCACAGTTTACAGCCCGGACCTAGTGGCCACCGAACGGGAATTCTTAGTGGCGAAGCAGAATCAGCAGCAAGTCGCGCAGAGTACCGTGCAAGGTGTCGCCTTCAGCGCAGCATCGCTGCTCGATGCCGCGGCGGAGCGTCTCAAGCAGTGGGGCGTTCCACAAAAAGAAATCGCCCGGCTGGAATCCACCGGCCAGGTGCAACAGGAACTGGAAGTCAATTCTCCGGTCTCCGGGTACATCACCGAACGCAATGCTCTGCCCAGCGTTGCCGTTACGCCGGAAATGCGCCTCTATACTATCGCAGACCTTTCGACCGTTTGGGTCCAAGCACAAGTCTTCCAAAACGATCTCGAACGTATAAAGATCGGCGCTCCCGCAACGCTCACCGTAAATACTTATCCGGGTCGGACATTCACTGGCCGCGTGGACTTTATCTATCCGCAAGTGGATATGGATACGCGGACGGCCAAAGTGCGCGTCGTCTTTTCTAATCCTGCATTGCAACTCAAACCCGGCATGTTCGTCAACGTAGGTCTAAAGGTCTCGATGGGGAGCCAGCTTGTCATCCCCGCAAGCGGCGTCCTGCAGTCCGGCAGTCGCGAGATTGCATTTGTCGAGCGTAGCGACGGGTACATCGAGCCGCGCGAGGTGCAGTTGGGCTCCCGGGTGGGTGACGATTTTATCGTGCTGAAAGGATTGAAAGCTGGTGAGCAAATTGTTACCTCCGCAAACTTCCTGATCGACTCCGAAAGCCAGCTTCAGGCCGCGCTCGGTTCCTTCGTTCCACCTCCGCCTGGTGCAGGCGCAGCATCCGCCTCAAATGCTCCACAAGGAAATGTCGAATTCAGTTCTGACCCGACTACGCCGCGGAAAGGAAGCAACGTCTTCCGCGTGAAACTCACAGATGCGAGTGGAGCGCCCATCTCTGGCGCGGAAGTCAGCGTAACGTTTTTCATGCCAGCGATGCCCGCGATGGGAATGGCATCGATGCGAACACCCGTCACTCTCAGCGATAAGGGCAACGGTCTCTATGAAGGTTCGGGACAGCTTGATAGCGGCGGAACCTGGCAGGTCACCATCCTCGCAAAAAAGAATGGCCAACTCATCGCGACCAAGCAACTGAGCGTGAACGCCACGGGAGGTATGTAACGTGATCTCCCGATGGATTGATTGGTGCGCGCAAAATCGTTTCCTCGTTTTCATGGGAACGGTCCTGCTGGTGCTCACGGGAATCTGGGCTCTGCGTCACATTCCGCTCGACGCGTTGCCCGATATTTCCGACGTGGAAGTGATTATTCACACCCCTTGGGCGGGTCAGCCTCCCAGCCTCATCGAAGACCAGGTCACGTATCCCATTGTCACTACGCTTCTCGCCGCACCACACGTAAAGGCCGTTCGGGCACAAACCATGTTTGGCGATTCCTATGTGTTTGTGGTGTTTGAAGACACGACAGACTTGTACTGGGCGCGGTCGCGTGTCCTGGAGTACATGCAACAGATCACCGGTCGTTTGCCTTCGGGCATACATCCTGTAATCGGGCCGGATGCGACGGGTGCAGGATGGGTCTACGAATACGCGCTTGTGGACCACAGCCATCAACGCAGTTTGGCCGACTTGCGCAGTCTTCAGGATTGGTCTCTGCGCTACCAGCTCGAAACTGTTCCCGGAGTGGCCGAGGTAGCCACCATCGGCGGATTTGTTCGCCAGTACCAAGTCAACGTGGACCCCGAAAAACTTCGCGCTTACGGAATCCCTCTCTCGACGGTCATCGAAAGGGCTCGGGCTAGTACGAATGAAGTCGGTGGACGCCTGCTTGAAATGGGCGGGGCGGAGTACATGATTCGCGGGCTCGGCTACTTACATTCGCTGAGCGACCTCGAAACCGTGCCCGTAGCAACCAAGAACGGCACGCCGGTCCTCATCCGGGATTTGGGAACAGTCACGTTCGGGCCGGACATTCGCGAAGGTGTTGCCGAGTGGCAAGGGGAAGGCGAGACCGTGGGCGGAATTATCGTCATGCGCGATGGGATGAATGCCCTAACGGTCATTGACGGCGTCAAGAAGAAACTCGCTGAGATCAAACCATCATTGCCTCCAGGCGTCGAAGTAGTCTCCGGTTACGACCGCTCAGGGTTGATTCGCGCCTCCATCGAAACGCTGCAACGCGACCTGCTCGAAGAGGCCGCCATCGTCAGCATCGTGATCGTCATTTTCTTGTTCCACTTTCGTTCGGCGCTCATTCCCATCCTGACTTTGCCGATCGCTGTGCTTGCAGCCTTTATCCCCATGTACTACCTCCATGTCACCTCGAACATCATGTCGCTTGGCGGTTTGGCGCTGGCGATTGGCGTCCTCGTAGACGCCGCCATCGTCATGGTGGAAAACGGATACCGGCAACTTTCGGAACAGCAATCCTCCAAAGCCGAGCCTCTCACTGAACCACAAAGGAAGAAAATCCTGCTGGATTCAGCGAAGCAAGTTGGTCCGGCTATTTTCTTTTCGCTGGTGATCATCGTTGTTTCCTTCCTTCCCGTCTTTTTGTTGGAAGCACAGGAAGGACGGATGTTTCGCCCCTTGGCGTGGACGAAGACGCTGGCGGTTGGTTTCTCCTCCGTCTTGGCTGTCACTCTTGTGCCCGCGCTCATGGTCCTATTCATCCGTGGGCGGCTGATACCTGAATCGCGGAACCCCATTTCAAGAATCACCCAGGCTGTTTATTTGCCGGTTCTGCGGCTGTGCTTGCGGTTCCGCAAAACCACCTTGCTGCTAAATCTGCTCTTTCTGATTGTCACGCTACCGCTCGCGCTTCACATCGGTAGTCAATTCATGCCGCCTCTCTTTGAAGGTTCGGCTCTCTACATGCCGACGGCCTTGCCCGGAATCTCCATCGGGCAAGCGTCGCAATTGTTGCAAGAACAGGACAGAATCATTCGCACGTTCCCGGAAGTCGAAACCGTTTTCGGTTCCATCGGGCGATCCGACAGCGCGACCGATAACGCTCCCCTTGATATGTACGACACGACGGTCATGCTCAAGCCGCGCAATCAGTGGCGACCGGGAATGACTTACGAAAAACTCATTCAGGAAATGGACGCGAAACTTCAGTTTCCTGGCCTGTCTAATACTTGGACCATGCCAGTCGAAAACCGTCTCGACATGGAATTGACAGGAATCAAGACCCCTCTCGGTCTGAAGATTCAGGGGCCCAATCTGGAAGGCATCCAGCAAGTTGGGGCGCAAGTCCAGCAGATCCTCTCGGCGATTCCGGAGATGCGTTCAATCTTCGCGGAACGCGTTTCTCAAGGTTTCTATCTCAACATCGAAGTGAACCGAGCGGAAGCGGCCCGTTACGGTCTCACTATCGCTGACGTTCAGCAAGCGGTCACTTCTGGAATCGGCGGCGAAATGGTCGCCGAGAACGTCGAGGGCCGCGAGCGGTATCCCGTGAATGTCCGGTATAACCGCGACTTCCGGGCCAACGTCGAGGAATTGCGGCGCGTCCTGATTGGAACGCCGTCCGGCGCGCAAATTCCAGTTTCCGATGTTGCGAAAATCTCGTTCTCTCGAGGACCTTCAATGATCCGCGATGAAGACGGCGCGCTGACCGGTTACGTGTACATCGATCTGAACACGAAAGACTACGGCGGCTTCGTCACGCACGCGAGCGATTTGCTCAAGCAAAAACTCTCCCTGCCACCCGGCTTTACCTACAAATGGTCCGGTGAATACGAGTTTGAATTGCGAGCCAAAGAGCGGTTGCAACTCATTTTGCCGATCGTCTTTTTTGTCATCTTTATGTTGCTCTACGTGGTGTTTCATTCCGTCACCGAGGCTTCCGTCCTCATTTTCCCAACGATCTATGCGTTGACAGGCGGCCTTATCCTGCAGAAATTGCTCGGCTACAACTTCAGCGTAGCGGTATGGGTCGGCTACATCGCGCTCTTCGGTATTGCCGTCGAAACCGGAGTCGTCATGGTTGTCTATTTGCATGAAGCCCTGGATCACCGACTCAAGTCCGGTGTTCCTGTGCGTCACGAGGACATCGAGGCAGCAGTAATTGAAGGTGCTGTCCACCGCCTAAGGCCAAAATTAATGACTGTGTGCGTTGTGCTCGCCAGCCTGATTCCGATTCTCTGGGAAACCGGTGTCGGCTCCGACGTGATGAAACCCATCGCGGCGCCTATCGTCGGCGGCATGATCACCTCCACGATTCATGTACTCATTCTCGTGCCGGTGTTTTTCGCGCTGATGAAAGAACGCGCTCTGCGGCGCGGAACGCTTCACTTGCAGGGCAACGATCCCGCGAAGGATTGAGAACTCAGCAGCTCAATATTTGGTTTATTCGCAGCGTCGAGCTTGGCATCCATTTAATTGTTCGTATCGAAAAAGAACCCGTGTGGCGTGCCGTTTAACACGCCTCACGGGTTCGGGTTTCTAATCGTGGGTGCCGTCGCGTCTGGGAATGAAACCCCAGCAGAGATCAGGCACATACCCCGGTGGGGCGAATGCTATTGCTCGAATCGGCCGCGTCCAAATCTCTGCAAAAGCTGCTTGCCGGCATTTGCGGGCGAATTGGATTTCGGATGTCCAGGTGTGACGTCTGCAACCGACCTGCCTTCTCTCTCCTCCACGGGGGTTGCCAGAAAGGCGTGGGTCTCGCCCTCATGCGGCCCGCTGAGAACCGTGGCCATTCCCACGATTTGTCCGCGCTCGTTGATCTGGTTAGCCATGGTGGGGAAGAGGTTGGATTCTTCAGGAAACAGCTTGCTAAGGTCGGTCATCACGCCGTCCTGATAGATGAAGGCGTGGGCGTCGAAGTTGAAGTTGGAGTCCAGGGTGCTTCCTACCACTTGGCCTTTGTCGTTGATGCCACTGGCTATGGCGGCATGATCTCCCAGAGTGCCGAGGTTTTTGATTGCGCCGTTCTGCCAAAGAGCGGCAGAGAAGGTTGAGCCGTCAACGCTGGGGGCTAACCCAACAATTTGGCCCTGGTTGTTAATCCCGAAAGCGGCGGCGCCCGCACCGAGGTCACGAGCAGTGCCGTTTTTATCCCACAGTACGGCGTGCAGCCCTCCGGCGCAGTTTCCCGAGGAGCCTACGGCTTGACCTTGATCGTTGATCGCGTTTGCTACCCCGTCTGGATCTTTACCCACTGTACGAAGAGCTCGGACTTTGCCATCTTCCCATATCACCGGCAGCTGAATCCGAGTATTAGTTGCGTTAGCGGAGCATGAGGAGTCTACGGTACCGTTTTCCGCAAACCCTGTGATTTGTCCGCGGTTATTGATGGCGGTGGCCTGCGCGTTATTTCCGCCGAGCGTCGGGAGAGCGCTCATGTGGCCCTTTCGCCAAAGAAACGCACTACACGTAAGGTGTGTGCCGAAGCCGCAAACGTCTTCGCCGTTCGAGTCCAGGACATCCGTTTCGGAAAAACCTACCGCCTCCCCTCGATCGTTGATCTCGCCGCCAAAGGGGTTGTCCCAATTATTCGGTCCTCCGAGAGTGGGGATGGGGAACGTGAATCCGTCGAAGTTTATCGCTACCCTCCCCTTTAGAAGCTTCCCTGCCTCTAACAAGCCGTACTGAGTCTCCGTCCACCCGTGATTGTTGACGCCCATCGTACAGCCGAAAAACCCATCCTCCAGAGTACCCAAATCTTCAACGTGATACCTGACTTGCGCGACCGCATCGCTGAAGCAACCCAGAACAATCGTCGCAACCCACGGTATCCACAAATTCCTCAACACTCTTAGTGTGCGCATATCTCTCCTTTTCCTCCCATGAAAGTCGCCGTGGCGAGGTGACTCGCCGATCTACATAACGCATCGCCCGACGCTCCAGCAGTTCAGAGCAGAGTCGACACACAACTCCACAAAATTCCTGCTGAGTGACAACTAAGGAAGCATGTGGTGTTCCACGTTCACGCCGAGTACGTGAGACAACAGGCCCAACAGTGCAGAGTTCGAAGACGAGTGGCGGATTAACAACCGCCTGGGACGGGCCACAAACGACCAGAGCGACTGTTTCTCCAACTTCTCATACGAAATCCGAGAACACGGAGCAACCAGGGGCAGGCTTTTCGATTGACCTTTGATCTTTTAAATGGTGTAACATACCTAACGATTGGTATGTTATCTGCTCACGAGAAGAAGCGAAGGGCCCGTGATCCCGAGCGTACCCGGGAACGGTTGCTGCAAGCCGCCTTCCGAGAGATCCACAGATCAGGCTTTCAGAGTGCCAGCATCGATGCAATTCTCGCCGCCACCAACGTCACCAGGGGAGCGCTCTATTACCACTTCGAGAGCAAGGAAACCTTAGGCTATGCCGTGGTCGAAGAGAAGGTCGCAAAACTTACGCACGACAGGTGGCTGCGTCCTATGCGGGGCGAGGGGGAAGCCATCGACATTTTGATCGGCGTTGTTCGGCGGATACCAGATAGTCCGCAAGACGTTCGGGCCGGTTGTCCGCTGCTGCTTTTGTCACAGGAGATGTCTCCGCTGGACGAGCAATTCCGCAAGCGACTGCAAAGGATATTCCTT
>Ga0210407_10000511_pt1 | contig 43826 bp, 43 predicted proteins | sample IncBWC27MmetaG_FD_150860 | JGI IMG/M metagenome (GOLD analysis project Ga0210407, IMG submission 150860) | Forest soil microbial communities from Barre Woods Harvard Forest LTER site, Petersham, Massachusetts, United States - Inc-BW-C-27-M | ecosystem: Environmental > Terrestrial > Soil >...
CGCTAGGGCGCAGGACATCGCAATTGCGGTCGTCGGACCGATTACCGGCTCGAATGCTGCTCTCGGCGAGCAGATGACGCGCGGTGCCAAAATGGCCGTTGCCGACATCAACGCCAAGGGCGGAGTACTCGGGAAGAAGCTCAATCTCATCCTCGCAGACGATGCGTGCGACCCCAAGCAGGCGGTTGCCGCGGCGAACGACGTGGTCGGGAAAAAGGCAGTGTTCGTCGCCGGCCACTACTGCTCCTCTTCGTCAATTCCCGCCTCTGCCGTCTACAATGAGGCGGGTGTTTTGCAGATGACGCCGGCCTCGACAAACCCGGCCTTGACCGATGATGCGGCGAGGAAAGGCTGGAACAACGTGTTCCGGGCTTGCGGCCGCGACGATGTGCAGGGCGGGGTCGCCGGCAAGTATCTCGCCGAGCACTTCAAAGGGAAGAACGTGGCGATCGTCCATGACAAGACCGCCTACGGAAAAGGGATCGCCGACGAGACCAAGAAGGCGATGAATGCGGCCGGCCTGAAGGATGCGATGTATGAAGCGATCACTGCGGGCGACAAGGACTTCTCGGCGCTGATCAGCAAGATGAAGCAGGCGAACATCGACGTGATCTATTTTGGCGGCTACCAGACCGAGGCCGGGCTGATCGTCCGGCAGGCGCGCGATCAGGGCTTGCGGGCGCAGCTCATCGGTGCCGATGCGCTGGTCACCGAAGAGTTCTGGAAAATCACCGGGCCGGCGGGCGAAGGCACGCTGATGACCTTTCCGCCCGATCCCCGCAGCGTGCCGGCGGCCAAGGCTGTGGTCGACAAGTTCATGGCCGAAACGCCGCCATACAACCCTGAGGGCTACACTCTTTACACCTACGCGGCGATCCAGGCGTTTGCCGCGGCGGCGGAAAAGGCGAAGTCGGTAAAGCTCGATGATCTGTCAAAGGCGCTAAAGTCGATGACGGTCGACACCGTTATCGGGCCGCTGAGCTGGGATAAAAAGGGCGACGTCACCGACCCGAAATATGTCTTCTACATTTGGAAGGCCGGAAAATACGCGGAGATGTAGACGGCGCCCCCGTCAGCCCGCGACACCCTTAGCCGCTGACGCAGGCGACGAGCCATCCTGCGCTTTCAAGATCTTTTCGCGCGCGGCGACAGCCGGCCCGTTCCGCGCCCCAACCCGATCTTCTTGGCGAATTCAGAGCGGCGCGCGGCGTAGTTTGGCGCAACCATCGGATAATCCGGCGCGAGCCCCCATTTTACACGGTATTCGTCCGGCGTCATATTATAGGTCGACCGCAGATGCCGCTTCAGCATCTTCAGTTTCTTGCCGTCCTCGAGGCAGATAAGGAATTCAGGGGTCACCGATTTTCGAATCGGCACCGCCGGTTTAGCCGGCTCGAGTTGTGGTTGCGCCACCTGGCCCTCGAGCCCTTTCAAAGAGCTGTAGACGGCATTGATGATCTCGGCCAGTTGCGTCGTGGGCAACGCATTGTTGCTGACATAAGCCGAGACCACATCCGCCGTCATCCGCAGCAATTCTTCCTCCGCCAGCTTCGGCGCCACCACTTCTGCCATCTGTCGCCTCATTTTGTTCTAAAAAGTTCAACCTAACGTTCATAGTCGCAGCGGGGGTTTCATCTGTCAACTGTTACTTATGAGTTCCGATAGTAATCGCCATGTCACCGCCCTAATAACGACTTGTGTGCGCCAGCGGTGGCTGGAATTGCGATAGTTAACATGTGGTTGAGCGGACCGCCTTTGCCCCGGTCAAGCGATGATGAGGCTCCGCTTTCCCCGGACGCGATTTATAGTAGCAGACTGGTATCTCCGATCGAGATCTGGTAGAAGGTCGGCGGTCGCGATCTCGTTCCCCAGGCTGGGTGCAAACGGGGCGTGGCCGATCCTCTGGCTCAACTGTGGTCTGCGATGGTCTCAGCTATACGCTCTTCGCCAGGGTCCGTCGCGGACGGTTTTTTTTCTTGCGATCTGTCGGAGGCGGATCCCGAGCTGGCCGCGGCGATCGATCACGAGCGCGAACGCCAACAATGGCAGATCGAGCTGATCGCCAGCGAGAATATCGTCTCGCGAGCCGTGCTGGAGGCGCAAGGTTCCGTCCTAACCAACAAATATGCCGAAGGCTACCCCGGTCGCCGCTATTATGGCGGTTGCGAATTCGCCGACGCCGCCGAAATTCTGGCGATCGACCGCGCCAAGCGGCTGTTTGACTGCGCGTTCGCCAATGTCCAGCCGCATTCCGGGGCTCAGGCGAACCAGGCGGTATTCCTGGCGCTGCTGCAGCCCGGCGACACCATCCTCGGTATGGCGCTTGCCGCGGGCGGCCACCTGACGCATGGGGCCCAGCCAAACCTGTCCGGCAAATGGTTCAACGCGATTTCCTATGGTGTCCGGCGCGAAGACGGGCGGATCGACTTCGATGAAGTCGAGCGCCTGGCCGAGACGCACCGCCCGAGGCTGATTATCGCCGGAGGCAGCGCCTATTCGCGCATTATCGATTTCGGCCGGTTTCGCGCAATTGCTGATCGTGTCGGCGCCTATCTGATGGTCGACATGGCGCATTTCGCCGGGCTGGTAGCCGGCGACGCCTACCCGACCCCCCTGCCGCACGCACACATCGTCACGACGACCACACACAAAACGCTGCGAGGGCCGAGGGGTGGTCTAATCCTCGCTAATGACGGAGAGATCGGCAGGAAAATCAACGCTGCAGTCTTTCCGGGGCTGCAGGGCGGTCCGCTGATGCATGTGATCGCCGCGAAGGCGGTCGCATTGCACGAGGCTCTGCAGCCCGCGTTCAGGCAATACGCGAGTGCGGTCGTGGCAAACGCCAAAGCGCTTGCTGCCACCCTTGAGCAGGCGGGGCTGGAGATCGTCTCCGGCGGGACCGACTCGCACCTGATGCTGGTGGATCTCCGGTCCATGAGAATCACCGGCCGAGACGCCGAGAAGAGCCTCGAGCGAGCCGGCATGACCTGCAACAAGAACGGAGTTCCGTTCGACCCGGAAAAGCCTGCCGTGACCTCGGGCGTTCGTTTGGGCTCGCCTGCGGCAACGACGCGCGGCTTCGGACAAGCTGAGTTCCAGGTCGTTGGGGAATGCATCGTCGAGACGTTGCACGCGCTCGCGACGCAGTCTCGCGATACCGGCGCGGCGGAAGCCTGCGTGCGCGCGAAGGTCCAGGAGCTTTGCGCACGTTTTCCGATCTACCCGAAATGCGGGGAGTTCGCCGAGCGGCAGAAGTAGCGTCGCTCCCCGCATCGGGGCGACCGAAGAACGCGGAGGAAGTGGGATGCGCTGTCCGTTTTGCGGAGCCGACGATACCCAAGTAAAGGATTCTCGACCGACCGACGATCGCGGTGCGATTCGGCGTCGCCGCTTCTGCCCGAGTTGCGGGGCACGGTTTACGACCTTCGAGCGCGTCCAGCTGCGCGAATTAACGGTGATAAAGAAAAGCGGCCAGCGCGAACCTTTCGACCGAGATAAGCTTGCTCGCTCAATTTATATTGCACTGCGCAAGCGGCCGTTCGAACCTGAGCGAGTAGAGCGGATTATCAATTCGCTGGTGCGGCAGCTGGAGAGTTCGGGCGAGACCGACATACCGAGCGATGTGATCGGGGGCTTTGTCATGGAGGCGTTGGCGAGCCTCGATCAGGTCGCTTACATCCGTTTCGCCTCGGTCTACCGCAACTTTCGCGAAGCCAAGGATTTTGGCGACTTTGTCGGGCGGATCGCGGCGGATGGCGACTGAAGCGGGAGCCGCGCGGGCCAGTTCTGCCGGTCGGCCCGGTTTCGACCACTGGGCGATGCGCACCGCTCTGGCGCTTGCTCGCCGCGGTCTCGGCACAGTTTGGCCGAACCCGGCGGTCGGGTGCGTCATCGTCAGTAACGCCCGGGTCGTCGGACGCGGCTGGACGCAGCCCGGCGGCCGACCGCATGGTGAGACCGAGGCGCTGCGGCGAGCGGGGGAGGCGGCGCGCGGCGCCTCAGCCTATGTCAGTCTCGAGCCATGTTGCCACTGGGGCCGTACTCCCCCTTGCGTCGATGCGCTGATCAAAGCCGGAGTACGGCGAGTGGTCGTCGCTCTCGAGGACCCCGATCCTCGCGTCGCGGGCGAGGGGCTCCGGCGATTGCGGGACGCCGGGCTCGCGGTCGAGACCGGTCTTTGCGCCGAGGAGGCGGCCGAGGTCAACGCCGGTTTCCTGAGCCGCCTAAGGCTCGGCCGGCCGCTCGTCACCCTGAAGCTCGGCACCTCGCTCGACGGCCGAATCGCGACCGCAAGTGGCGAGAGCCAGTGGATCACCGGACCCCCGGCGCGCGAGCGCGCCCACGCAATGCGCGCCAGTCACGACGCGATCATGGTCGGCACGGGCACCGTCGTTGCAGACAATCCCCAGCTGACTTGCCGGCTGCCCGGACTGAGCCAGCAATCGCCGGTGCGGGTCGTGATCGACCGTCACTTGCGGGTTCCGCCGACAACGCGCCTCATTGCCGAGGCGCGTCGTGTGCCAACCTGGGTCTTGGCTTTGCGCTCGGCTGATCCGGGCCGGCGCGCCGCATTCCTCGACAGCGGGGTGACCCTGATCGACGTTGGTTGCGACGCCGAGGGGCAGATTGATCTCGCCGCAGCTCTCGTCGCGCTCGGTGAGCGCGGCATCACCCGGCTCCTCGTCGAAGGAGGAGCCAGGCTCGCCGCGGCCCTCTTCCGTGCCGGGCTCATCGACCGCCTCGCCTGGGTCCATGCTCCGCTGCTGATTGGCGGCGACGGCATTCCGGCGATTGGCGGCTTCGGCCTCGCCGAGCTAGCCGACGCGCCGGGACTTGAGCGCGTGTCGATGGAAACGGTCGGTGCGGACGTGCTGACGATCTTCCGGGTCCGCAAATAATAAATCACGGCACGGCCGACCTCGCCTCCGGGGCTGATAACCTTCGGGGACGATGAGGCCCTGGAAAATTCCCGGATAGACCCGTAGCCTACCCAACATGTTTACCGGCATCATCACCGACCTGGGTAGGGTACAGCGCCTGTGCCGCGGCGATCTTCTCGATCTGACGATAGCGACAGCTTTTGACATCTCGGCCATCCCTATCGGCGCGTCGATCGCCTGCTCTGGAGCGTGCCTCACCGTTGTGGCGGTCGAGCCGGGAGCATTCTCGGTTCAGGCGTCCCTCGAGACTTTGGCATGCACAACACTCGGGCGGTGGGAGGTGGGCATGCCGGTCAATCTCGAGCGATCTTTGCGGCTCGGCGACGAGCTCGGCGGGCACCTCGTTTTGGGCCATGTCGACGGACTGGCGCGGATCGTCGAGCGTCGATCCGAGGCCGAATCGGTGCGCTTTGTTGTGGAAGTACCGGTAGAGCTGGCGCCCTTTATCGCGTCAAAGGGATCAGTGGCGCTCGACGGGGTGAGCCTCACCGTCAACGAGTTGGCCCAAGACCGCTTTGGCGTCAATATCATCCCCCATACCCTTTCCTGCACGACGTTTGGACAGGCGCAGCCCGGACAGCAGATGAACCTGGAAATCGACCTGATCGCCCGTTACGTCGCACGGCTTCTCCGGCCTACGCCATGAGCCAACCTCCTCACATTCTGGTCGTCGCGGCGCCTTATTACGCCCATATCGCCGTCGAGCTTCGTCGTGGCGCCGAGCGCGCTCTTGCGGCAGCCGGCGTTACCCACGAAAGCTTGCAGGTTCCGGGCGCGTTCGAGATCCCCGCGGCGATCGGCTTTGCCGCGCGGGCGAGCGATCGGTTCGATGGGTTCGTCGCACTCGGCTGCGTGATTCGCGGGGAGACCACCCATTACGACCACATCTGCGCCGAGAGCGCGCGTGGCCTGCAGGACTTGGCGACCCGTGATGGCCTCGCAATTGGCTACGGCATTCTGACGGTCGAGAACGAGACCCAGGCATTAGCCCGCGCCGCGCCTGACGGGCGCGACCACGGCGGTGCTGCAGCGCGCGCCTGCCTGGCGATGGTCGAGCTGAAGCGGCGTCTGGCCGAGAACGGCAAGTGACCGTCTCGACCGACGGCGAGGATCGCCAGCGCGGCGGCAGCCGGCGACGCAGCGTCGCCCGGCTGACGGCAGTCCAGGCGCTCTACCAGCTCGAGGCGAACCCCGAGGCCGAGCCGGAGGCAGTCGTTCGCGAGTTCATTCGGCACCGTTTCGGGCGTGAGATCGACGGCGACCAGCTGGGCGAGGCCGATCCCGCTTTGTTTGCCGATATCGTCCGCCGGACCGCCGCCGATCAGGAACGGCTCGACACCGAGATTTCGGCCGCTTTGACCCCCGATTGGCCCTTAGCGAGACTCGACTCAGTACTTCGCGCGATCCTGCGGGCCGCGGCCTTCGAGCTTGTGCATCGGGCGGATGTGCCGCCGCGCGTCATACTCAGCGAATACACCGCTATCGCCTACGCGTTCTTTACCGGCAAGGAGCCCGCCCTCGCGAACGGCGTCCTCGACCGACTGGCGCGTACGCTGCGGGCGGACGAGCTTTGATCACCATGGTCCGGGAAGCCCTCAGCGAATTTCAGCGGATCCGGCGGTTCTACGCGCCACTCGCCGGGCCCGGGGGACTTGGTCTGCTCGACGACGCGGCGCTCGTCGATTGCCAGGGCGGGCGGAGGTTGGTGGTTACCGCTGACGCGATCGTCGAGGGTGTTCACTATCTGCCGGACGATCCGCCCGATCTCGTCGCACGCAAACTGCTGCGCGTCAATCTGTCCGATCTCGCGGCGATGGGCGCGCGACCGTTGCACTATTTGCTGACCACGGCGCTCCCTGCGGCGGTCGGCGCAAACTGGATCGCCGAGTTCGCCAGGGGTCTCGAGGAGGACCAGCGACGGTTCGGGGTCGATCTCTTGGGCGGTGACTCCGTCGCGACGCCAGGACCCGCTTCGTTCTCCCTGACCGCGATCGGCGAGGTGGCGGCGGGCATGGAGGTCCGGCGCAGCGGTGCGCAGCCCGGCGACCTCGTTTGGGTTTCCGGCACGATCGGCGACTCCTTCCTCGGGCTCGGGGCGCGCGGTGGCGCTTTTCCCGAATTGCCGGCCGAGCATCGGGCTGCCTTGATTGCCCGCTTCCAAGTTCCCGAGCCGCGCGTCGAGCTCGGTCAGCGCCTCGCCGGGACCGCGCACGCAATGATCGATGTCTCGGACGGTTTGCTCGCGGACCTCGGCCATATTTGCGAGACCTCGCGCGTCGGCGCGGTCGTCGACCTGGGGCGGCTGCCGCTGTCGCCCGCAGCTCGGCTCCTCCTTGCTGCCCAACCCGATATCCGTTTGCGTCTGGCGACCGGAGGCGACGATTACGAGTTGCTATTCAGCGCCGCCAGCGATGCCGCCGAAACGATCGCCGCCTTGCCTGCAAAGCTCGGCGTGCCGATCACGATGATCGGTCGGATCGACGCTGGAGCAGGCATACGCGTCATCGACGAGGCGGGACAAACGATCACGGTAGAGGCCGCCGGCTATCAGCATTTCTAGGGTACTCGCTTGACCAGGTAGTACAGCAATTACCAATTGTAGCATGCATCAAAAATTGCTATATTGGCATAACCGACTTAAGGCTGATTGCGGCGCTTGGTGGTCGGTGGCCAAAGCGGGAGCACACAGGATTGAGGTGGTGCGGGTGAAACCGCCGCAGGTGCGCGACCGAGGCTTCCGAACGGCGATCTGACGGAAATTGCGCCTTTCAACCTGAAGAGGAGTTCCCGCTGCAGACCCGCTGCAGGTGCAGCGGGCCGGCATATGCCGGACAACCACAAGTCGTAGGATCCGCAAGCCCGCATCAGATACCGCCGGCGGGGCTGTAAGCCGGCGACGGTATGGTTGCCGGGCGAATGCTCTTCTGGCATGTTCGGGAATCTGACCTGCTCCCACGCGTCGGGAATGGTGAGGTTTCTACATTTTGACTTGGCTCGGAGCGAGGGAAACTTTCCGATGTCTGCTGCGTACTTTCTCGTCATTGCCTGCGGGATTTTGGCATTGCTTTACGGCTTGGTCACCAGCCGTCAGGTGCTGACGGCCAATGCCGGGTCTGCCCGGATGCAGGAGATTTCCGGCGCGGTGCTGGTCGGCGCGCGTGCCTATCTCAACCGTCAATACCGCGCGATTGCCATTGTCGGGATCGTCGTGCTGATCGTGCTCGGCGTGGCTCTCGGAGTGCGTGTCGCATTCGGCTATCTGATTGGGGCGGTATTGTCGGCAGCGGCCGGCTATATCGGGATGAATGTCTCGGTGCGCGCCAATGTCAGGACGGCGCAAGCCGCCCGCAGCGGCCTCAAGGCGGGGCTCGACATCGCCTTCAAGGCCGGCGCGGTCACCGGCCTGCTCGTGGTCGGGCTTGGCTTGCTCGGCGTTGGAATTTATTATTTCGTCTTGCGCGCAACCATGCCCGGCGAGGATCTGCGTCCGGTGCTGGAGGCCATGGTGGCGTTGAGCTTCGGGGCCTCGCTGATCTCGATCTTCGCCCGTCTTGGTGGCGGCATTTTCACCAAGGGTGCCGATGTCGGCGCCGATCTCGTCGGCAAGGTCGAGGCCGGCATCCCCGAAGACGATCCGCGCAACCCTGCGGTTATCGCCGACAATGTCGGGGATAACGTCGGCGATTGCGCTGGCATGGCGGCGGATCTGTTCGAGACCTATGCGGTGACGATCGTCGCGACGATGTTGCTCGCCAACATCTTTTTTCCCCCGCCGCTGCGCGACAACATGCTGTTGCTGCCGCTCGCGATCGGTGCGGTGTGCATTGCCACATCGGTGATCGGTACTTTCTTTGTCCGGCTGGGCCCCGATAACGGAATCATGAAGGCACTCTACAAGGGGCTCATCGCGACCGGAATTCTGTCGGTTGTGGCGATCGCCCTGGTGATCTATTGGCTCTTCGGCTTTTCGGACCCGCTGAGGATGACGACCGGTGCGGAAGTGACCGGGGTCGGATTGTGGCTCTGCGCGATCGTCGGCTTGGCCGTCACCGGTTTCATCGTCTGGATCACCGAGTACTATACGGCGACAACCTACCGTCCGGTGCGCAGCATTGCGCTCAGCTCGACGACTGGGCACGGCACAAACGTGATCCAAGGCCTTGCCGTATCGATGGAGGCGACCGCACTACCGGTTGTCGTGATCTGCGTCGGCATCATCGTGTCGTTCATGATCGCCGGGCTGTTCGGGATCGCGGTTGCGGCGACGACGATGCTGGCGCTCGCCGGCATGATCGTGGCGCTCGATGCCTACGGTCCGGTCACCGACAACGCGGGCGGCATCGCCGAGATGGCCGACCTGCCGCGCGAGGTGCGGCGCACAACCGACGCGCTCGATGCCGTCGGCAACACGACCAAGGCGGTGACCAAGGGTTACGCGATCGGGTCCGCCGGGCTCGCCTCGCTCGTGCTCTTCGCCGCCTACACCGAAGATCTCAAACACTACTTCCCCACCCTCGATGTTCATTTCGGGCTACAAGACCCTTACGTCGTGATCGGGCTCTTCATCGGCGGGTTGCTGCCTTACCTCTTTGCCTCGCTCGGCATGACCGCAGTCGGCCGAGCGGCCGGCTCGGTCGTCGTCGAGGTGCGCCGCCAGTTCCGTGAGATCCCGGGCATCATGCAGGGTGAAGCTAAGCCGGATTACGGGCTCGCCGTCGATCTGCTGACCCGGGCGGCGATCCGTGAGATGATCGTGCCATCGTTGCTGCCTGTGCTGGCGCCGATCGCCCTCTACATCGTAATCGCGCTGATCGCGGGGCGCTCGGCTGCATTCAGTGCGCTCGGCGCTATGCTGCTCGGCACCATCGTGACCGGCATTTTTGTCGCCATATCGATGACTTCGGGCGGTGGTGCGTGGGACAATGCCAAGAAATACATCGAGGAAGGCCACCACGGCGGCAAGGGTTCCGAGCCCCACAAAGCTGCGGTGACCGGAGATACCGTCGGCGATCCCTACAAGGATACCGCGGGTCCCGCGGTCAATCCGATGATTAAGATCACCAACATCGTCGCGCTGCTGTTGCTCGCGATCCTTGCGAAATGGGCCGGGTGAACGGGATCCATCGTCGTCCGACCCGCCGCCTCGTCAGCTCGGTGGTCTGCCGGTGGGGCCGGTGGTGCCACTACCGCTGCCGCCGCTGCTGCCTTTGCTCGCGCCTGCATTGTTGAATTTTCCGACGTTGCCGATCACCTGCTCGAGGAAGGTGAGTTCCCGGCCAGGTGCCGGGGTCGCTCGGGGAACCGGATCGATCGCTCTCGCGTCCTGTACCCCTTTGTGATCGACTGTCTTGACAACCCCTTGGTCGTCAAAGCTGACGATATATACTTGTTGGTCCAGTACATCAGGTTCGAAGAAAGCGGTTTGGCCCGTTCGCCGACTTATATAATACCAGGACTTGTCATTGAAAATACTGACGCTCGAGGGTGAGCCGAGTACTTTTATCACCTCGTCCTTACTTGTGACGCCCGGTTTGACCTCGGCGAGCTTTTCCGGCGTTGGCAGATTGCCGCGTTGTTCGACCGTAGGCGCACAACCCGCGAGCATTGCGATACCGGGGACCGCAAAAACGAAAGACAGACACCGAAGGGGAGCAGCTCGCCAGTGGTACATCGGACACACGACCGCTATCCTGTTGAAATACGCCGGGGTGGCGCCCATTTCTGCCCCTAAGTTGTAGCCGAGCGCGGTTTATTGTCAACGACCCCGGGGACCGCCGGGCGATGGGCGTTCCGCGAAGCGGCGCGCTCCATGGCTGGTCCTCATGATGGCGGACGCGATGCCAGAATTTTCCCGTCTTGTTCGGCTCGATCGAATCGGTCCCCAGCCCTTCCGGCAACGAATCGAGGCGACACCCGATGAACGGGAGAGGCTCTCCGGGCGCTTCGATCTTCTGTCTCTCGACCGTCTGACGGCAACGGTCGATCTCTACCGAGAAAGCGGCGGCGAGGTCATCCGATTGGAAGCCTCCTTTGAGGCTGAGTTCGTGCAGTCCTGCGTTGTCACTCTCGAGCCGGTCGCGGGCGTAATTTCCGATCGCTTCTTCCTGGTTTATGGTCCACCCGAAGAGGAAGCGCGGGAAATCGCGTCGGGCGTTGACGAGGTGGCGTTTGAGCCGTTGGTAGGCGACGCGATCGACATCGGAGAGGCGGTAGCACAGGAGCTGTCGCTAGCACTGCCGCTCTTCCCCCGCGATTCGGCAGCGAGCATGGAAATCGAGTTCGCAGAAATGCCGAGCGCCGGTCCGTTCGCATCACTCGCACCCCTGCGGCGGCCTGCTGAGTCCTGAAACTTGGCGATGTCGCGGAGCGGGTGCATGGCAGTTGCCGCGCCTTCTGTTTTTGGGCTAATTACCGGGCGTTTTTTGCGTCGGTTCTCGTGAAAGCAAGCACTCCATGGCTGTTCCGAAAAAGAAAACCTCGCCGTCGCGCCGCAACATGCGACGCTCGCACCACGCGCTGAAGCCCGCCGCCTATGGCGAGTGCCCGAATTGTGGCGAACTGAAGCGCCCGCACCACCTATGCCCGTCTTGCGGGTATTACGATGGGCGTCAAGTAGTCGCCGGGCCAACGGAAGCCGCCTGACCGGAAACTGCGTCTGCGGGGTCGCGCAACGTGAGCGACGGCATCACGATCGCTCTGGATGCAATGGGCGGTGACGGTGCCCCGGCTATCGTGCTGAAAGGCGCTGAGATCGCGCTGCAACGGCATCCGGGCGTTCGGTACCTGCTGTTCGGCGCCGAAGAGGTGGTCCGCCCGCTTCTTGCGAAGCTGCCGGCGCTTCGCGAAGCGGCAACGATGTTCCATACGAGCGAGGTCGTGGCCGCCGATGCGAAGCCGTCGCTCGCGCTCCGGGCCGGGCGGCAATCGAGCATGCGCCTGGCTATCGATGCGGTAGCCGAGGGGCGCGCGGACGGCGTCGTGTCGGCCGGAAACACCGGCGCACTGATGGCGATGGCAAAAATAGCTCTCAAGATGTTGCCGGGGATCGACCGTCCTGCAATCGCGTCCTTCTTCCCGACCCAGCGCGGCGAGACCGTAATGCTCGATCTCGGCGCCAACATCGAATGCGATGCCGAGAATCTGGTGCAATTCGCCCTGATGGGCGACGTTTTCGCGCGCACCGTCCTCGGACTGGTCGAACCGACTGTCGGCCTTCTCAATGTCGGTGCGGAGGATTTGAAGGGGAACGATGCTGTTCGTGAGGCAAGTGCGCGGCTGCGTATGACGATGACACCGATTCGCTTTTACGGGTTTGTCGAAGGCGATGATATCACAGCTGGGACGGTCGACGTTGTCGTCACCGACGGCTTTACCGGCAATGTCGCGGTCAAGACGGCAGAGGGTACCGCGAAGCTCTTCAGCGAATTCCTCGAGGCGGCGTTCCGTCACTCGTTGATGGCGCGTATTGGCTATATTTTCGCGCGCCGCGCGCTCAGGAACCTCCGGTTGCGCTCCGATCCACGTCGCTACAACGGCGCGATGTTCCTGGGTTTGAACGGCATCGCCGTAAAGAGCCACGGTTCGGCCGATGCTTTCGGCTTCGCCAACGCGATCGGGGTAGCTATCGATCTGAAGGTGAACGGCTTTCTCGATAAAATCCGCATTGATCTCGCCCGCCTCAGCGAGGCGCAGCCCGCGCCCGAGGCGGCGGCTCTCTAGACGCGCGGTCGATGACAGTACGATCCCAGGTCGCCGGGTGCGGCGCCTATCTGCCGGAACGAGTTGTCACGAATCACGAGCTCGCGAGTCGTCTCGATACCTCGGATGAGTGGATTCGCCAGCGCACCGGTATCGGCGAGCGCCGGGTCGCCGCCCCGGGCGAGCTGACCTCCGACTTGGCTGTCCGCGCGGCGGACCGGGCGCTTAGCAGTGCGGGAATGAGCGGCAGCGATCTCGACCTTCTCGTTCTTGCCACCGCGACCCCTGACCACACGTTTCCCGCTACAGCGGCAAAGGTGCAAGCCCGCCTCGGAATGAGGCGCGGAGCCGCCTTTGATGTGCAGGCGGTCTGTGCGGGGTTCATATTCGCGCTCTCGGTCGCCGACAACGCCGTTCGCCTTGGCCAGGCGCGAACCGCTCTCGTCGTCGGGGCGGAGACGTTCTCTCGAATCCTCGATTGGGAGGACCGCAATACCTGCGTGCTCTTCGGCGACGGCGCCGGCGCCGTCGTGCTGCGGGCGATCCCGGCCGCAGAGTCAGGTGGCCGCTTTATTCTGTCCAATCACCTCCATTCGGATGGTCGCCAATACGACATCCTCTATGTCGACGGCGGTCCGTCCTCGACCCGAGGTACTGGGTTCCTTCGTATGGAGGGACGCGAGGTCTTCCGTCAGGCGGTTCATCGTCTAAGTGCGGTGGTCGACGAGGCGCTGGCGGCTAACGGTCTCAGCGCCGCGGATGTCGATTGGCTTGTTCCGCACCAAGCCAACAGCCGGATCATCGATGGGATGGGACGAAAACTCGGCCTGCCCGAAGACAAGATCGTCGTGACTATCGAACGTCACGCCAACACCTCCGCCGCCTCGATCCCGCTCGCCCTCGAGACAGCGGTTGCAGACGGGCGGATCAAGCCGGGACATCTCATTCTGATGGAGGCCCTCGGTGGGGGCCTGAGCTGGGGAGCGAGCCTCGTCCGTTGGTAGCGCGCGATACTCTTACTTACGCTCCGTCGGCGCCGCGAGCCTCCGCTATGGAATTTGACGGAATTTTTCCAGTGGGTTAACCTTCCCTTAATGAAAAGGGGAGGGGCCTCATGGCCGGAGAAACGGTTACCCGCGCTCGGCTCAGTGAAGCGGTCTATCAAGAGGTCGGCTTGTCCCGCAATGAGTCGGCTGAACTCGTCGAATCGGTGATCGCCGAGATCGCCGGCGCGCTCGAACGCGGCGAAATGGTCAAGATTTCATCATTCGGGAGCTTTGCGGTGCGGCAGAAGGGCCAGCGCATCGGCCGCAACCCCAAGACGGGCCAGGAAGTGCCCATCAGTCCGAGACGGGTTCTCGTCTTCCGTGCCTCTCACGCGCTCAAGGACCAGATCAATCAGGGTCTCGCCGACACGAATGACGGCAAGACCTCCGTTGCTTCCGCGCTGGCGGCGAAGGCGCGATCGGGCTGAGGTGACCCGGGCGAACGCGGCGGCCGCCCCTCGGCGCACCGGTAAATCGGGCGCTGCCTTTCGCACTACCGGAGAAGTCTCGGAGGAACTCAACCTTCCGGCCCATGTGCTGCGGTTCTGGGAATCCAAGTTTCCGGAAATCAGGCCGCTCAAGCGCGGGGGAGGCCGCCGTTACTATCGGCCTGAAGATGTCGACCTGCTGCGGCGAATACGGCAGTTCCTTTACCAAGAGGGGTACACGATACGCGGGGTTCAAAAGCTGCTGCGCGAGCGCGAGCGGCGAGAAGCACCCGTGGTCGACCTGCCGCCGACATTGTTTCGGCTCGAACCGGCCGTCGCCGCGCCGAGTTCTCCTGCACCCTCAAGGCAGGCTCTGCAAACCGCCTTGGAGGAAGTTCGGCACGAACTCCTGGAGATCCGCGCCTTGCTCGACAGGCTACCCAGAAGATGAATTGCGCGGCCGGTTGCACGAAGAGGGGCGGCCGACTATGATCGATCCCGACGGCGATGCCGCCCGAGCCGGAGCGTAGCGCAGCCTGGTAGCGCATCAGCATGGGGTGCTGAGGGTCGTGAGTTCGAATCTCACCGCTCCGACCATTTGTTTCATCCTTCCCGCAGGCTCTTCGCCGATCAGTGCATTGACGAAGAGGACGATGGCATGAGTGTTCCCCAGGTGGACCTGGAACCTTGGCAGTGGCCGGAAGAACAGTGGCGCAAGATCGTCAATCGCGTCCGCGCCGGACGGCGGCTGCGGCCCGCCGAATGGCCCGGCGGTGCGCGTTGCGCGGTGGCGCTGTCGTTCGACAGCGACCACGAGACCAGCGATCTGCGGGACGGCGGCAAGTCGATCGGCCGCCTTGCCTGGGGCCAGTTCGGTAACCGGGTCGGGGTCCCCCGGATTCTCGACCTGCTGGCCAAATACGGCATCAAGGGCTCGTTCTACGTGCCGGCGGTGACGGCACTCCTCCACCCTGATGAGCAGCGTCGGGTGGTGGCCGAAGGCCATGAAATCGGCATCCACGGCTGGATCCACGAGCTCAATTCGATCCTACCGCAGGAAGCCGAACGCGACCTGATGAGGCGTTCGGCCGACACTCTGGAGCGGGTCAGTGGTGTCCGGCCGGTCGGCTTGCGCACGCCCTCCTGGGATTTCAGCCAGCACACTCTGGAAATCGAGAAGGAGATGGGGCTCCTTTACGATTCCTCGCTGATGTCGGACGAGGATTGTTATGAGCTGCTGCTCGACGGCGAGCCGACTGGGGTCATCGAGCTGCCGGTGGAATGGGTGCGCGACGATGCCGTGTATTTCATGATGAACCGGTTTTCCGCGCTGCGGCCCTATACGCCGCCAACCGACGTGCTCGACATATTCCGCCGCGAGTTTGACGCCGCTCATGATGAGGGCGGCATCTTCCAGCTCACTATGCACCCACACGTCATCGGGTACCGCTCGCGGATCTGGATCCTCGAGGAGATCGTCCGCCACGCCAAGGCCCGGAAGGGGGTTTGGTTCGCCACCCATGCCGAGGTCGTCGACTGGGCGAAGCGCCACGCAGCCTGAGCTCGTGGCAGAGGCAGAGGCGGCGCCGACGCGGTGCGGCTATGTTGCGCTGATCGGCGCGCCGAATGCCGGCAAGTCGACCCTGCTCAACCGCCTCGTCGGCCATAAGCTCGCGATCGTTACGCCTAAGCCGCAGACGACGCGGACCCGGCTGCTCGGCATCGCCATCGAAGGTCGATCGCAAATCGTCTATGTCGATACACCGGGCATCTTTGCTCCGCGTCGGCGCCTCGACCGGGCGATGGTAGCGGCGGCCTGGTCGGGCGCGGAGGATGCGGACCAGACGGCGCTGCTGATCGATGCCGCCCGCGGCGTCGATCGCGATACACGCCGGATCTTGGACCGCCTCGCCGCGCGAGACCGGGCGTCGATCCTCGTCTTGAACAAGATCGATCTGGTGCGCCGCGAGGGCCTCCTTGGACTCGCCGATCAGCTCGCGCGAGTGGGCCGCTTTGACCCGGTCTTCATGATCTCTGGCCTCAAAGGCGACGGGGTCGAGGATCTCAAAAGGCATCTGGCGGTCAACTTACCGCACGGGCCTTGGCTGTTCCCCGAGGACCAGCTCTCTGACGCGCCCGAACGGCTGATCGCCGCCGAGGTCACGCGCGAACAGATATTTCTGCAGCTGCGTGACGAGCTCCCGTACGGCTCGACCGTTGAGACCGAGCGGTGGGAGGACAGGAACGACGGTAGTGTGCGGATCGAGCAGGTAATCTTTGTCCAGCGGCCGAGCCAACGGGCAATCGTGCTCGGCGAGGGCGGGCAACGGATCAAAGCGATCGGGGCTCGCGCCCGTGCCGAGCTGGAGCGCATGTTGGAACGGCGGGTGCACCTGTTTTTGTTCGTCAAAGTGCGCGAGAACTGGATCGAGGACCGCGAGCGCTACACCGCACTCGGGCTCGATTACGACGTCTGATGCAGTGGCAGGATACCGGGTTCGTGCTGGCGGCCCGCCGCCATGGCGAGAGTGCCCTGATTATCGAGCTCCTGACCCAAGAGCACGGGCGGCATGCCGGTTTGGTTCGCGGCGGGCAGTCGCCCAGATACCGTGCGATGCTGCAGCCGGGCAACGAGGTTGCCGCGGTTTGGCGCGGGCGGCTTGACGAGCATCTCGGCACGATCAGTTGTGAGCTCGTGCGAGCGCATGCCGCGCGGTTGCTGGATGACCCTGGCAGGCTTGCCGGTCTGATCTCAGCGGCGGCATTGGTCGCCGCCGCGTTGCCCGAGCGTGAACCGCAGCCGGCGGTTTTTGCCTCGTTTGCGCGCCTGATCCAAACCCTCGATTCGGCAATCGACTGGCCGGCGCATTACGTGAGGTGGGAGCAGGACCTCCTTGGCGCACTGGGGTTTGGCCTCGACCTCGCTCGCTGCGCGGTATCTGAGGCGACGACCGACCTCGCCTATGTCTCTCCCCGCACCGGGCGCGCGGTATCACGGACGGCGGGGCTGCCCTACAGCGATAAGCTATTGCGTCTGCCGGACTTTCTCTGGCGCGATGCGCCCGCCGACCAGGAGCAACTCGCCCTCGGCCTGACCTTGACCGGTTACTTCCTGGCGCACCACGTGTTCGCGTCGCAAGGCCGCGCCCTGCCTGCCGCGCGATTACGGCTGGCCGAGCGCATGCGGCAAGCGGCCGCGGCTGATACGATCCGCCGTTAGCAACACCACGCGCCCATCCTCTAATCGTACCGAGGTTTTTCTTCTATGCCCGTGACGGCTCTTTCCGGCGAAGTCCGCAACGTCGACTTCGCCGACGCACTCGGCGAGCGCTATCTCTCCTATGCGCTCTCGACGATCATGTCGCGCTCGCTGCCTGATGTGCGCGACGGGCTGAAGCCGGTGCATCGCCGGATCCTGCACGCGATGCAGCAGCTCCGCCTCGATCCCGCCTCCGGCTACAAGAAATGCGCCCGGGTCGTCGGCGACGTCATCGGCAAATTCCACCCGCATGGCGAGCTCGCGGTGTATGACGCGCTGGTGCGGCTGGCTCAGGATTTCGCCCAGCGCTACCCGCTGGTCGACGGCCAGGGGAACTTTGGCAATATCGACGGCGATAACGCCGCCGCGATGCGCTACACCGAGAGTCGGCTGTCGGCCGTGGCGCAGGCGATGCTCGACGGGATCGACGACGACGCCGTCGATTTCCGTGCGACTTATGACGGCGAGGACCGCGAGCCGGTCGTCCTGCCCGCTCGCTTTCCGAACCTGCTCGCGAACGGTGCCTCGGGGATCGCCGTCGGCATGGCGACCAGCATCCCGCCGCACAATCTGGGCGAGCTTTGTGCGGCGCTGCTGCATCTGATCGACCGTCCGGCCTGTGCCGTCGCCGAGCTTACCGGACTTGTTTCCGGTCCCGACTTTCCGACCGGCGGGGTTTTGGTCGAGCCGCCGGAAAGCATTCACGAGGCCTATGAGACCGGTCGCGGCAGCTTCCGCCTGCGGGCGCGCTGGAGGACCGAGGCGTTGGGCCACGGCCTCTACCAGATCGTCGTCACCGAGGTGCCGTTCCAGGTGCAGAAGGGGCGGCTCGTCGAGCGGATCGCCGCCCTGCTCGAAGAGAAGAAGCTGCCGCTGCTTGCCGATGTCCGCGACGAGTCGACCGAGGACGTCCGCCTCGTGCTCGAGCCGAAGACCCGCAACGTCGATGCGGAGATGCTGATGGAGCAGCTCTTCCGCCTGACCGAGCTCGAGACGCGAGTGCCGCTCAACCTCAATGTCCTCGACCCGCTCGGCGTGCCGCGAGTGATGAGCCTGAAGGAGGCGCTGCAGGCCTTTCTCGATCATCGGCGCAACGTGCTGCAGCGGACAAGCCGCCACCGCCTCGCTGCGGTCGCGCGCCGCATGGAGATCCTGCGCGGCCAGATCATCGTCTATCTCAATCTCGACGAGGTGATCCGTATTATTCGCGAGGGCGAGGATCCGAAGGCTGAGATGATGGTCCGCTGGGAGCTGACAGAGGTCCAGGCCGAGGCGATCCTCAACATGAGGCTGCGCGCCCTGCGGCGGCTCGAGGAGATCGAGATCCGCAAGGAGCTCGACCAGCTCGCGGCCGAGGAGGCGCGGCTCAGCCGATTGCTGGCGAGCGACAAGCGGCAATGGCGCGCGATCGCGAAGGAGGTCGAAGCGACCGCCGCGGAATTCGGCGGCGACACGCCCCTCGGTCGGCGCCGCACCGAGCTCGCCACCGCTCCGGAGCCGATCGAAATTCCCGCCGAGGCGCTGGTCGAGCGTGAGGCGGTGACCGTGCTGTGCTCGGCCAAGGGCTGGATCCGCGCGGTCAAGGGGCACAATGGTTCTTCCGCCGAGCAGAAGTACAAGGAAGGCGACGCCCCGCGCTTCGCCATCGCCGCCGAAACCACCGACCGGCTGATCATCTTCGGCACCAACGGCCGCTTCTACACGCTCGGGATCGACCGGCTCCCCGGTGGTCGCGGACAGGGCGAGCCGTTGCGCTTGATGATCGATCTGCCGAACGAGCACGACATCGTCGCGCTGTTTCCCCACCGACCCGGCATGGAACTGCTCGTCGCCGCCAGCGACGGCCGCGGCTTTGTCGTCGACGGCGATGAGGCGGTGGCGCAAACCCGCGCCGGCAAGCAGGTGCTGACCCCGGGAGGGGGTGCTGCCGCGTCCATCTGCGCCCAGGCTGAAGGCGGCGACGCCGTCGCCTTGGTCGGAGACAACCGCAAAATGCTGATCGTCAAGCTCGATGACATCCCGCTGATGATCCGCGGCCGCGGTGTCATCCTGCAGCGCTACAAATCGGGCGGCCTCGCCGACGCCAAAATATTCCGCCTGGCCGACGGCCTCTCCTGGCGCCAGGGCGAGAACCGCACCCGCACCGAAACCAACCTCGCCCCGTGGCTCGGCGCCCGGGGCGCCGCCGGCCGCCTCGTCCCTAACGGCTTCCCACGCTCGAACCGGTTTGGCTGACGCCCGAATAACCGGACGATGCCAACATTCCATTCGGAGCACGAGCGCAATCAGCCCACCTGCCGATGGACATCGTCCGGTTTCTCCCCGACAGCAGGGAGAAAACGCATCTCGGCAAAGTTTACTTGGCTTGAGTTTTCCTGGTCTTGGTCGTCGCAGCCGGCTCTGTGCCGACGTGGGTTAGCAAGCGCCGTCAGCTGCGCATGAAGCTGTTGAGCTCTGGGGTGGCCATCGTCGTATCGACATAGCCGAAGGTGCCTAGTTCCTTAACCTCGCGGGCGGCATTGACGAGGCCGCTCATTGCTGCCCGGTAGAGCGAGGTGGCGAGGCTGATGCGTTTCACCCCGGCGGCCGCGAGCTCCTCGACGGAGAACGACCGGCCCTTGATCCCGGCCATGAAGTTGAACGGCCGGGAGAGAGCCGCGCACACCGTCCGCACCGCAGCGAGGTCGGGTAGACCGGGCGCCATCAGCACGTCGGCGCCGGCTGCTTCGAAGGCTTGCAGCCGCTTGATCGTGTCGTCCAAATCGGGATTGCCGCGCAGAAAGTTCTCGGCCCGCGCGGTCAGCATAAAGACGAAGGGGAGCTTGTGCGCTGCCTCGGTCGCCGCGGCGACCCGCTCCCGAGCATGGCCCAGCTCATAGAGCGGCCTCTGGGGATCAGCGCTGAAATCCTCGATCGAGCCGCCGACCAGGCCCGCTGCCGCGGCAAGGCGGATCGTCTCGGCCACGCCGTCCGGTGCGTCGGCGAAACCCTTCTCCAAATCAGCGGAAACCGGCAAATCTGTCGCTTCCACGATGGCACGGGCATGGGCGAGCGCTTCCTCGCGCGTGACCATGCCGTCCCGCCGGCCGAGCACTCCGGCCGAGGCGCCGCTGGAGGTCGCCAGGGCGTCAAAGCCCAGCCCCGCCAGGATGCGCGTAGAGCCCGCATCCCAGGCGTTGGCAATGACAAAAAATGCCGATTCCCGATGCAACGCCTGGAAACGGTTCGCTTTCTCGCTCTGGGTGGATGTCACGTCACGCCTCCTGGCTGAATTGTGCCCTCGTCATATAATGATCCTCAGAGGGATGGGCACCGGGATCGACGTGCTCGCTTCTAAGTAGCTGAAAATAACAGTATAAGCAGCTCGGGCCACGATGACTTATGACGCCGCCGTAATATCCATCGTCAATCGGGCGGTTCGCGACCGCGCGGCGCGCTGGCTTGGCCGAGCGGGAGTTCGGCTGCCGACTTTTGCCGAGCTGGCCGACCCTGCGCTTATTCCTGAAGCGCGCCGGACGGCTCTTCGATCGGTCGACCTGGAGCGCCTCCACCCGGCGAACCTCTTTCGCATGCACTGGTACAACGACTGGTCGCGCGCCGGGATTGCTGCCATCCCCTGCCATCTCGTCTTCCCGCCGGCGCTGACCGGTGTGCGCGTCCCGATCGTCATGGTCCTCGGCTGTTTCTTTCCGATGATCGGCGCGCACAAGGTATTGGCCGCCTATGGCTGCCTGATCCCCTATCTGGTGACCGGCCGGTTCGATCCGGCGCATCACAGCGCGGTATGGCCGTCGACTGGGAATTATTGCCGCGGCGGGATTGCGCTCTCGCGCATCCTCGATTGCCGCGGCATTGCCGTGTTGCCCGAAGGCATGAGCGAGGAACGCTTCGAGTGGCTCAGCACCCGGGTCTCCCGACCGGAGGACATCGTCCGCACCCCCGGCTCGGAGAGCAACGCCAAGGAAATCTATGACAAATGCGCCGAGCTGGCGCGCGATCCGGCCAATGTCGTCCTCAACCAGTTTGCCGAATTCGGCAACTATGTCGCCCATTACACGTGCACCGGCCCCGCACTCGCGGGCGTCTTCGAGGCGCTGCTCGCGGCCCGGCCGGAGTTGCGGCTGGCGGCCTTTGTCGCGGCCTCCGGCTCGGCCGGCACGCTCGCCGCCGGCGACTATCTCAAGGAGCGCTACGGGACCCGCATCGTCGCGGCCGAGGCGAGCGAATGCCCGACCCTGCTACGCAACGGGTATGGCGAGCACAACATCCAGGGCATCGGCGACAAGCACGTGCCGTTGATCCACAACGTCATGAACACCGACATCGTCGTCGGCGTATCGGACCGCTCCACCGGGGCGCTCGACCTCTTGTTCAACAGCCAGACCGGGCAGGCTTATCTGGCGGGCCGCCGCCACATCGACCCGCAGCTGCTCACCGAGCTGAAATTCATCGGTCTTTCCGGGATCGCCAATTTGGTCGCCGCGATCAAGATCGCCAGGCGCCTGGAGCTGAGCGAGGAGGACGTGATCGTTACCGTCGCGACCGACAGCGCGGCACTCTACGGCAGCGAGCGCCGAAAATTCCTGGCGGGACATTACCCCGACGGCTTCGATGCGGTCAGCGCCGGCGAGGTGTTCGGCCAGCATCTGCTCGGCGTCGCCGACAACGATGTGCTCGAATTGACCCACGCCGAGCGCTCGCGCATCTTCAACCTCGGCTATTACACCTGGGTCGAGCAGCAGGGCGTGCCGCTCGAGGCGCTCGAACGGCGTCGTGCTCAAGGCTTTTGGGCGGAGCTGCGGCGCGCGGCACCCGCCTGGGACGCACTGAGCGCCGAGTTCAATGCCGCGGCCGGCTTGGAGAAGGATTGTTGACCCTCGCTTACGACGAACTCTGCCGCCGCACCCGAGAGCGCGACCGCAGCCTCCGCGAGAAGGTAATGTCGCTCGAAGAGGCGGCCGCACTGGTGCCCGACGGCGCATCGGTCGGCATCGGCGGCAGCACGATATCGCGCACCCCGATGGCGATGATCTGGGCATTGATCCGCGCCGGCCGCAAAGACCTTTTCTGCCAGCGCAGCATCACCTCGAGCGAAGGCGAGCTGCTGTTCGCCTCGGGAATAAGCCGGCACATCCTCACGAGCTGGTTCAGCCAAGGCATCGTCTGGGGTGTCTCGCGGGTCATGCGCTTCTACACCGAGACCGGGCGCGCGCGGTTCGAGGAGTGGAGCCATATGGCGGTGGGCCTGCGCTTTCGCGCCGGTGCCATGGGCGTGCCGTTCCTGCCGATGCGCTCGATGATGGGCTCGGATCTGATCGGGCAATTGCCCGATGCCCGGGTGATCGATTGCCCATTCACCGGCGAGAAGCTGGTGCTGGTGCCGGCGCTGAACCCGGATGTGGCACTGATCCACGTCCAGCGCTGCGATGGTTACGGCAATGCGCAAATCGACGGGCTGCCGTTCATGGATGTTGACCTGGCCATGGCAGCAACCCGGGTGATCCTGACCACCGAGCGCATCGTCTCCAACGATCAGATCCGCCGCGCACCCGACCAGACCAAGATCCCGTTCCTCGCCGTCGACGCCGTGGTCGAGGTCCCGTTCGGGTCGGCGCCGCACGAGTGCTATGGCCTCTACGAGCCGCTGTTCAAACACCTCGATTTCTATGCCGCCCAGCTGAGGCAGGATCCCGAGCGGGGCATCGGGGAATACCTCGATCGCTATTTTTACGCCCCGAAGTCGTGGACCGAGTACCTCGATCTCCTCGGGCTGGAGGAATTGCTGGACGCCAGCCGGCGCGGGAGAAGCATCTATGACGACTAGCGCATCCTTGTGCCACGCCCTAAGCCCCTCTCCGCCCGCTTTCGGGGGGAGAGGGAGGGGCCCGCGAAGCGGGAGGGTGAGGTGGGCAGCGGCAAGTGCCCTGGAATCCCCCACCTCACCCCGACCCTCTCCGCCCCCAAGGGCGGAGAGGGAGATGCTACTTGCGGCAGAGGCTTGGCCGGAATGAGCACCAGCCCCGGATCATACACGGCGAGCGAGCTGCTCGCGGTCATCAGCGCGCGGCTGCTGCGCGACGGGCAGGTCGTCTTCGCCGGCGTGGGCATCCCGCTCTTGGCGGCGACCTTGGCGCAGCGGCGGCACGCTCCCGGCCTTACCATCCTCTTCGAGGGCGGCACGGTCGGGGCCTTTGTCGAGCCGGGGAAATTGCCGCCTTCGACCAACGAGCAGCGCTGCACGCGCCGCGCCAACATGGTGCTGGGGAGCACCGACGTGCTGTTGCTGCTTCAGCGCGGCTATGTCGATGTGGGGTTTATGGGTGGCGCGCAGATCGACCAGCACGGCAACCTCAACAGCTCCTTTATCGGCGACCCCGGGCACCCGGCGACACGGCTCCCGGGAACCGGCGGCGGCAACGATATCGCCAGCCTGACGCAGATGATCGTGGCGATGAAGCACGAGAAGCGCCGGTTTGTGAACCGGGTCGATTTCGTCACCAGCCCCGGCTTCCTCTCGGGCGAGGACAGCCGTCGGGCGGCGGGGTTGACCTCAGGCGGCATGTTCCGGGTGGTCACCGATCTCGGCCTCCTCGGCTTCGACGAGCGTTCGCACCGGATGAAGCTCCTGGCGCTGCAGCCGGGCGTCAGTGCCGACCAGGTGCAGGCGAACACCGGCTTCGCATTGCTGATCGAGGCCGATCTGCCGACCACCGATCCGCCGACCGAAAACGAGCTGGCGGTGCTGCGCTATCTCGACCCCGAGCGGCTCTACACGGCCTGAGGACCATCGCGATGACCATTTTTTCGAATACTTTCGGTCTCGCGATGAGGAATTTCACGACCTATCCCGAGATGCCGGACCCGCAGGCGCTGATCGCCTATGCCCGCGAGGCCGAGGCGCTCGGGTTCGATTCGGTTTGGGTCTGGGACCACATCCTTCTCGGTGTCGATCCGCCTTTTCCAGTCCTCGATTCGCTGACCCTGCTGACGGCGGTCGCCGCGCGCACGACGCGGATCAAGCTCGGCACCGGGGTTTTGGTGCTGCCGCTGCGCAACCCGGTGGTGCTGGCCAAGGAGCTGGCGAGCCTCGACCTGATCGCCGGCGGGCGCCTGCTGCTCGGTATGGCGTCGGGGTGGTACCGCCGCGAATTCGACGCGGTCGGGGTGTCGTTCGAGCAGCGCGGCCGGATCATGGATCGCAATCTCGAGATCCTGAGCCGCCTGTGGACCGAGGACCAGGTGAACGGGGACTATCCGCCGCATCGCCTGCGCGGCGCCAACCTGTCCCCCAAGCCTGCTCGGCTGCCGGTCATGCTGATCGGCGGCTATGTCGAGCGCGTGCTCAAGCGCGCCGCACTCAACGGCGGCTGGCTCACCTATTTCTACACCCCGGAAAGTTTCGCCATATCCTGGGCCAAGGTGCGCCGCTTTGCCGAAGCGGCCGGGCATGATCCGGACATATTGCTCAACGCCCACCAGCTGCCGATCTATGTCGGCGCCTCGCGCGCAGCGGTCGAAGCGCCGCTGATGGAGTGGCTCGGCCAGGAGTGGGACTATGCCGCCTGGAGCGAATCGACCAAGGATGCGGCGATCTTTGGGACGGTCGATGATTGCGTCGCCCAGTTGCGCGCCCAGCTCGCGGCCGGGGTCCAGAAGCTGATCTTCATCCCCTACCGGTATCGCATGGATCAGGTCGAAATCATCGCCCGCGAGATCATTCCGCGGCTGCGAGGCAGGCAATGACGCCAGTTGATCGAGACGTTTTGCTGATCGTCGATGTCCAGAACGATTTCTGCCCCGGCGGTGCGCTCGCCGTGCCCGACGGCGATGCGATCATCCCCGCGGTCAATCGGCTGGCGAGATCCTTCGCTCATGTGATCTTGACCCAGGACTGGCACACCCCGGGACATGCTTCGTTTGCCAGCTCGCACCCCGGAAAGCGCCCGTTCGACACGATCGAGGTCTCGTACGGCACGCAAATCCTGTGGCCCGACCACTGTGTCCAGGGGACCCGGGGGGCGCGCTTTCACCCGGAGCTCAACGTGCCCCATGCCGAGCTGGTAGTGCGAAAAGGGTTCAGGAGTGCCATCGACTCGTACTCGGCCTTCCGTGAGAACGATCGCCTAACGCCGACCGGGCTTGCCGGCTATCTGAGGGAGCGCGGGCTCGAACGCATCACGATGTGTGGGCTCGCCACCGATTTCTGCGTCGTTTTCTCGGCGATCGACGGACGAGAGGCGGGTTTCGAGGTCACCGTCGTGACGGGCGCCTGCCGCGGCATCGATGTCGACGGCTCGGTGGCGCGAGCGATGCGCTCGATGAGCGAGGCCGGAGTGAGCGTCCGCGCCGCGTGAGAGGGCGTCCGCCCTCGTCAAGTGCGGCGCGGCAGCGAGCGGCGTTCGACCTGGAAGGTGGGCGGCTTTCTCGGCTGTATGCTGCGATAGGAGAAATCGGCGGACCTATCATCCTCGCCATCGGCTCGCGGGACCAGCCGGAGCGAGTGCCGCCGCGGCGGCGAACCGACGCGCGCCGGCTTCTTTGCTGCCACCGGCCGTTCGCTGATGCGGACGTCGAGGGTGTACCCATGGACCTTGTTGCCGTTCATCGCGGCGACGGCGAGGTTGGCGGCGCGCTCGGTCGCGATATCGACAAAGCCGTAACGCAGCCGTTTTCCGTTTGCCGGATCGCGGGCGATCGAGGCTCTCAACACCATCCCGAAGGAGTCGAAGGTTTCAGCCAGTTCATCGTCGGTGAACTCCGGAGGCAGGTTCGCAACAAAAACGTTACCGCGGAAACTACGCGATCTCATCCGCCTTCACCTTCGGTCGTTGGATCTGAGAGTTATTGGGCGAACATGTCGGGCAACATGCCCACAGGGGAATGTTCACTTATGCATTGCTGCATTGCAGTATAGGAGGATTGCACAATCGTCCTGCTGGATTTCCCTGCCGCGAACTCTGCGTCCGGGAGGGTGCTTGCATGTGAAAAGCAATTCGCGAGATTGTCATCCTGCTCCAATGCGACCCAGAGGTGAGGATGATACCGCGTGAACGTTGCGCCTATTCGGCCATTGTCGACCGGCCGCCGCTCAAATTACCAAACAGCGCTCGGATCGTTGTTTGGACTGTCGTCAATCTCGAGTTCTGGTCCATCTCACGCCCGATGGCCCGTCAGGTGCTGCCGGCGCCGACCGGCGAGGTGCTTGTGCCGGATGTCCCGAACTGGTCCTGGCACGAGTACGGCATGCGGGTCGGGGTCTGGCGTTTCTTCGATCTTTTCGCGCGGCTGGGAATCCGGCCGACCCTGTCGATCAACGCCCGTGTCTGCCGAGAATATCGTCGCGTTGCTCGGGCGGCGCGCGATGCGGGGTGGGAATTTATGGGCCACGCCTGGGAGCAGATGCCGATCCACAAGGTCGAGGATCAGGCGGAGATGATTGCCAAATCGTTGGACACGCTCGCGCGCTTTGCCGGCACCCGGCCCGTCGGTTGGCTCGGCCCGGGTCTGACCGAGACTTACGACACGCCGGATCTTCTTGCTGAGGCCGGCGTCAAATACATCGGGGACTGGGTTTACGACGACGAGCCGACCGAAATTAAGACGGCGCACGGTCCACTCGTCACATTGCCTTATTCGGTCGAGCTCAACGACATCCCGATGATGCTGGTCCAGCATCACGAATCGGGGTATTTCACGCAGCGCTGCATTGACAGCTTCGAGCGGCTCTATCGCGAGGGAGCCGAGCGGGCGAAGATCATGGCGATCGCGATCCATCCCTACATCAGCGGTCAGCCGCACCGGATCAAATATCTCGAAGCCGTCTATGAGCACATCAGCCGCTACGAGGGCGTGCTGCACTGGAACGGGGCCGAGATTCTCGATTGGTACCTGTCGACCAGGACGGAGCGATGATTACCAGAGGGGGCGTCATGCTGCCGTCCGAGCGGCTCGATTTCTCGGCGATCGGCCAGCGGCCGAAGCTCGCTCTCCCGAATGGCGCACGGCTCGCGGTCTGGGTCATCGTCAACGTCGAGGAGTGGGATCCGACCCAGGCGATGCCGCGGACGGTGCTGACGCCGCCCGCCGGCGGCGCGCCGATGCCAGACATCCCGAACTGGGCTTGGCACGAATACGGCAACCGGGTCGGGTTTTGGCGGATCCTCGAGGTGCTCGATCATTTTCGCATCCGTGCGGTGCTCGCGATCAACGGCTCGGCGATCCAGCGATACGGGTCGATTGCGCGCTCCGCCTTCGAGCGCGGGTGGGAGTTCATCGGCCACGGCTTCACCCAGCAGAGCATGCAGAAGGTCGCCGACGAGCGTGACGACATCCGCAAGACGGCAGCAGCGATCCGCGGCTTCACCGGCAAGCATCCGCGTGGCTGGCTCGGTCCAGGTCTGACCGAAACCTGGGAGACCCCCGACTTATTGGTCGAAGAGGGGTTCGAGTATGTCTGCGACTGGGTGCTCGACGACGAGCCCGTGTGGCTCAAGACCCGCACCAAGCCGATCGTCAACCTCCCCTATACTCAGGAATGCAACGACGTGGCAATGATGCTGATCCAGCATCACAAGGCCAGCGAATACTACGACCGGGCGATCGATCAATTCGAGCAGCTCTATGACGACGCAGCCCAATCGGCGCGGATCATGGCGCTGGTGGTGCACCCCTACATCATGGGCGCGCCGCACCGGCTGAAGTACCTGCGCAATGTGCTCGCCCGCATCCGCGACCATCGCGGCGTCTTGTTCTGGACCGGCGAAGAAATCCTCGACTGGTATCTCGTGCGCTAATCACTCATGCGACCACATGCTCAGAATGTGTAGGGCGGAAAAGCGCAGCGTATTCCGCCGATCCTCGATAACGGGCGCCCTCTTTTGTCAGCGGACGGACGGGGTCTCTCGGACTACTTTGGAATTATCCCTCGCCGCGAGGCGGTGGCGGAGCCCGGCCTGCATGGCGGAAGGCGCTGCGAGGCTGGGCAAGAAATTGCTGTTTGGCTGGATTGCCGCCGTACGTCCTTCGAGACGGCCACTTCGCGGCCTCCTCAGGATGAGGAATTTCTCAATGCCATCAACGGCATACCCTCATCCTGAGGAGCGCCCAAAGGGCGCCTCTCGAAGGACGCAAGACCGCGATGCAGCCCTTCGCCTCAATTCTTGCCCGCCTCTGCGCTTTTCCGCCCTACCCCTATCCCCGCGAAGGGTCAGTCGAGGCGCGTGAGTGCCCCGACCACCGCCGCCGGTTGTTCGACGATGACCATATGACCCGCCGATGCGACGCGGATGAGCTCGGCGCCGGCGATCCCTCGGCAGAAGGCATCGCCATAGGCTGGCGCGATCACCCGGTCGTTGTCGCCCCAGATCAGAACCGTCTTGGCGCGGATCCGATAGAGCCGTTCGCTGAGGCCGCGGTCGGGGATCGGAAACAAGATCTTGCCGGCCATCGCCAGCTGCCGGGTGTTACGGATGATAAAGGCCTCGAGAAATTTCGGGTCGTCGAGATCGCCGCCCGCGGTCATCATCCGCTCGCCGAAGGCCGGGTCGTGGAACAACAAAGCCGGCAACTCGTGCGGCAATTTCGAGAAGAGATCGGGCACGGGGTGCGCGTCGAGCCATAACCCCGCCGGAGCGATCAAAGCGAGGCGGTCGACCTCGCGCGGCGCCACCGCCGCCATCTCGGCGGCGATCATCCCGCCCATCGAATGGCCGACCAGGATCGGCCGATCGAGCCCGAGCGCATCGAGCACGTCGAACGAATGCAAGGTGACGTCGAGCATGTCGCGCAAGCCCTCGGCCCCCTCGGAATCGCCGTAGCCCGGCAGCAGCGGCGCGAACACATGCCAGCGCCCTGCGAGTGCGGCGAGAAACGGGCTGTCCTCGCTGAGCCCGCCGGCGCCGTGCAGAAAGACCAGCGGCCGGCCCTCGCCCGCCTCGAACACCCGGATCTTGCGGCGGCCCGCAGCGATATCGAGAACGTAGGAGCGGTTGCTCATCTTGCCGCCTCCGTCGCGATCGGTGCCGGGGTCACGCGCTGCGGGAGCGGGTGAATCCAGAAGCGCTCGTCGTTGTCGTAGTCCTTCCAGATGCCCCGGAGGTGCGGCATTACCTTCTTTGCGAAAAGCTCGGTCGAGTGGCGCGTCTTCTCGGGCGGCATGTCGCCGACGTGAATGCCGCAGATGATGTTGCCGACGCGCAATGTCTTGATCAGCTCTTCCATGCGCTCGCGCACCGTGTCCGGACTGCCGGCGACGATATAGCCGCGCTCGATCAGCTCGCCCCAGGAAAGGCTCGCTGCCTGGCCGAGATTGGGGCGGGCCAGCTGGTTCAGGAACTCCGATTGAATCGTCTTGATCGTGCGGTATCCAGGAGCGTCGGCAAAGCCCGGGAAGACGTGGAGACAGCGATTGAAGAAGTAGGAAACGTGCGGGCCGTAGATCCGCTCCGCCTCGGCATCGGTTTCGCCGACGCAGATAATCTGCGCGAAGGTCGCGCGATAGGGCGAATCATCCGCACCCAGCTCGGCGACGCGTTGCCAATAATTCTCCATCAGCCGCCGCGCCCGGAGAAATCCGAAAAAGCTCAGATACGAGTAATTGTAGTTGTTCTCGATGCAGAAATCGTAGGTCTCGACCGAGCCGCCGCCGGGAATGAAGATCGGCGGATGCGGCTTTTGTATGGGCTTCGGCCAGCAATTGGCATAGCGCAACTTGGTGTAGCGGCCATTGAAGACAAAAGGCTCGTCAGCCGCCCAGGCGCGGCGGATCAGCTCGTGCGCCTCGGCGTAACGCTCCCTCAATGTGCCCGGCACCCGGCCGTAGGCGTAGTTCGTGTCCATCGAGGTGCCGACCGGGAAGCCCGCGACCAGCCGCCCGCCCGAGATCACGTCGAGCATCGCGAATTCCTCGGCGACCCGGATCGGCGGGTCGTAGAGCGCGATCGAGCTGCCGAGCACGACGAGAGCCGCCCGCGAAGTGCGGCGTGCCAACGCCGCCGCCATCAGGCAGGGCGAGGGCATCAGCCCATAGGCGTTGGCGTGGTGCTCGTTGACGCCGAGCCCGTCGTAACCGACGGTCTCGGCGAATTCGAGCTGGTCGAGATAGGTGTTGTAGACCTCGTGCCCGCGCACCGGGTCATAGAGCGCGCTCGGGATATCGACCCAGACCGACCGGTATTTCTCGCGAAAATCCTCCGGCAGATCGGGCCACGGCATCAGATTGAACCAGACAAAGCGCATCGCAGCCTCCTTACTGGTGTTCAGACCCATTCAGAAAGTTCTATTGGCGAACGCGACCCATGCTCACACCCAAAAATCCTGTCCACACCGGCGAAGGCCGGTGCCCATCGCAGACCTGGGTCCCGGCCTCCGCCGGGAATACAAGGAGGGGGCATCGCGATGCCCCACGCGATCATCGCTCGCGATCCTCGCTAACCGACATCCTGCAGTTCGTCGCCGCATGAGATGTGGCCTCTCCTCCGAACGCGGGTTCTAAAGCATGGGATTTGCGTCGGGCTGATTGAGCTTGAACTGGCCGAGCGCCCGAAAGGAACTCTGACTCATCATGAAGTGTTGTCCCGCCGCATAAATATCGCGGAAGCAGCGTTGCAGCGGATTCGTATCGAAAAGTGCACCGCCGCCCGCAGCTTGAAACGCAACGGTCGTCACGCGCTGCGCCACCTCGGTAACGTAACTGGCCGCGGCTCGCACTTCGGCCTGCATGGCTGGCGGCGGTACCGATCCCGTCGCCGCTTGTTCCCACGCGGCCGACATGACAGCGATTGCGAGTGCGCGCGCCGACGCGAGCTCGAGCTCGGCCTTCCCGAGTGCGAACTGAAACTGCGCTTGCGTGACAAGCAGTGAGGGTGGCACGCCGCGACTTTTTTCGATCGCTTGAACCGTCACTTCATCCAACGCGCGGCGTGCAACGCCAAGTGCGATCCCAAAATGGATCGGCATGATGAGCGCGGGCGACCCTAACTTGAGCGCGGCGCCGCCGGCGACGGCGGCTCCCGAAAGCATGTCGGTGAAGCGAAACGTCATTTCCTCCGGCACAAAAACGTCGTCGGTGCTGTAGTCGCAACTACCGGAGGCTTTTAATCCTGCGACCTGCCAGTTGTCGTGAATCACAACCTGATTTCGAGGCAGGACAACGACGCGAACTGCCGCGGGGAGAGGCTCCCCTGGCACAACCGGACTGGCAAGGACCCAATCCGCATGATGGATGCCGCTGCCGAAAGACCAAGTGCCGCCGACACGGTAGCCGCCGTCGACGGGCTGCGCGCGGCCTCGTGGTCCCAGCATGCCAGCCATCGGGGGAACGCGGCTGGCGAAGATTTTTTTGCCTGAAGCCGGGGGCAGGAATGCAGCAACGATCATGCTCGTGGCTGCCAGAATCCCTACGCTCCAAGCGGCCGAGCCGTCGATCTTGGCGAGTGCTTCGATGATTTCGAGGTGCGTAACCGGGTCTGCCTCGTCGCCGCCCCGCTCCTTGGGACAGATGAAGCGGAGCAGCCGCGTTTTACGCAGCGCCTCGATCGACGGTGCATTCAGGCGTGCGAGCCCCTCTGAATCGGCGGCGTGTTCCGCCAGCGTCGGCGCTACGGCTTCGACCTCCGCCAGCAGTTCACGCCGCAGCTGAAGGTTCCGCTCCATGCCCTTCTCCTTCTGGTGCTGGGCTTGGCATGTGACCGACGCACTTAAAGACGCGCAACAGTCTAGAGATAATAGTCTACGCGTCGGCCATTACGGCCTTCACACGTTCGACGAGATCGGGCTCGTTGAGAGCGCTTCGCGGTTTGAGAAGGTGTAGCACCTCAAACAAGAGCTTGTGGACGGCGGGGTCTTCGGCGGCAAGCTGGTTCAATGCTTCGGAGAACTCGAGCCGCTGCTCCAAATCCTTCGGGCGTTCTCCCTCCGCCTTGGGATGAGCGAGATCGGGTACGGCGGCCAATGCCCACGGCGTCTCGATCAGCGTAGCGGCCTCGGAGAAGAAGGCCGAAGCCAGGCCGGTAAGCGCGTCCGACTCGTTGGCGCGCCTCTGGAGGAGCCCATGGAGCAAAGAGGCTTCTTGAGCGGCGACACTCATGCCCTGGCCGTAGACGGGGTTGAAGCGGCATATCGAGTCGCCCAAGGGCAGCAACCCGCGAGGGAATTCCTCGAGCTGGTCGAAATGCCGTCTGACGCTGGCTGGAAACCCGAAGCGGGCAATCTTCCGAAGTTGTTCGGCCTTCTTGATTGCATTGTAGATGGTCGCGGTGCGCAGGTGTTGCGCACAGGCGAGAAAACCGTCCTTATCGTCGGGCGGCTTTGCACCATGGCGTCCCGCGAGAGTCACAATCCAACGGTTCCCTTCCAGCGGCAACAATATGCCGCCAAGGCCTCCCCGATCTGGCGAGTCAAATGTCATTACGCCTGACCAATCCGCAGGCGCATCGTCGGGGACGGCGAAGACGCCCGTGGCATAGGTGATGTCGACCCCGATCGTGGTCTCTTCAGGCCGCGGCCGGCCGATGGATTCGAGGAAGCCAAAGGTGAGGTTGCCGCGCCCCGAGGCTTCGACAACCAGGTCAGCCGTAAGGGTCTCGCTGCGCCCGTGGCTGTTCTCGAAGCGGATTGCCGAAACCGCGCCGCCTTCGCGCGAGGCCATGAGGTCGCGAGCGCGGCAATGCTCGCGGATCGTGACGTTGGCGTGCTGCTCGGTGCGCCGTCGTAAGAGAAACTCGACCAGCGGCCGGGACATGGCGTATGCGACCCAGCCGAGATCCCGCGCTGGAAACGGATCGTAGCCGGGTCTTTCGAGGCGAACATCGAGACCGACAGTAAACGGCACCGCTCCGGCTGAGGCGAGGTCCTGCTCAAAGCCCGGGAAAAGTTGGCCGAGCGCCTGTTGGCCGCCGCCGAGCAGAGCGTGGGTGTGCCACGCCTGGGGTGTGCCCATGCGCTGAGCCGCCTTTGGCGGGAGGGCGTCGCGCTCCAGCACGACGACATGTTCGAAGTAGTCGGCAAGAGCCCGCGCCGCGGGCAAGCCGGCCATCCCGGCGCCGACCACGACGGCCTGCCTGCCGATCAGTGTGGACGTCATCAACGCCTCCGTTGACGTGCCGAGACCGAGAAATACGTCCCTTCTATCAAGCCCGAGTGTGAGAAACCTCACACAGCGAGTTGGCTGACTTTTGAGTAAACCCTGCGAGCCGGCTCTACCATTGCTCGCTTGCGTCCGGTCTTCCAGCGATCCAATTTGCCTTAAGCGATCGCCGGCAAAGGGTGCGACGTGAGACACTATGATCCGCTCGAGGCGCCCGAGCCGGAGGAGTGGCTGGCGCTGGACGAGGCCGAGCGTATCCGGCTCGCAGAGCGCTATCATCGGCGGGCGCATATCCGGGTGCCGAGCATCAAGGCGCACGCCGCAATGCATGTGGTCGTCGAAAATCAAATCGCGCTCGGCGATGAAATCCCGGTCCGGGCTACGCTCGATCGGCTGATCGGAGAAGGCCTCGACCGGCACGAGGCGATCCATGCGATCGGCCTTGTGCTGGCCGAGCATATGTATGATCTCCTTCAATCACGCGAGCCGGAAGCCCACAAGATCGAGAGCTATTACGCGGCTTTAGAGCGCCTCACCGCCGATTATTGGCGCCGCTCGGGGTGACCGCGCCGTCGCCGCGTCATCACAGCGACCAGGGACGCCCTTGCTGTCGAAATCGCTTGCTTTTATCAGCTTTCTGCGATATTGTCAATATCGAAAAATGCGACTATCGCACATCATTGGATGGAAAGACGGCGGCGCCTCATGCTCGGTTTCTGTGTCCCTGCTCCCTCCCTCAGCGGCCGATCGGCCTCCCTCAGGGCTCTCCCTCAGCGCGCCGCGGGCTGGTTTCTTAAGCATTTGATTTGGCGCATTTTGTTGGTGATCAGGCGGCCGGTTTGCGGCGTCGAATCGATTTTTCTCCCTGCTCTCAGGGAGGGGCGTTCAAAACCAGCGCGCCTTGTCGACGAGGTTGCGCAGCGGCTGGCCGGCGAGAAAGCGGCGGCAATTGTCGAGAATGATTTCGTAGCGGCGGTCATCGAGATAGGGGCCGTACCCGGCGGTATGCGGTGTGAGCAACACCCCCGGCAGGGTCCACAGCTTGTGGTCGGCGGGCAGCGGCTCTTGCTCGAAGACATCGAGGCCGGCGCCGGCGATCTCGCCGGCCTCGATGGCGGCGGCGAGATCGTCGAGCCGGGTCGTCAGGCCGCGCCCGATATTGATGAAGAACGCCGTCTTCTTCATCTCCTGGAACCGGGCGCGGTTCATGAACCCCTCGGTCTCCGGCGTGTGCGGCACGGTCAGGATGACGAAATCGGCGGTCGGCAACAGGGCGTCGAGCTCGTCGCCGCGGTGCAGCTCGGCCACCCCTGGGGGCGCATCGCGCCGGCGCTCGTCGACGCCGATCACCCGCATCCCGAACGCGGAGGCGAGCCGGGCGACCTCGCTGCCAATGCCCCCGACGCCGACGACGAGTGCGGTCGCCTCGGGGAGATGCACGACGCCGGTGTTCTGCGGCAGCTTCTTCCATTCCCGCCGCAGCTGCTGCGGAATGTAGCGATGCAGCCCGCGGGCGAAGGCCAGCACAAAGGCCATCACATGGGCGCTGATGTGGTCATTGTAGATTTCGCGGAAATTGGTGATCGCCAACGGATGGGCGATCAGCTCGGGGTAGTAGTAGCCGGCGGGAGGTGCGGCTTGCGGCGCCTGCAGCCAGCGCAGGCGGGTCGCTCGGGGCAAGAGGTCGGGCGGAATTACCCCGAAAGCAGCATCGGCATGGGCGATCACCCCCGCCGCATGCGTATGGTTTTCGGCAACCACGACCTTCAGCTCGGGCAGCGCCGCGGCAAGACGTGCGCCCCATTCCCGGGTTTTCTCCGTCTGCGGCGGCAACATCACAAATTCGGTCGGCATGATGAGCTCCTCCCGGTTGGGATTGATCGCTCAGGCCAACCTAGCACGGGCAAGGTGGAAAGGAGGACGGCAACGCGATAGGGTTTCGAGATAACGGCAAAGAGGGACCAAGCAATGGCGACGAGCACCTCGGGGATCAATAGAAAGAAGCTGCTGCTGCCGACGACGATGTCGAAGGCGGGATGGGCGCTCGTCGAGGCGCGCGACGATGTCGAGGGGGTCTCCTTCGTCCCCACGGTGCCCAAGGCCGAGCTGCATCGGCTGTTGGAGGACATTGCCGGGGTGGCACTCGGCGTGCAGCCGTTCAGCGACCCCGAGCTCGACGCGGCACCCGAGCTCGAAGTCGTCTCGCGCATCGGTGTGGGCTACGACGCGGTCGACGTCCCGGCGCTGACCCGTCGCAAGATCCCATTGATGATCGGCGGCACCGCCAATTCGGTCAGCGTCGCCGAGGCCGGGGTATTTCTGATCATGTCGCTGGCCCGCCGTGGTGCCGCGATGGACCGGCTGGTCAAGGAAGGCCGCTGGCAGGACCGCTACAAGGAGATGCCGGTCGATCTCTATGGCAAGACCGTGCTGATCATCGGCTTCGGCAAGATCGGCACGCGCTCGGCCAAGCGCTTCGCGGCGATGGAGACGCACGTGCTGATCTACGACCCGTATACGTACTCGGCGACGATCCACGGCATGGGCTACGAGCCGGTGCAGGATCTCGACGCCGCGGTGGCGCGCGCCGATTTCATCACGATCCACTGCCCGAAAACGCCCGAGACGACCGGCCTTTTCGACGCCGCGCGGCTGGCGCATATGAAGCGGACCGCGTTCATCGTCAACACCGCACGCGGCGGCATCATCGACGAGGCCGCACTCTATGACGCGCTAAAGGCGAACCGCATCGCCGGTGCGGCACTCGACGTCTTCGACCAAGAGCCCACACCGCAGGACAACCCGCTGTTGACCCTGCCGAATTTCATTGCCGCTCCGCATGTCGCCGGCGTCACGCGCGAGGCGGTCGACCGCATGGGCGTGGCCGCCGTCGAGAACATCCTCAGCGTGCTCGACGGCAAGCCGATCCGCGACAACGTCATCAACAAGGAAGTGCTCGACTCATAAGGATCAGTTCGATGCCGATCATCAATCGGATCGCCGATTTTCACGGGGAGATGACCGAGTGGCGGCAGCGGATTCATGCCGATCCGGAGACTGCCTTCGAGGAACACAAGACTGCGGAGCTGGTTTCTGAGCTCCTCGAATCCTTCGGCATCTCCGTCGAACGCGGTGTCGCGCGAACGGGTGTGATCGGCACCCTGAAGGGATCGGTGTCGAGCAGCCGTGCGGTGGCACTGCGTGCCGATATGGATGCTTTGCATATCGCGGAGCAAAATGACTTCCCGCATGTCTCGCGTAATCCGGGCCGCATGCATGCCTGTGGCCATGATGGCCACACCGCAATGCTTTTGGGAGCGGCCAAGCATCTGGCGGAGACGCGAAACTTCGCCGGGACGATCCATTTTATCTTTCAGCCCGCCGAGGAAAATGAGGGCGGAGCGCGATTGATGATCGAAGAGGCTGTTCTGGAGAGGTATCCGGTCGAAGCAGTCTATGGCATGCACAATTGGCCCGGACTACCGGTCGGGCAGTTTGCCATCCAGCCCGGACCAATGATGGCTGCCTTCGATATTTTCGAGATCGAGATCAAGGGCCGCGGCGCTCATGCGGCAATGCCGCATCTCGCGATCGACCCCATTGTCGCCGCGGCGCAGGTCGTCAACAGTCTGCAGACCATCACCAGCCGCAATGTGCACCCGCTCGAAGGTGCCGTCGTCAGCGTCACCCAAATCCATGGCGGCGACACTTGGAATGTAATTCCGGAAACCGTCGTGCTGCGTGGTACCACCCGTGCGTTCAGCGCCGCAGTGCGCGATCAAATCGAGCCGGCGATCCGCCGCATCGCCAATGGAGTGTGCGACGCATGCGGGGCAGAAATGCGGCTGGGCTACGAGCGGCGCTATCCGCCGACGGTCAATTCCGCGGCGGAAACGGAGATTGCGGCCGGCGCGGCGGCATCCCTGGTCGGCGACAATAATGTCAAGCGCGACATGCTGCCGAGCATGGCAGCCGAAGATTTCGCCTGGTTTCTCGAAAAAAAGCCCGGGGCCTATATTTGGATCGGCAACGGCGACGCGGCGGGCGGCGCAATGCTGCACAACCCGCATTACGATTTCAATGACGCCGTATTGCCCTTGGGTGCGAGCTATTGGGTGCGCCTTGCTGAATCGGTTCTGGCAAGGGAACATCCGCCGGCCAGGCAGCTCTAGCCGCCTTAGCTTACCGCCTCTGGGGCAAGGTAGGTGCGCCTATTGAGGCCAAAGCACCGCTTGACACTGGCCGCCTTAGCTGGCGGGATCGGCCGTCATCGTCGCGGAAACCGAGGAGGGTCACATGGCGCGGCCAAACGGAGTGCGGGAAGCCTGGCAGCAGGGCAGGGCGGTCATCAACAGCTGGTTGGGGATCCCGAGCAGCTTTTCGGCCGAGGTGATGGCCGGCATGGGGTGGGACTCCCTCGTCGTCGACATGCAGCACGGCGTGATCGACTACCAAGTGATGGTGACGATGCTGCAGGGGATCTCGACGACCAATGTGACGCCCTTGGTGCGGGTGCCGTGGAACGACCCGGCGCACATCCAGAAGGCGCTCGACGCCGGCGCCTACGGCATCGTCTGTCCGATGATCAACAACCGAGCGGAGGCCGAGAAGTTCGTCGGCTCGTGCCGCTACGCGCCCCTCGGCTACCGCAGCTCGGGGCCGATCCGCGCCTCGCTTTATGGCGGGCCGGATTACCACGCCAAGGCCAACGACATCGTCGTCGCGTTCGGCATGATCGAGACGCAGGAGGCGCTCGACAATCTCGACGCGATCCTGTCGACGCCGGGTCTCGACGCGATATATGTCGGCCCGTCGGATCTGTCTATATCCCTCGGCTACGCGCCGGGCGGCGACAAGCCCGACGAATGGATGATGGCGGCGCTGAAAAAAGTGCTCGACGGCTGTAAGCGACACAAAGTGCAGCCCGGCATCCACTGCGGCGCTCCGGCTTACGCCAAGAAGATGATCGAGATGGGCTTTACCTTTGTCACCGTCGGCGGCGACAACCGCTTCATGACGATAGGCGGTCAGGCGGCCATCGCCGAAATGAAGGACGCCCCCCGGCCGGGCGGCGGCAGCAGCCCTTACTAGGGGTCGAGCTCGGGGTAGTGCCGAAAGATGCCATGCTCGTTGAATGCGATCCGGCGATCGGAAGAAAGATAGGCGGCTATCCGGGGACGGGCCGCGACGCGCTCGTGCAACGCAACGACCCGCGGGTATTTCGGCTCGAGTGTGGTCATCGCGCGAGGAAAGGCGTAGCGCAGGCCCGCCACCACCTGGAACAGCGATAGATCCGGGTAGGTGAGGTTTGTTCCGATGAGGTATTCGCTGCGGGCTTTGTTGCGGATCAGCACTTTCTCGAAATAGCCGAGGTACTTCGGCGCCCGCGATTTCAGGAAGTCCGCGGTGCGGCGCCCGGCCTCCGGGCGCTGGTCCTCGTAGTAGAGGCTGCTGGCGATTGGGTGATGGGTATCGTGAACCTCGTCGACGAGATCGGCGATCGTCAGCTGCAGCTGATGGGCCCAGAGGCGCCCGGCCTCGTCCGCCGGGGCGAGGTCGAGGTGCGGCCCGAGATAGAAGAGGATGTTGGCGGTCTGACCGACCAGCAGCTCCCCCGCTTTGAGGTACGGCGGCGCAAACGGCGGATGCTCGACGTCCTTACCGTCGAGCAGGCGCAGCATCGCCCTTTCCCCGTCCGCCTCTCGGGCGACATCGACATAGTCGGCTGCCGCTTCCTCCAGCGCCAGGCGCACGAACTCGCCGCGCCCTTGGATCCCGGCCCAGTAATAGAGCTCGTAGCGCATGTCGGCGTTCCTCCTCCCGAACCGAACGAAAGACGTGGCATCTTACGCCGTTTCGCAGTGAATTATCTCCTATTCCCTTGAAAGCCGAGAGTAGGTTCGAGCTGCCAGTTGACCGAGCACTTCCGAGCAAAATGCCAGTGTGACGAGATCATGTCGGCAGAATCCAGCTTTTCCCCGTTCGTGTCGCTGCCGCGGGAGATGCTGGACAGGATCGACGAGGGCCTTTGCGCGGTCGACCGCAACCTCAGGATCACCTATCTCAACATAGCGCGGAGCGGATCTGCGATATTCGCCGCGGGGAACTGGTCGGCCGTCAGCTCGAGGAAGCGAGCCTCGAATTTTTCGGCGTGCTAAAGCAAGAACTCGAACTTTCGCTCTGCAACGGCTCGGTTCGGCATGTTGATCTGCCTCTCTCTCTCTCTCTTCAGGGCAGTTGCATCAAGCTGGACATCTATCCGCACCGGGAAGGTCTATGGCTGATCTTGCGGGATCTGAGCTCTCGCCAGGCGATCGAGCAACAACTCCGGGAGCGCGATGAAATTCTGACAATGGCTGAACAATCCGCCGGCATCGGGGTTTGGGATATCGATCTCGCAACCCAGACGGTCCGCGGCACGCAGCAATTCTGTAGGGTGATGGGTCTACCGCCGACCGAGGAGGCGCTGCCGATCGAGACGACCCGCCGGTTGCGCCTTCCCGAGGACGGCGAGCGGGTGGCCAAGGGGTTCCGCGCGATTCTCGACAATCACGCGGAGTCTTTTGAGATGGAATACCGGATTCGGCGGCCGGACGGCGAAGTCCGATGGATTTTCGGACGCGGGCGGCTGGTCAGGGACGTGGCGGGCCAGCCGACTCGATACAGTGGGATCGACATCGATGTGACGGAGCGCAAGTCCGCCGAAGCAGCACTGGCCGATCTGAACCAGGCGCTGGAGTACCTGGTGCTCGAGCGAACGATGGCGCTGGAAGCAGAGATGGCCCGCCGCGCCGAGGCGGAAGAGCAGTTGCATCATGTTCAGAAGATGGAGACGATCGGCCAACTGAGCGGCGGGCTCGCCCACGATTTCAACAATCTTCTAACCGTCATCTCGGGCAGCGTTGAGGCGATAGAGCGGCATCTCCCGGATGGCGATCCGCGATTGCGCCGCTTCGCGCTGGCGGCAAAGCAGGGGGTCGAGCGCGCCACCGCATTGACAAATCGGCTGCTCAGTTTCGCGCGCCGGCAAGCGCTCGAACCAAAATTGCTTGATATCAATCGACTGATTTTAGGGATGTCGGACCTGTTGCACGGGACACTCGGCGAGGCCATTACCGCAGAGATGCGGCTCGCGGACGATCTTCCGCCGGTTTTCGTAGATCCGAGCCAACTCGAAACCGCGATCCTCAATCTTGCGGTTGACGCCCGCGACGCCATGCCGGAGGGCGGAAGGCTAACGATCGAGACGGCGAGGGCAAGCTTCGCCGAGATGGCGCCCGATCCCGGGGAATACGTGAGGATCGCGGTTACTGATTGCGGATCGGGGATGAGCGCTGATACCCGCGCCCGCGCGTTCGAGCCCTTCTTTACGACGAAGCAGACCGGTGAGGACACCGGCCTGAGCCTTGCTCAGGTTTATGGGTTCATCAAACAATCCGGCGGTCATTGCCGGCTCGACAGCGATCCCGGCAACGGAACCACCGTAATCTTTTATCTAGCCAGCGCATATCAGCACGAGGAGTGCTGACGGCGGGCCGAAAACGCAGGGTCTCTGCCCGTGGCGTGGCCGCGGGAGATGATCGGCGCTGATATCAGCCCGCTATGATCCGCGGCGATAGCTGCGGCAGACCAGACGGAGGCGGTCGCTGATCTGCCGCCGGATGTGCTCGGGCATCGGCGTCGACCCGCTCGCCGCCTTCCATTCCGCGCCGTCGACCACTCCGGGTGAGGCGAGATGGTAGAGCGCCACGTATTTCGGATTGCCGCCGGCGGCAGTGCGGAACCGGCGGGCGGACAGCACCCCCGGCACGCGGGCGAGTGCGGGGACGTGCTCGGTGTCGTACCAGGCGTTGAACGCGGTCTCGACCGCGGGCGCCGGGGTCATCCCGACCAATAGCAGCGCGCCGGCATTCTCCGGTGCGACCCGGTCGCCGGGCAGGATCTGATCGCCCTCGAAGCGCAACAGGCGCTGAACGCCGGCGGTCACTCGCTTCGACCACGGCGACAGGTTCTCGCCGCCGATCGCGCGGTACCCCGGACCCTGGAGCACCGCGAGGCTCTCGAGGTCGTAGGTTGCGACCGATTGCCTGGGGTTGTCGGCTCCGATCCAGCGCTGGCAGACAAGAAAGCCGGGCACACGCTGGCGCTCGGGGATGTGCTCGGTATCGTACCAATCGTTGAACTCTTCCTCGGCGACGTTCGAAAAATCCATCGCCGCGATCAAAACACCTTTCGTCATAACCGTTTCCTCCGACTGCGCGTCACCAGGACGCCTTACCCCGGCTAGGACGCCATGCCCTTCTCGGCCAGCTCACGCTGGGCGTTCTCGTTCTTGTCGAGCTCGAACCCCATCGCGCGCAGCACCTGCGGCGCCTTGGTGAACTGGATATTGGCGTATTCGACCACCTCGACGCGATTACCCCAGGGGTCGAGAAAGTCGAGGAATGGCCCCGGCAACAGCTTTCCGCCGGCGGCCTCGACACGCGCCCGCACGCTCGAACGATCGTCGACGACGAGCCCGAAATGGCGCCGCCGGTCCTCGTGCGGGTCGGCGGTTTGCATCATGTTGATAAACTGGTCGCCGAGCTCGATGAAGGCATTCCCCGGCCTCTTGCCCCGCAAGGCGAAGTCGAAGATCTTGCCGTAGAAATCAAGCGCCTCATCGATATCGCCGACTTCGATCGCGATGTGGTTGATGCCGACTAGCCGCGGCTTGCCGCCGTCGGTTTGTAGGGTCTCGCTCATCTGTCCTCCTGCCGCTAAATCCCGGGATATGGCTTCCCCCAGCCGTCGAGATAGACGACATCGGCGAGCGGCCCCCGGGCGAGCGGCCCGAAGCGGCCCATCGGATAGCCGATCGGCAGGATCGCATAGGAATGGAAGCCGGGCGGGATTCCCATCGCCGCTTCCGTCTCTTGCTCGTATTGCAGGTGCCGGGTCGTCAAGGTAGCACCAAGGCCCAGAGCGCGGGCCGCCAGCAGCATGTTCTGCACCGCCGGATAGATCGAAGAGCCCGCCGAACGCGTCGGCGAGCCGCCCTCGAGGCACGCGACGATCCATACCGGCGCTTCGTGATAATGGTCGGTCAGATATTCGTTGGCTGCGCGTGTCCGCCGGTAGCGGTCCTCCGCCTGCCCGGGCGGCGGGGCACCGGTCAGATAGCGCGGGCCGACCGTCTCATCGAAGGCTTTCTTATAATAGACCTGCACCTTTTTCTTTATTTCCGGGTCCTTCAGCACAAGAAAGCGCCAGCGCTGGGTATTGCCGCCGCTCGCCGCGGCTTGACCTGCCAAGAGGATCTTGCGAATCAGCTCATCGGGCACCGGGTCCGGCTTCAGGCGTCGCATCGCCCGCGTCGTATGCATGATGTCAAATACGTCTGTTCCTTCCGGCATCCCGTTCTCCTTAGTTCGGTAGTTCAGAGCCTCACCGCGACGGCGGCGGTGGCGATCACCGCGACGTCGCCAACTTCCTCATCGGGGACGTCCAGACCGCCTTTGATTACGTTTACCCTGACTTGACCATGGGGCAGCGCAGTCTTGACGACCGCCGCATCGACCTTGTCGGGCTGCTGCACACCGATCGTGACCTCTACCTGCATAGTCCGCGGGTCGACCCCGAGGGTTCGGATAAAAGTCAGCGAGCTGTGGTGGATGGCATCCTCGACCGCGCGGACCGCGGCCTTGGTGTAGTCGCCCCCGTGCAGATCGTTGCCGCTGCCCATCTCGAGGATGACGCGCTTTCCCTTCATCGCGTTGGCCCTCACGGAATATCGAGCCGCACGACCGCGGCGGCGTTGGCGATGACCGTCCGGTTGGAGCCCACATCGTTGGCGATTTCCAGCCCGCCTTCGACGACCCGCACCGTTCCCGTGCCGTGCGGCAATACCGCCAGGACCGCCTCCTTGTCGACCCGATCGGGCTGCGGCACGCCGATCGTGACCTCCACCTGCATCGCATCGACCGGCAGGCCAACTGCATCCGCCACGCTGAGCCCATTATGCCAGAGCGCGTCCCGCAGCGCGCGCACCGCCGCCTTGGTGTAGTCGGCTCCGCGGATGTCGGTTCCCATGCCGATCTGGAGCACCATACGCTTCAAAGCCATGTCCGCCTCGCCTCAATCCGCCTCACACTCTAGCCCCTCTGATCCTCGCGGGCGAGCCGAGCGCGAGGGTGGGCTGCGTCGTAGATTGCGAGAAGGCGCTCGGTCTCGACCGACGTGTAACGCTGGGTCGTCGACAGGCTGGCGTGACCGAGAAGCTCCTGGATCGCGCGCAAATCGCCGCCAGCGTCGAGCAGGTGAGTTGCGAAACTGTGGCGCAGAGCGTGCGGGGTCGCGGTGTCGGAAAGCCCGAGAACCCTCCGCAGGGCT
>Ga0210407_10000513_pt1 | contig 43699 bp, 35 predicted proteins | sample IncBWC27MmetaG_FD_150860 | JGI IMG/M metagenome (GOLD analysis project Ga0210407, IMG submission 150860) | Forest soil microbial communities from Barre Woods Harvard Forest LTER site, Petersham, Massachusetts, United States - Inc-BW-C-27-M | ecosystem: Environmental > Terrestrial > Soil >...
CGCTCGCCGGCGGCCAGCAGTTCATCATCACCACAGCGAAAATTCTCGGCGACTCCACGCGCGTCAACACCACTTTTCGCCCGCTCCCTCGGGAAGTGAAATCCGGCGACCGCATCCTCCTCTCCGACGGCCTCATCGAACTCCGCGTTGAAAAAATCCGCGGCCCCGAAGTCATCTGCCGCGTCGTGAATGGCGGATCGCTCGGCGAACATAAGGGCATCAATCTTCCCGGCGTGAAATTGCGCGTGCCCGCGTTGACGCCAAAAGACCGCGAAGACCTGCGTTTCGCCCTCTCCCACAACGTGGATTTCATCGCCGCCAGCTTCGTCCGCCGACCCGAAGACGTTCTGCTGGCCAAGGCCCTTATCCGCCGGGCAAAAAAAGACACGCCCGTCATCGCCAAGCTCGAAAAGCCCGAAGCCATCGAAAATCTGGAAGGAATTTTGCGCGTCTCGGACGGCGTCATGGTCGCGCGCGGCGACCTTGGCGTGGAAATGAATCCCGAAACCGTCCCCGTCGTTCAGAAAAACATCATCGCGCGTGCCCGCGAATTCCGCCGCCCGGTAATCACCGCCACCCAGATGCTCGAGTCCATGACCCAGAATCCGCGCCCCACGCGCGCCGAAGCCTCCGATGTCGCCAACGCCATTTTCGACGGCTCCGACGCCGTCATGCTCTCCGCCGAAAGCGCATCCGGCAAATATCCCATCGAAGCCGTATCCATGATGGCCCGCATCATCCACGAAGCCGAAGCCAGCATCCAGGAATACCCGCGCCCCACCACATCGCAGGAGCAGCTTAAGGTCGCCGAAACCGTCGCCGAACTCGTCTGCCACGCCTCCCGCGAACTCCATATGAAGCTCATCGCCATCTTCACCCACAGCGGCTTTACCGCGCGCCTCGTCTCCCGCTACCGACCGCTCGTTCCCATCGTCGCGTTTTCACCCGAAGCTTCAACCCGCCGCCGCATGTCGCTCCTCTGGGGCGTAACATCGCGCGGCATCTCCGACATCAAGAAAATTGACGGCCTCGCCGAAGTAGCCGAAAAACGCCTCCTCGAAGAGCGCCTCGTCAAAAAGGGTGACGTCATCGGCATCGTCGCGGGCACACCCATGGGCATCCGCGGCACCACCAACTTCATGAAATTTCACGTTATCGGGAGTCTGTAAGCAGCAAGCTTGGGACTAATTCACCCAGCTATCCGGCCGCGAAGGCGGCTCATCCTTCGACTTCTTCATGTACACCTGAAATTTCTTCCGGTTCCGCTCGAATCTCCAGTCCGCCATCTCATTCCGCACGCGGTACAAAAACGACCCCCGCCGCAAATACAGCCACCCGATCAGCATCCCACCCAGGTGGCACAAATGGCTGACTCCATCGCCGCCCGCCCCCAGCGTGGCGAAGAACTGAACGGCGCCCATTACCGCCACAAACGGCCGCATCGGCATAGTCAGGGGCAACGGAAAAAGCCAGATTCGCCGGTCGGGAAACAGAATCGCGTTCGCAATAAAAATCCCGAAGATGGCGCCCGAGGCCCCGATCGTCGGAGTATCCTCCGGCCGATGCCCCCAAAGCATCGGTGTCACTTTCACCAGGATGGTGATCAATCCGGCGCCCACTCCGCAGATGAAAAAATAGTTGAGGAACCGTTTCTTTCCCCACACCAGTTCCAGTTCCCGGCCAAACATCCACAGCATCAACATATTGATCAGCAGATGCCCCAGCCCGCCGTGAAGGAAAATATAGGTGACCGGCTGCCAGATGCGTAATCCGGGAATCGGGCCGAGAGGCACCAATCCAAGATGCAGATTGATCCAAAGGGTGGCTTCGCGCGTGCCCGGTGATTCCAGCAGCCATGCCAACGTCTGCAGGAGAAAAACGCCCGTGCAAATCATCACCAGCAGTTTCACCGCGGGCGTAATAAATCCGCGCCAATCAAATCCCACACGCGGCGCAAAGGTCGAGCTCATAACTGCAGTGTACGGCGGTCCCAGCCACCCCGTCAAAAGGCAGTTTCCCGCCGGCGCCGAGCTTCAGCCCGGCCAGCCCTCCGAGTTTTCTCATTCTTATTCTTACTGGGTGCCCCACGTGCCGGTTTTGCACGTGGGTTCTTTCTTCCCTGTGAACTTTGTGCTCCGCCTCTGTGTCCTCTGTGTTAAGTCTGTCCTTCCCTCGTAATTTTTCGGTCCACCTGGCGACCCTTAATCCAGCTTCTTCCTTGCAAAATAAAACAGCGAACCCGCCAGCACCACAAACATAAACGCCCCAAACAGGCTATTCGTCGCCAGCCCTCCCAATATCTTCGGCCCGATCGCAAATAGATCCGGCCGCCACGGCAATCGCAACACCGACGAAACCCACTGCGGCACGCGATTCGAAATTTCCGGGTCCTGCAGCAAATTGATAACAATTCCCAGCAGTCCGAAAATCCCCCCCGCCGCAATCAGCCCGCTCGAATAAAGCGCTCCCGGACTCGCCTCGCTTTCATCCTTCTTCTTCTTCGTCGCTTCCACCGCCCAACGAATCAACCCTCCCGCAAACATCGCCCCCGTCGTCGCGATCGAAAGATACGACCCCGTCGCGAACGCTAGCGATCGCACTCCAAGTATCTCCACCGCAATCACCAGCGCCACGCCCATCAGCACCAGCCGCCACGGCAATCGCTGGTTCAATATTCCATTGATTACCGTCGCCATCAGTCGAGCCTGCGGCGCCGGCGCTTTGTCGCTGCCGATGCCTTGCGCCCACTGATATTCGATCTGCTTGCTGCCCGCGTCGTACAGATACTCCCCGTCGGGAATTTCGTGTGAACCAAGCGAGTTCACCAGCACGTAGCTCTTGTTCTGATAGACAAAAGTATCCCGCTCGATCTTCACCCCGCTCGGTAACGCCTGTATGCTCACCGGAATCGTCGTCGGGATATATTTCGTTAGCCCCTGGTTCATCAAGTTCAGCGTCGCGCCGATAGCCACCGTCGACACCGTTACGCCCACCAACAGCCCCATCTGCTGCCAGAAAGGAGTCGCCCCCACCAGGTAACCCGTCTTCAAGTCCTGCGAAGTCGCCCCCGCAATCGCCGCCGCGATGCAAACCGCTCCGCCAATCATCAATGCCAGCACCGCGTACCTCGGGCTGGTCCATCCGGCCACAAAAAATATCGCGCAGGTCGCCATCAGCGTGGCGATGCTCATCCCGCTGATCGGATTCGACGAATTCCCCAGCAACCCGCTGATTCGCCCCGCCACCGTCACAAACAAAAATCCGAACACCACCACGAACACGGCCGCGAACAAATTCTGATACCACTGCGTCTGCGCACCCTCAATCGGAAAGAACGTCAGCACCGCCCAGATCATCGCCACGATCACAATCGATCCGCCGACAACCCACCGCATGGGAACCTCGTAATCGAGGCGGCTGGAGGATTCCGTATGGCTGCTGCCCTCCGCCTGAACGTCCTTCAGCCCGGCTCGAAGCGCCGAAATGATCGTCGGCATCGTCCTCAGCAGCGTAATCAGTCCGGACGCGGCCACCGCTCCCGCCCCCATCGGCCGGATATAGCTCCTCCACAAATCATCCGGCGACATCAATGGAATGGGAATCGTGGAAGGATAAATCGGCGTGTTCCCGGCCAGTTGCCCGTAAAACTTGATCGCCGGCATCATCACCATCCACGACACGATGCCCCCCGCGAACAAAATTCCCGCCACCCGCGGCCCGATGATGTAGCCCACTCCCAAATATTCCGAAGTGATGGCCATGCGAAATGATGCGCCCGGAAACCAACTCGGCCGCGCTTCCGGTTGCCCCGTCCATGCCTGCACCGTATTCATCAAAAACGTATAAATCCCGCCCAGGCCTAGTCCCCAAAACACTCGCCCCGCAAACGACCCTCCGCGCTCTCCCGCAACCAGCACGTCGGCGCAGGCTGTGCCTTCCGGGAATGCCAGGTTGCCATGCTCCTTCACAATCAACTGCCGCCGGATTGGGACCATGAACAGCACGCCCAGCCACCCGCCCAGCAGCGCGATGGGAAAAATCCGCCAGAACGTGAAGTCCGAACTGAACCCCAAAAAGATCAGCGCCGGTATCGTGAACATTACGCCCGCCGCCAGCGATTCCCCCGCCGACCCCGTCGTCTGCACAATGTTGTTTTCCAGAATCGTCGAGCGCCCGAACGCCCGCAAAATGCTGATCGACAGCACCGAAATCGGAATCGATGCCGACACCGTCAGCCCCGCCCGCAATCCCACGTACACCGTCACCGCTCCGAACAGCAGCCCGAACAATCCGCCCAGCACCACCGCCCGCAGCGAAAACTCAGCCAGCTTCTGCTCAGCCGGCACGTAAGGCTGAAACTCACCCGCTGGTGCCGTGGAACTCCATGGACGGTTGCTCACCGTTTCCTCCCTGAATCCTTCTGGTTCTCTGTTCAAATGTTTCGATGCAAACGTTTCGTATCAACCACTCCAGTTCGAACGCTCGTTTGTTTCCGTGTGCCCGGATTATGCCCCACCCTGGCCCCGCCGCAAAGCGCTTCCTGCACCCCGCCAGCACCTCCACCCTCACGTTCTCTTGACATCCTCCGCACTGGTCAGTATTGTCACCTGCATTCGGTACTTGTGTCGGCCGGTGTGAACCGGGTGGGCGTACTCTTTCCAGGCTCGAATCTTCTCTGTCCTGGATTGCGATTCTCCGCTCTCCGCCAGCTGCCGCTCATTCCGTCCGTCAGGAGCCCAGCGTGAATCCGCGCCGCCTCGCCCTCACCCTAATTTTCATTTCCGTTGCGCTTTTATCCAAACCCTTTGCAACCAGCATGTCCGGTGATGACTGGTTGCCAATCGATCCCGCCGAACTCAAAATGACCGGTGAACCCAAAGCCCCCGGCGCCCCCGCCATCTATCTCTATCGTCAGGTCGATCGAGACGACCAGGGCGGCCACGAGTCCCAGTATTACCGCATCAAGATTTTCACCGAAGAAGGCCGCAAGCAGGCCGACGTCGAAATTCCTTTCCTCAAGGAAGTCGACCAGGTCAACAACATTAAGGCCCGCACCATCCGTCCCGACGGCTCCGTCGCCAATTTCGACGGCAAGGTCTACGAGAAGACCATCGTAAAAGCCCGCGGCGTAAAATACCTCGCGAAGACCTTCACTCTTCCCGACGTGCAGGTAGGCAGCATCATCGAATACAAATACATACACTCCTGGCCCAACGAACTCATCTACGATTCGCACTGGATCATCAGCAGCGACCTCTTCACCAAGCGCGCCAAATTTACCCTCAAGCCCTACACTCAGTTCGCTCTCCGCTGGAGCTGGCGCAACCTCCCTCCGGGCTCTCCCCAACCCGTCAATGAACACTCCACCATCCATCTCGAAATCAACGACATTGGCGCCTTTCAGGTGGAAGACTACATGCCCCCGCAGGACGAGCTCAAAGCCCGCGTGAATTTCGTCTACAACCAGGACAACGATGAAAAGGAGCCGGAGAAGTTCTGGAAAAAGGAAGGCAAAAAAAAGTTCGATCGGGTTGAATCCTTCGTGAACAAGAAGAAAGCCATGGAACAGGCTGTCGCCACCATCGTTTCTCCTTCCGATACCGCAGACGTCAAGCTCCACAAAATCTATGCCCGTGCCCAGCAGGTCCGCAATCTCTCCTTCGAGGAGGAAAAATCCGAAAAGGAAAAGCAGCGCGAGAAGCAGAAGGAACTCAACAACGTGGAAGATGTCTGGAAGGCGGGCTATGCCGGCGGCTCTTACATCAACTATCTCTTCATCGGCCTCTGTCGCGCCGCCGGATTCGAAGCTTATTCCGTCCTCGTCTCCAGCCGCGACTCTTATTTCTTCGAGCCGAACCTGATGAATCCGGGCCAACTGAACGACAATGTCGTCCTCGTTAAATCCGAAGGCAAGGAACTCTACCTTGACCCCGGCACCCAGTTCACTCCTTTCGGCTTGCTGCCCTGGGCCGAAACTTCCGTCAGGGGCCTCAAGCTCGACAAGGATGGCGGCACCTGGGTCCAGACCCCGCTTCCCGACAGCTCTGCCTCGCGCGTCACCCGCGTTGCCGACCTCCGCATGGACGATCGCGGCGGCCTCCAGGGAAAACTCACCGTTACCTACACAGGCCTTGAAGCACTTCGCCGTCGCCTCGAAGAACGCAACGAAGACGACGCCGATAAAAAGAAATATCTCGAGGACGGCGTGAAGGAGTGGGTCCCCGTCGTTTCCGATGTTGAGCTGACCAATCAACCCGACTGGAAATCCTCTTCTGACTCCCTCGTCGCGGTCTTCGATTTCAAAACCGAAGGCTGGGCTTCTCCCGCTGGGCGCCAGGCCCTGATTCCCGTCGGCCTTTTTGGCGCCCCCGAAAAACATCTCTTCGAGCACGCCGACCGCGTCCACCCCGTCTATTTCGAATATCCCACCGAGGTCCGCGACGACATCACCATCAACATGCCGCTAAACTGGCTCGTCAAAGCCCTCCCTGCCGAGCAGAACCAGAATTCAAAAGTGATCGCCTACACCATGAAGGTGGAAGATCAGAAGGGCACCGAACATATTTCCCGTGTCCTTAAACTCGACATCCTCCACCTCGACGTCAAGTATTACGGCGCACTGCGCAACTTCTACCAGGGGGTGAAAAGCGGCGATGAAGAGCAAATCGTTGTCCAGCCCGGCGCCTAGCTTTCCCATGTTTCGTGCGTGTTTCCCCGTATCGCCACTCGCGCCCCTGTTTCTCTGCCTTGCTGCGTTGCTTGCTCCCGTATCTCGCGCCGGCGACGCGCCCGCCTGGATGCACGCCCTCACCAGCCTTCCGCTCCCCGACCACGACGACAAAACCGACGCCGTTCTCCTCTACTCCGAAGACATCGTCACCGTCCAGGGCAACGGCAAGATCAAGCACCTCACTCGCCGCGCCTACAAAATTCTTCGCGTGGGTGGCAAAGACCGCGGCACCGCCGTCGCCTATATCGATGCCGAAACCAAAATCCTCAACATGAAGGGCTGGTGCATTCCCGCCCAAGGCAAGGATTACGAAGTAAAGGAAAAAGAGGCCATCGAAACTTCCTTGCCCGGTGTCGCCAACGGCGAACTCGTCAGCGACGTTCGCGCCAAAATTCTTCCCATCCCCGCTTCCGACCCCGGCAACATCGTCGGCTACGAAATTGAGCAGGAAGAGCGTCTCTACATCCTCCAGGAGCAGTGGGTCTTTCAGTCTTCGCTTCCCACGCGCGAAGCCCGCTTCACGCTCAATCTCCCTGCAGGCTGGGAGTACAAAGCCACCTGGATGAACTTTCCGGAAACGCAGCCCGCTTCCTCTTCACCCATGCAGTCGCAGTGGGTGGTCTCCGACGTCAAAGCCATCCGCGCCGAAGACGACATGCCTCCGTGGAAAGGCGTTGCCGGGCAGATGCTTCTCTCTCTGATTCCGCCGGGCGACTCGCAGAAAAAAGGCTTCGTCAGCTGGGCGGAAATGGCTAAGTGGGAATCCGACCTCGCCCAGGGCCGCCGTGATCCTTCCCCCGAAATCAAGCAGAAGGTCGCCGAACTCACCTCTGCCGCGCCCACCACGCTCGCCAAAATGCAGGCGCTCGCCGCCTTCGTACAGCACGACATCCGCTACGTCGCAATCGAACTCGGCATCGGCGGCTTGCAGCCTCATCCTGCGCGCGACATATTTTCCCACCGCTACGGCGATTGCAAAGACAAGGCCACCCTGCTCAGCGCCATGCTTAAGGAGATCGGCGTCGACTCCTACTATTTCGACATCAACGTCACCCGCGGCGGCGTCGGCGCGCAATCTCCCGCCGGCCTCGGCTGGTTCAATCACGAAATTCTCGCCATTCGCCTGCCCGACGACCTTAAGGATCCATCGCTAGCGGCCATCCTCACTCTTCCGAAGACCGGCCGCATCCTCATCTTCGATCCGACCAACGACATGACTCCCTTCGGCCAGCTCAGCGGCTCGCTGCAGTCGAGCTACGGCCTTCTCGTCACGCCCGAGGGCGGCGAGCTCCTCCAGTTGCCCCAGCTTCCCCCGGAAACCAGCGGTGTTCGCCGCAGCGGCAAGTTGGCCCTCAGCTCCAACGGCACGCTCAGCGGAGAAATTCAAGAGATGCGCATGGGCGACACCGGCTCGTACCAGCGTTATGTCCTCCGCACCACCACCCAAGACAAGGATCGCATCAAGCCCATCGAAACCTCTCTCGCCCACTCTCTCGCCAGCTTTCAAATCACCAAGGCTTCTATCCTCAATCTCCACGCCCAGGATCAGCCCTTCGTCTACAACTATTCTTTCACCGCGGATCGTTACGCCAAGCTCGCCGGCAATCTCCTCATCGTCCGTCCGCGCGTCCTCGGCCAGAAATCCAGCGACATCCTGGAACGCAAGGAACCTCGCAAATATCCCGTCGAATTCGACGGCCCGCAAAAAGACGTAGACGTCTACGAAATCACGCTCCCCGCCGGGTACGTTGTGGACGATCTTCCGCCGCCCTCCGACGCCGACTACAGCTTCGCCAGCTATCACAGTAAAACCGAGCTCCAGGGCAACGTCTTGCGCTACACCCGCACCTACGAAATCAAGGAGCTCAGCGTCCCCACCACCAAACTCAACGACCTCAAAACCCTCTACCGCATCATCGCCAGCGACGAGCGCAACACCGCCGTCCTCAAACCCGCCTCAAACTAGGCCAGGCAAGTACGGGTAGCACCGGCCGCCCCAGGGGAACGTCGCTCTTCTGAGTGGACTCCCCGTTCAGCTAGCGCTCTAGAAGTAATAATTCTGTGGCATGGCACAAGTTCAAAAAATGATTTCTCTACATTGTCACAAGATGCAGCTTGGGGTGTCCCTACGTGTACCAGGAAAGAAAAAGTCGGGCGCCCCACCCGGGTTAACTCGAGGTGGCACCCAACTTTCACAGTGAAATCGTTGTTGTTTGAAAATAGCGGGTAGGCGGCGCCATCGCCGCCTACCCGCTCAAGCCTGAGATCACTGCGATTACTGGACGGTGAGCGTTATGTTTGCTGAATGACTGATTTGTCCGGAAGTGGCCGTCACGACCAGCGTAGTCGTACCGGCCTGTGTGCCGTTGTTGGAGGCCGAGTTGGAGCCGCCGCCGCAACCGCTCACGCCGATCAGCAAACTGCCGCCGAGAAGTAAGCTGGCCGCGCTGAGCAATGCAAACCGGATTGATTTCCTCGCGGAGAACTGCCCACGCAGCGAATAAATCAGAATCACGCACACTGCCAGACACATCACCGCGAGTGCCGCGCCTCCTCCAATTCTGCTGAGAGGCTGGCCGGGTACGTAGAAACCTTGCCCGTAGATCCCTCCCGGCATTCTTGTGGCAAGTGTGAGAGTGGTTGTGGCCGTCCCGCCGCTCGCGGGTGTAACCGAGCTCGGCGAGAATGTGCATTGTGAATTGGCGGGCTCTCCGGAGCAGGTAAATTGCACCGCGGAGTTGAAGCCGTTTAATCCGCTGACCGCTACTTGAATCTTCGCGCTTTGTCCGACAGCGACTGTCGCTGTCGTCGGCGAAGCGGAAATGCTGAAATCGGCTCCCGTCGGCGGCACTGCCGCGTTCGGCGTAAGTGTGGCGAATACACCGTGCTGTTCGTTTGCCAGACCCGCGGTGAAGTACAGGGTGTTCGGATCGCCGGAGGAGCCCCCGCCTCCAAACACCATGTCCCACATGGAGGCATTGGTAATGACGGCGCCAGTGGCGTCCTTCATTTGATCGATCAAGCTGCCCGAGGCCGGGTCGTATACATCGATAACGCCGTTGCCGAATTCACCGACCAGCACTTTGCCCCCAAAGGGCCCGAAACCGCTGGGCGGAATTACCACCCCCCACGGTGCATTGAGATTGCCCTGCGACACCAGACGTTGGCTAAATCCGCCGTTGAGAGTAAATATGTCCAAATAGCCCGCGCCTGCCTGGTGAACGGGATCGTGTTTGGCCTGATCTTGCAACGCGTAAGTGATGAAGATCTCTTGATTGATCACGTGGATGCCGAACGGTGCATAACCGGCCGGAAGTTGCGGATCAACGAGAGTCCCGGTGAGCTGGGTTGAGTGGAAAGTGCTGTCGAAAACATCCACATTGCCCGAGTTAAAATTTGCCGCCAGCAAAAAGGTGCCTGTTTGCCCGAGATTGACGAGGGCTAGTCCTTTGTAAACCGCACCCATTTTCGAGTTGTCCACCACTGTGGTGATGGGGTCGTTGCCGTTCCAGGCGGAAATGGTTCCGTCCTCGGAGTCGAAGATGAACAGGGCCGGCTGGCCGTTCACGTTGAAACCAGTAGACGCAACGTTGGCGACTATACCTGTCGGGGTAGCGGGGTTCGCGTCTCCCACCGGCGCGGGTACCTGAAAGCTGCCCGCATTTACCCCCTGCGGGTTGTACAGCGTGGAGAAGCCGGAGTTGTTGTCGGCAATCCAGAAGGTTTGGCCCGGGAAAAAGGCAATTCCCCAGGGGTTCACCAACTGCGGATCCGTATTGGCGGCCAGGCCGGCTGTGTCGGAAGTGAGATTCGTTTGCTTGAAAGAATTGGTTTGCGCCGACGCACTTCCTGACGATAAGAACGTCAGGAATAGTGTCGCGGCCAATGACCAGAAAAAGCTTTTGTAATGCATTGCATTACCTCCAGTGAAATTCCATTGGCAGCTTAGGAGAAACCGAAAATGGAGTTGTCCACGGGAAGTTAGAATCTCGTCAGCTAAAATAAGCCTCACATGTGAATAATTTGACAATTTTCGTGGAATAAATCTCAGCCGCGTACATTCCTCGCGTGTCTTCGGCGGGCGGGTGGCGCGCCCTTAACGCGTCAAACACTCTTGGGTGGCCTTCGCTTGCGGTTTTGGAAAGGGTGGGATCCTTTTCTCTTCTCACTTTTTATTTGCTGTTTGCCGGATGCTCCCGGGTTCCGCTTTTTGGTTCCCGGGCCTTCGAATTTACTGAACTTCTCTCCCGCTCTTCTCTCCCAACTCTCGACCTCGAACTTTCTTCAAATCCTTTTCATAATTTCCGCTGCCGCCAGAAGCGTCTCCACTTCTTTCTTACTCAAATCATCAAATCGCTTCGCCAGCGCTCGCACCCGGCGGTCTCTGCCTGCCAGCAGCAGCTTGCGCCCCGCCGGCGTTGCAGAGATTTGTACCGTCCTGCGGTCGTTCGCGGAGCTTACTCGCTCAACCAGCTTTTTCTGCACCAGGCCGTCCACAATGCGGCTCATCGTCGGCGGCTGCACCTGCTCCAGCGTCGCCAGTTCGCCCACCGTTTTTTCGCCGGCAAACACCAGCACCGATAGGGCGGAGAGTTGCGCTGGCCCGATCCCCGCCTGCGCGTCCTCCACACGGACCATGCGCAGGATGCGGATGGCCCCGGAGTGCAGGGCTTCCGCCGCCTGCAGTGAAATTTTGCTTGACATGCACGTTCCTTAGGATGACTATTAATTAGCTATGCTAAAGAATAGCATGGCTACAAGGAGAGCCTACCATGAATCCGGTTTCCTGCTCATCCCGCAATTTCCCCTCCGCACCGCTTCCATCGGCCCCTGCGCTCAGCCAGCGGGAGGTCCAGTGAACATGAGCGCCCAAATCACCGGTATTCTCCAGATCGCCATCTCCGTCAAAGACATCGACCGCGCCACGGCTTTCTATCGCGATGTCCTCGGCCTCCGCCTCCTCTTCAACGCACCCAACATGGCCTTCTTCGATTGCGGCGGCATCCGCCTCTATCTCGCCGCCGGCGAAGGCACGGAACAGCACGACGCCAGCTCCCACGTCTACTTCCGCTCTGGCGACGTCGCCACCCTCTCCTCAACTCTGAAAGAAAAAAGCGTCTCCATCAACCAGGAACCCCACATCATCGCCCGCATGCCCGACCACGACCTCTGGCTCCTGTGGATCCGCGACTCCGAAGGCAATCTCCTCGGTGTCATGGAAGAACGCAAGCGCTAGCACAAGCTCGACGCGAATGCCGTTAAATAACTTACGGAAAAATTGTCTCGAAATTGTCCCCGCCGGCAGCGCTCCGTGTTACCCAGTGTTCACAAAAGCGCAATCAGGCCGTAACTCCAAAGCCACATCGTCTCAAAGCACCTATGGTGTGAACCGCGCAATCCAGTCACAAGAGAGAGGGACAATGCATCTGAAGGGCTTTGTTGAGAAATGTCTGCATGGAATCAAAACTGCCGTCGTTGGAATCACCATCGTTCAATTCAGTCTCGGTGGGCCGCTGGCCGGCTCGCTTGAGGCGCACGAAAAAGAACACACCAAAACCCCCATCAAGCACGTCATCGTCTTGATTGGTGAAAATCGTACTTTTGACCACCTCTTCGCCACCTACGTTCCCAAGAGCCGCGATTCCGTCTCCAACCTCTTGTCCAAAGGCATCATCAATGCCGATGGCACACCCGGCAAGCATTTCTCCAAGGCCGCCCAGTTCCAGGCAGTGGCGCCTTTCAACTCCAAGTTTTTCATCAGCCTGGATCCCGACCAGAAGGCTCCCTACGATACCCTGCCCGAACCCACTTTGAATTTTGCCCCCAGTCCCGCCACAGGTGAACCGCCTCCATTCCCCACGGGCACGCCCACCATATTCCTCTCCTCCATCGAGCCTTCCCTGGAGACGGGCGATCTGAACCTGCTCACCACCGGCGCGCCCGGTGTCGCACAAACCGCCGAGCTCCCCGATTTTGATACCCGCGTCAATAATTTCGATCATCTGCCCAACGGCCCGTTCCCCCTGGCGGGAGCAAACCTGCCCTACGATTCCTACACCGGCGACACCACGCACCGCCTCTTCGAAATGTGGCAGCAATCCGATTGCAGCCTCCGCAACGCCACGCGCCAGAATCCCTCCGGCTGCCTCAACGACCTCTATCCCTTCGTCATCACCACCTACACCAGTGAGATCGACCCCTTCAGTTTCCCGGTCGCCAACCAGGTCGATGACAACGGCGGCGGCAATTCGATGGGTTTCTACAACATGCAAAAGGGAGATGTCCCGTTCCTGAAGAGCCTCGCCGATCAATACTCCATGAGCGACAATTTCCATCAATCGTTCATGGGCGGCACCGGCGCCAACCACGTCATGCTGGGCAGCGGCGACGCCATCTTCTGGAGCGACGGCCACGGAAATCCGGCCATGCCGCCTTCCCACATCGCCAATCCTGATCCTCTGCCGGGCTCGGACAACCAGTACACCGTAGACATCGGTTTCGACGGCAACTTCACGGCCTGCGGTGATCCCTCCCAGCCGGGCATCAAGCCGATCCGGGACTACCTGAAATCGCTCCCCTACGATGCCGACCCCAAGTGCGAGCCGGGCCGCTTCTACATGGTCAACAACGATTCACCGGGTTTCCTGCCTGACGGCACCGTCGACGCCGCCGGCATCGCCAAGGGCGGTTCCGTTCCTCCAAGCAACGTCCGCACCATCGGCGAAGCGCTCAACGAAAAGGGCATCTCGTGGGCCTACTACGGAGGGGCATACAACGCCGCGGTTGCGCTCCAGCACAATCCAACCAGCACGGACCCGGCGGTGCAAATCGGCAGGGCCTACTGCAACATCTGCAACTTTGAGTCCTACACCAACGCCATCATGGGCAACCCGGCGCAGCGTGCCGCCCACATCAAGGACGCGACGGACTTCTTCGCCGCCGTCGATGACGGCTCACTGCCAGCTGTCTCTTTCGTAAAGCCCGACGGCCTGCTCGATGGCCACCCGGCATCCTCGAAGTTCGATCTCTTCGAAGCCATGGCCAAGAAAATCGTCGACCATCTCACAGCCAATCCGGAACTCTTTGCCTCCACCGTTTTGTTCGTCACCATGGACGAGGGCGGCGGCTTCTATGACTCCGGCTACATCCAGCCTCTGGACTTCTTTGGCGATGGCCCGCGCATCCCGCTGATCGCCGTTTCGCCCTTCACCCGCGGCGGCCACATCAGCCACAGCTACTCCGACCACGTCTCCATCCTCAAGTTCATCGAGAGGAATTGGGACCTCAAGCCCCTCACACATCGCAGCCGCGACAATTTCCCCAACCCGGTTGTCGACGACGAAAACCCCTACGTTCCTCTGAACAGCCCCGCCCTCGGCGACCTGTTCGACCTCTTCGACTTCTCCAAGCATCACGACGGAGACAAAGACTAACGCTTGACGCTTGGCGGTAAACCCGTGCCGCGGCCGCGGCACAGGAGTTGCCAAATCCGGGGTGGCCTACCCTTCGCGAAGTTGGCGAAGGGTGGGTCCCCTCCTCAGCTTCCCTCTTTGTCCTCTTCCCCGTTCCCCGAAAATTTCCGCACCACGGTTCTTACAATCAGTCCCGTGAACGCCATTCCTGTAGCTCACCCCTTCAGGGGTGAGGCTTTCCAAAGCGCCGGCAAAATCGTGTCCATGGGTGAGGATTCCCCTGCGTTGAGAAATCGCCGTGGTCGTCGAAGACCTCAGCCACAGGAATTGCGAGTGTTCACCGCGAGGAGATTCAGAAAGGTCGGCGTTGTCGGGTGCGCTTGTCGAAGCGGAGGAGGTTTCAGGAAGTTGGTGATCCGGCGTATCGGGAGCTGCTCACAATGCGGACTTGGCAATCGACGAATGCCCTTGATCCATTTCCTCCGCAATATCCATCAACCTTCCAAAAGAGGCTTTCAAGGCGTTTACGTAGACCACTCCGGCCTTGTCCGTCAGGATTTCCGATGGTTCTTTCATGAAATATCTTCGCAGTTCGCTAAGCGGGTGTTCGATTTCCTGGTAGAGGTATTTGATCGAGTCGCACGACTTTACGGTGGATCCACCCTCCTTCAGGAGGTTCTCAAACTGGTTCAGCGAGATTTGCAGCTGATTGACCGCCTGCTTGGCCAGCACCAGGTTAGAGTCGCCGCGAACCTCCCCCAGTATTTTCTCAAAGGAATAGGAAACTTCGTCGAACGCTTTCCTGAGTCTTGCTTCAACGAATTGTTCTTGGGGGACATCCACTTGCGTTTTTTGGTCCATGCGCAACCCTACCAAATCGATTTCCGCAAGTCTGTGTGATAGTGAACACTCCTCATTAACGGCGCTTTAAGCCGGGCCGCCCCCCATCAAGGTAATGCGGAGAGCTATGATTTAGTCCTGTGCTTCGCAAGAACAAAAAGGGCGGCCCCACGAAGGGCCGCCCTGGAATTGCTTCTATTTGCTGGAGTCCCAGCTTTGTTAACGATTCCTATATCTTGTCGTAAACCGCCGAACTGGTCGTCGCTCGGCCGTCTGGGTCGGTACCCTGTGCCGTAACCGTCGTCACTTTTCCATCCTTGGAAATTTCGCTCTTGGCTGTTCCAACCACCTTGCCGGCTTTTGTCAGCGTAGCTTCAAACGTATTGGCGTCGGTCCGCTTGATCGTGATGGCATCCGCTCCACCGGGCATGGAGCCGGTGATCGGGGATTCCTTGCCGTCAAACGCAACCGTAAAGCTATAAGCCACGCCGGTTCCTTCCGCGCTGACTCCCTCGAAGCTGTACTTCACGTTCTCGCCCTGTGCCGCAAGCGTGCGCGTCATGCTCTTCGGTGCCGGCCCGGGATTATATTTTGATTTCTCAACATTGAGCTTCCATGTTCCCACTGCTGGATTCGTTTGCGCATATGCTGGAGCGCAGGCAACCGCAACCAGGGCAAGAATCGAGGCAAATTTCAACAATCTCATGTTCTTTCTCCTTAAGTCCTATCAGATACTTTGGCTAGTCATTCCAATGAGGTGAGAGGCGAGAGGAGAGACGCAGTCCGAGCCAGAGATGGATTCCCACTAAATCCCTCATTCTCACAATTCCTCTTTACCCTAAGGATTTTCTTAATCTCTCGCTATCCTCTTTGGCACAGTTCTGCAAAGTTCTTGATGGCGGGGCGGGTGGCGGCCCTTCAAACTCAAGCGGTTCTCGGGCGGCCTTCGCTCTTATCGAAGGCCACCCAAGAGTCCGGAAGTATGCTGCCTGTTCGGTTGCAATGCGGCTACCGCTGGAGACTTACCGCTCTGTGGAACGCAGCGATGGCGTGTGCCCTCCGCGCGGCCCACGTTGCCCGTCGCGACCATGCGGACCATCGTGGTCCTTCTTCGGTTTCTTGATTTTGGTGACAAGCAAGAACGGTGCGTCGCCCCCGCCCAGTCCATCACACGGGCCGCCGCTGATCCCGTAAAAAGCCGTGTAGGCATTGTTTGTCCCGTCATTGGCGGTCCCCGGCGTTCCAGCCGCAGGATCGTCCTCGCCTACGGCTGCGATCGAACCGTCAGGGTTTGTCGCATAAGCGTTAACCCACACGCGAGTACCATTGGCATCGATACCGAAAAGTTCGAATCCAGCCCCCGCCGGTTGCGAAACGCCTTCCGCCATGTTTGGTTGCAGAGTGACGGGATTCGCGATGCAGGCGATACCCGAAGAATTTACCAGTCCGCTACCCAGGATATTGATCGTCCCGCTTAAAGTCATGTCGGAATTCGTGGCCAGTGTAAAGGAAGCCGAAACGGCTGTCGGCCCGGTCCCGGCATCCGGGGCGTCAAATGCGCCCATCCAGGTCCCGGCCAGATCGGGGAACCAGGTTGCCGTAAAGGTGCCGTCTGGTGTGAGAGTGCCGAGACTCCCCTGTGTGCAACCCCCCGATGACCGCTGATACGTCCCGGTAATGACTTTTGGAGGACCCTGCGTAAGTACGCCTGTGAACACATAATGAAACGGCGTCTGCCCGGTAAGGGAGACCGTGAAATCGACGAAGACATTTCCGGACGCGTCGACCGAGCTGTTCACCGCGCTTGTATTGTTGTTGCTCTCCGTGTCGCACGCCACGGTATCGTAAGTGAACGCGGAAATGTTTGTTAATACTGTGCTGCCGGGGGTCTGAAGCAGATAAGTACTGAAAACGGATGGGCCCATAGTACTGAGTTGCGTGGAATTGTCACCTGAGGTGACCACGAATTCCCATCGTCCCTGAACCACAGGGACCGTGGCTGATGAAATACTGGCGGACGCGAGACACGCGAAAGCTAGGCCAGCCTGTCTTAAAATCGAGGCGAACTTTGAAACACCGTTTGGGTTGATCACAACATTGCTCCTGGGGAGTGGGATCCTACGAACATGCAGCAATGCAAGGCTGTGGCCATTCTTTCGAACATTCATCAACTGCCGAGGTCTTATCGATTCAACGACTTGCCAATAATGGTACGGGCTTCGTGCTCGTGACTCGTTCAGTTCTTGGATTGGCGTCCAAAATTCGGACGCCGCCCTGCCCTTTAGAAACTTTCCGTTTTTCGATGAAGTGTAAGTTTTGCTTTCAGGTGGACGCTTCGGTTAGGAAACTCTCTCCACAATCCGTGCCATCTCTCTCCTAAAAGGTCATAAACTATACGACTGGTTACCAGCCACCAGATTGTTGCGACTATTGTGTCGCTTGCTCATTTCCCCGGCCCGGAGATGAGATTGTTGCTCTGGGAGAGCCCATGTCCGAAACCCACCCGCGTGTCCCGCTTCTTGCCATCGACTATGATGCTGCGAATTTGCAATTGATCCGGGACGCGCTGGAGGATGCCCCTCTGGAGATTCACACGGCGTCCGATCCCCAATCCGGCCTGGAAGCCTTCAAAAGCATTCGACCCCGTATCGTTCTCGTTGATCTAATGATGCCCATTATGTCGGGCATGGATCTTCTCGAACGCATGCTGCGCAAAGACCCGGGCGTCGAAGTGATTCTTATGACCGGCCATTACTCCACCGACTCCGCGGTCGTAGCTATCAAGAAGGGCGCGCGCGACTTTCTCGATAAGCCTCTGAACCTTCAAAAATTGCGCGCGCGTATCTCGGATCTGCTTGCCGAACTTAGAGAAAAGGAAGCCGCCCTCAAGCTGGAACGCCAGATGATGGACGTTTTTCAGTTTGAAGGCATGATTGGCCGCAGCCCGTTAATGCTCGATGTCTTTGCCAAGATTCGCCGTGTTGCGCCCCACTTTCAAACCGTCCTGATCACCGGTCCCACCGGCACGGGCAAAGAGTTGGTTGCCAGATCTCTCCATAACCTTCGCAATGCGGGTTCGGGGCCCTTCGCCGTCTGCAATTGCGCCGCCGTGGTGGACACACTGTTCGAGAGCGAATTGTTCGGTTATGTCAAAGGCGCTTTTACCGGAGCCTCAGAGGACAAGATCGGCTTGTTTGAGTATGCCAATCGCGGAACCGTATTTCTCGACGAAATTGGTGAATTGCCGCTTCCGGCGCAGGCAAAACTCCTTCGCGTGCTTCAGGAAAAAGAAGTCCATCGCGTTGGATCCCCGGTTCCTCGTAAGGTGGACGTTCGCGTCCTCGCCGCCACAAATCGCGACCTCACAGCCCTTGTAAAAGAAGGGAAGTTCCGCGAAGACCTTTACTACCGGCTGGGGATGATCGAAATCAGCATGCCCCGCCTCGCCGACCGCAAGGAAGATCTGCAATTTCTCGAGCGGTTCATGCTGGAAAGGTACGCGAAGCAATACGGTAAAACGATCAATGGCATCACGCGTCGCGCCCAAAATTGCCTGGCCGCGTATTCTTGGCCTGGCAACGTCCGGGAGTTGGAAAACGTGCTCAGCCTGGCCGTTATGATGGCCCAGGATAATCTCATCGACCTCGATGATTTGCCCAAGACTCTTCTGGCTCCCGAATCAGAAGCCGGCGTTCACGGGCAGAAATTGTTGACCCTCGAGGAATTGCAATTCGTCCATTTGCAGCGTGTCCTGGAACATGTCGAAGGTGACAAGACTCGTGCGGCGGAGATTTTGGGCGTTAGCCGCTCCACCCTTTACAACCTCTTGTCCCGGGCAAAAGCCCGATCGGTTGTTTTGCGCGACCATGTTCCGGGCGCCACTCGGGAACTTGCACCTGAGGCTGGCCGGTCAGATCTTTCGAGTTAGTCTATTTTGCCGCCCGGTGCCCCAAGGCCGGTAGCTCGCGGCCTGCGATCTGAAACTGAGAACACGAACCCGCTTCAGGAGCGGGCGTTCTTGATGTCTTCGCGCGCGCTCTTCTCGGCGTTCCGCGCCTCGCCCCTGGCATTCACATCCGGCTTCAGGGCGAGGATGGCTTTCTCCAGACTGAGGGCTTTCGGGGGCGCCTGGCACGACTTGATATCGCCGTTGGGGCGCACTGCAGTCATATTCCATTTCAGGCAGTTGAATTTGATCTGCAGGTTGCTGCTGGCGCGAAGCGAAGCAACGCAATCGTCCAGCGTCTTGAAGAGGGTGCAAGCGTCCTTCAGCGTGGTGTGCGCCGGCAGCAGCGCCTGCAACTGCAGCGTCAGCGCCTTTTCCTCCGCGCTGTTCGCCGCAAGCTCCTGGCTGGCGGTCGGTTTCTTGATCCATTTCATGGGATTGTAGGAGCGCGCGGCCGTGGTGGCGGCGCCAAACAGAATTGCGGCTCCGGCCGCACCAAGGAGGAGACTTTTGTATTTCATACTGTGGCCTTTCCTGGGGGTGGGCGCTGGGGTGACTGTAGTAGGCCACGCTGTGCCGTGCGTTTCGAGCCTCGCCAGGTACGGTACTCCCCGTATCCGTTACTCTGACCTTCCGGCCAGCCTGTGAAAACAGATACGCCCATCGCCATTGAAGCCAGACAGTCAAAGAATGTCTTTTGTACCAGGAGTCTAGCCGCGCCGCTGAGGTACGAATGGATTCCTGGACACCTATCCGTCGGCGAGTCGATGCAGGGCGTCTCCTTGTAAGAGCACTTGTCTCCATTCATCGAAAAACTCGCCACCCAATGACTTGTAGAATTTGATTGCCGACTCATTCCATCCCAGAACTTCCCAGCGAATGCCATAGGAGCCTTCCTGCTGGGCAATACGAGCAACCTCAGACAGAAGCGCCCTTCCTATCCCCCGGCTACGAAACGTTTCCCGTACAAAGAGGTCCTCCAGGAAGATTCCAGGGCCCTTCCAGCTTGAATAGAAGCCAAAGAAGAGCGCATAACCAATCGGTTGTCCTTCCCATTCCGCAATCAGGCCGCGGAACTTTGGTTGAGGTCCAAAGCCGTCCTTGATCAGCATCTCTTCCTTGATGACAACCTCGTTGGGTTGGCGCTCGTACTCCGCCAATTCGCGGAAGAATGTCAGCAGCAACGGCACATCGCTTACAGCGGCATCACGAATTAAGAGCATCAAAAACTCTCCATCACTCAAATCGTAGTTTAGTCACAATCAGGCGGACCGCAAACCGCCAGCATGATGCTCCCAGGTGTTCCCACTTCATGGCCGCCAGTTGTGGTCGGGAGGCGGGGTTTGGATTTAAAGAGATTGAAATTCATTTTGGAACTCCTTGGGGTACCCCCCTGTTTTTGCGTAAGAGTGGCAGGGAAAGAACTTAGGGGAGGTTGACAGTCTACAGTTGACAGTTCACAGCTTCGGAAAAAGGGAAGATAACGCTGGGGCGCGGAGAACGCTGAGGCTCGCAGAGCGAGGAGGCGGTTATCCCAGTGATCGCGGTAGATTTTGGGTGTTGCCACGATCCCTCCGCTCCTTGGCCGACGTTCGCGCAGAGCGAACGCACGGAAAAAATCGGCCACTCCGGTCGGGATGACAGCGTTTCGGAATTGCGGAGAGCAGAGATTCGGAGGGGTATAGGGAAGAGGCGGGAACGAGGCGTGCACTGGGCGCCTTTCGAGGCGCGGGGGTGGAAAAGGTCCGGGCCCGGAGATCGTCAACGGCAACGGCAGGGCAATGATGACGTTGTGTGAATAGTAGAGCTACGGTACTAAGGGACAAAAAGAGGACAGTTCTAGAACCCCCTGGCCGGATTGGAGAGAGAAGGGAAATCGGAAAATCGAAGATGGTGAGCGAGAAGCGCGGAGGGAAGAACGATTGTATTTACTTATGCAGTAAGATAGATTACGGGAATCCTACGAGCGCGGGAGGGCACGACTTTAGTCGTGCCAGAGAATGGCCCGCAAGATGGGCTTTAAGCCCCTGAGGTAAAGGATGTCCAAGCCTCCGCGGGACCTCGCCGTCACACGGGCCGAACTTTCTTCTTAACCATCAACTCCTGGTCTGGCCGCTCCCTTTTCCAGGTTCACCGGCTTTGCGATCTATTTCTCTCCACCCTTCAAAATTATCGCGAGCAGGGGAGATTCCAACTTCACGAGTTCGTCCTGATGCCCAACCACGTCCATCTCCTCCTTTCCCCCGGGGAGGACATCACTCTGGAGCGTGCCGTCCAACTCATCAAGGACGGCTTCTCCTTTCGAGCAGCCAGAGAAGGCGATTTTCGCGGGGGAGTCTGGCAACGGGGCTATGTGGACCACCGAGTCCGAGATCCCCGTGACTACTTATTCCATCGTGAATACATCCATCAAAATCCGGTCCGTTCGCGGCTTGTAGTTTCGCCTGCTGAATACAAATTCTCTTCGGCAAATCCGATTTACATCCTGGAATCAGCGCCTCAGGGGCTAAAGCCCAATGTGGATCTCGCCTAACGGCACGACTGAAGTCGTGCCCTCCCGCGAAGATCAGTTTTGGCATGACTGAAGTCGTGCCCTCCCGCGAAGATCAGTTACGGCACGAGCCTTCGGCATCCTCACGGTAGGCGGTGGCCGCTACAGGAGCAGGAGAAACCCAAAAGTGGCACGATTTATCGTGCCACTACAATCGGTGGGCGGATGCACCTCAGGAAGACGAGATAAAATCGCCCCTAAGTTACTTACGTGGACAGACAAATGTCAGCGCGGCCGGTGGCCGCAGCGTGCTCCAGCGATACTTCAGTTTGCGCGGAGCGGCGGAGAGCATGGCGGCGAGCAACTGCTGGGCTTCGTCGAAGTGGAGGGAAAGGCGGAAGAGGTCGGCGCGGCGGGCGTGGGCATACTTTTCGTAGCGGGGGGATTTGCCAGAGGCGAAGTTTGTGAGGACTTCCCAGGGGGCGTGTTTGGCGAAGAGTTTTTTCTGCGCGGCGTCCTGGCGAGTGATTTCTACTACCGTGCGTTGGGCACCGCCGCCGATTTCTAGGAGGACGGCGGTGGCTTGTTCTGGATCGAAGGGGCGGGTGGGATCGTCGTCGGGGAAGGGGAGCAGGAGGCGGTCAAGTTCATCGCGGTCGGCCTGGAGGGCGTCCCACCAGTAGCGGTAGCCGTTGTAGACGACGGTGCCGCTGCGGAAGATTTGCTGGACCCGGGCGGAGTCTTTGCCTGCGACGCTGACGACCATGTCCACGAGTTCGTGGAGTTGGAAGGTTTGTTTGACGACGGGGCGGACGCTGACGAAGCCGGCGTCTTCTTCGGTGTAGCGGACGGGAATTTGACTGGGGAGCGGCATGGGAAATTGAGATTTGCGGGGACAGGAGATCGTGTCGGAAGTCGAGCCGATCTAAAGTTCGGCCACTACATTTTGGAGAGTTTTTCGCGCACGCGGTCGCTTAGGGCTTTGCCGTCTATGGATTTTCCCGTTAGCGCTTCTTTTGCGGCTTTTACTACGCCGCCCATTTGTTTCATCGAAGTGGCGCCGGTATCCGCGATTGCTTTCGTGATTGCCGCGTCCATTTCGGCTTCACTGGCGCCAGCGGGGAGATACGCTTCCAGAAATTTCAGCTCGGCGTTTTCCTTGTCGACAAGATCCTGGCGGCCGCCTTTGGCGAACTGGTCGATGGATTCCTTGCGCTGCTTCACCAGCGTTTGCAGGAGGTTGATGGATTCGGTTTCGTCCAGCGGGCGCATTTTTTCTACTTCTTTGAGTTGCAGAGCGGCTTTGACCATGCGGAGGACGCTGAGGCGCATCTCTTCCTTGCCCTTCATGGCGCTGACGATATCTTTTTTCAGTTGATCGGAAAGGCTCATTTTCGCTCCCTATTTTGGAACTATAGCAGAAGGCGATTCTCGCAGGGGCTGACGACGTAAAAGAGGGCACGATTTATCGTGCCCCTACACGGAATTACGGAGGGCGATTTGACACGCTGCGAGCGGCACCTTAACTTAGAATGTTTCGAGAGTAGTGTTGTGAACTACCGGGAAGAGACCGCCTTGCGCTCGCCGCGGCTTTTACCCCGAATAGAGGAATCATGAAGGTCATTGTTGCGGACAAGATCAGCGAACGCGGGATTGAACTGCTGAAGCAGACCGGCTGGAAGATCGTATCTACCACCAAGGACAATCTGAATGCGGAGCTGGCGGATGCGGACGCGCTAATTGTGCGCAGCGCCACCAAAGTTACGGCCGCGCTCCTGGAGCATGCGCCGCGGCTGCGCGTTGTGGGCCGCGCGGGCGTTGGCGTGGACAATATCGACCTCGACGAAGCCACCAAACGCGGAATCCTGGTGATGAGCACGCCGGGCGGAAGTTCGGTTAGCGTGGCGGAGCACACGTTTGCGCTGCTGCTGGCGCTGGCGCGGCAGTTGCCGAAATTTGATGCGGCGATGCGCGAAGGGAAGTGGGAGAAATCGTCGTCGGGGGCGGAAGTGCGCGGGAAGACGCTGGGCTTGATTGGGCTCGGGCGGATTGGCAGCGAAGTGGCCACGCGCGCGGATGGATTTGAGATGCGCGTGATCGGCTACGATCCGTTTATCAGCGAAGCGGCGGCACGGGAATTTTCGGTGGAGCTGGTGCCGCTGGAGAAGCTCTACGCCGAAAGTGACTTTATCTCTCTGCATACGGCGGTGAGTCCGCAGACGAAGGACATGATCAACGCCTCGACGATTGCGAAGATGAAGAAGGGCGTCCGGATTGTGAACGCGGCTCGCGGGGAACTGATTCACGAGGCTGAGCTTGCGGCGGCGATCAAGAGCGGGCATGTGGCTGGTGCGGCGCTGGACGTGTTTGTGGAAGAGCCGCCGAAGAATTGCCCGCTGATCGGCTTGCCAAACGTGATTACGACACCGCACGTTGCGGGTTCAACCGCGGAGGCGCAGGAAGAGTTGGGGACGCAGGTGGCGGTGCAGGTGCGGGATTATCTGGTGGAAGGCATCATCCGCAACGCGGTGAATCTGCCGGCGCTTTCGCCGGAGCAGTACCGGCGCGTGCGGCCGTACCTGGCGCTGGCGGAGCGGCTGGGCTCGCTGGTTTCGCAAGCGGCAGAGACGCGGCCAGCGCGAATTCGGATTCGCTATGCGGGGGAAGTTGCAGAGGTCGGCACGCACCTGCTGCGGAGCGCGGTGCTGGCGGGGATGCTGAACGCGATTCTGGATGAGAAGGTAAACGTGGTGAACGCGCCTGCGGTTGCGGCGGCGCGCGGGCTGACCGTCGAAGAGGAAACGCGGCGACGCGAGCATGGCTTCCCGAACACGCTGGAAGTAGCGGCACTGCCGGACAAGTCCGGCGCTCACGGTTTTAGCGCCGAGGGAACTGTGCTGCACGATGGATCGCCGCGCGTGCTGCAGATCGATGGGATTCCACTGGAAGCGCAACTGGATGGAACGGTGCTGTTCCTTCGCAACCAGGATCAACCCGGCGTGATCGGCCACGTGGGGAGCACGCTTGGAAAACATGGCGTGAATATCGCGACGTTTGCGTTGGGCCGCCGCGATTCCGCTCCCGGGGCGGAAGCTATTTCGCTGATACGGCTGGATGGCGACGTCTCCGACTCGATTCTGGAGCCGGTGCGCCAGCACGCGGCGATCACCCAGGCTCGACTGATCCATCTCGGCAAGGCGTAGGCAGACTCGAACACGCCGAGCCTTATTTCCAGCGGACTTATAGGTCACTCCGGCAATATTGGTTGTGCAGGAATCATGCTCAGGGGTGATCAGAACATGAGACCCCGGCGAAGGCGGGAAATTCCTTCGCTGGCCGGGCCTCTTAATCCTGTGCTATTCTGAAGGTCTCGGCGGGTGGTTTTCTGCCCGCGTTCTGCTTTACTGTCGGGGCGTAGCGCAGCCTGGCTAGCGCGCCTGGTTCGGGACCAGGAGGTCGAAGGTTCAAATCCTTTCGCCCCGACCATTCTTCTTCAACCCAATCAAACAGGTACAGCAACTTCTTGTTTAGTCAAGACTTCGATTTTAGGTTCGTTAGGTTCAATTGAAGCTAATGAAGCCAGAACATCGAAGCCCACTCCACAGCGGTTCGCCACATCCTTGCGGAACGCCATGTCATTTTTAGTCTGATCGTAGCGTCCCGACATGCCCTCGTCGCCCCATCCAAGCCAGAAGTGCAGAATACTTTGCGGGCAGTTGGTGAAGTTATGGAGGAACGTGTCACGGAACCGGCGAAATGCGTGGTTACCGGCCTTCTCGAACCCGACCGCCGCAAGAGCGGGTTGCGGACGACGTCCCCATCCCGCCGATGCCCCAGCCTGCTGACATACGCGCTAGCGCTTGGAGATTTGGTTCGTCTGCGCGGGATTCCCGGTTGGCGTGTAATCTCCGAATTCTTCGGTCCGGATATCGTCTTCGCTCACGTCCAGGGAACGGAGCAGGTCTGTCATCGAGGTGACCATTCCTGACGGCCCGGCTACATAGAAGACCGGTCTGTTGAGCCCAGTCAAGTAACGCGAGAGCAGTTGCCGATTGATATGACCTACTTCGTAGCGCCAGGCCGAGTACGTCAGCCGGGTGATTGTTGGGATGAGGGTGAAGCGGGGATGTTGCATGGTTAAAGCTTCCAATTCCTCCAGAAACGCCGCGTCTACCGCCTCGCGGTTCGAATAGAATAAATATAAGTTGTGGGGCATCCGCTCCTGTGCGGCCCAGTCCAGAATGCTGCGGACCGGCGTAATGCCGATGCCACCCGCAAGAAATACCGCCGGCTTGGCAGAGTCCTTATGTAAGGTAAACGATCCTCTTGGGCGGCTGACTCTAAACTTGGTCCCAAGGGCAGCGGACATCAGAGCAGTCTTAAAACTAGTCTCCCGCATGCGCATCGCAATCATGACCAAGCCTTTGTCATGAGGAGAGTTTGCGAGAGAAAAGGTACGCAAATTGTCGCTTTCGTCTCCAGCGGATGGGCGCAGGAAGGCAAAGTCGGCGTGTTGGCCGGCTCGGAAGTCATAATCGCTCCCATTCGTGTCAAACCAAAACGTCATCGTGCCTCTGGCGATTCTTTGGCGATCCACTAAAGTCATTTGATAGTCAGCCACGATTTTCTCCTTTGCCCGAGCATCATCACTGCCCGTTAAGGGCATTGGCGGCATTTCCACTCAGGTAGACCAGATTCCTTAACTTCACATTCCGACTCCAAACGGAAGGACTGCCAAGCTGCCAAATGCGGGTGGCCGAAGAAGCGGAGCGTTCCTAGAGAACCGCTCAGTCTCCTCCCGCACTTTCCTCGGGAGAATTCCCGGCCGCCCCAACCACCGGGCATGAAGCGAATTCCCGCAACGATTCGCGCCCCTTTAACAGCGCATTGGAATCATTTCTTTTCAGAAGGATTACACTTTGCATCTTTGCATGACCGGCAATTTGCCCCGGCTCTGTAACGCACACGTATATTCCAGAGGACCTCTGGTCGAGAACCTTGATCGACAACTTCCTCGTGCCACCCGCCGCTTGGATAATGGTTTCCGTCTCATCCATTCCCTGCGCCGAAAATCCGTAATCCGCAAAAGTTTTCTTTCCTTTCTCCTTCTTCGGCCGGATTGCCGCCGGCAGCGAAGTGACGTCCAGCTTCTCGACGATAAACTCCGCCACTCTTTCTTTGGGATACACATCCTTGTCCCCTGCCACCGTTATCGGCGCGTAGGACAGCGCTGCGAGCGCCATCACGACTTTGATTTTCATTTCTATTCTCCTTTTCTTCCTATAGGCGTCCCCCGCTTGTTTTTTTCTGCGAGGGCCGCCCGAGTTTCTGTTTTTACTGGTCTCGCTGCGGCCTCAACTAAAGCCGCCAGAAAACCCCATGGTTCAGCCGTTTCGGAAACGCCTATCCTGGCCCATTCACTCCGCTGAGAAATCCACCCAGGTGGCCAGTCACGGTCAGAATTGCCACTGCCACGGCTTCGATCGGCAGACGGTATCCGGGAAGAACTGCACCTCGCTTGCCCTTCGTTCTCAAGTGAATCAGCCACACGATCCAGATCAGCAGGCTTGACACGACACCGAACACCAAATGGATCAACAGGATGCCTTTGAGCCGCTGCCCTTCGAGTTCCCATTGCCAGGCGAGAATTCCCGTGATTAGTACGGGGATGGTTGCGACCGCTGCGGCGAACAAATTGCAATAGGCCGCCGCGGCCAGCACACGCCGCCTTGTCCGATACGCAAGAAAATCGAAGAGCACGCCAATGATGAACAACGCGATCGGGAAATGAATCAGCACGACGTGTTGCGCGTGTTTCGCGAAAATCACCGATTTAATGTCAAACGGGTGCAAGGATTCTCCTCAACTTAAATAGATCGCTTTTCTTCACGGACAAGCTTTTCTCCTGGCGCTCTACATCCGCCGTTCCGGGCTTCGCGGGAATTTCACGCCCTTCGTCTATCCAAGACCGACTCACCAGCTGATTTATTCCGGTCCGGCGGACAGTCGGGAAGTGCTGCCGCCCTTCCCTGGCAAGCAGCGACAGAGAATAAAATCGGGCCGGAAGCGGTTCCTACCAATGAGGCTTTAGTGTTCAGGGGTGAATTGTGAGTGAGTTGGAGCTCGAAGACCGGGAGCGCTTTGAGCAACTGGTGCTGCCGTACGTCGACGCCGCTTTCAACCTCGCGCGTTGGCTTTTGCGCGGGCGCGCTGATGGCGAGGACGTCGCTCAAGAAGCACTGCTCCGGGCGTGCCGTTTCTTCCGCGGTTTTCATGGCGGAGATGCGCGCGCCTGGCTCCTGCAGATCGTGCGTAACACTTGCTACACCTGGCTGGAGAAGAATCGACCTATGGAACTAAGCGCAGAATTCAACGAAGAGATACACCTGCAGGATTGCGCCACGCCCGAAACCCTTGCCATTGCTAGTGACGATCGGGCACGTCTCACCCATGCCCTCGAGACTTTGCCGCCGCGTTTCCGCGAAGTCCTTATCCTTAGGGAACTCGAAGGCTGTTCCTACAAAGAGATTGCAGCGATCACCTCGCTTCCCATTGGCACTGTCATGTCTTCGCTCTCGCGTGCCCGCCGCGAGTTGCATTCCGCGCTGGCAAATCCCGCTCAGAAAGGGGCTGTCCGTGAAGTGTGAATTTGCTGACTCTTTGCTCCAGGGCTATTTTGACGGTGAACTAAATGATCGCAGGGCTGCCGAGTTCGAGCGTCACCTGGCACATTGCGACCGCTGCGCGACTGAGCTCGTGGACCTGGATTGGTTGAGCGGAAGATTGCAGCTTACCCCAATCTATGAGTCTGCCCCCGCTTCGCTGCGGCGGACAATTAACACACACCTTCACCCTATTGCGCCAACCCGCGCCGCGTCGCAGCCTCTCTTTTGGCAATGGCTGGCCGCCGCGGCGGCGCTGCTTTTCATCGCCTTTATATTGTGGAAAGTGAGTCCCGAGCTTCGCAGTGACGATTACCGGGCCGAACTTGCGGACGAAATTGTTGACGCGCATCTGCGCTCACTGCAGACGGGCCACATGACCGAAATCGCTTCCAACGATGAACGTGTCGTCAATGCATGGTTCGATGCCAGACTCAAGTTCGCCCTTCCGGTTCGTGACTTCGCGAGGGCCGGTTTCGCGCTGAACGGCGGGCGCCTGGATGTTGTTGAAGGCCGCACGGTTGCCGTGCTCGTCTACGAGCACAATCGCCGTCCAATCAACGTATTCGTTTGGCCCACCCGGGAACAGGACTCCTCACCACACACGGGGGCCAGGCAAGGCTTCCAATGGGTTGATTGGCGCCAGGACAAAAGGGAAATTTGCGTGGTCTCCGACACATCTCGGGATGATCTTCAGCAGCTCAACCGGCTGATGTCCGAGTAGCCACAATGCCGTTGGGCTATGCAATTTACCTGGGCAGGCCACTGGCTACGAGCGCCGCAGTGAATCGATTTGAACTATTGGCGCAGAGCGAGCTCGCCGAACTCTCGCCGCAAGGAATTCCACACCATGAGTGGAATCGTACCTTTTCCTCCGAAATTTTCCAGCTCAGTGGCTGAGACCGATGCGGCGCACAAGCTCCTGGAACCGCGGATCGGAGCGGAGGGGATCGAAACCTGGTCGCAGGAGGACGCCCGGATTAAATCGTTCTTCATAACCTTTTTCGAGCGAGGTCATTGCTTGGTTCTTATCACCGAGCGCTGCATAGACCACGGCAATTTCCGAGGCATGAGAATAGCCGGGGCTCGAGCCTTTCTTCAGGTCGTCCAGCAGCTTTGCCGCTTCGCTCTTTTTGCCGGATGCAGCGTAGGCGCGAGCAAGATTAGCCAGGCATGTCGGGCTGCCCGCGGAAAGCTGTACCGCCTTCTGCAATTCCGTGATCGCCTCATCGCGCATCTGTTTTTGGAGGTACGCCTGACCCAGCTGGTTATGCGCGAGAGCAAAATTAGGATCCATCTCGATCGTCTTGCGGCTCTGGCGTATCGATTCGTCATAAGAACGAGCAAGGAGCAGCAGCTCCGCCAGGTCGGCGTTGATAATAAGAGAAAGTGGATCCAGGTTTTTCGCTTTTTCCATTTCCACGATGGCTTCGTCATACCGGCCCATTAGACTCAAATGCCATGCATACCAATGATGTGCGGTCGCGTAGCCCGGGCTCAGTTCTATGGCCTGCTGAAATTCCTTTTCGGCGGCGGGAAAATCCCAGTCGAAGCCGTCCAGGCAGAAGGCAAGAGAGTTGTGCGCTTCGCCAAGCGAGCTGTCCAATTCCAATGCTTTGGTCGCCGCGGCCTTCGCTCTGGGGAGCGCCTCCTTGGGCGTCATCACGGCATACTGCCAGTCTCCCAGCAGCGCGTAGGTATCCGCCAAGCCAGAATAAGATTGGGCGTATCTCGGATCCTCGTCGATCGCCTGGTTGAAATAAGCCAAAGCAACTTTCAAGCTATCCGCGGTTCGTTTATTCCAGAAATAGCGCCCCTTAAGATAGGACTCGTAGGCTTGTGGATTCACAACCCGCACGCTTTTCAGTGCAGCGCGTTCCTGTGAATTCAGATTGATCCGAATTTGATCAGCAATCGCTTGTGCCACCTGGTTCTGGAGCGCCAGGGTGTCCCGCAGTTGACCTTCATAACTCCGGGACCATAAGTGCTTGTCCGTCGCGGCTTCGATCAGCTGCGCCGTAATCCGGACCTGGTCTCCGGAACGAAGCACAGTCCCTTCCACCACGGCGTCCACGCCCAACTCGCGAGCGATCTCCGGCAGTGGCTTACGCGCGCGCTTATACGCCATCACGGAGGTACGCGAAATCACGCGCAACGCCCTGATTTGGCCGAGATCCGAAATCAACTCGTCCGTCATGCCATCCGCGAAGTAATCCTGAGACGCATCACTCGAGAGGCTCTCGAGTGGAAGGACAGCCAGAGAGCGAATGAGAGGAGCCGGATGTTTCCAAGAATAAAGTTTCCAAGTGCCGAAAGATACCGCCACCAGCAGCGCCACGATCGCGGGGATCTTCCACGGGACGGGAGGAGGGACAGATTTGGGCGTTGGTGGTTTGCCGGGGGGATCCAGGCGTTCATGAGTTTCTGCGCTGGGATGAGGCTGAGTGGCGGGCGCCAGACCGCGAATCGGTGCTGCATCGGCAACTCTGACCTCTGCAAGAAAGCGATAGCCGCGTCGAGAGACAGTTTCAACAAAGCGGGGACTCTCGGCGGAGTCGCCCAAGGCCTCGCGGATTTTGTTGATCGTCTTGTTGAGCCCGTGGTCGAAATCCACGAAAGTGTCCGCGGGCCAGAGTTTTTTCTGAAGTTCCTCGCGAGTTACGACCTCGCCGGGATGCTCAAGAAGCGTCGCCAGGACTTGGAAGGGTTGTTCCTGAAGGCGGACTCGCATGCCGTGCTTGCGCAATTCGCCAGCACGAAGATCCAGCTCGAAAACCCCAAAACGAAGCCCCCCGCGATCCTTTTGGTCTTCTTCCATTGAGGATTACCGCACGCGCCCCGAAGTTTACCACCTTTGCAGCTTCCGGGGACTTTGGGAAGGGACAACTCGAGCTAAGCATCGTGTCAACTGCAATTTAGCAGGGGACCCGCTTTCCCGCGAGGAAGGACTGCCTGTCCATTGTCATTTCCTCGGCGCGGGCTCAATCTCGCCCGCATCGCTTCAAGCTCTTTCCGAGGCGGGGTTTGCGATTGCCCACCAGGTTCCGGGGCAATAAGAGGTGACTTATGGTTCGGGTAACAGCGATCCGATGTAGTCAATGCCAACAACCCATTGCCCCGGGCGAAAACTTCGTCAGCTTTAAGATTCCCGGGAAAGAATCCTACCAGTTCTTCCATCGCCGGTTGCCCGTCCAAGACTGCTGGGAGGGTCACCTCAAGAAGGGCAAGTGAGGCTTCGCGTTCTCGGCGCGTGTGTGCCGGAGCCTGTCCAGCGATGAAGCCTTACTAACCATTCGAATTCCGATTGCCAGCAACAATGAGAAATTGCGAGCAAGTCACTTCCCGGAGGCGGCGATGAACACGCAGAATTGGCCCGGCAGTTTTGAGCAGGTTGCCCTGCCGCATCTTGACGCAGCTTACAATCTTGCGCGCTGGCTCACGCGCAATGAGCCCGACGCTCAGGACGTTGTCCAGGAAGCATACTTGCGCGCTTTCCGACATTTCTCCGACTTCCGCGGAGGTAATGCGCGCGCCTGGCTCCTGAAGATTGTCCGCAATACCTGCTTCAGCTGGTTGCGCGTAAACCGGCCGCTGCGGGACGCAGCGGAATTTGACGAAAATCTTTTCGCTCCTGATGTTTCTTCTCTCAACCCGGAAGAAGTTGTGCTCCAGAACATCAGCGGCACTGTAGTACGAGACGCGCTACAGAAGCTTCCGGAGAATTTTCGCGAAGTAATCATTCTTCGCGAACTTGAAGGGCTGTCCTACCGGGAGATCGCGGATATCACCGGCATGCCCGCAGGCACTGTGATGTCGAGCTTATCGCGTGCACGGGGCCGCCTTCGTCAGGTTCTGACAACGTCAATGAGCGAAGCTTCCTTGCCAAGTTCGCGACAAATAACGGTTGGGAGCACATGAAGATAAGGGACCAATCCGAGTCGACTCAAAAAAAACGGCCATATCTTAAAGACTGAAATACTCACAATCCTATTCCCGCTCCTTAAGCCATGCAGGATCGGGGAATTATTGAGGGGCTCGCGCAGTCTTGCACAGTGTAGACAATGAAATATCGCGCCATTCAAATCGGCATCGAACCTTAAGGACGGAAGTCATGCCAGTGACTGCAAATACCTCATACACAACGTTAGCAATTGAATCCCTGGCGAAGCCTGCGGTTGGGAAGCGGCGTCGCCCGGTGTGGAGCGCTCGGCGTGGCACGGAATGCCTTTCGAAGGAGGCCGTGCCGCAACTTTCTTCCCAGGCCAGCGATAAAGAAAACGAGGCGGAGATCATTCAGCGAGCAGTCGAAGGCGATCCGGCCGCGTTTGAATGCCTCTATCGATCGCACTGCAAGCGAGTGTATGCAGTATGCCTCCGCATGGTTGCAGACACGGCCGAAGCTGAAGATCTGACTCAAGAAGCCTTCCTGCTGTTGTTTCGCAAAATTCATACGTTTCGCGGCGAATCCGCATTCTCCACCTGGCTGCACAGATTGGTGGTCAACACGGTGCTGATGCACCTGCGCAAGAAGTCATTACCTGTAGTCTCGATGGAAACGGGTCCCGCTCCGGATGGCGAAGCCACCCCGTTGAGTGTTGAAATCGCCGCTGCCGACTTGTTACTGGAGGGGTCGATTGATCGAATCAATCTCCGCCGCTGCGTCGCGCAGTTGCCGGCGGGCTCACGTGCAATATTTGTCTTGCACGATGTCCAGGGGTACCAACATCGTGAGATCGCAGAGATTCTGGGACGCTCGGTGGGCGTTTCGAAGTCGCAATTGCACAAGGCTCGAAAGCGGTTGCGCGAATTGCTGCATGAAATTCAGCGGGAGAAGTACCGCGAAAAGCGCGTGGCCGCGCAGAAGACACTCTGCCCGGATGAGGGCTGAGTTCGAGACTAGTGGAGAGGAAAAGCGGCTGATCGCACGGTACAAGGCAAGACCTTTAAGCCCATCATTCAAGAGGGATTGCTTCTCCGCGGTCCCCGCCAACGCCAAAACGCCCTCTCAGTGCCTTGACGGGAGATTCCCAGGAATTGGGAACTAACCAGTAGAAAACTGGATTTATTAGCTGAATCTGCGTATTCAGGGAATATTTTCTTCCGCTTCGCGGTTACGTACTGGTGAGAGGCCGCGACCTGGCATTCGTCACAGTCTCCAACCATTCAGCTGTGCGAGCGCCATGGGAGAAAATCCTTCATGTTGAACCGTTATCTTCAACTAGCATTTTTGGGCTCCGCCGTTTTGTTACAAGCAGGGGGCTCATACATCGTCTCGGCAAAAACCACGCATCAGGGTCCGCAAGATTCCTCCGCTCAGCAAGTCAACCCAATTGTGCAGTGGAATAGAACGCTTCTGGTGATTGTGCGGACGCCCGGAGCGCAATCAGCCACGGTCCATCCGACCCGCAGCTTTGCGATCATGCACGCGGCGATTTATGACGCAGTGAATGCGATTGACCGGAAACACCGGCCATATCTTGTGCACCTTTCCAGCGTGCCGCGGGACGCTTCTCAAGAAGCAGCGGCAGCGGCCGCGGGGCACGAAGTCCTTGTCGCGCTGTATCCGGCATTTAAGACCACGCTCGACGCCCAACTGCAGCAATCGCTCGCGCTGATTCCGGATAGCAAGGGAAAGACGGAAGGCGTCCTGATAGGACAGGACGTCGCGGATAGCATTCTGGCTGCGCGAAGCAACGACGGCTCAAACGCCCCGCCGATTCCCTATGTTTTCGGGGCTGCCCCAGGCGATTATCAATCGACACCTCCGAACTTTGCTCCACAACCGCAATTCACGAATTGGTCGCATGTGACTCCCTTTGCGCTGGAACGTGCCAACCAGTTTCGTCCGGGCCCTCCCCCTTCGCTGGCGAGCGATGCGTACGGCGATGCCTTCAATCAGATCGAATCCCTTGGAATCGCCAACAGTACGACCGCGACGCCCGATGAGGCGTTGACCGGGCGCTTCTGGAATGGCGCCATTCAAAACTATTGGAATGAGATCGCGCAAACGCTGTCACAGGCGCGCGGTTTGTCGACGGCACAAAATGCCCGTTTGTTTGCCCTGCTTAATTTGAGTTTTGCAGATGACGTGATCGCGTTTTATGACGCCAAATACACCTACAATTTCTGGCGGCCAGTGACCGCCATTCGGGCCGCTGATCCCGGAATCAATCCTGAAACGGTGGCTGATCCGAATTGGTTGCCGGAAGTCGGCAAAACCACTCCCGACCCATCGTATCCAGGGGCTCACGGCGTAATAAGCGCTTCCGCGGCAGAGGTGCTGATTTCCTTCTTCGAGAGGGACCATGCAGAGTTCAACGTTACGTCTGAGGTTCTTCCGGGAGTCCAACGCTCCTTCACAAGCATCTCCGCTGCCGCCGAAGAGGCAACGCTAAGCCGCATCTTCGGAGGACAACATTTCCGAACTGACCTGACTGCTGGCCAACGCCTGGGCCGCGAAGTAGCCGACTTTGTCGTGGATAACTTTTTGGCTCCGGGGCAGCCGAAAGACGAATCCGACGGCAGGTAATCGGACCGGTCACGACGCGTTTGATCCTTATTCGCCTTCACTCCGCGCTCATAAGCTCATATGAAACAGAAACGGAAAGGAGGATGTCCTAGATTGCGGCGGAGCGGGGGTGCTCTTTGAGCGAGGCTACCCACTGATGGTTATGTTCTTTGCCACTAAGCATTGCCGCCGGCTTTCAGAAATTTGACTTCGCTGGAACACGGGACTTTGGCGCGCAAATGAGTTCGGCGTGGTTCAGCATTAGGCCTGACGCGAACGATTCGAATTCAAAACTTTTTTTAAAAAGGGAGAAGCGATGAAGAAGTCAGAAAATAGTATGCAGCGTGCAACAAACCGGCGCAAATTCCTGACAAACGGAATGGTGGCAGCGGGGGCCGCGACAATGGGTGCCTCTCTATTGCCAGGCGCCTCGGCGGCTTTTAGCGGAGATGAGGATCGCGCGCCACTCACAAAAGGCGATATCGCAATCCTGACCTTCCTGAGCGCACTGGAGCAGGTCGAAGCCGATCTGTGGATTCAGTACGCCGAACTCGGCGGAGCAACAAATCAGGGCCTCTCTCCGATCGATTTGCCGTTTACCGGCGGGCTCGCACCAGACTACATCACGGGGCTTTTGGTACTCGACGGTGATATGCCGCAATACATCAGCGACAACACGGACGATGAAATCAGCCACCACAGATTTCTCAACAACTACCTGGAGTCGAAAGGTGCAAAACAGATCGACCTGAGCCGCTTTGCGATTCTGGCACCGAGCCGAGTCACAGGAGTTCCCCAAAAAGGGCGCCTCACCAACTTGAAGCAATTGACCATCGACACCAGCTGGTGGACGCGGTATCGCAGCGAAACCACAAACCCGGACTTTGGTGGAACTTTCGAGAATGCAGTTCCCGACCTCGCCAAGGGACAGCATCCGGCCATTCCCCTGAGCGATGCCGACCTGGGCGTGGATGGTAGCGGGAACATCTCTAACCATCTCCAGGCGATTGCCAACACCGCTGGATTCCACTTCGCGTTCATCGAGCAAGGTGGCAGCAGCTTGTACCCGGCGCTGGCTCAAAAAGTGACCAATCTGGAAGTTCTGCGGATTCTGCTCAGCATTGGCGGGAGCGAGATCATGCACTTCCAGACCTGGCACGACAAGGCCGGCAACGCGACCAATATCACCGACGGCAACCTGACGTTCCCTAATCTCAATGCCGGCGTGGATCCCAACAACGGGGCCAGCGGCAATAACATCGCAGACGAGTTCCAGACCAACCTGATCATGCCCGAACCGACTCTCTTCCTTAACAAGGATCTGGGGCCGGTCGCCATCATTCGTCCCACGTCCACTCAGCAGGGCGGCGCAGTTGCCTCCGTCGTCAGCTTTGCCGAGGATGGACTCTTCCTCGACCCCTCGACCAACAAAAACACCGGGATCGTGGATGTGCTGATGCGTCTGGCGGAAGAAGCGGACGAGGCGCGCCGCCAGTTCTAAACAAACTCGCGTAAACGTGAGCCCCATCTGACGCGCTCGATCGCGGATAGATGGGGATGCCAACGAACTGGGATGGACAGGCCAGATTGCGAACCATTCGGCCTTGATCTGGGGGGGCCGATAATTCCCTGATGTGCTTGTCCATCCCGGTCCAGTTTTTGAAACTGCCGTTCCGAGACGGAATGGTTGTGCTTTGAATTACGGAAGCAAAATTTGCCGCCGCAAAATCAAGAATTTTATTATCCGTGAGGCTTAGAGGATCTATGGAAAAAATTGTTAACCATTCGCTGCTGTTTGTAGCTGCTACGACAATGCTGGCACTCGGTACATTTCTCTCGCTGCCCGGGTCCATTCGTGCAACGAGCCAGGATGTGCAGATCATTGAGATCACGGCGAAGAAATACGAATACTCCAACTCGCCAATTCATGTGAAGGCTGGAACAAAGGTTCAACTGAAAATCAGCGCGATCGACCACGATCACGGTTTCAAGATTGGCAATGTTCCTGACGGCGCCTCGTCCAACGACAAACCCGGGCTAGTTTTCGCATCGGAGCAGGAATGCTGGCAGCTCAAGAAGGGCGAAACGACCATGATTGAGTTCGTTGCCCAAACTCCGGGGACCTATTCGTTCAGGTGCTGCCATACCTGCGGCCTTGGCCACAAGGGGATGAAGGGTCAGATTATTGTCGAGCCATAAGCGGATCCATTCCAAGAGTGTGCCAAATGGTTGAATGCGTCGACTAGAGTTTAGGTCTCTATTCGACGCCAAGACGACTGAGGTTTTTTAAGCTACGGTTCGGGACCAGAAGGTCGAAGGTTCAAATCCTTCGCCCCGACCAAATTTCCCTCCTTGGATTCAACTACTCACTACTCCGGCCGGTGACGAAGAAAGCGTACTCGGGTGAACTTCGGATGCGAACGTGTCACCCCCGCGTGGGAAAATGTTCCAAACCGGACAGACGCAAGCAGAGAATCGGGTATTAATCAGGTGACGAACGGTTGCGGCCAACCGATTCTTAGGGAGCAATGAGTGGCAATCGAAAATTCAGCCGCGGGCAGATCAGGTGTTCATCACCAGACGTTGGGTGTCTGCTGGATCGTGTATGGGATATTCCGCTTGATCTTGGGAATTTGTCTGCTGGTGTATAGCGGGACGGCGACGGTGATGTTTGGGGCGTTGCTGGGCCGCGTGCCGGATGCATTCAGCTTGATGGCGGATTTCCACTTCATTTATGCAGTCATCGTAATGCTGTCGTTTTTGTGCGCCCTCCTCGGAATAGTTGCGGGCGTCGCACTTCTTGCAAATCAAGCGTCGGCACGTAAGCTGGCGCTGGCTGCGGCGATTCTTTCGGTTTCCGAAATTCCGTTCGGGACTACACTGGGCATCTTTACCCTCATTGCGTTACTTCCGGCTCGCGGCAGCTTTGCGTCCGCCCGCGCTTGAACCGAGTTTTGCCAGGTTGCTGATAAGAAGGTGGTTGAGCGCGCATCCTCCGGTAATTTAAGTTTCATCTAATCCTACCTCCCTGCAGGAATCCACGATCGCGGTTTTTTTCCGATTTCTTTCCGAACGTGCACAACAGCACAGTATTGAGCGTTAGGAAGCCGGATACTTGGTCTCCAGACTCTAGAAGGAGACATATGTTCAAGATTTCGAGTATCACTTTAATCGCGGTAATGGCGCTCGGTGTTTCTGCGCAAGCGCAGACCGAGTCGCAAGTACGGGAAGACTCCCGCAAACATCCAACGGAATATCGGATGAATGTGGTGAGCCGAACGACACAGGCGGTCAGCTACAAGCACCGCAGTGGCGCCACAAAGATTGATTTCCAGGGCACGGACTTGATGCCCGGCGGAGCAGGCGAGGCCAAAGTCGAGAGCAAGCGCGGCGCATTGGAGATCGAGGTTGAATTCTCCGGGCTGGGCAGGCCCACGAGTTTCGGCAATGAGTACCTGACGTACGTGTTGTGGGCGATTTCGCCGGAAGGCCGGCCGGTAAACATTGGTGAAGTGCTGGTGGGCGAAAACCACCGCAGCAAGCTGGACGTGACGACGGACCTGCAAGCTTTCGCGCTGATCGTGACCGCGGAACCTTATTATGCCGTGCGGCGCCCCAGCAACGTTGTGGTGCTTGAGAACTCCGTTCGCCGGGACACCGCCGGTGGCACTGAGTTTGTTGACGCCAAGTATGAATTGATCGATCGCGGCGGCTACATACCCACGGGCTACACTTTTGATCCCGTGATTATCAGCGCCCGGTTGCCGCTGGAATTCTACGAAGCGCGCAACGCCGTGCGCATCGCGAAATCCGCGAGCGCCGATCGCTACGCGTCCGAGAGTTATGAAAAGGCCGTTCGCCAGATGAACGATGCGGATGCAATGGCCTCGACCAAGCATGAAAACCGGAAAGCGTTGATTTCGATGTCGCGCGAAGTTGTGCAGACAGCGGAAGACGCGCGGGAAATCTCCGTGAAGCACATGGACGAGGAACGCGCCGAGGGCGAACGCCGAGCCGGACGAGGACGTGAGGCCGCGGCAAACAATCGCGCGGATGACGAATCCCAACGCCGTGCCAATGCCGAAGCCGCCAGCGCCCAGGCCGATCGCGAGCGCAACGAAGCCAATCGCCAGAATAACAATGCGCAGGCTGCTGCGCAGCTATCGGCGGAAGCGCAGGCCGATGCCGAGAGAGACCGCAACCGCGCCCAGCAGGGGCAACAAGCAGCGGAAGCCGATTCCGACCGGAATCGCGCCGCAGCCGCCTCCTCCGATGCGCAGCTTCAGCAAGCTGTGCGCGAGCGCGAGGAGCTTCGCGCTAACCTGCTAAAGCAATTCAACCTGATCCTGGAAACGCGCGACACTGCGCGCGGCCTGGTGGTCAATATGTCGGACGTGCTGTTTGATTCCGGAAAATATACGCTTCGCCCGCTGGCACGCGAGAAGCTGGCCAAAATATCTGGCATCGTGCTCGCCTATCCTTCGCTGCGGCTTGCGGTTGAAGGAAATACCGACAGCGTTGGAACGGAACTTTACAACCAGGAACTTTCGGAACAGCGCGCCGAAGGTGTCCGCACCTACCTGACCCAGCAAGGCATTCCGGAAACATCGACGACGGCGCATGGTTTCGGCAAGACGCGACCCATCGCATCGAACGACACTTCCGAAGGCCGCCAGCAGAATCGCCGAGTGGAATTGATCGTCTCCGGCGAAGTGATCGGCACCACAATCGGTACGATTGTGCTGCAACCGATCGCGACAGCAACGACTCCGCAGTAATCCTACCCTGACCAAAAGGGCCGGCTCAGATCCTGAGCCGGCTCCTTTTCTATTTATGGGGTTCTCCCAGGTCTGACCAAGACGCTCAGTTTGTGCGGAAATGCGCGGGGATAGCTGATTCCAGAAACCAGAAGCAAAACTGGTGTCGCTTACGGAGATTCGTGCGCGGCAAATCCAAAGACACGGAGCGAATCCGCATGGGCAGATTGCGGATGCGGACAGCGATCCAAGCAAGCGAGGATCGCTTCGGTGACGGGTTTCGTCTCCATGGGTCCACGAACCGGGATACAAACAACGCCAGTCGCCCTGACCGGAAAGTCATTTCCTCCCGGGAACAGGGCATCACCAATGAAGATCATTTCTTGCAGGGTAATTCCGAGCAGGTCTCGAAGCTTTCGGATTCCATAGGCTTTGTCGATGCCGGATTTGGTGACGTCAATGGAAGTCGAGCCGCCGAGACGGACAGAAAACCCCGGGATGAGTGGATCGAGGATCGCTTTGATTTGCTTCCGTTTGCTGAAATCGGGATCCCACTTGTTTTTTTCTTCCAAGGGGGCCTGCTGACCCAGCGCGGAATATGTAATCTGGCTGCCCCGGTCTTCAATGGGTTCTCCCCAAAGCTTTTCGACCTTGAATCCGGCTGTTTCGAGCGCCTGCTTGAGGGCGGTGATGATCTTTTCTTTTTCACCCGCCGTGAAGTCTTCGGAATAAATCTTCTTCCAAGCCTCCGCGTATTGGAAGAATTTTGTTCCACACGTTGGAAGCAGGGAAAGATTTTCCAGAAGCGCATTCGGTGGCAAATTGGAGAGAAGTTGTTTTTCAAATTGCGGCCAGTCGCCTCCGGAAATCACGGCGACTTGCGTAGCGCCAAGGAGGGCCTGCAGCAGGGAGGCCATTTCCGCATCCAGCGGGGATTTGCTTTCGGCCAGAGTGCCGTCCAGATCGAACACAATCAGCTTTTTCACTATTCTTTCACCCTCGAATTCCTGCAAGCGGGACCAAGCCTGCTGCTCGCCCAGGCGGTAATGGTAATTCCGGGGGAATGGCGACGCTGTTCCTAAAGACACAGTGGGGTGGAATGTGAAGCGGTAAGGGTTATTGACCTTATGAGCGTCACGATCCCCGGCTACACGGAGAATCTGAGGATATGACTTATAGGGAACAGATTTTGGATTTCTGATAAGGCAGCATGATGAGCAGCAGCCTGAAACCTGCGAGAAGCAGATACCCGTGCTACGCGGGGAAAGTTGGTTTCTGATTGGCTGCAATCTGCGATAGAAGGAGTTGAAAACATGCTTGGGATGCTTGCTGCAATTCTAATCATTCTTTGGTTGCTCGGATTTTTCGCATTTCACGTTACTACGGGGCTCATCCACATCATCCTCGTCGTGGGAATCGTGCTCCTCGCCATACATTTCTTGAGAGGCAGTAGCTCCATGGCATAAACGGCAGGCGGGCCAGGGGCGAGTATCAACCAACTCGACCTGGGCAGCCGAAAAAAAATGTGGTGCAGAGATCCGCGATCTCTGCACCCGTGAAACATCCGCAAATGAAGGCGTGAGCCGATCCGGATGGTTATGGCTTCTTCGGGACCGAGCCGGGCTTGAAGAGGTCGGATAGATCGTTGGCGTTGGCCGCGTCGGCGAGATAGGGGCCGGCGGTGCGGAAAATGTTCTGCATGGTGCGAACATCGGAGGAGTGCGTGAAGGCGACCGGGCTGGCGTAGGGAAGGCCGTTCACGTTCGGGTGCGCGCGCTCGGAGATGACGATTTCGCCGACGGTGTGATTGAGGTCGTCGGGGTTGTCGCCGGCAACGCCATCGCGTTCGGATTCGTCCCACCAGAGGATGATCACGCCATGGTTCTTGTAGGCGTCGGAGGCCATGATGACGGGAACGATCTGGGCGAGGAAGTCATCGCCCTGCTTGATGTTGGCCGCATCGCCGGTCAAGCCTTTATATCCGCCCGTGAGCGCGGTGTGCATGTCGTTGTACTGGTTCGGTGTGATCCAGTTGTAGTCGGCGACGGAGTTGTTCGCGAGATCAGTGAAGAACTGTTGCAGCGGCGCGTACTGCGAGGAAAGTGGATTCGCAGGGGTTGAATCGTTGCCGCCGTTGCTATCGGTGAAGAAAACCATCGGATTGTGCTTCGCGGCGTAATTGAATTGGTTGGAGCCGTTGAAGGCGTTGAAATTGCCGGCTGCAAAAATTCCCGAGTGGCTGGTGATCGGCACGGTCCACTGAGCCCGCGGCAGGGGGACATTAGTAAGATTCCCGGAGCCATCGACGGCCAGGTCGATATCTTCCTGGAAGGACTTCCAGGTTTTTCCGGCTCGGGTGAGGAACGTAACGAGGTGCTGATCGGTATTCTGGTTGTTGCCGCTGGCGAAGGGATCCGCGTCGTTCAACACGCCAAAGTTGCTGCCCGCTTCTGCCCAGATGTAGTTTGGTTCGGATGGATGGATGTGCGGGTTGTTGCCGCTGGCGGTGGCCAGGACGTTGGTGTAGGCCGTGGCGTACGCGGTCTGCTCGCTGATGTTGACGATGGAGCCGTTAATCACGGCGGTGGCCGTGCCGTTCACCAGGCTGTTGATGAAGGGCGCGTTGGGGTTCTGATAGATCTGCTGGATGCCGCCGGTGAATTGATTGGCCGGTTGGGTCCAATTGTGATTCTCCATCGCAATCACGAATACGGTCTTGACCTGCTGGGCGTGCGAGGGAAAAGCGCCCGCTGCTGCGAAAAGGGCACACACTCCCATCGTGCGGAAAAATCTGGGGTACGTCATCAAAACCTCCAAGGTAGGATTTGCGCGGTCTTCTGTAGTGGACCAGGTCGCATCGTTCGCCTCGAAAGACGAACATTGCGCCTATCTAGAGATAACAGGCGAGCTTTACAGAATGGTGATGGGAGTATTACGGAACGAAGACTTCGGGAAAAACTGTAAATTGCCATCCAAAGGATGGAAGGTTGCGAAGTCGCTAGGTAAGAACCGGGGCTTCGGCGACGCCCGCAAGGCCGAATACGCGCTGGTAGCGTTCGACCTCCGAGCGCGGGCCCAGGGCTTTCTGAAAATTGTCGGAAAGCTTTACGGCGGGGCGGCCGTCGGCGTCATTGAGCTTGCAGACCAGGCTGAGCGGGTTGAAATCCACGCCGCCGTGGGGATTGCAGTTGCGAAAATCGTTGGTCAGCAGAGTGCCCCAGCCGGCGCTGAAACGGATGCGGCGGCCGGGCGTCCATTTTTTTTCGTCGAGAAAATCCCCGGCCTGGCGGAAATCGGCGGGAGTATAGCCGGTGTGAATTTTCCCGGAGAAATGGGCGTGCAGTCCCAGGATAGTGTCAGCGTCGAGGCCGTCGGATGCGATAAACAATTTTTGGCGCGGATCGCGGCCTCGTTTTTCGAGCCAGGAAATGTATTCGTCACCCGCGAGAAACGGGTCCTTGCTGTCGGCGCGCTGGCCGGTCCAGTCGGCGACCCAGTCGGGAGCGTTGTTAAGAAACTGCGTAGAGCCGAACGTGTCGGGAAGCAAGATGAGGAGTTCGCCCTGATAGGTTTTCTGCCACATTTCCAGCAGGCGGTATTGCGCGGTCTTTAATTCGTCATCGTTACGGGCCATCGCGGCGAGAGCCATGGGAAGTTCGTGGGCGTTCGTACCGATGGCTTCGAGGTCGTGCTGATAGGCGAGGTAGGTGTTGGAAGTGCCGCCGAAGGTGCTGCCGAGGACGTCGCTCATGGCTTTCACGACGTATTCCTGCCAGAGAAAACTGTGGCGGCGACGGGTTCCGAAATCGCTGAGTCGCAGGCCCGGAGTGCAACCGAGGCGTTCCAATTTTTCCCAGAGTTTTGTCTTCGCGCGGGAATAGAGAATGTCGAGTTCGAATTCGGTGAGGCGTTTCAGGTTGGCGCGAGTTTTCAGTTCGCTGATCGCGGAAAGCGCGTAAATCTCCCACATGGTCGTCTGGGTCCACAGACCGTGGAAGGAGAGCGAGAACTGGCCGTCATGGACGCTGAGTTCGTAATCGGAAAGGCGGAAGTCGCGCTCGAGCCATTCGAGGAACGCGGGCTCGAAGATGCCGCGGCGGCCGTAGAAGGTGTTGCCCGCGAGCCAGATCAGCTCGGATTTGTGAAATTGCAGTTTTTTTGTTTGTTCGAGTTGTTCGCGCAGTTCATTGACGTCGATCAGGTCTGCAAGCCGGATTTCGGCGGAGCGGTTGAGGAAGGAAAAAGAGGCTTTGGTATTGGGAAACTGTTTCCAGATGAACTGCAGCATCAGCAGTTTGTAAAAATCGGTGTCGAGCAGGGAGCGGGTGATGGGGTCCAACTCCCAGTTATGGT
>Ga0210407_10000515_pt1 | contig 43652 bp, 41 predicted proteins | sample IncBWC27MmetaG_FD_150860 | JGI IMG/M metagenome (GOLD analysis project Ga0210407, IMG submission 150860) | Forest soil microbial communities from Barre Woods Harvard Forest LTER site, Petersham, Massachusetts, United States - Inc-BW-C-27-M | ecosystem: Environmental > Terrestrial > Soil >...
CACGAGCATGGCGCATGTCATCGACACGGCTAAGCGCGAGGTCGTCGCCAATGTGCTGGTGGACAGCCGCCCGCGCCGGGCCGTGTGGACCGATGACGGCGCGCAGTTCTGGGTTTCCGCCGAGATCGGCGGGACGATCAGCGTCGTCGATGCGGCCAAATATGAGATCGTCAAACGGATCGCCTTCGCGGTGCCAGGAATGCCGGCGGAGGCGATCCAGCCCGTTGGCGTCGCGATCACTCGCGATCGCAAGCTCGCCTTCGCTGCCCTCGGCCCGGCCAACCGCGTTGCCGTGATCAACGCGCAGAGCTATGAGGTCATGCGCTACTTGCTGGTCGGCCAACGGGTATGGAACCTCGCGTTCAACCCGGATCAGACCCGTCTCTACACGACGAACGGGGTCAGCAACGACATCTCGGTGATCGACCTTGCGGCACTCAAAGTGATCAAATCGATCCCTGTCGGCCAATTGCCGTGGGGCGTGGTCTCCCGCCGGTGAGGCGCTGATGGCCGACCTTCCCGCACTTTCGATCGAGGGGCTCGGGCACAGCTTCGGGCCGCGCCGGGTGTTGAACCAGGTCTCGTTTTCGGTTGATCCCGGCGATTTCACCGTGTTGCTCGGTCTGAACGGCGCCGGCAAAACGACGCTGTTCTCTCTCGCCACCCGGCTCTATCTCCAGCGTGAAGGGGTAATTCGCGTCTTCGGCATGGATATTCGCGAGCACCCCTCGCAGTGCCTGCGGCAGATGGGTGTGGTCTTTCAACAGCCGACCCTCGACCTCGACCTCACGGTCGAGCAGAACCTCTTCTACCATGCCTCCTTGCATGGCGTGTCGCATCGCCAGGCGGCGACGCGGAGCAGCGAGGAAATCGACCGGGTCGGCCTGGCCGATCAACGGCGCGACAAGGTGCGCCGGCTGAGCGGCGGCCAACGGCGCCGGGTCGAGATCGCTCGCTGCCTGCTGCACCGGCCGCGTCTGCTGCTGCTCGACGAGCCGACCGTCGGGCTCGATATCGCCAGCCGGCAGTTCATGCTCGATCATGTGCGTCGGCTCTGCCGCGAGGAGGGCATCGCAGCACTTTGGGCGACCCACCTGATCGACGAAGTCGGCGACGGCGCGCGGGTCGTCGTGCTGCACCGGGGCGAGGTGCGGGCGGCCGGTGCCGCCGAGCAGCTGCTCGGCGAGACCCGGATGCCCACCATGCGCGCCGCGTTCGAGACCCTGGTGCAGGACCGCGAGGCCGCCTGATCGGCGCGTCGAGCGGCTGTACCTCCCGCACCCTCACCGGCCTCTCTATCACGTCCACCGCTACGGCGTGCGGCTCGAGTGACCGCCAACCCGTCGCCTCCCTGAGAGCAGGGAGAAAATGCGATTTGGCCCCGCAAAACGCTCGTCGGATCGACCATAATGTGTTGTATATCAAGTAGATAGAGACCCACAGGAGGACCCGGCCAGCAGGGAGGCAATTTGCGGTCCTGAGGGAGGCAGCAGGGAGACCTGGGATGAGCGTGACACACCGGTCGCACATGGGGCTAAAGCTTCGATATGGTGATGATAAAAACGCATTTTCGTATTTGAGAATATAGCTTAGTCACGCGATAAATTCAACCCCTGGCGACGGTGTGTTGCGAAAGCAGCGACGGCAGATGTCCGCCAAGGCCGGGGTGCGGCTGGCCCGAATCCTGCGGCAGCCTCAAATAGACGCCCGCCTCAATAGTGCCGGCCGTCCTTATGGACGTAGACGCGGCCGCCATCGCGCCAGATTGCGGCGAGATCGACATCCGGGTAAGTGACCTCGTCGCCGGCGCGCCGGTCGCCGACTTCGAGATAGACCGCGTCGCGGCCGCTGCGGTTCACCAGGCAATGGCCATCCGCCTTGCCGGCCGGAAAACCGGCGGCCATGCCGGGCCCGAGGATTGTTTCTCCCGCATTGGTGAGGAGGGTCAGCTCGCCTTCGATCACGATCACGAACTCGTCTTCGCGCGTGTGCCAATGGCGCAGCGCCGATTCGGAGCCGGGTGGCATATGAACCAGGTTGACGCCAAAATTTGTCAGCCCGAGCGGGTCGCCCAGCACCCTCTTTTCGCGCGTCGCAAAGGCGGCGCGCAGGTGCTCGGGGTAGCGCGCGCCGCGTCGCGGTTCGACCGAAGCCGGATCGAGAACCGGGAATGCGCCTTGTCCGGACATCGCGACAGCCTCCATGATTAATACCGGACCGAGGTTAAGCCGAAACCGGCGCGGCAACAAGAAACCGGGTGAAACGAAGCGAGGCGGAAGGCATGCGGGTTCTCGTCATCTACGCGCATCCGCTTGCCGACAGCTTTGCCGCCGCGCTGCATCAAGCGATCGTCGCGGCATTACGCCGGAGCGGCCACGAGGTCGATGATTGCGACCTCTACGCCGAGGGCTTCGACCCGGTGCTGAGCGCCGCCGAGCGGCGCACCTACAACTCGCCCAGCCCAGATCTTTCCGGCGTCGCCGAGCATGTCGCGCAGCTCAGCGCGGCCGAGGCGCTGGTGCTGTGCTTCCCGACCTGGTGGTACGGCATGCCGGCGATCCTCAAGGGGTATTTCGACCGCGTGTGGGCCAAGGGCGTCGCCTTCCACCTGCCCGAGGGCGGCGGCGCGATCCGCCCCGCGCTGTCAAACATCAAGAAGCTCTGGGTAGTGACCAGCTACGGCGCACCGTGGTGGCTGATCCGTCTGGTGCTGCGCGATCCGGTCCGCGCGGTCATCCTCGGCGGCCTCGCCCGGCTCTGCGGGTGCGGCGTCGAGACCCGGTTCCTCGCGTTCTATAACATCGACGCCGCCAACCGCGCCGATTGCGCCGGGTTTCTCGCCCGGGTGGAACGCGCATTTGCCCGCTTCTGATCGCAAACCGCGCCTATAATCCATCAGGAGGCGCCGCATGGCCGACAATCCGCCCGTTCAGCGCAGGCTCGCCGCGATCCTCGCCGCCGATGTGGCGGGGTATTCGCGGCTGATGGGGGCGGACGAGGAGGGCACGCTCCGCCGGCTCAAGGCGCTCCGCGCCGAAATCATCGACCCGAAGATCGCCGGCCATAAGGGCCGCATCGTCAAGACCATCGGCGACGGCATGCTGGTCGAGTTCGCCAGCGTCGTCGACGCGCTCCGCTGTGCGGGCGAGGTGCAGGCGGAAATAGCCGAAAACAACGCCCCGCTGCCGCCGGACCGCCGTATCGAGTTCCGCGTCGGCATCCACCAAGGCGATATCGTCATCGAAGAGGGCGACATCTTTGGCGATGGCGTCAATATCGCGGCCCGCCTCGAAGGCTTGGCCGAGCCGGGCGGCATCTGCATCTCCGCCCGCGTTCAGGAGGATGTGGCTGGCCGCCTCGACCTCGCCTTCGAAGACATGGGCGAGCAAGCCCTCAAGAACATCACCCGACCCGTGCGGGTCTATCGGGTTCGGGACACTGGCGCTGCTCTCAAGAGCCTATCAGTGCCGGCGCTGCCGCTCCCCGACAAGCCGTCGATCGCGGTGCTGCCCTTCGCCAACATGAGCGGCGATCCCGAGCAGGAATATTTCGCCGACGGCATGGTCGAGGAGATCATTACGGCACTCAGCCGCATTCGTTGGCTCTTCGTCATCGCCCGCAATTCGAGCTTCACCTACAAGGGCCAGGCTGTCGACGTGAAGCAAGTCGGGCGCGAGCTCGGCGTTCGCTATGTGCTCGAAGGCTCGGTGCGCAAAGCGGGTCAACGGGTGCGCATCACCGGGCAGCTGATCGATGCCCTGACCGGCACGCATCTCTGGGCCGATCGTTTCGACGGCTCGCTAGAGGACATCTTCGACCTTCAGGACAAGGTCGCGGTCAGCGTTGCCGGGGTTATCGAGCCGGCGTTGCAATCGGCCGAGATGCGTCGCTCCGCTGCGCGGCCGACGACCGATCTCAGCGCTTACGACCTCTACCTGCGCGCACTTGCGGCCCTCTATCCAATGACAAAAGAGCGGGTTGTCGGGGCTTTGGGGTTGCTCGATCAGGCAATCGCGATCGACCGGCATTACGGGCCGGCACTGGCATTGGCTGCGATGTGCCACCTGTCGCTTGTCAGAGACGGCTGGGCCGAAGAGCCGGAGGCATCCCGCCGCAAGGCCAGCGATCTCGCTCGGCAGGCGCTCGAGCCGGGGGAGAACGACCCGCGCGTCCTGGCCAACGCCGCTCTCGTGCTGGCTCTATTCGGCGAGGATATCGGCGCTATGATCGAGTTGATCGACCGGGCACTGGCGCTCAACCCTAGCTTTGCCCGCGGCTGGGGCCTGAGCGGTCTTCTCAGGGCCTGGGCCGGTCAACACGATCTCGCGATCGAGCATTTCGAGACCTCGCTGCGACTGAGCCCGCGCGAGCGCGTGGGTACGCCCGTGTCCGTGATAGGCATGGCCTATTTCTTCAAACATCAGTTTGCCGAGGCTGCGGCGAAGCTGCTTCTGGATATTCAGGATAATCCAGGCTTTCCCACCTCATACCGTCTTCTCGCGTCCTGTTATGCCCATATGGGGCGGCTCGACGAAGCGCGAGAAATCGTACACCGACTGCGCGGCATCACTCTTGAGGTCGTGCCGGGCATCCTGCCTTGGCGCAACCCGGAGGACCGCGAGCTGTTCCTGTCCGGCCTGCGCCTGGCGACGGGCGAGACAACATGAGTCAGACCCGCCGTCTCGCCGCGATCCTCGCCGCCGATCTGGCGGGGTATTCGCGGCTGATGGGGGCGGACGAGGAAGGCACGCTCGAACGCCTCAAAGCGCTGCGCCGTGAGCTCCTCGATCCGAAAATTGCCGAGCACCACGGCCGCGTCGTCAAGACCACCGGCGACGGCATGCTGGTGGAGTTTGCGAGCGTCGTCGATGCGGTGCGCTGTGCCGTCGCGGTGCAGCGGGCGATGCCCGAGCGCAACACTGGTGTCGGGGCGGACAGCCGGATCGAGCTGCGCATCGGCATCAATCTCGGCGACGTGATCGTCGAGGGCGACGACCTCTACGGCGACGGCGTCAACATCGCAGCCCGGATCGAGGCCCTCGCCGATGCCGGCGGGATCCTCGTCTCCAACACGGTCCATGATCAGGTGCGCGACCGGCTGCCCTTCCTCTTCGAGGATCTGGGCGAGCAGCAGGTCAAGAACATCGCACGGCCGGTGCGGGTCTACCGGGTCCGCGACCTCGGCGCAGCCAAGAGCCCCTTGGCACCCGCACAACCGGTGCTGCCGCTCCCCGACAAGCCATCGATTGCGGTGTTGCCCTTCGCCAATCTGAGCGGCGACCCCGAGCAGGAATATTTCGTCGACGGCATGGTCGAGGAGGTCATTACCGCACTCAGCCGCATCCGCTGGCTGTTCGTCCTCGCCCGCAACTCGAGCTTCACCTACAAGGGACAGGCCGTCGATGTGAAGCAGGTCGGGCGCGAGCTCGGCGTTCGCTATGTGCTCGAAGGCTCGGTGCGCAAAGCCGGCCAGCGAGTGCGCATCACTGGGCAGTTGATCGATGCAGTGACCGGCGCGCATCTGTGGGCCGACCGGTTCGACGGCTCGCTCGAAGATGTCTTCGAGCTTCAGGACAAGGTGGCGTCGAGCGTCGCCGGCGTCATCGAGCCGGCATTGCAGGCCGCCGAGACCACCCGTTCGGCCAGCCGCCCGGCCGCTGATCTTACCGCCTACGACCTCTATTTGCGCGCCTATGCGATGGTCTTGTCTTCGGCACGACAAATCCCTGAGGCGCTCCATCTCCTTGAGCAGGCGATCGAGCTGGACCCGCGTTACGGGCCGGCACTCGCCTGGGCCGCGGTCTGCTGTAATCGGCTGCTTATTGACGGTCGCAGCGACGATCCGGCGGCGCACCGTCTGAAGGGTATTGATTTCGCCAGGCGAGCTCTCGAAGTGGCGGGCGACGACCCGGTCGTCCTAGTGCATGCCGCCCACGCGCTGGCCTATTTTGGCGAGGACATCGGCGCCATGATGGGATTGGTCGACCGTGCCCTCGCGCTCAACCCGAACTACGCCGGCGGCTGGCACATCAGCGGCGTCCTCAGAATGTTCGCGGGCCTGCCCGATATCGCGATCGAGCATGCCGAGGTCTCGCTGCGGCTCAGCCCCCGCGCCCGGGTCGGCACGCCGCTCGCTTTAATAGGCGCCGCACATCTCCTCAGCCGGCGCTTTGATGAGGCAGTGCCGAAGCTGCTCCTAGCGATCCAAGAAGATCCAAGCTTCCCTTTGCCATATCGCAATCTCGCCGCCTGCTACGCGCATATGGGTCGGCTCGACGAAGCGCGAGAGATCGTCAGGCGGCTGCGCGCCATCACCACTCAGGTCGTGCCGAGTTACCTGCCTTGGCGCAACCCCGAGCATCGGGAACTTTTGTTGTCGGGTCTGCGCCTCGCGGCAGGCGTGGCGGAATGAGCCAGACCCGCCGTCTCACCGCGATCCTTGCCGCCGATGTGGCGGGGTATTCGCGGCTGATGGGGACGGATGAGGAAAGCACGCGCACCGCGCTGATAGAGCTGGACGCGAGCACTCCCCGCCCTGGCCACGGCGGAAGCGGGTTGACCCCAAGGCTTTCCAGGAACGATCTTCGGTTTTCGTCATCCGCCAATCCCCGTTTGGCCTTCGGCTGATTTGGTATGACAGCCTCCGTTCCTCCCGAATTGCTCGATGCGGTTGTCGAATATTTTCGGCCGTTGCGGGTGATCCTGTTCGGTTCCGCAGCGCGCGGCGACGCGGGTCCGGACAGTGACATCGACCTGTTCGTGATCCTCGACGACAGCGCCCCGCCGCAGCACTTGACCTTGGCCGCGGGATACCAGTCACGTCGTTCCTATCATCGTGCCGCCGATGTCATTCCGTGCCGGGCTTCCGTATTCAGGCGCAAGAGCCGGATTGCCGGAACCCTGGCCTACATGGCGGCGAGAGAAGGCGAGATCGTCTATGAACGGCGATGACGAGGCCGAACGACGGCGCGAGGCTGCGGGTTGGCTCATCGTCGCCCGCGAGGACGTCCGTGTCGCGCGCGCCTGCCTGGCACTAGATCCGCCGGCGCTCGGCGTAGCCGCATACCATTGTCAGCAGGCAGCGGAGAAATTAGTGAAGGGCTTGTTGGTGGCAGCCGCTGTGGCATTTCGCAAGACGCACGACATCGACGAGCTGGCCGATCTCGCGGCCTCGAACTATACCGATTGTCGAGACCTCCTGAACACGATCCGCCCCCTAACGGTCTGGGGCAGTGCCTATCGCTATCCCGCAACCGAGGATATCCCCGAGCCGGTCCCGGATAGTGCCGAGCTGCATCACACCATCGGCATCATCGAGCACCTCGCCCAGCGATTGCACACGGCAACAGGCGTCCGAAGCCTCGACCTTCCCGTTAAGCCGGCGCCCGAAGAATGAACGAGGAGCTGGGATAACCATGAGCCAGACCCGCCGGCTCGCCGCGATCCTGGCCGCCGATGTGGCGGGGTATTCGCGGCTGATGGGGTCGGATGAGGAAGGCACGCTCGAGCGCCTCAAAGCGCTGCGCCGCGAGCTTCTCGATCCGAGGATCGGCGAGCACCACGGCCGGATCGTCAAGACCACCGGCGACGGCCTGTTGGTGGAATTTGCCAGCGTCGTCGATGCGGTGCGCTGCGCGGTTGAGGTGCAGCAGGCGATGCCCGAGCGCAACACGAGTGTCGGGGTGGAGAGCCGCATCGAGCTGCGCATCGGCGTCAATCTCGGCGACGTGATCGTCGAGGGCGACGACCTCTATGGCGACGGCGTCAACATCGCCGCCCGGATCGAGGCCCTGGCCGACGCCGGCGGGGTGTTCGTCTCCAACACGGTTCACGACCATGTGCGCGACCGGCTACCCTTCGCGTTCGAGGATCTGGGCGAGCAGCAGGTCAAGAACATCGCCCGGCCGGTGCGGGTCTACCGGGTCGGACCGCGGCCGTCCCGCCCGCCTGCGGGCGAGCCGCCCGCGGCCCAGCCGGGAACTCCACCAGCGCTGCCGCTGCCCGACAAGCCGTCGATCGCGGTGCTGCCGTTCCAGAACATGTCCGGCGACCCCGAGCAGGAGTATTTCGCCGACGGCATGGCCGAGGAGATCGTCACCGCGCTCAGCCGCATCCGCTGGCTCTTCGTCATCGCCCGCAATTCGAGCTTCACCTACAAGGGCCAGGCGATCGACGTAAAGCAGGTCGGCCGCGAGCTGGGCGTGCGTTACGTGCTCGAAGGCTCGGTGCGGAAAGCTGGCGGACGGGTGCGCATCACCGCGCAGCTGATCGACGCGGCGAATGGCGCGCATCTCTGGGCCGACCGCTTCGACGGCTCATTGGAAGACGTGTTCGAACTGCAGGATCGGGTAGCGATCGACGTCGCCGGCGTCATCGAGCCGGCATTGCAAGCGGCCGAGATGCGCCGTTCCGCCGCGCGGCCGACGAGCGACCTTACCGCCTACGATCTCTATCTGCGTGCGCTTGCGGCCTTCTCTCCAAACACGAGAGAGCGGACTTTCGAGGCTCTGGGATTGCTCGAGCAGGCGATCGCGATCGATCGGCATTACGGTCCGGCGCTCGCCTGGGCGGCGATGTGCCACATGACGCTCGTCAGAGACGGCTGGGCCGAAGAGCCGGAGACATCCCGCCGCAAGGGTATCGATCTCGCTCGGCGGGCGGTCGGGGCGGGCGAGAACGACCCGCTCATCCTCGCCAACGCCGCCAACGCACTGGCTGTATTCGGGGAGGATGTCGGCGCCATGATCGGACTGGTCGACCGTGCCCTCGCGCTCAACCCGAGCTTCGCCCGCGGCTGGTTTGTCAGCGGCCTTCTCAGACTCTTGGCCGGTCAATACGATCTCGCGATCGAGCATATCGAGACCTCGCTGCGCCTGAGCCCGCGCGAGCGAATGGGTAATCCCCTATCCGTGATGGGTCGGGCCTATTTCTTCAAGCGCCAGTTCGACGAAGCGGCGTCGAAGCTGCTCTTGTCCATTCAAGACCATCCGGGCTTTCTCCCCTCTTACCGCGCTCTCGCCGCGTGCTATGCCCATATGGGGCGGCTCGACGAAGCGCGCGCGATCGTCGCCCGACTGCGCGCCATTACTCCTCTGCTCATGCCGAACGATCTACCTTTTCGCAACCTCGAGGACCGCGAGCTGTTGCTGTCCGGCCTGCGGCTGGCGGCGGGGGAGGCGACATGAGGCCGATCGATTATCTGCGGTGCTTTGTCGGGATCACGACCCGGGAATGGCTGCGTTTTCTGAACCAACGGGGACGCTTCTTCTCGGCCTTGGTCCGCCCCCTCGTCTGGCTCGCGATCTTCGCCACCGGCTTCCATTTCGTGCTCGGGGTGTCGATCATCCCGCCTTACGAGACCTACATTCCCTACGAGGTCTATATCGCGCCCGGGCTGATCGCGATGATCCTGCTGTTCAACGGGATGCTGATCTCGCTGTCGATGGTCTACGACCGCGAGATGGGGAGCATGCGAATCCTGATGGTGAGCCCGCTGCCGCGCTGGTTTTTGTTGACGGCGAAGCTGCTCGCCGGGGTCGTCCTCTCGGTTCTGCAGGCCTATGCCTTTCTGGTGATTGCATTGCTCTGGGACATCGTCCCGCCGTGGTACGGCTATGTCACGATACTGCCGGCGTTGATCCTTGCGGGGCTGATGATGGGGGCGCTCGGGCTGCTGCTTTCTTCGGCCATCCGGCAGTTGGAGAATTTCGCCAGCGTGATGAACTTCGTCATCTTTCCGATGTTCTTTGCGTCTTCCGCACTCTATCCGCTGTGGCGCGTCAAGGAGGGAAGCCTTTGGGTCTATTATGTCTGTGAGGCCAATCCCTTCACTCACGCCGTGGAGCTGATCCGTTTTGCGCTTTATGGCCAGGTAGAGCCGGTTGCGGCGGTGGTCCTGGTGGCGACGACGGCGATCTTTTTGACGCTTGCGGTTTACGGATACGATCCCGCCAAGGGGCTGATGCAGCGTCGCGCCGCGGAGTGAGCCTGGCGTTGTGGTCCAGGCTATGCCTTGGGGTGTTGGCGGTCGCGCTATGCGCGGCGGCGCCGCGATCGGAAGATCCGGACTGGCCATGCCCGCAACGGCTGGTCCCGCGGCTGACGGCGGCGGCCTATTGGAGCGGACCGCTCGATACTGAAGGGGATTGGCGGGCCGATCCCGAGATCGCCGCGCTCGTGGGTCGGCTCGCCCCGCGCCGCGTCTCGCCAGAAGCCGGGCTGGCCGAGATCGAGGGGTTCGCCAAAACGGCCACCATTGATCGTCCACGCCGTCTGGTACTCGTTTTCCGTGGGCTGCTCGACGAGACCGACCGGGAGCGCGCCGAGCTGATCGGGCAGCTGACCCGGATGGGGAGGCGCCAGCGCGAGCTCGCCGCGATCGTCGGCCGGCTCGCCGATGAGCTCCGATCGCTCCCGCCCGACGCCACCGGTGAAGGCGCCGAAAAGCGCGTCGACCTGCAGCAGCGCCACGACTTCACCGCGCGCAATTTCGCGGAGATCCGCCGCACGATCGGCTACGCCTGCGAGGCTCCGGTGGCGCTCGATAGCCGCCTCGGCGCATGGGCGCGGGCATTGCAGGCGGCCTTCGATTAACAATCACGGCCCCGAAACGGGATCGGTATTCTCGGTCGGCAATTTTGCGGCTTCCCAGGCGTCGATGCCGTCACGATACCAGTAGAGCTGCGTGTACCCCCAGCCCGCTGCCCGCTTGGTGGCATTCCAGCTCATCCAGCAATCGGCGAGGCAATAGAAGACAATCGGTCGGTCTCGGAGGCCTTTGACCGCGTCTTCGAGATGGACACGGAAATAAGCTTCGAGCTCGGGGCTGAGGGCGCCGCGGCCTACGTCGGGCAGCCACAAGCTTCCCGGGATATTGCGGCGCGGCACCGGCATCCATAAAGCCTGCGGCGGCAAATTTTCCGGGCGCCGCGGTGCCGGGAGGACGTCAACCCAGATGGCACCGCCGGCCTGCCACAATTTGTAGGCGGCCTCGGTATCGATCACGACACCGCCCGGAACCGTTTCCGGCGTCGGTGCACGATAATCGTCCAGTCGATAGCCTTCGGGCTCGAGCGTCTGGGCAGAAGCGCCGATTTCGCCGATCAGAACCAAACCGAGGGCCAGGCGCCGGGCCGCCCTCCTAACCGACATTTGCCAGTACCTTCAGGGCGAGATCAGCTCGCCTTGCTCGTTAAGGAGTGGGACGCCGTAGTCGCGCAGGATCGCCGTGATCTCGCTTTGGCGTTTGAGGATCGCGGCATTGATGCGCCGCCGCCATTCGGGCTCGTTGGCGCGGACTCCCATCGCGATGTGATACTCCATGCGCGCGGCTCCGGGCTCGCTCGGCAACGGTACGAGGGTGATCGGCAGGTCGTCTCGTTTGCGGTAGTAGCCGGCGATCGGCCCCCACAGAAAGCCGACATCGATCGTCCCCTCGACGATGTTCTGAACCATTTCATGGGTCGGAGATTCAAATCGCGTGTCGACGGTCAGCGGGTAGGGCTTGGTGTGGGCCATCAGGTCATGGCGAGCAAGGAGATCGGCGGGCGGCGTCCCGGCGACAACGCCGAGGCGCAAATTCCCGAGGCGGGGATCCTGTATCCCATCAATCCTGAGGCCTTTGTCCGAGCGAAAGAGCATCACGTAGGTCGTGAAGTAATAGGGGTTCGTCGTCTGCATGATGTCGTCGCCCGCGACCGCACCCATCACCAGGTCGCAGAGATTGGCACGCAGCGTGTTGCGAACAAAACCGATCACTTGGGGGGCCCATGCATAATCTGTGTTGAGCTGAAGTTCTGTTCCCATGACCTCCGCGATCTTGTTCTCGAACCCCTCTTTCTTTTCGTCGGAAAACGGGAGATTGTGAGGATCGGCGCAGACCCTGAGCGTGCTGCGGTCGACGATCTCCTGCGCCGCGACCGACGGACCGCCAAGCGCAACGAACAACAGCGGCAACGCTCGCAGAAGGCTTGGCCGCATCTGACGCGCCTAATCGCCGATCCGCGACGGCCGTCCACGGCCCAGGACCCCGTCTGCGCGCGCCTTCAGATAGGCCCAGATGTCGTCGAGATAGGTGACGACGTCCTCGACCTCGCCAAAGGGCGGCATGACGTTGGTGGCGGCCGGGTTGACGTTGGTCCGGCCGTTGACGACGACTTCGTTGAACTCGTCCTGCGACATATGCTTCACCGAGTCGACGAGATCAGGCCCGTAGGAGCTGCCGGCGCCGTCCGGGCCATGACAACGCAGGCAGGATTCGGTGTAGCGGCGCCAGCCGTTGAAGGTCTTCTTGTCGACCTTGCCGTCGACGACGGTATAGGGCTGCTCCGCTGCCGCTAGGACTGCACTCGATCCCGAGAGGAGCACAGCAATCACCAAACTCCCCAGGGTAAGCTGGCGACCAGACATTTATTCGCACTCTCTAGCGGCGGCCAGCGCCAAGAAAGAGGCCGGCACCCCAGCTGCGGGATGCCGGCCTAGCGCCTCCTGCGGTGTCAGCCTGCGATCACTCGGGTAGGCCGAATACCGTCAACACCCCGCCGAGCTGGGTGTAGTTGGCCAAGGCCTTGTACGCTCCGACGGCCCCGAGGCCGTCGGTGTCCTTGGTCAAGCCGGCTGCCATGCCGATGCCCGCCCAGCCGCCGACACCGGACAGCACCCCTATGTACTGCTTGCCGCCATGGGCGAAAGTGTTGACGTTACCGATGATCCCGGACGGTGTCTTGAATTTGTAGAGTTCCTTGCCGGTCTGGATGTCGACGGCCTTCAGGTACCCCTCGAGCGTGCCGTAGAAGACGATGTCGCCGGCGGTGGCGAGCGCACCGGACCACACCGAGAACGGCTCTGGAACCGACCAGATGATTTTACCGGTGCCGGCATCCCACGCGATGAAGTTGCCGAGGTTGTTTTCTCCCTGCGGCGGAAACATCGACAGTGTTGCACCGACATAGGGCTGGCCGGCGGTGTACGCTACCTTGAAGGGCTCGTAGTCCATGCAGACGTGATTGGTCGGGACGTAGAACAGCCCGGTTTTCGGCGAGAAGGCTGCCGGCTGCTGGTCCTTGGAGCCGAGTGCGGCCGGGCAAACGTTCTTGTAATTTTTGTCTTCGCCCTGCGAGCCCGGGGCAAACTCGGCGACCACCTGAGGCCGGCCGGTCTGCATATCGACCTTTGTCGCCCAGTTGACCTTCGGATCGAACTTCTCGGCAACCAGCAGCGCCCCGGTCTCGCGGTTGAGTGTATAGCCGAAGCCGTTCCGGTCGAAGTGAACGAGCGCCTTGGTCGGTTGGCCTTTTACGTTGATGTCGGCGAGGACCATCTCGTTGACGCCGTCGTAGTCCCACTGGTCGTGCGGCGTCATCTGATAGACCCATTTGGCGACCCCGGTGTCGGGATTGCGGGCGAAAATGGTCATCGACCATTTGTTGTCGCCCGGCCGCTGCACCGGGTTCCAGGTACTGGGGTTGCCCGATCCGTAGTAGATCAGATTGAGTTGCGGGTCATAGGAGATCCAGCCCCAGGTGCCGCCGCCGCCAATCTTCCACTGGTCGCCCTGCCAGGTCTTGAGCGACGAGTCCTTGCCGACTGGCTTGCCGAGCTCGGTCGTATTCGCGTCGATCAGGAGCTGGTCGTCGGGTCCTTCGGAATAGGCCCGCCACGCCCGCGAGCCGTCCTTCATGTTGTAGGCGGTGACATGCGCCTGCACGCCGAACTCGCCGCCGCTGATGCCAATGAGAACCTTGTCCTTGACGACCAACGGGGCGCTCGTCCCGGTTTCGCCCTTCTTTGGATCGCCGTTCTTAACGCTCCAAACGAGGTTGCCCGTCTTCGCGTCGAGTGCCACGAGCGTTGCGTCGGCCTGGTGCAGGAAGATCTTGCCGTCCCCGTAGGCGACGCCGCGATTGACCGTGTCGCAGCACATCACCGGGATGACGTTCGGGTCCTGCTTAGGTTCGTATTTCCACAATATTTGCCCGTTCTTGTTGAGGTCGAGGGCAAAGACAGTGTTGGGGAACGGGGCATGTATGTACATGATGTCCCCGACCACGAGCGGTCCGCCTTCGTGACCGCGCAGCACGCCAGTCGAGAAGGTCCACAGCGGACGCAGGTTCTTGGCGTTCTCCTTATTGATCTGGTTGAGCGCGCTGTAGCGGGTATTCGCGTAATCCCCCGCCGGCATGACCCACTGATTGGGATCTTTCGAAAGCTTGATCAGTTCGTCGTTGGCGTCGGCCGCACCCGAAAACAGCGCGAGCACGGGCGCTACGACCCACAACCGGTACGATTTCATAGGCATTCCTCCCTCGCGTTGATTTGACCGCGTTACGGACACGTCTGCGGAAGCCGGCAGGGTTCCTTCGTTAACGATGCTATTTCACTTCGGCCGGTTCGACAAGCGCGCGACAGCGGGTAAGAGCCAGGTGGGCGCAGGCTCACGCCGGTTGTTTTCGGGGCACGTTGTGCTCGCATCGCCAGCCTGAGAGAACCCATTTCGGATGCTCGGCGAGCCACTCCTGCGCATACTCCTGGCCGCGCACCAGACAAGCCGGCAACGCCAGGCTCTCGATCGGGCGTTGTTCGATGCAGGAGCCCGGTGCCCCCTGCAAGCAGAAGACGAGTACGAGTGCGGTCATGAGCTTTTCTTCTAGCACGGCGCGGCCAATCGGGGGATTGCTCATTCGCGGTCTGGCGCCCACGAATCCCCGCGCGATGTGGCGCAGGTGTCCCAACCTGACCCTGGTCGCATTGCTGCTCTTGGCAGCCGCGGCAGCCGCGGCCGGGGATAACGACTATCCGACCGCCGCACGGGCCGATTATGTCATCGGCTGCATGGCGGCGAACGGCAATACGCGCGAGGCGCTCCTCAAATGCTCGTGCGCGATCGACACGATCGCCGGGCTGATGCCCTATTCCCGCTACGAGCAGGCGGAAACTGCTCTCAGCCTCCAGGCCGGGGGAGGTGTGGGAGGCCGCGTCGGTCTGTTTCGCGACCCGCCCCAACTCAAGGCGGTGATCGAGGAGCTGGGCCGCGCCCAGGCCGAGGCAAACCTGCAGTGCCAGTGAGCCCGGCGGCGTCGCGCCTACATCTGCGGGGCGGCGGGGACCGGCCAGCTCTGGGTGAAGCGCCGCTGATTGCTGTCGAGGATCTCGGCTGTGAGCACACCGGGGCTTCCGGTGTCGGCCGGTCGAAAGCTGAAGGTAAGCGCCGGGTCCTCGCTGATCGAGATGTCCGATTCGAGACGGAATACTGAACTGCCGTTGTAGGAGACCTCGAGCGTCTGCATGAAGTCGGCCGGGATGTAGTTGCGGCTCAGCTGGTCGATTTGCAGGCCGGAATAGTTTGGGTGGCTGACCAGCAGCTTGGCTGCAACGGGGGTACCGGGCGTGGACCGGTCGGCCAGGGTCAGCTTCATTTTGCCCAGCCGCTCGAGAGCGAGGGCCTGATCCTTACCGGCCGGCGCCGAGCAACCGCCCGCCGCCTTGACGAACCGCGCGGCCGAATAGAGCCGGCCATCGGCCGTCTCGGCCACCGCATGCAGGTAGGTGTAATCGTCGATCCGCACGCGGGTCGCGATCTCTCTCTTATCGGCGAGCGGCCCGAACAGAAAATGCGCTGCAAGCGGGGAAGGGTTGTCATCTATCACGAGATAGAGGCCGACGACGTCTGGTGCCAGCGCTTCGGTAAGCCGGATGGCTACCGGCACGATTGCCGCGTCCTCGGCACGCGCCGAGACATCGATCACGAGGACGTCTTCCGCCTCGGTGACCTGACGATCGCCAAAGATCGCATGGCGTAGATCGGCCCAGCGTGCCGCTCGCTCGACCTCGCTGGGCTCGGCTTGGGCGGGGCCGGCGAGCACGAAAGGCAGCAGCAGCAAAAAGAGTACTAGCCTGACCATGGCCTTCCTCCTCGGCGCACTCATTCCCATTCGAGTTCTTTGTAGCTTGCCGTGACGTTGCGTGGGTGAAATTCATCGAACAAGAGCCATCGTCCGCGCTCCGACTGACCGACCAGGCTAACGGCCCCGGCGATGCTTGTGCCGGCCTTGATCGCCGCCCGCGTCTCGCGCGCAAGGGTTTCGAGGTAACGCCGCTCGGGCTCGGCGGCGACGGGCCATGGAACCGCAGTGGGGCCGTGTCCGGGGACGGCTCGATCGGAGGCAATGGCGGTCAGGTGGTCGAGCTCCTCGAGCCAGCCGACGAGGCTGCCATCGACAACCGGAAGACGGTCGACAAAGAGAAGATCAGAAAGCCACAACGTTCGCGTCTTCTCGTCAAAGATCGTCAGATCGTTGTCGGTGTGCGCCGCGCCGTGCGCGCGCAACACCAGGCGCCGTCCGCCGAAATCGAGATCGAGCCGGGTGGAAACGAGGGATGTCGGTGTCACGATTTCGCTGCCCTCTGCCCCCTCGCCAAGGGCCTCTCGAAGTCTCCGCAAATAATAGCCGCCGCGCTGTGCGAGCGCGCCCGGCAATTTGGCATGTCCAACGAAATCGGGATTGTCGCTGCGAAAGGCGGCGGCGCCAAAGATATGGTCGGGATGGACATGGGTCAGGATCACGTAGCGGATCGGCCGGTCGGTGCGCGCCCGGATCGCCGCGCGCAATTCGCGGCCTTCCTTAGCACTGCCGCCGGGATCAATTACGGCCACCCCATCATCACCGAGGACAAAGCCGATATTGGCGATGGCGTCGTTGTTTGCCGGCGAGGCCTCCTCGTGCACCCCGCCATGGACGAACACTCCAGCCGCGACCTCCGTCATTGCCAACGGCGCGTCGGCGCGGCCCGGGAGCGCCGCAAGCACAGCGACGACCGACGCGGCCAATTGAATGATCAGCCCGTTCCAAGCCAGCGGAAACCGTACCAGCCTGCGCCCGCTCATGGCGATTCCGCGAGGCGGCGTCGGCTGCTGAGCGCCCGACTATAATGCAGGATCAGCCACTCGCGGCGGCGCGGCAGAGTGCTGCCGATAAACAAAATCTGGTGCCGGCCCTGCGGCCTCGTGGCGGGCAACCGCGAGAAGCAAGTGATCGGAAGACAGCGAGCAGGCGGGGTCGGTCCGGGCGGCGTTGCCGGTCAGCGCGAAGGCCTGGCAGCGGCAACCGCCCCAGTCGATCTCACGCCGCTCGCAGGAACGGCAGGGCTCGGCCATCCACGCTGTGCCGCGAAAATGTGCGAACGCCGGTGAATAGTACCAGATGTCGGAGAGGCTCGCCTCGGCGACAGTCGGAAACCGCAAGCCCGGCAAGGTCTCGGCCGCATGGCAGGGCAACACCTTCCCCAACGGCGTGACATTCAGGAAGCGCCGGCCCCAGCCGCCCATGCAAGCCTTCGGCCGATGCGCGTAATAATCGGGAACGACGTAGTCGATGACCAGACGGCCGGCGAGCTGCGCCCGCGCCGCTTCGACGGTCGCGGTGGCCACGTCGAGCTGATCCCGGCTCGGCAACAGAGCCGCGCGATTGGACAGCGCCCAGCCATAGTACTGGACATGAGCGACCTCGAGCCGGTCGGCGCCGAGTTGCACGGCAAGCTCGATGATCGCTTCGAGTCGTTCGAGATTCTGCCGATGAACGACCGCGTTGACGGTCAGCGGCAGCCCCGCGGCGCGGACGAGGGCGGCAGCTTGGCGTTTAGCTTGCTGCGCGCCGGCGAGGCCGGCGATGCGGTCGCCCGAACCGGGCTCGGCATCCTGCAGGCTCAGCTGCACGTGCTCGAGCCCGGCCTCGACGAAGCGGCCCAGCCGATCGGCGTTGAGCCCGATGCCGGACGTGATCAGATTGACGTAGAGCCCAAACTTGGTGGCATGAGCGACGAGCTCGGCTAGATCGCGGCGAACCAGCGGCTCGCCGCCTGAAAAATGCACCTGGAGGACGCCCAGCTCTGCTGCCTCCGCGAACACCCGCCTCCAGGTCGCCGTATCGAGCTCGGCGCTGGCGCGCGACAACTCGAGCGGGTTCGAGCAATAGGGGCAGCGCAGCGGGCAGCGATGCGTCAGCTCGGCGAGCAGCGCCAGGGGCGGCTCGACACTGACGCCCGTTAGCGCTGTCACTGGCGCAATACTTTCTTGTCGACGAGATCCTGCAGCATCGGCAGGACATCGCCGGCGATAACGTCGCGCGGCGTCTCGAACCGGCTGGCGAGCTCGTCGATGATGGCGTCGACATCGCGTTCGCCATCGATCAGACGCAGGATCTCGACTGCCTGGTCATCCGGCAGCAACAGCCGCTCCGGGGCGAGGACGACCCATGCCTTGCGGGTGTCGTCGAAGCGGAACCTCACATGCGGTGCAAAGGAGAGGACGGCGGAGCCCTCGATGCGGAGTCCTGCGTTAAACCACTTCACGGTACCGGTAGTCATCGAGCGTCCTCAGAAGTAAGAAAAAGGCTTCCGACCCGCCGCGCGCGCCGGGTCGGATCACATCAGCCGTCATCGCGCTGGCTTTTCGGGGACGAAGGCGCCCGGCGGGACGAGACGCGGCTCGACATAGGCAAAGTAGAGGGCGTCGAGCTGGGCCCATAGCACGTCGCATTTGAAGCGCAAGGTATCGAGAACGAGCGCCTGCTTCTCCGGGGTGTCGGCGTGCTCTTTGACATAGCCGAGCGCGAAGGCGACGTCGGTCGGCGCCTGGGTCAGCCGCGGCGTGAAATAGGCGAGCGTGTCGCGGCTGATAAAGTCGTAGCTGCGCAGCATGCCCTCGACCCGCTCGGCAATGATCTGCGTCGAGAACATTTCGGTCAGGCAGGAGGCCACCGCCTCCAACAGCGAGCGGTCGCGGACGAAATTGACATAGGCGTCGACCGCGAAGCGGGTCGCCGGCAGCAGCCCGGCGGTCGAGATCACATAATCGCGATCGAGACGGAGACCGTCGGTCAGCCTGAGCCATCGGGCGATCCCGCCGGTGTTCTCATCATCGCCGTCGTGATCGAGAATGCGGCGACGCCACTCGCGCCGCAGAGCGGGGGTAGGCAGCCGCGCGACGAGATAGGCGTCTTTCGCCGGGATACGCGCCTGATAGTAATAGCGGTTGAGCGCCCAGGCCTGGATTTGGCCGCGGTCGAGCTTGCCGTCGCGCATCAGGTGATGAAAGGGATGCCGATCGTGGTAGCGCTCGGCACCGATCGCGCGCAGCTCCTCTTCAAGCCTCTCGGGTGAGAGCAGCGCTCCTGTCACAACCTCACCTCCATGCCGTCATGGGCGATTTCCCAACCTTCGGCGTTGGCATGGTGGCGTTCGGGCGAGTCGTCCAGCAGGGCCGGGTTCGAGTTGTTGATGTGGATGAAGATCCGGCGCCTAACGCCAAGATCACGAAAGGCGGCAATCGCGCCGTCATCGCCACTCATGCTCATATGCCCCATGCGCCGGCCGGTCTTGCTCCCGACCCCGAGCCTGATCATTTCGTCGTCGCGCCACAAGGTCCCGTCAAAAAAGACGAGGGCGCTGCCGGCGAGGCGCGCGCGGAGCGCTTCGGTCATCGCCGCGCAGCCGGGGATGAAAAAGAAACTCTTCTCCGTCGCGATTTCGATGACTTCCAAGCCTACGGCATCGCCTTCCTCGCTCAGCCCCGGGTCCTGTCCAGCAGCTTCGAGATATAGCGGCACCTTGCCGGGGACGGCGAAGGCTTCGACGGCAAGTCCGGAAGTGACGGACACTCCCGCGAGCTCCATCCGCTGGCCGAGCGGCAATGCGATGCGCCGGACGCAGTCCCGTGCCAGCACGTCAAAGATCGGGTTGGCGGCGATAATCTCCAAAACCCGCGAAGGCGCATAGATATCGAAGCGGTGTCGTTCTCGTAGATGGAGCAGACCCGCGATGGCATCGACATCGCCACCGGTCGCCACCACGCCGGCGACCGGGGAAGAACGCAGCCCGCCGCGCGGGTGCAGTTGCGGCGTCGCCTCGATTTGCAGTCGAAGATCGGGTGGCGCGTTTAGAAGGAACCAATCACTGCTATTTGCCGAAACCGCAACCGCAGCCTGGGAGCGCACCCGTGCAGCCGCGTCGCCCTGACGTGCGCGCCGGCAGGCCGGCGCGTTCGAATTCCATTGCGGGAAACCGCCGCCCGCCGCAGAGCCGAGAACAACCGCATGGACCATCTGGTTGTCTCGCCGGATCTGCCGGCGGAGTCCGGGGTCGAGCGGCTATTCGACCTGGGCGCAAGCGTAGGCGTTAATCTCCAACCCCAGCGCGATCTCGATGATGATGGGTGTCTTCCACTTCATGGCCGTTTCCTCGTTTGTGCACGGATTAGAGTAGACTAAGTTCGCGCCAGAATCCTGTCAACCTGAACCCTCAGGGTCGAGATCGCTCAGCGCTGAGCGCGTCTGTTGCTTCTCGCAACTCGGCAGATACACTGATGGCAGCAAACCGCCCCAATGGCGGGACAACCCGCTCCCAACTGCGATCACTGACCACGCTGGGTTTACTCAGCGTGTTGACGAGCCTCGGCACCGCCGCGAGCGCCGAGCCGCGGTTCGCCGTCCTCGTCTTCTCGAAGACGACCGGCTTTCGCCACGACTCGATCCCGCAGGGCATTGCCGCGATCAAAGCGCTGGGTGCCGAGCACGGGTTCAGCGTCGACAGCACCGAGGACGCCGGCCGCTTCACTGCGGCGGAACTCGCCCGGTACCGGGTCGTCGTCTTCCTCTGCACCACGGGAGAGATCCTCGACCCGGGCCAGAAGACCGCCTTCGAGGCCTTCATCCGCGCCGGCGGCGGGTTCGCCGGCATCCACTCCGCCAGCGACACCGAGTATCAGTGGGCGTGGTACGGGCGGCTTGTCGGCGCCTATTTCGCAGACCACCCGCAGATCCAGCCGGCAACCATCCATATCGAGGACATCGGTCATCCCTCGACGAAGGATCTACCGGTGATCTGGCCGCGGACCGATGAGTGGTACAACTTTCGCGGCAACCCGCGCGGCACCGCGCATGTGCTGGCGACGCTCGACGAGGCGACCTATTCCGGCGGCAAGATGGGCTACGACCATCCGATCGCGTGGTGTCAGGAGATCGACGGCGGCCGCAGCTGGTACACCGCCATGGGCCATACGGTGGAAAGCTATGCCGAGCCTTTGTTCCGGCTTCATTTGCTGGGCGGGATCGAATCCGCGGCGGTCCTTGGTTGCCCCGCTGGCCGGCGTTAGCCTCCAACACCCAAAGTATTAAGCATGATTCTTGGCGCGGGTTGAGGTGCAAGCGAACACTGTGCCCGCAGTCATCAGGATGTAACAAACGCAACGCCGAGAATTCTTTCGTCTCAGCGGAACGATAATTCCGGGTCGCTGTTCGCTTTCTAATCCTATCGGAGCTCGGCGATGCGGCGATCTATTTTGTTGGTCGGCAGCCTCCTGTTCCTCGCAAGCCACCCGGTGTTTGCGGAGGTCGCGCAACACAAATCGTCAAGTTCGGAGGGCGCATCCGGCGCGGCGACTTCACCGGCTCCGGCACCCGAGCACGCCAAAACAAAGGCTCATCGGACGCTACGGGCGATGCGAGAGCTGGTAAATTCTGGGCTCGTTGGGTTGATATCCGAAGGCATGGATGGCTCTGGTCTCGCCGAAGCGACCGAGCTTGCCGCCAGTCTCGACGGAATCAGAGATCATCTTCGGATTCTCCCCATTGCCGGCAAAGGGGCACTTCAGGATGTCACCGATATCGTCTTCGCACGAGGGATCGATATTGGGATTATTCAATCTGATGTGCTCGCGACCCTAAAACGCAATCCGCCTTTTCCTCATTTAGAAAATTTCCTTCAATACATCACGCGGCTCTATGACGAAGAAATCCACGTCCTGGCCGCGAAGGGCGTTAATTCCACAGAGGACCTTGCGGCCAAGAAAGTAAATTTCGGTCTATCTGGCAGCGGAACCGATATGACCGCGCGTGCCGTATTCGAGCGGCTCGGCATTAATCCCGATGTGACGAATTTTTCTCAGGCTATAGCGCTGGAAAAACTAAGACGAGGCGAAATCGCGGCGATGGTCTACGTCGCCGGCAAGCCGTCTCGTCTGTTTCGCGAGATCAGGCCTGATGAAGGCTTGCATTTCCTGCCGGTCGCGTCGACGACCGATCTGAGCGAAAGCTACACGCGAACCAGTCTCACAGCTGAGGACTATCCGGAATTAATTGACGCGGAAAGCCCTGTTGCAACCGTAGCGGTCAGCTGCGTGCTGGTGGCGTACAATTGGCCCGCCGGAACGGAGCGTTACCGCAGGGTGGCGCATTTTGTACAAGCATTCTTTGATCGGCTCCGCGATTTGCAAACCCCGCCGCACCACCCCAAGTGGCGCGATATCGATATCCCTGCCGCGGTGCCCGGTTGGACGCGGTTCGCGCCAGCCGAGGAATGGATCCGAAAAGCCGGGCTCGATGGCGGTGAACCATCCCGCCACGCCAGTGTTCAGGAGCCTCTACCGGGAGTGACCAGGGTCGTGCTGGATTCCCAAATGCGCGAGACGCTCTTCAGGGAGTTCGTCGAATACCAGAAACAGCAAGCCCCTATGATCCGCAGCGCAGCGCAGCTGAACCCACAACAGCGCGAACTCCTCGTGCGAGATTTCGTTCAATATCTCAAGCGGCAGAAGAATACGACGATCAGCGCAGGGTCGCTGGACCGACTGCAGCGCGAGGCTCTCCTCGCGAAGTTCGTCGAATAGAGCCTATCTCAGCGGCGTCAGTCATCGGGCAGGCCGGCTCGGCGTAATCCGACATTGAGCGTCTTCTCCTGGAGCGCCCAATGATCGGAATTAGTGATCCAGGCGTTGTAGGCGCGCATCCGCGAGAGTGAGCTGACCGTAGGGTTCAGTTTGATCGACTGAGCCAGGGTTGCTCTTGCCTCATCGATATTGCCGCGCAAGCCAAACGCCCCCGCCAGGTATAAGTGAGGAAACCACAGCCGAGAATTGGCAGCACGTGCCTTGACGAGGAATTCGATTGCCACATCGGCCTGGCCGAGAAGGAGATGACAGGTACCCAATGCCCAGTACAGAGTGGCGATATTCGGATCGTGAGGGTCGCGACGAACCGCATTTTGGATGTGCAGGATTCCCGCCTCTGGGTGGCCAAGGAACATCAGCGTTACGCCAAGGTGATACAGGGCGCGCGCATCATTGGGGTCGAGCGCGATCGTCGTTTCAAACTCACTGCGGGCGTCGGTCAATCGGTTTTGCATGCGACGGAGCACCCCCATCGTAAAATGTGCTGCCGAACGCGTCGCATCACGCTCCATCACTTCTCGCAGCAGCCGCTCTGCGCGCATCGGGTCTTGCTGAGCCGAGCTGCCCCATCCCTCGGCTAATTTGCCCGCCAAGACTCTTGCGAGCCCGATCCTTGCGTCGACCGAACCCGGATCAATCTCCAGCGCCTGCTCGAAGGCATGCTGAGCCTCCAGCCAGGTCGGAGCGGAATAAGGCCGATTTGACCAAGCCCATCCCCTCATTATCAAATCGTGCGCGTCGGGATCACCGCTGCTGGGCTCTATCCCGGCAGCCGAGGCCTCCGCCGACTCCAGGTCGAGAGCTTGTGCGACACGCACAACGATTTGTTTATGAACCTCGGCGAGCCCGGCACGATCGGTATGGAACTGCTCCGTCCAAGACATCGTACCCGTCTGGGCATCGATCATCTGCGCGTTCAGCCGAACCCCTTCATCGTCTCGCCGAACCCCGCCTGCGAGGACATAACGAACGTCGAGCTCACGAGCGACCTGCTCCGCATCGACGGGGTTGCCCTTGTAGCTGAACGCCGTGTTGCGTGCGACCACCAAGCTCCCGGGAATCCGCGAGAGGTCGGCGGTGAGACCCTCGGTGATCCCGTCGGCGAAGTACTCCTGGTCGGGATTGTTCGACAGGTTCGCAAAAGGTAGGACGATGATGGAAGGCGTTGCTGATGGGGCTTGCGCCTTGGCCAGCGGTGCCTGAGCGACCTTGTCGGTTGCGCTGTTGATTGCCCGCGAGGCTTGCGGGTTTGCCGCGACGAGCGCTTGGATCGGCGCTGTCGGCAGATTTCCGCCGCGCCACGACCACCAGGCAGCGGTCCAGATCCCGATCGTGATGGCAATGCTGGCCGCAACAACGGCACTCCGCGGGCTCATCCAATCCCGAACCGGAGCAGGGGGTGGTGGTGCCGTGACGCTGGGAGACGAGCCCACACCATCCCTGCTCATCACGTAGGCGTGCACGGGCGCCGTCGTCTTGTCGACGCTGTGTTCTCCGATATCCTCGAACGCGTAGGGGAGCTTACCGCGGATCAACTCGCGGACGGCACGCGAGACGCAAACGCCCCCCGGCTCCGCCAGTGCCCGCAGGCGCGCGCCGATATTCGCGGCTTCAGCTGTTGCTGCTCCCTCAAGATTGACCCCGACACGGAACGTAATGCGCCTATCTGCAGCCACCTTGGCGTTGCGGTCGGCCACGGCACGCTGCACCTCAACGGCACAGCGCACCGCCTCGACCGGACCCGGGCACTCGACGAGCATGCCGTCGCTGGCGGTCTTCAGGATCCGGCCGCGATGCTCTGCAATCTTGGGATCGACGATTTCGCTACGAAGCGACTTCAGGCGCTCGAGCACCCCTTCCTCGCCGGCTTTTATCAAACCCGGATAGCCGGACCTGTCGGCGGCGAGACGGGAGGCGGCGGCGAGGATCAATGTGCTTTTTTCGTCCGTCCCCAAAAGGTGCGAGTAGCCTACCACGTCGGCGCTGAGGGTCGTGGCGAGCCGGCTGGTTGCGGGCATCTCGGAAGGACTCCCCCGTAAGGGATTGGTCGAGCCTCATGTGTTAACAGATGTTAACACAACGAGAAGACGTCCCTTCAACCATGATTTCGCCGGCCCGCCACGGCCGGTGATGTTCAGCCCTCGGCGGGCGGGGCGGGAAGACCGGCATCGCGATCGAGCAGGCCGGAGCGGATCGCGATGCGGATCAGATCGGCCGTGCCCGAGGCGCCGAGCTTGGTTTTGATCCGGCTCAAGCTGTTCGCCGCGGTCTTGTAGGCGATGCCGAGCGTGTCGGCAATTTGCGGAAGGGTATTGCCTTGGGCCAGGAGACGCAGCATTTCGAGGTCGCGCGTGGAGAGGTCGTCGAGCGGGTGCAAAGGCATCCGCAGGTTTGAGAACACGAGCCCTTCGGCGATTTCATGTTCGATGTAGGTGTGCCCGCTGGCGACGCGCCTCACCGCTTCGAGAAGCTCCTCGGGTGGCGCGTTCTTGCTGACATAGCCTGCAGCTCCCGCCTGGAGCGCGCGGGTTACGTGGATGTAGTCGTCGTGCATGCTGAGAACCAGGATAGGCACCTGCGGATCCGCGATCTTCAAGCGCACGATCACCTCTATTCCGCCGAGGCCCGGTAGATTCAAATCGAGAATGACCAGGGTCGGTCGCTGTTCTCGGAGCGCATCCAAGGCGTCCTTTCCCTCGGCCGCTTCGCAGACCTCGGCGGCTGGTTCGACGGCGAGCAATCGCCGCAACCCGGCTCGGACGATCGGGTGATCGTCGACGATCAGGACCTTCATGGCTCGGTCACTGCGAGCGATGGGGATAGAGGGCTCGGCACCGGCGCGCACGTCAGAGTTGCCGTCACCTCGAAACCTTTCCCCGATCGGTTCGAAAATGTCAGCCGGCCGCCGACGGCGGTGACCCGCTCGCGCACGCCGACGAGACCGTAGCCAAGCCGGTTCGGTTCCGGCATCCCCTGGCCATCATCGGCGACGACCACCCTGATCTCGTCATGGTTTTCCAGGGCATCATGGCGACGGTCGATCGAGATCGTCACGAGCGCCGCCTCGGCGTGCCGCACGGCATTGCTCAGCGCCTCCTGGACAACGCGGCAGACCGTCGTACCCACCAGTTCCCCCAGATCCTCGCAATCGGCGCAGATTTCCACTTGATAGCGGAGATCCGGCCGCCGCCGCCGCCAAAAGGCGACCAAATTTTCGATCGCTTCGCGCAGCCCGAATTCGGCGAGCCCGATTGGCCGCAGCCTGCCCAGCATCTGCCTGACCTGCCGCTGCATATGGCGGACCGCTTCCGCGATCGACTGGATATGTCCCCCCGCCTCGGCCGCCCGCCCCTCGCCCAGCCGCCGCGAGGCGGCTGCGGCGTCGATATTGATGGCGAATAAAAACGGGCTGACCTCGTCATGAAGGTCACGGGCGAGCTCGCCGCGCTCCCGATCCTGCAGGGTCAGGAGTTGCTCGTTCAGGCGCCGGTTTGTTGCATCGGCTTCCGCCAGTCGCGCCGCCATCCGGTTGAAGCTGTCGCGCAAGCGCGCCAGCTCCGGCGTCAGCCTGCCGTCAAGGCGGGTGCGGTAACGGCCGTCCCCAATGTCCTCCATCGCTGCTGCTAGGCGGCCGAGGGGCCGGAGCGCTCGACCGATGAAGACATAAATCAGCAAGATCAAAAGTCCGCTGAAGACGACCGGTGTGACCAAGCTCTCCGCGAACTCGTTCCACACTTCGAGGATCTCGTTATGCGGGTCGGTCGCGATGGCGATCGTGCCGTAGCCGCGATCGCCGACGACGACCGGAACACGATCGGTCGTCGGCTCGACCCCAATGAGATGAACGAACCACGCCGGCACGCCTCCCAGCGGCGAGCGTTCGACAGCCGGTGCCGTGCCGGCGGCGGTCGCGCCGACGAGCCACACCCTGAGATGACGATTGCCGCTGAACGAGGCGACCAATTCGTCGCGATAGCGCGCGGGATCAGGAGCAGTCTGGAGACGCTCGATCGCGGTCTCGATCGCTTGCCGCGCACCCTGGCGCGCGGCAAGCATTTCGACCCGCACCGAGCGCGATGCGCTAACCCAGGCTGCGCCGCCGCCGAAAGCCAGGCTTATCGGCAGCATGACCCAAACCAGGGCTATCAGGCGAAATCGCAGCGACATTGTTCCCAGCGCCGATTAACGCTCGCCGGTCGGAGAATGCCACGGTGGCAACCGTGTAGATACCGGCTTTCAGGCGCTGCCCACGCACGGGAAATGTTCCCTAAGAACTCGGGAAAAGTTCCGCCCCAAATCAGGAATGCGTGTCGGCTCGATCCGAGGGATGGTGAGGCGGTTCGAAAGAGGCCGGCAGTCAAATGCCTCCCGCAGCATCGGCGGGACTGTCCGGGGCAAATCTTGCGGCGACGAAGGAAGTGAAATCGCCTCTCCATTTTCGTCTCGGCCGGCCTTGTGCCACGGCTGACCGGTTCCGCGTTTTGCTGCAGCTATACGAAGGTGCAGAAGACACCGGCACCACCTTTGATCCCCCGTGGCCGGACTTGTTCCGGCTACCCACGTCTTCGAACAAGGCTCTATCGGCGGCCGGGAAGGCGTGGATGGCCGGGACAAGCCCGGCCACGGGGATCTCGGGTTGTATCGTGCGCATTGCGAACAACCGGTTTCGCTCAACCGGACAGACGTGGCCAGCGCTGGCGAGAGCAATCTTCGCGCTTTTCATGCTGCCGGCTTCGGCGCTGGCGCAGAGCGAAACCGTGGCATTGCCCGAGGTTAACGTCATCGCGCCTTCTCCGCTCGGCGGATACCTCGATCGCGACAAGGTGCCGGGCACCGTGCAGACGCTGACCTCCGACGACTTCAAGCGGACCGAGTCGCCGATCGTCACGGAGACGCTGTTTCAGCGCATTCCCGGCGTCACATTATCCGATCCCAATGGCAACAGCGCAGCGCAGTCGCTCAGCTATCGCGGCTTCTTCGCATCACCGCTGCAGGGCACCCCGCAAGGGATTGCCGTGTATATGAGCGGGATCCGTTTCAATGAGGCATTCGGCGACACGGTCAACTGGGATCTCATTCCGACAAACGCAATTGAGCGCTCCGATTTATGGACCAACAACCCGGTCTTCGGGCTCAATGCGCTTGGCGGTGCGGTCAATCTGACTATGAAGAACGGCTTTACGTACCAAGGGTTTGAAGGTTCGCTTCAGGGCGGTTCATATGGTCATTTCACGGGGGAGGCGCAGTACGGCGGTCAGTTCGGCGACTACTCTGCCTATTTCGCGGCGCAGGGTTTGCGGGACGGCGGCTGGCGCTTCCAATCCCCTGCCAACATCACGCGGCTCTATGGGGATCTCGGCTGGAGGAGCAACGGGGCGGAACTCCATCTGATCGCTTCGGGCGCGTTGTCCTCGTTCGGGGTGGCTGCGGCGACGCCGATCCAGCTGCTTGATCAGAATTTCCGGTCGATCTTCACGACGCCGCAGACGACCGACAACAAGATGGGCCTCATCGCTTTGAACGGCAAATACGCGCTGAACGACATCTGGTCATTGCAAGGCAATCTCTACATACGTGGTTTCGCGCAAGACCACGTCGATGGCAATGCAGCTAACTTAGAGCGTTGCAACAATAGCTCGAGCCCGGAATTCCGCAATCATCTGTGCCTGCAGGACGACAGCTTTCCTCGGCCAGACCCGGTGACAACCGCGTTCCACGATAGTTTCGCCATTCTCGACACGAACGACAATCCGATCCCCTGTCCACCGGGAAGCGGCAACACCTGCGGCGCAACCCCCTACGGGACGATCGACCGCACCGCAAACCATGCGACGACGGTGGGCGCGTCACTGCAGGCGGTCAGCACCGGAAGCCTGTTCGATCACGGCAATAATTTCCTGGTTGGCGGCAGCATCGATCGCAGCGTGGGCAATTTCAACGCGGATACCACGCTCGGATTTATCAATCCCGACCTCACGGTAACGGACAACCCCTTTATTCCCGGCAACGGCTCAATCATCCATACGCTCGGGGGTTTCGGATTCGCACCTGTCAGCACCGATACGCGAAGTATTTATTATGGCCTCTACGCGCTCAACACATTCGATGTCGACGAACGACTTTCGGCAACCGCCGGAGCGCGCTTGAACATAGCGAGCATTGGCATCAGCGACACCATCGGCACCAGCCCGGATCTCAACAGCAACGAGACATTCACCCATTTCAATCCGGTTACCGGTCTGACTTATAAGCTGACCCCCAGCCTCACCAGTTATTTCGGCTACTCCCAATCAAACCGGGCGCCGACACCGCTCGAACTCTCCTGTTCAAATCGGGCGAACCCGTGTCTCTTGGAAAATTTTTTGGTGTCCGACCCTCCGCTTAAGCAGGTCGTCGCCACGACCTATGAGGCAGGGTTGCGACAGAGTCTTCCGTTGTACGGTGGGAAGCTCGAATGGAAAGCCGCACTGTTTCGCACGAATTCCACTGACGATATCATAAACGTCGCCAGCGTCATCCAGGGCCGGGGCTTTTTTCAGAATGTTCCCGGTACGCGTCGCCAGGGGATCGAAGCAAGCATTCAGTATCAATCCCCCCAATGGCTCCTCTACGCGGGCTACAGCCTTCTCGATGCGACATACCAATTTGCCGGCGACCTTCCGTCTCCGAACAATCCCCTGGCAGACGAGAACGGCAATGTCCACGTGACGCCCGGAAATCGGATTTCGGGACTCCCACTGAACCAAGGAAAATTGGGAATCTATTACTCACCCACGCCGCGGTGGACAATCGGCGCAGACATGGCAATCGTGGGGAGCAGGTATTTCGTCGGGGACGATGCCAATCAGAACCCTAAATTGCCCGGCTATTGGTTTGTCAATTTGCACGCCTCCTATCAACTCACCAAGGAAGTGCAGATCTTTGGGCTGATCAACAATGTGTTCAATCAAAGATATCCCCTATTCGGAACGTTTTTTGACCCAGGTGATGTCGCGAATGTAGGGCTACCGGTGGCGTTGACCGATCATCGCACCGAGGTGCTGGGCCCACCGTTGTCCGTCTACGGGGGCATCCGCATAACGTTCTGAGAGGTGTGAAGGAATCGGCGGTCGGCTGGATCAGCGCTGTGCGTTCTTCGAGACAGCCGCTACGCGGCTTCCTCAGAATGAGGTATTCCGTTAACGCTATCAAATACTTCCCTCATGCTGAGGAGCGCCCCTGGGCGCGTCTCGAAGCACGCGCCACCGCTACGCGGCTAATTCCTTCACATGCTCTGAGAGGGTGATCAACCTTGGGCGTCCCGGCCGCTCCGCCGAGCGATTAACGATGTTGCTGGGCCACCGCTTGCGGGATTAGAATCACGACCATACAGCTTCACGCGGGGAGGGAGGCCCATGGTCAAGTTGCGCGTCAACGGCCAGGAGCAGTCATTCGATGGCGATCCGTCGATGCCGTTACTCTGGTATCTGCGTGATGAGCTTGGGCTCATCGGAACGAAATACGGCTGCGGGGTGGCGCTGTGCGGCGCCTGCACCGTCCATATCGACGGCGAAGCCACCCGCGCCTGCATCACCGCCGTAAACGATGTGGGCGGCCGCTCGGTGATAACCATCGAGGGGCTCGACCCGAACGGAAATCATCCGGTACAAAAGGCGTGGCGTGCCTTGAATGTCCCGCAATGCGGCTATTGCCAAGCTGGCCAGATCATGCAGGCCGCAGCACTGCTGACGACCAACAAGAACCCGTCCGAAGACGAGATCAACAGCGCGATGAGCGGCAATATCTGCCGCTGCGGCTGCTATCAGCGCATCACCGCCGCCATCAAGGCGGCCGCCACAGGAGCGTGACATGACCGCCGTCCACGCTGCAATCGAGAATGTCAGCCGCCGCGGTTTTCTCCGGGGTCTGATCGCCACCGGCGGTCTCGTCGTCGCCGGCGAATTGCTGCCGACCCGCGCTGCGTTTGCTTACGCTACCGGTGCGGCCAAAATGCCGGGCGGCGTCGTCAGCGACCCGCACGTCTTTGTCTCGATCGACCCCAGTGGCCTGGTGACAATCGTCGCGCACCGCGCCGAGATGGGCACCGGCGCGCGCACCAGCCTGCCGATGGCGGTCGCCGACGAGCTCGAGGCCGATTGGTCACGGGTGCGCATCGTGCAGTCGCCGGGCGACGAGAAAAAATACGGCAACCAGAACACCGACGGTTCGCGCAGCATCCGCCATTTCATTCAGCCGATGCGGGAATGCGGCGCAGCCGCGCGGCAGATGCTCGAAACCGCCGCCGCCCAGCGCTGGAGCGTTCCGGTCGGCGAGGTTCAGGCGCAGAATCATGAGGTCATCCACAAACCTTCGGGCCGCAAGCTCGGCTACGGCGAGCTGGCGGCCGCCGCAAGCGCCCTGCCGACCCCGCCCGCCGATCAGATAAAGCTCAAAGACCAGTCGGCCTTCCGCTATCTCGGGAAGGGCAATGTCCAGATCGTCGACCTCTTCGACATCACCACCGGCCGGGCGGTCTATGGGATCGACACCAAGCTCCCGGGATTGAAGTATGCCGTCATCGCCCGGCCGCCGGTCATGGGTGGAAAGCTGGCCTCCTTTGACGGCACCGCGGCGCTGAAGGTGCCGGGGGTCGAGAAGATCGTCGTCATCGAGGGGACGCCGCCGCCGTCGAAATTCCAGCCGATCGGGGGTGTCGCAGTCATCGCGCGCAACACTTGGGCGGCGATCAAAGGCCGCGAGGCGCTGGTCATTGAGTGGGATGACGGGCCGCACGCCAGCTACGATTCGGCCGCCTACAAGGCCCAGCTGGAAGAGACCGCGCGCAAGCCGGGCAAGATCGTACGTGACGAGGGCGACGCCGATAAGGCGCTCGCGAGCACCGCAAAGAACGTCTCCGCGGAATATTACGCGCCGCATCTCGCGCATGCGCCGATGGAGCCGCCTTGCGCAACGGCACGCGTCGCCGACGGCAAGTGCGAGGTATGGGCGGCGGTGCAAAGCCCGGGCGGCACGCGCAACGAGCTGGTGGAGAAGCTCGGCCTCAAGCCGGAGGATGTGACCGTCAACGTAACCTTGCTCGGCGGTGGTTTCGGCCGGAAGTCGAAACCCGACTTTGTGCTCGAAGCAGCACTCCTGTCGCGCGAGATGGGCGGTGCCCCGGTCAAGGTCACCTGGACCCGCGAGGACGACCTCCACCACGACTACTTGCATACAGTCTCCGCCGAGCGCATCGACGCGGGGCTGGATGGACAGGGTCGCGTTGTCGCCTGGCGCCACCGCAGCGTCGCGCCAACCATTCGCGCCACCTTTGTTCCCGATCCGAAATTCGAGCAGTCGGGCGAACTCGGCATGGGCCTGATCGACGTGCCGTTCGACATTGCCAACCTGCGCTGCGAGGTCGGCGAGGCGGAGGCGCATACCCGCATCGGCTGGTTCCGCTCGGTGTCGAACATCCCGCACGCCTTCGCCGTGCAGTCGTTTGCCGCCGAGCTTGCCCATGCGGCGGGGCGCGATCCAAAGGACATGCTGCTCGAACTGCTCGGCCCACCGCGCATTGTGGACCCTCGCAAGTCGCTGCAGGGGGGCGCCGAGTACACAAACATGGGTGACCCGTTCGAGACCTACCCGATCGACACGGCACGATTGCGGCGCGTCGTCGAGCTCGTTGCCGACAAGGCGGAATGGAGCAAGAAGCTGCCGCCGCGACACGGCAAGGGCATTGCCGTGCATCGCAGCTTTTTGAGCTACGTCGCCACCGTCGTCGAGGTGGCCGTCGACGAAAAAGGAAAGCTCTCGGTGCCCCGCGTCGACACTGCCATCGATTGCGGTTTCGCCGCCAACCCGGAACGGATCTATTCGCAAATCGAAGGGGCGGCGGTGATGGGGCTGAGCCTCGCCCGCTACGGCGAGATCAGCTTCAAGAACGGACGCGTCGAGCAAAGCAACTTCGATGGCTACCAGGTCGTCCGCATCGAAGAGTCGCCGCCGATCACCCATGTCTGGATCGTCCCCAACGGGATCGATGTGCCGTCGAGCGGCGTCGGCGAGCCGGGGTTGCCGCCCTTTGCGCCGGCCCTGTGCAACGCGATCTTCGCGGCGACAGGCAAGCGCATCCGGCGCCTGCCGATCGGCGATCAGCTGGCCGCCTGACCGGCGCGCCGGAGCAAACAGCATCTCCCTCTCCGCTCCTGGGGGCGGAGAGGGCCGGGGTGAGGTGGGGGATTCCAGAGCGCTTGCCGGCGCCGACCTCACCCTCCCGCGCTGCGCGCGGGTCCCTCCCTCTCCCCCCTGAAGGGCGGAGAGGGGCTCTCGCCGGGCAGCCCTGCGCTTGCGGGGACGAAATGGGAGGGGACGGCGTCTGCGGGTTGACTTTATACTCGTTTAGTGCTATTTCATCAAATATGGAAAGTGTGTTTTTGATAATGATCGGACGATCGGCTTGAGATGGCCACACCGAGTCTCCCTGCTGCCTCCCTCAGCACCGCCGATCGGCTCCCTGCTAGGCGGGTTGCGGTTTGGCTCTAACTATTTGATATGCCGGGCATTGCGGCTGGTTTTCGCGGTCAAATCGAGTTTTCTCCCTGCTCTCAGGGAGGCGTCCCTAGCCGGCCGTGCGCGCCGGTGCGTGCTCGAAGGCGCGAGCGATCGCATCGAAGGCGGGCTTGGCTTCGAGATCGACGTCGAACGGCAGCGGTCGCGAGGCGGCATCGTCGGCCCGCCATTTCGCCTGGTAAGTCTCATGCCGGACGATCCAGCTGTGCCGGTCCGACAGGCCCCAGGTCACGACCATCTTGACCGCGGGCTCGTCGAGTGCGGCATCGAGGAACCGGCGATAGGCGTCGGCGACCAGGCTGTCTCGAACCGCCACGTCGGCGGGTGCATTCTCGTCGGTGACGTCGAGCTCGGTGATCTGGATCGTCAGGCCGAGACCCGCAATGTCGGCGAGAAACCGCCGCAGCAGCGGTGCCGAAAAGGGCGGCCCGCCGACCGCCGTCAGATGGGCTTGGATGCCGACGGCATCGACCGGCGTCCCGGATCGCCGCATTTGTTCGAGAAGATGGAGCAGTGCCACGCGGCGCGCCTCATGCTCGGGGGCGTCGAGCTCGACATCGTATTCGTTGACGACCAGGCGGGCCTTGGGATCGGCGTCCCGCGCGGCATGATAGGCGAGATCGAGATATTCGGGTCCGAGCGTCTCGAGAAACACCGCAGTGCGCAAACCGTCCGGCCGCCCGTCCTTGGGCTCCATCGGCTCGTTGACGACGTCCCAGCTGTGGACCCTGCCGCGATAGCGGCCGGCCAGTTGCTCGATGTGGTCGAGAACGGCCCGCTCCTGCTCGGCTCGGTCGGGCAGGTCGAAAAACCAGTCTGGAGTTCGGTAGTACCACAGGAGATTGTGGCCGCGCAGGACGAGGCTGTTGGCCGCGGCGAAGGTGGCGACGGTGTCGGCGGGACCGTATTCGTCATCCCCCGGGGTGCCTCGGTTCATGACCTGCCACTTCATCTCGTTCTCGGCGACGACGAGACCGGCTTCCTGGCGCACGAGATCGATGAACGGCCGATCGCCGGTGATCTGTGCCGCCGCGATCGTCGTCCCATAGAGGAGACCCTTATCGGCCGCCAGTTTGGAAAGCGCGACAGTCGCGGCAGCGCTGCCGCGTGGCGAGAGCAAAGAAACCGCGCCGGCGCCAAGCGTCGCGAGGCCGGCGGCCAGAACGCGACGCCGGTCCGGAGCAGAGCTTGACCAGGGAGGCGTCGTACGTGGCATCAGATCTCCTCGGCCCACGGCTGACAATCGCGGCGGTGGATGGTAGCCTCGCCAGATCTCTCGGGGAATGCGCGAAACCGGCCGCCGCGGTGGCTGCTGACGAGCATAAGTGAGGAACGGGTGGACCGGCAATTCCAGTGCGGAGCCCGCGGAATAGGGCGCCGGGCGACGCTCGGCATGGGCGCTTGTCTCGCGCTGGCCCCCCGCTTGGCCTTGGCGCAAGCCGATCCGGCGCGCGAGCGGCCGCGGGAAGGCGATCTGCTGGTCACGGTCGGCGCTGCCCCTCCGGAGCCATTGACGACCGACAGCGTGCCACTTGGCGGCAATCAGATCATGGCGTGGCCGATGGATCCGGACAGCAACACGGTGCGCAGCGGCTCGCGGCTCAACAAGGTCCTGCTGCTCCGGCTCGATACCGAAGGCTTCGATCCCAAGACCAAGGAGCGTGCCGCCGAGGGCATAGTCGCCTATTCGGCGATCTGCACGCATACTGGTTGCGACGTAATCAACTGGCATCCCGACCGGCAACTCCTCGAATGCCCCTGTCATTACTCGCTGTATGACCCCAAGGAAGGCGCCAAGGTGGTCGGCGGACCCTCGCCGCGCCCGTTGCCGGCTTTGCCGTTGAAGAGCGAGGACGGGCGGCTCGTGGTCGCCAAGCCGTTCACCGGCCGCGCCGGGTTCCAGCAGATGTGAGCCAAAATCGCGGAGGAACGTTATGACGAGAGGGGGCCGTTACCGTTTTATCGCTGCAGCGAGTGGGGCAGCGTTCCTGTTGTCGGCTGGAGCGGTCCTGGCGCAGAGGCCGGCGGCGCCGCTCCCGAAACCGGATACACCTCCGCCGGTCCCGCCGATTCTGCAGAACTACAAGCCGGTGACCGCCGATCGGCTCAAGCAGCCCGAAGACGGCGACTGGCTGATGTACCGCCGTACTTATGACAGCTGGGGCTACACTCCGCTCTCACAGATAACGCCCGAGAATGCGGCCCGACTCAAGCCGGTGTGGACCTTGGCGACGGGGCAAATCGAGGGCCATCAAGCGCCGCCTATCGTCAACAACGGCGTGATGTTCGTCGCGACCCCGGGCAACCAAGTCCTGGCGATTGATGCCAAGACCGGCGATCTACTGTGGCGGTTCAAGCGGCCGATACCCGAGGACATCCTGCTGCTCCATCCGACGAGCCGCGGCGTCGGGCTGTTCGGCGACAAGGTGTACTTCGCCGCCGCCGATGCGGTGCTTGTGGCACTCGATGCCAAGACCGGCAACGAGGTGTGGAATGCCAAGGTCGAGGACTATACGCAGGGGTACTATATGTCGCTGGCGCCGCTCGTCGCCGACGGCAAGGTGATGGTGGGTGTGTCGGGCGGCGAGCTTGGCGTGCGCGGCTTTGTCGCGGCGTTCGATGCCGAAACCGGGAAACCGGCGTGGAAGACCTATTCGGTTCCGGCACCCGGCGAGCCGGGCAGCGAGACCTGGCCCAAGGGTGACGAGTGGAAGACCGGCGGCGGATCGGTATGGATCACCGGCGCCTACGATCCTGAAACCAATCTTACGTTCTGGGGCACCGGCAATGGCGGGCCGTGGATGGGCGATCAGCGGCCGGGCGACAATTTGTACACTTCCTCGACAATCGCGCTTGATGCAGCGACCGGCAAGATCAAGGGCCACTTCCAATATCACCCCAACGATTCATGGGACTGGGACGAGGTAAACCCGCCGATTCTCGTCGATTACCGGCACGGCAACAAGACCGTGAAGGGCCTCGTATATGTCGCCCGTGACGGCTATTTGTGGATGCTTGAGCGCACCGCCGACAAGATCAATTTCGTCGATGGCAAGCCGTTCGTGAAGCAAAACGTATTCACAAGACTCGACCCTGAGACCGGTAGACCCGAGATCGACCCGGCGCGCAAGCCGGGTACCGGGAAAAATGCCGAGTTCTGCCCGTCGCTGTGGGGCGGCAAAGATTGGCCGCCGGTAGCCTACAGCCCGAAGACGCGCCTGCTCTATGTCCCAGCCAATGAGAACCTATGTGACTCGTTTACCGGAGCACCAGTAACCTATACGCCGGGTCAGCTTTATACGGGAGTGGCGGCGCCGACTCGGGTGTTCTCGGTGGTTCCCGGTGCCGACCACATCGGTGAGCTGCAGGCCTGGAACCTCGACACCGGCCAGAAGGTCTGGACCCAGCCGTTCGCTAACTCGGCACTTTGGGGGCCGGTACTGGCCACCGGCGGCGGTGTCTTGTTCGCCGGCGGCACCAACGATCGCTATTTCCGCGCCTTCGACGCCGCGAACGGCAAGATCATGTGGGAATTCCGCACCGGTTCAGGGGTCACCGGCGTGCCGTCTTCGTTCCAGATCGACGGCAAGCAGTATGTCGCGGTTCTGTCGGGCTGGGGGGTCGACGCGGCCCGTATGCAAGCGCGCCTCAACGTTGCTCGAACATGGCAATTCCCGGACGTGCCGCAAGGCGGCTCGGTTTGGGTGTTCGCGGTGGATTAGCGCCCGCGCCCGTTGGGGTATTGCTCAACCGCCACGCCGGGGCTTCGCCGGCGGCGCATTCTGCCCGGGTTCGAGATGTTCGAGGTTGGCCCTTGCCGCCATGTCCGCCCTGCTGCCGGGCGCGAGCCGGCCGATGCGCCCCCAATCCTCGCGGGCGCCCTCGAGATCGCCCTTGAGCCGGCGGATATTGCCGCGCTCGAGCAACCCCGGAACCGAATTCGGTACCTGCGCCAGCGCTTTCTCGACATCCGCGAGCGCTGGATCGAGGCGGTCGAGCGCGCGGTTCGCCGAGGCGCGGTAGATCAGCGCGTCCACGCGGCCCGGCTCGGTCTTCAGAACATGATCCAGGTCGGCGACGGCCTTGTCGAAATAACCGGCCGCAGCCGCAGCCTCGGCGCGATCGACGAGCAGGTCGGGATCGTTCGGCCGCAGGCTCACAGCCTGACCCGAAGCGGCGTAGGCCCGCACCGGGTCGCCGGCGAGCAGCCAAGCCTGACCCGCTTGGTCGAGCACCTCCGCGCGCAACGAGACGGGTGCCGTCGTCATTTCCTGGGCCAACGCTTCAAGCCGGGTTGCGGCCTCCTTGTATTGCTTCAGTCCGACCAACGCGACGGCGGCGCAATGGTCGGCGGGATGCGCTCCGCCCCGGCCGTGCCAAGCCTGCGCCAGACTCTTGGCGGCATCGGGGTTCTGCCTGGCGAGCTTGAGGCAGCGATCGTACGTCGCCGCGTCCGCCTCGGCGTTGCGCGGCGGCGGCCGCGCCGGCGAGCGAGCCGGTTCTGCGGCGGCGGCGCCGGTGGCGATGAGCAGCAGGCACAGAAGCGCGCCGCGATCTCGCGTGCTGCAACGTTTGGGTTCGTACCCCACACCCGCCTCGCCGCTGTAATCGGCTCAAGCGATACCACAACGCAGCGTTGCGGCCGAATCACAACAAACAGTACGATCGGGGCCTGATCGGATCTGCCATTCCGGGTTTCGCATTTTCTTGGCCTTTGTTCGCGATCGGCTGTTTCCCGGTGGGCTCGGCAATGTCGTCCTTGCCCTCGCCCACCGCAATTATCGCATCTACGCCGGCGGCAACGCCGTCTCGCTCGTCGGCATCTGGATGCAGCGGGTGGCGGTCGGCTGGCTCGCTTGGACTTTGACCCATTCCGGCACCTGGCTCGGCGTCATGTCGATGGCCGAATTCTTCCCGGTGGTTTTCCTCAGCCCGCTTGCCGGCGCTCTCGCCGACCGGCGCGACCGGGTTGGCATCATCCGGGTGACGCAGATCGCCGGCAGCGTCGAGGCGAGCTTGCTCGCCGTCCTCGTCTATACCGGCGCGATCACGATAGAGCTGTTGCTCGCACTGACGTTGCTGCTCGGCATCTTCAACGCCATCGCCCAGCCGTCGCGCCTGGCGTTGATCCCAACCCTCGTCGATCGACCGGCATTGCCCTCGGCCTTGGCGATCAACGCGATCATCTTCAACAGCGCGCGTTTTCTCGGACCGGCGGTGGCGGGGGTCGTCATCGCCCAGATCAGCGTCGGCGCCGCCTTCGCCGTCAACGCCGCGACTTACGTCGTATTTCTGATCGCGATGACGAACCTGCGCGGGCTTCCGGCGCTGCCGGTCGGTGCGACCCAGAGTGTTCTCAAGGCCTCGGTCGAGGCTTACCTCTACGCCAGCCGGCATCCCGGCATCGCGCCGATGCTGCTGCTGTTCACTATCACCACGATCGGCACGCGCGGTTTTGTCGAGCTCTTTCCCGGGTTTGCCGACAGCGTCTTCGGGCGCGGCCCCGAAGGCTTGGCGATGCTGACCTCGACGGTCGGCCTCGGTGCCATCTGCGGTGCGCTCTGGATGCTGCTGCGGCCGGCGATCGCCGGACTGACCCGGCTCGTGCTCGGCCATACCTTGGTGATCTCATTGGCGATCCTCGCCTTTACCGCGACCGACCGGTTCGCTCTCGCGCTGCCTTGCGTCTTTGTCGCGGGTACCGCGATGACGATCACCGGCATCGGCGCGCAAACCTTGCTTCAGGCCGCAGTCGACGTCCGCATGCGCGGCCGCATCATGGCGCTCTACGGCATGATCTTCCGCGCCGGCCCGGCGGTGGGTGCTGTGCTGATGGGGTCGCTCAGCGAGAGCTTCGGACTGCGCCTGCCGCTCGCCGTTGGTGCCCTCGTCTCCTGCGGCTTTTGGGCGCTGAGCCGTCTCAAGCAAAAACGCATGGCCGAAACACTCGAGGCCGACCCGGCGGCAACGCCGGCCCGGCAATCGTCATGACCGGGTCGCATCTCTTCTGTTTCGGCTTTGGCTATAGCGCGCTGGCGCTGGCCCGCTGTCTCGTTACGTCGGGGTGGGTGGTGACCGGGACCTGCCGCAGCACCGAGAAGGCAGCTGCACTGCGGGAGGCGGGCTTTTTCGTCGTTCTGTTCGATCGCGATCGCCCGGTCGATCTCGCGGTGCTCGATGGGGTCACCCATCTCCTCGTCTCGGTTCCCCCCGATGCGAGGGGAGATCCGGTGCTCGACCGACACGGCGCAGACATCGCCGCGTTGCCGGGTCTGCGCTGGCTTGGCTACTTGTCGACGACCGGCGTCTACGGTGATCGCGGCGGCGGCTGGGTCGACGAGACCGCCCGACTGCTGCCGACCGGCGAGCGCGGCCGACGTCGCGTCGGCGCCGAGCAGGGATGGCTCGGCTTGTGGCATGACAGCGGCGCGCCGGTTCATATTTTTCGGCTCGCCGGCATTTACGGTCCCGGCCGCAGCGCTTTCGACGCAATGCGCGCCGGCACGGCCAAACGCATCGACAAGCCGGGTCAAGTCTTCTCGCGCATCCATGTCGAGGATCTGGCGACGGTGCTGGTCGCCTCGATCGCGCAGCCGCGGCTCGGGGCCGTCTACAATGTCTGCGACGACGATCCCGCGCCGTCCCAGGCGGTCGTCGCTCATGCTGCGAGGCTGCTCGGGGTGCCCCCGCCGCCGCTCGTGCCGTTCGAGGCGGCCGGGCTCTCGCCGATGGCGCGCAGCTTTTACGACGACAACAAGCGGGTCTCGAACCGGCTGATCAAGACCGAACTCGGGATGCGCCTGCGTTACCCGGACTTCCGCGCCGGGCTCGCCGCGATTTTGGCGGACGAGGCTTGCCCAAAAACCCGGCATCCGGCATCGTCCGGCCAGAAGAAAACCCGGCCCAGGAGGAAAGGCTAGATGGCGACTTACAACGTATTGATCATGGGAGCTTCCTACGGGTCGCTCCTGGCCACGAAGCTGTTGTTCGGCGGCCACAAGATAACCATGGTGTGCCTCCCGGCCGAGGTCGAGGCGTTCAACAGCGAGGGTGCCCGGGTTCGCCTGCCGATCAGGGGCAGAAAGGACCCGATCGAGCTCGACTCGCGCAAATTGCCGGGCCGGTTGTCGGCCGCCGGTCCAGGAGAGGTCGATCCGGCCGATTACGACCTCGTCGTGTTGGCGATGCAGGAGCCGCAGTACCGCTCGCCCGGTGTCCGCGAATTGCTCGACGCGGTGGCGCGGAAGAAGGTGCCCTGCATGTCGATCATGAACATGCCGCCGCTGGCTTACCTGAAGCGCATTCCTGGCTTGGCGACCGATGCGTTGCGGTCGTGCTACACCGATGCCAGCGTGTGGGACAATTTCGAGCCGGGGCTGTTGACATTGTGCAGCCCGGACCCGCAGGCCATCCGTCCGCCGGGCGAGAAGATCAACGTGCTGCAGGTCACCTTGCCGACCAACTTCAAGGCGGCCCGCTTCGCCGCTGACGCCCCCACCGCGATCTTGCGCCAGATGCAGGCGGAGGTCGAAGCGATCCGCTACGATCCGGGAGACGGCGCGATCGACCTGCCGGTCAAGCTCAAGGTGCACGATTCGATCTTCGTCCCGCTCGCCAAATGGGCGATGCTGCTGACCGGCAACTACCGTTGCGTCACGCCCGACCGCGCCATCGACATCAAGGACGCGGTGCACAACGACCTCGCAGCCTCGCGCTCGGTCTATGATTGGGTGTGCGGGTTGTGCGAGAGGCTCGGGGCCGCGCCCGACGATCTGGTGCAGTTCGAAAAATACGCCGCAGCGGCGCTCGACTTGGTGCGCCCGTCCTCGGCCGCCCGGGCGCTCGACAACGGCGCGCCCAATATCGAGCGGACCGACCGGCTGGTGCAGGCGATCGCAGCGCAATATGGCATGCGCAACGCCATCGTCGATCAGACGGTGGCGGTGGTCGACGCCCGGCTCGTGGCCAACCGCAAAGCCGCCGCCTGATTTGTCGGCGGGCGGTGCGCCGGTCGCTGGTATTTCCCTGCCATCAGGGAGAGAAATCGCGTCGGCGCCGAAAATCGACCGCCTAATTGACAAGAAGGCCATAAAAATCAACTTGTTAAGGAGCATAACCAACGCTCGGTCAGCAGGGAGCCAATTTGGGGTCTGAGGGAGGGAGCAGGGAGCGCCTTTGCCTCGCCGTCGAGCACCCAGCGACGAACTGCCTCCCCGCGTTCCACCAACTACGCGGGCCGCGAGATTGCCGGATCGGCCCTTCTCGAAAGGCCGCCCTCGGACCCCTGTTTTCGCTCTTATTAACAGCGGATTTTACCGCCATGGATTTCTCCTCGCCTTGCGAAATTCCGAGCGGGCCGAATCCGCTAGTTATTCGTACGATTATCACATCTATGCGAAATTGTCAAATACGACGGCAAAGCCCCGTAAGACCGCCTCCGGTACGGGTTACAAACGGCGGCTCGCCACCGAGCAGCCCCACGAGAAACTGTTGGCTGTCCTAACGGACGGTTGTACCGGCGATACCGAGGACCACGAGAACAGCACGATTCAGTCGCACGATGTCCTTATCGGCAAGCCGGCCCACATAGCTGCCGATCCTCGCCTTTCGAACCGTCGTGATTTTGTCCGCCATTAGGCGGCGGGGCGCGCGCAGTCCGTTATTCTGCGTCGGCTCGATCGGCAGACGGAACAACGGGGCGTCCGTGGGATCGGTGGTGAACGCGCAAACCGTAATCGAATCTGTCATATCGAAGCGGTCGTCTTGCAAGATCGCGGCGGGACGAGGCTTGCTGGCATAGCTTCCGGCACCGGCAAGGGTCCACATCTCCCCGCGTTTCAAATACCGTACTCGTCGGTCACAGCATCGATGAAATCCTGATCCTCACCGGCATAGGGACTGTTGGCCACCGCTAACGACTGGCGATGGGCGCCGCAAAGCCCGGCGAGCGCACGTCGGGAACCCAAATTTGGACGGGCCGGAGCCCTTGCCGGCGCAACCGCTCGCGGTATGCCCTGACCTTGTCCCGCGACGGGCTTGACGATTGCAAGCTTATTGTTCCACGCAACCGCACATCTTTGTCATCCCGTTTGCAAGAGCTCCTCTCCGCCCTTCAGGGGGGAGAGGGAGGGACCCGCGAAGCGGGAGGGTGAGGTGGGCGGTGCCGCAAACGAGTTCGTCGGCCCCCCTCACCCTGCCCTCTCCCCCCGGCCAGCGGGGGGAGAGGGTAAGTAAACGTCGTTTACGGGAAACTTCGCTGGCAGACTTTCGGAAAGATGGTCGTCGAATTTTCCCCGGACAGTCCTGCCTTGATGGGGAGGGTTTGGGAGGGGGTGAGCACTGCGGTGCAATTTGATCGGAAGCCGCTCTAGCGGGTCGAACGCCTCGTCTCGCCCTCGAGCGGCGACGGGTCGTGCAGGGTCGTGTCCTGGCCGCGGACCGGGTCGGCGATGGCTGCCTCGAGGCTCGGCACGCCCTTCCACTCGGCCGGCGGGCGCACATGCCCGTCGCTGCCGATCTGATCGATGCCCCAGTAGATCTCGAGCCGGTGATTGTCCGGATCACGGAATTCGACCGCGAGCTGGCATCCGGCGCGCCGGCGGCCGGCGAAATCGATCGTGACCCCGTGCCGCCGCAAATGGTCGCGGGCGCGGATGACCTCGTCGAGGGTGGCGACCTCGAAGGCGAGGTGGTTGAGCTCGACATTCGGCGCCTCGGTCTTCATCGAGCCGACGAGGGCGATGCCGTGATGGTCCGGGTTGCAGCGCAGAAAGACCATGCCGCCAGGGACCATCTCCTCGGGATAGACGTCGGAGATCTCGAAGCCGAGCACCTCGGTGTAGAACCGCGCTGAGCGCTCCACGTCGCGCACGTTCAGAACGACGTGCCCCAACTTGCCGATGCGGAAAGGAAGGCCGTGCGGGCGCTGCAAGCTCTTCACCCGATCCGGATCGTACATGTCCTCCACCTCCACGCCCGGCCTATCGCACCGGTGATAATACTTAAGGCAAATTCACTCTTTTTTTACCATCGCATCGTCATAGTTCGGTCGAAATTTGACCACGCCGGTCGATTATCTATGACCCGGTGCTCGGCGGGGGATGTTGAATGCGCGACTGGATCTCGGACTGGAAAAGGTGGAGCCGCGCCGAGCGCTGCTTTGCGGTAGTGCTCGCCATCCTGGCGCTGGCGTTCCCGCTCGGGATATTGATCAGCGCCGGCAGGATCGGCGTCTGATCTTTGCCGAAGGGCGCCGGAAAAGGTCTTGCCGGGCACGGCCTTTGCCAATAAAGCCTCGGACCCGACAATGATGGTCCGAGGAACGCCGCCGTGCCTACCCTGCCAGATCCCGCTGATCTCGAGGCGTTGAGGGAGTTCGACAGCC
>Ga0210407_10000516_pt1 | contig 43647 bp, 35 predicted proteins | sample IncBWC27MmetaG_FD_150860 | JGI IMG/M metagenome (GOLD analysis project Ga0210407, IMG submission 150860) | Forest soil microbial communities from Barre Woods Harvard Forest LTER site, Petersham, Massachusetts, United States - Inc-BW-C-27-M | ecosystem: Environmental > Terrestrial > Soil >...
GACACCAGTGCGTGGCTTTCGATCGCAACGCGGAGTCGGTGAAAGAGGTCGCTCGCGACGGCGCAATCGCCGCCGTTTCGATCGGCGACCTGGTAAAGAAGCTGCAGCGCCCGCGCGCCGTGTGGCTGATGGTTCCTGCAGCCGTGGTCGACGCCACGCTGCAAGACCTTGCCGGAAAACTCGACGCTGGCGACATCGTGATCGACGGCGGTAACTCCTACTACATCGATGACATTCGCCGCGCGAAAGAGCTCGCACCGAAGTCATTGCACTACGTTGACGTGGGAACCAGCGGTGGCGTGTGGGGACTCGAGCGCGGGTATTGCCAAATGATCGGCGGCGAAAAACAAATCGTTGAGCATCTCGATCCAATTTTCAAATCGCTCGCTCCGGGACGGGGCGACATTTCTCGCACGCCGGGCCGGGAAAAAACCCCGGGAACTGCGGAGGAGGGCTATCTGCACTGCGGCCCATCGGGAGCCGGGCATTTCGTAAAGATGGTGCACAACGGAATCGAGTATGCCTTGATGGCAGCCTACGCCGAAGGACTCAACATCCTCAAGCACGCCAACGCCGGAAGCGGAACTCGCGAAGTCGATGCGGAGACAACGCCGCTGCGCAATCCGGAAAATTACCGCTACGATTTTCAACTCGCCGATGTTACCGAAGTGTGGAGGAGAGGCAGCGTCGTAGCCAGTTGGCTCCTCGACCTGACCGCGATTTCTCTGCTCGAGCAGCCATCGTTGGAGAAATTCTCCGGCAGAGTATCGGATTCCGGCGAAGGGCGGTGGACCATCCTTGCCGCCATCGAATCGACCGCACCGGCGCCCGTACTCACCGCATCGCTCTTTCAACGTTTCGTCTCGCGCGGTGAAGATGATTTTGCGGACAAGCTCCTCTCCGCAATGCGCTTCCAGTTTGGCGGGCATTTGGAGAAGGCCGCGACGGCCAAGTAAACGTCTGAGATCGAAAAGGAACTACCAGATAGGACGAATATGACTGAACTCTCGCACGAACAAGGACAGCAGGCCAGCCCCTGCGTGATGGTAATTTTCGGAGCCAGCGGCGATCTGACCAAGCGCAAGCTGATTCCCGCGCTCTGCAACTTGGCCAAGAGTCGTCTTCTCTCCACGAAATTCGCAGTGATTGGTTTCTCCTACGATTCCATAACCACCGAAGCGTTTCGAGCGCAGCTCAGCAAGGACATCAAGGAGTTTGCGCCCGAGCCCGTCGACAGCAAGCTCTGGGACTGGTTCCTGGAACGAATTTACTATGTCCAGGGAGATTTCCAGGATTCCGCCGCGTATGACAAATTAAAGGTACAGATTGCCGCAGCGGAGAAAGCTCACTCCACAGAAGGGAACCGGTTTTTCTATCTCGCCGTCTCCCCGAAGTTCTTCGCCCCCGTGGCGAAACAGCTCGGCCAGGCCGGCCTGACCCAGGAAGCGGACGGAAAATGGGCCAGGGTCATCGTGGAAAAGCCATTCGGAAGAGACCTCGCCTCCGCGAAAGAGCTGAACCGCGAGCTCAAAAAGATTCTGGAGGAACAGCAGATCTACCGTATCGATCACTACCTGGGTAAAGAGACCGTTCAGAACCTGATGGTCTTCCGGTTCGCGAACGCCATCGCGGAACCTCTGTGGAATCGCAACTTCATCGACAGCGTGCAGATCACCGCCGCTGAAACCGTGGGAGTGGAACACCGCGGCGGTTTCTATGAGACGGCCGGTGCCTTGCGCGACATGGTGCCCAATCATCTCTTTCAGCTGCTTTCGCTGACGGCGATGGAGCCACCGATCTCGTTCGACGCCGATGCGGTGCGCGACAAACAGGCGGAAATTCTGCACGCGGTGCAAGTTCCCAATCCGGAAGACGTGATCACCACTGCCGTTCGCGGCCAATACGGCGAAGGGTTTGAAGGAAAGGACCGATCGCTGGCCTACCGAAACGAAGCCATGGTTTCGCCTACATCCAACACCGAGACCTATGTGGCCTTGAAGCTCCAGATTGATAACTGGCGCTGGGCCGGTGTTCCATTCTACTTGCGCACCGGAAAGCGTTTGCCGCGCCGCACCACGGAAATTGCCATCCAGTTCCGGCGTTCGCCCTTCGTCCTGTTTCGGAAGACGAAGATCGCCGATCTGCAGACCAACCGCCTGGTCATTCACATTCAGCCGGACGAAGGAATTTCCCTGCGCTTCGGCGCGAAGGTCCCGGGCCCGGTGATGCAGCTCGGCTTGGTGAACATGGAGTTTGACTATGCTCGGGATTTTGGACGCTCGCACAGCACCGGATATGAGCGGCTCTTGTACGACTGCATGATCGGCGATGCGACTCTGTTCCAGCGCGCGGATATGGTGGAGGCAGGTTGGAGAGTCATCCAGCCAGTATTGGATGTGTGGTCCGCCTTGCCAGCCAAACAGTTTCCGAACTACGCCGCAGGAACTTGGGGTCCGGCAGAATCCGACGAATTACTCGCGCGGGATGGCCGTGCATGGCGAAGGATCGGGGAAGAAGAGACGCCGTCCGAGCCTCGCGAGCTTCCGGAGACCTTAGCGCGGGCGACCGCGGGAGTTAAGTGAGACTGATGACGAACAATCGAGAGGTGAGAATCCTGGCCGATGCCAACAGCATCGCGCAAACAGCCGCGGCGGAATTCCTGGAGGCGGCGCAGCAAGCCGTCACCGAAAAAGGCTCGTTCAGCGTCGCGCTCGCCGGCGGCTCCACTCCGAAAGCGCTGTACGGTTTGCTCGCAACGAATCCTCTTTTACAGGCAAAAGTGCCGTGGAGCAAAATCCAGTTTTTTTTCGGAGACGAGCGCCACGTACCGCCGACCGATGAAGAGAGCAACTTCCGAATGGCCGAAGAAGCTATGCTCGGCAAAGCCCCTGTGGATCCAAAGCAGGTGCATCGCATCAAGGGTGAGAAGCGAAATGCGTCGCAAGCGGCCGAGGAATACGAACAGGATTTGCGCGCGAGCTTTCGATTGCAAGTGGGTGAGTTTCCTCGTTTCGATCTCGTGCTCCTTGGCATGGGCCCTGAAGGGCACACCGCTTCTCTTTTTCCCGGCACAAAAGCGTTGAAGGAAGAACGCCGCCTGGTCGTCAGCAATTGGGTGGGTAAGTTCTACACAGATCGCATCACCTTCACGCCGCCGGTCTTGGACAACGCCGCCCGCGTAATCTTCATGGTCCATGGTGAAGAAAAAGCGCCAGCCCTCAAGGCCGTGCTCGAGGGGCCGTACGAGCCGGAGCAACTTCCCGCGCAGATAATTCAGCCGAAGCAGGGCAAAATGTTGTGGCTGGTGGATCCGTCTGCGGCCAGCATGCTCGTTCCGAAAGCGAAGGGAGCAGTTTAGGAGAAAACGATGGCTACAAGTCCACGTACTACGATTCAAGCGCATCTCGGCGCGAAAGCGGAGGCCTTGCTCGAATTTAATTCACCAAAAATTCCCAAGGAGCGCCTGCATCTTCCCGGCCCCGATTTCATCGATCGCGTTTGGGCCGGCTCCGACAGGAGCATTCGCGTTCTGTCCAATCTGCAGCGAATCTATGGACATGGCCGCCTCGGCAGGACCGGCTATCTGTCGATGTTCCCGGTCGACCAGGGCATCGAGCACTCGGCAGGAGCAAGCTTCGCCAAAAACCCGGACTATTTCGACCCGGAAAACATCGTAAAGCTGGCTCTCGAAGGTGGATGCAACGCCGTAGCTTCGACATGCGGCGTGCTCGGCGCGGTGGCGCGCAAATACGCCCACAAGATTCCCTTCATCATGAAGCTGAATCACAACGAATTACTGACTTACCCGAACAAGTTCGACCAGGTGTTTTTTTCCACCGTGGATGTGGCGTACGACATGGGCGCAGCGGCCGTAGGCGCCACAATCTACTTTGGATCGGAGCAAAGCGACCGCCAAATTGTCGAGGTCAGCAGGGCCTTCGCGCACGCGCATGAGCTGGGCATGGCCACGGTTTTGTGGTGCTACATGCGTAACAGCGCGTTCAAGAGGGACAAGGACTATCACCTCTCGGCCGATCTGACCGGACAAGCAAATCATCTGGGCGTGACCATCGAGGCGGACATCATCAAGCAAAAGCTCCCGGAAAATAACGGCGGGTATCTGGCGCTGAACATGGGCGATTCCAGTTACGGCAAATTTGACAAGCGCATTTACACCGATCTCGCCAGCGACCACCCTATCGACCTTTGCCGTTACCAGGTGGCGAATTGCTACATGGGGCGCGCAGGCATGATCAACAGCGGCGGAGCCTCCGGCGCGAATGATTTCGAGGAAGCAGTTGTTACGGCGGTGATCAACAAACGTGCAGGTGGCACGGGACTTATCTCCGGGCGGAAGGCATTTCAGCGGCCGTTTCAGGAAGGCATTCAGTTGCTGAACACAATTCAGGACGTCTATCTGAGTCCTGAAGTCACGGTCGCCTGAGGATCTTTAGCAATGTTAGCGCCGCCATCTACCTGGCGGGCGTGCGAGAAGCGTCAAAGGTTCGGTCGTGTTTCTTTCGTCAAGGAAGAGAACCGCCAGGAGGAGAGTTGTGGCTTCCAAGCGACTCAAAGGCAAGGTAGCCGCCGTAACCGGCGGCGATCAAGGGATCGGGCGCGCCATCGCGGAGCGCCTGGCATCCGACGGCGCTGACGTGGCTATCTGCTATCGCAAGAACAAACAGGGCGCCGACGAAGTGGTGGATCGAATCACCTCTGCAACAAAACAGCGTGCCGCAGCGTTTCAAGCCGATGTCGGAATCGTTGCCGACGGCCAGCGATTCATCGAGCAGGCGGTTGCGAGCCTGGGCAAGATCGACATCCTGGTGAACAACGCGGGGCTTGAGAAACGCGCCGACTTCTGGGATGTGACGGAGGCGGATTTCGACGCCGTTTTGAATGTCAACCTGAAGGGCATGTTCTTTGTAACGCAAGCGGTGGTGCGTCATCTTCGGCAGACCAATCGCGCGGGAAAAATCATCAATATCAGTTCCGTGCACGAAGAACTTCCATTCCCGCACTTTGCTTCTTATTGCGCAAGCAAGGGTGGCATCAAGATGCTGACGCGCAACCTCGCCATCGAGCTTGCCCCGAACAAGATCACCATCAACTCGATTGCTCCTGGCGCGATCGAGACACCCATCAACACAAAGCTCTTGAATGATCCGGTGAAACTCAAAGAGTTGCTGGAGAATATCCCGCTTGGAAGGCTCGGAAAACCGGAAGATGTAGCCGGTATCGCCAGCTTTTTAGCCTCCGATGAATCCGATTACGTTACCGGAACAACGTTTTTCGTAGACGGCGGCCTGTTGTGGAACTACCAGGAACAATAGCAATCGGAGAGCGGAATACGAGGCAGCGAGGTCAAAGATGGCATCGAAAAATGAACAAGCGGCTAAGCCGATCAGAATGGTTATCGCGGATGTCGATGGAACCCTCGTCACGCAGGAAAAGGTTCTGACCAAGCGCGCGGTCGAGGCCGTCCTGCGGCTGCACGATGCGGGGATTCAATTCAGCGTCACCAGTGGACGTCCTCCCCGCGGCATGGCCATGCTCATTGATCCGTTGAAGCTTACGCAGCCCTTGGCAGCGTTCAACGGCGGAGTGCTGATTAAGCCGGATCTTAAGACTGTTGTTGACCAGAAGTTTCTGCCCGCGGGAGTGCCGGAGAAGGTGATTGAGGCCATCGAGAACCATGGTTTGGACGTCTGGCTATACACGGACATCGAGTGGTTCGTGCGCGACCCGAATGCACCTCACGTCGCGCGCGAGCAGTGGACCGTGAAATTTCCTCCAACTGTGGTCAAGACGTTTGCCGGACTTCTCGGCCGTGTTGCGAAAATCGTCGGTGTCAGTGACGACCTCGAGCGCGTGGCGAAGTGCGAAAAAGATGTACAGCAAGCCGGCGGCACGCACATTTCCGCGGCCCGCTCGCAACCCTATTACCTTGACGTGACGCATCCGCAGGCGAATAAGGGCGAGGTGGTCCTGTCGATCTCGAGGCTACTCAACATTCCAGCGGCGGAAATCGCAACCCTCGGTGACATGCCGAACGACGTGCTGATGTTCAAAAAGAGCGGCGTGAGCATTGCGATGGGGAACGCAAGCCCCGAAGTGCAAGCGGCTGCCACTTACGTTACTTCGACAAACGAAGACGAAGGATTTGCCAAAGCGATCGAGAAGTTCGTATTGAACACACGCGCAGCGAAAGTTTGAAGGCATCACGGCGAAGTAGTGGTGGGAAGAAATGCGTAGCCTATTTCATCGGAAACGGGTGCCCTGGCTCATCGCTCTGCTTGCAGCGGGACCTCTGACTTCCGCGGCTCAGCAGCCCGCCACGCAGCAAGCGGATGATTTGCAGAAACAACTGGAGCGATTGAAGCAGCAGTACGACGCGACCACCCACGACCTGGAGCAACGCATGGCTGCTCTGGAACAGCAAATCCAAAAACAGAAAGAGGCCAGCGAAAAAGCAAGGGAAGGGACCGTTACCGCGGTAGAGCTGGCCGCCCAGCAAGCAGCGCAGAAGGCTGTCCACGGGGAGTCGGATCAAGTCGGGGCAAAGTTTCAAGGTCAACTGCCGTCGGAGCCGACGTATGACCTCCTCCGGGAGACGGACCAAAAGATTGAGAGCCTCCAGCAGCAGGCGCAAGCGTTCGAGTTCCACGGCTATTTCCGGTCGGGGTACGGCCTGAACAGCAAGGGCGGGGCGCAAGTCGCCTTTCAAGCTCCAGGAGCGGACGCGAAATATCGCCTGGGCAATGAAGCAGAAACGTATGGGGAATTTATTTTCGTCAACAACTGGCTGAACGCCGAACGCAACAGTGATAAGGCTTGGATGAAAACGGAAGTCATGATCGAGGCGAACACGGGGAATTACGCGAGTTACGCAAACTTTCCGGGCAACACTGGAAACGATCAGTTCCGCCTTCGCGAAGCCTTTGTGCGCGGCGGCCACCTCCTGGAAAGTCAGCCGGATGCCAAGTTCTGGGCCGGTGAACGCTACTACCGACGCTATCACATCGAGATCAACGACTTTTATCCGCTGGACATGAGCGGCTACGGCGCCGGTGTCGAGGATTGGAATCTTCGCGTCGGCAAGATGTCTGTGGCGTATATCGCGGGAGCGCGACCCGACATCGTTACGCAGAATGGAAACTACGCGAAGAGCAATATTGATGTTCGCCTCTACGACCTGAAAGGTCCTTTTGGGCTCTACGCTCTTTGGTTTGATTTCGCGAGCGCGAGGGGCGGCACCACACCGAACGGCACAGTAATTCCCACCGCCGATGGCTACGCGTTTGGCATCCGTCACCAACGCCTGGAATGGCATGGCGGTTACCATGCGTTTTCTATCCAGTACGGCAAGGGCGCGGCGAGCAATTTCAGCACGTCGATCGACAATCCTGATCCGTTTATCAAGAGTTCCGAGAGATTGCTGATAGCGGAACACTTGCTCATTCAGCCCAACGACCGCTTTGCCGTCATGCCGATTTTCATTTTCCAACGGAAGCGAGACGGTCAGCCGGGTCACGGATTCAACGACTGGGCATCGTTTGGCGTGAGGCCGGAGGTTTTCTTTACGAAATACATCTCGCTGGCGTTCGAGGGCGGGTTTGACCACACGGATGGTTTTGTCACAACGCAAAACGGCAATAGGCAATTTGACGGTTGGCTGCGCAAATTCACGATCGCGCCGCAGATTGGCGCAGGCCGCCAGTTTTTCAGCCGGCCGGTGCTGCGATTGTTTCTAACCTACGCGAATTGGTCCAACGGTTTCCGCGGTTTCGTCGGTGGGATCCCGTTTGAGGACAGAACGAGCGGGCTTACGTACGGGGTGCAAGCGGAAACGTGGTGGTAGTGCCGATTGATACTGATTCGGTCCAGGAGAGTGTGATGCAAACAGGACTTGAGAAAAACTCGCAGGGCGCAATCGGGAATGCAGGCGCGTCGAGCGCTGTTGTGCAGGCGTCGAGCACAGGGTTCGTCTTTCTCGCCGCTGTTTTTGCGGCTGTGGGCGGCCTGCTTTTTGGGTATGACACGGCCGCGATCTCTGGCGCGGTCATTTTCATCAAGCAACAGTTTTCGCTTTCCACTTTTCCTGAAGAGCTGGTGGTAGGCATGGTGCTTGTCGGCGCGGCGCTGGCTGCACTCGGAGGCGGCCGGCTCTCCGACCGTCTTGGGCGGCGGACAACGCTGATATTGACTTCTATCATCTTTATTCTCGGCGCACTTATCTGCGCGTTCGCCGATTCGTTTCAGACGCTGCTGGTCGGCCGCACCATCGTCGGCCTGGGAATTGGGCTGGCATCGACCACTGTGCCGGTGTACATCTCGGAAGTGTCGCCGCCAAAGGCGCGGGGCTGGCAAGTATCGCTGTTCCAGCTTGCCATCACGATCGGAATTCTTGGCGCATACATCGTTGATTACGCTTTCGCGGGAAGCGGCGGCTGGCGATGGATGCTTGGCCTTGCGGCTGTTCCCGGCGCCATGCTTGGATTGGGCATGCTATTCCTTCCTGAAAGCCCGCGGTGGCTGGCAAAGCATGGGCAAACCGACAACGCGCTGACAATCCTGAAGCGAATTCGCGGCGATTCGGACGTTACGGCCGAATTTCAGGAAATTCGGAGCACCCTGTCTCAAGCGAGCGAGCGCGGGCGCTGGTCCGATCTCTTCAGCCCCACGGTTCGCCCGGCGTTGATTGTCGGCGTCGGTCTCGCCGTTTTTCAGCAGATCACCGGCATTAATACAGTGATCTACTATGCGCCAACGATTCTGCAGTCGGCGGGCATTTCGTCGGCTTCCGGCGCGATTCTTGCGACAGCGGGCATCGGTGTCGTCAATGTAATCATGACGTTGGTTTCGATGTGGCTGATCGACCGCATGGGGCGCCGGCCGCTGCTGTTGACTGGAACAGCGGGCATCATCCTTACTTTGGGCATCCTTGGCTTTGCCTTCCTAACGCCGGGCGGCGGGCTGGCGCGCGTCGCGGTGATCACGCTAATGGCTTATGTCGCTTCGTTTGCAATCAGCCTGGGTCCGATCTTTTGGCTGCTGATCTCTGAAATCTATCCGCTCAAGATCCGTGGACTGGCAGAGGGGACTGCGGCGGCATCGAACTGGGCGGCTAACCTGTTGGTTTCGCTGACGTTTCTGACGTTGGTGCAAGCTCTGGGGCCAACTCGAACCTTTTGGCTGTACGCGCTGTTTGCGGTTGCTGCATGGATTTTCTGCTATTACCTGGTGCCGGAAACCAAGGGGCGAACGCTTGAAGAAATCGAGCATTCTTTGAATAGTAAGGTTGCCGCGCGTGGCCGAGATGTGCTGCAAGGAGCTTAGCCGGAATTGTTAGGGCTGGGGCCAGTGGCAGAGTGACTGCGCACGTGAGGCGAGGGCTTCCCTGGACTCGCATTTTGGGGTTCCACCCCCCTCCCCCCCTTTTTTCATAAGTGTTCATTCTAAAGATAGTTAAAGTCGTTTGTTTTGATACACTTTTGCAAGTGTTGATTCTAAAGGTAGTTAGCCAAGCGTCAGGTAGGCCCTTTCTGCCTGGTCAAGACGCGCGAACGCACATCCACAGGGCGAAAAAATCATAAGTTTCACTTTTAGGGGAAGCCTTACGAATTCGAGGCGCACTACTTTACGGGGCTAATATACAAGAGTCGTAACCGTCTTGTCAATAGAAATTTGAGAATAAAAAACGATGAAGAAATGGGCACTAGACTCTGAAGGCGCGCGTTCGCTTTCGGCGTAATCCTAGCCGGCGCCGGCTCCTCGCTTGATTCGTGTGGACCATGCAAAATGAATCAGAGCGGGAATGCCAGGAAGGAAGTCACCGGAGATATGCTGGAAGCGGCTAAGAGTCTACTTCTGGTATTGAGTGCGCTGTTCCCCATTGTGGACCCACTCGGAGGCAGCCCGTTCTTCCTGGCGCTGACTGGGGAATACACTTCGGAAGCCCGCAGGGCATTATCGTGGCGAATCGCGCTGAACAGTTTCTTCCTGCTGGTCGGGTCGTATTTTGTTGGGACCTACATCCTCGCGTTCTTGGGGATTTCGCTGCCGGTGGTGCAGGTCGGCGGAGGGCTGATCGTCATCGCGACGGGTTGGACGCTGCTGAAGCAGAAGGAAGACGGAAAACACGAGGTGCAGAGAACGGTGCAGCCTCAAGACACATTCCGCCATGCGTTCTATCCATTGACGATGCCACTGACCGTAGGCCCAGGATCCATCTCCGTGGCGGTCACGCTGGGTGCGAACGCGGCGCACCGCCACGCGCTGCATCCTTTGACAATCCTCGCAGCGCTCATCGGATGCGTGTTGATCGCGGTCAGCATTTTCTTGTGCTACGGATTTGCTGACCGGCTGGCTCGAATTCTGGGAGCGACGGCAATGACGGTGATCCTGCAGGTGTCATCGTTTCTGCTGGTCTGTATCGGTGTGCAGATTGCTTGGAACGGGGTCAAGGCGCTACTGGAGTCGGTGACGCTGCATATTGGCTGATCGAAGGCCGCAGGCGCGTACGAGGAGCCCGCTTCGGAAAGCGGGCGCTACAGGACAGGCTGGGTTGCGGCGGCGCGGGCGGATTCGAGGAGTTGCCTGGCGTTTTCCCGGGGGTTGCCCCCTTCAAAAACGGCGCTGCCTGCAACCAGGATCTCGGCGCCAGCACGCACGATGTCCGCTACCGTGTCGTGGTGTACGCCGCCGTCCACTTCGATGCGAAAATTCAGGCCGCGAGATTCGCGGATCTTGGCTAGCGTCTCCATTTTTCTTAGGGACGCGTGGATGAAGGATTGGCCGCCGAAGCCCGGATTCACGCTCATGACCAGGACGTGATGAACTAAAGGAAGAATTTCATCGAGGGTGTGGACTGGGGTGGCAGGGTTTATCACGACGCCGGGCTCGCAGTTGTGCGAGGCGATTAGACGGAGCGTGCGATCGAGATGGACGCAGGCTTCCTGGTGGACGGAGATCCAGTTTGCGCCGGCTTCGGCGAAGGCCGGGATGAAGTCGTCGGGGCGTTCGATCATGAGATGGCAGTCGAGCGGGACTTGGGTGACCTTGCGGAGGGAGGCGACTACGGGAGGGCCGATCGTAAGATTGGGGACGAAGTGGCCGTCCATGATGTCGACGTGGAGAACGGTGGCGCCGCCTTCGACGGCGGCTTGCGCTTCGGAGCCTAGCCGGGCGAAGTCAGCGGAAAGAATGGAGGGTGCAAGCTCGATCATAGGGAATCTACTGTCGCGGGAATTGTGAGTTAGGTGGGGCGCAGCAGCGCTGTGCCCTTACGAGGTTATGGAAATTCATTTCGCGGCTTCAACCTCCAATGCGGGCATGATCCGCCTGTTGGCGGGTGAGTTTTTCCATCAGGCGGCGCGAAATCCTGTCGCCCCGGAGGCGGCCGACGGGCCGAAGGTCATCCTTGCTGCGAACAATCGGCAACCAGGAGACGCCGTGGTCGAGCATGGTGGCAGAGGCGACGAGAGTGGCGTCGTCCAGCGCAAGATACAAGGGATTCCCGGGCAGAAGGTCACCTAGTTTACGCTGGCTGATATCGCCCTGCGTATCGGTTGAAGCAACAGCAATATTCGCTATCACCCCGTAAAGGTCGTCGCGGTCAAAAGTTGCCCACAAACGCTGCTTCTCGTCGAGGACCATGAGCTGGCCGGTGGCACTTTCATTGAGCGCCTTTACGGCGTCCTGAAGCGTAGTCTCCTTAGTCAGGAGGGTGGTGGGAAGGGGGTCGATGAGGGTCGCGAGTGATTCGCCCTCCAGGAGAGACTTGGCCAGCGGCAAATGACGCCAGAAGTCGCCGGAGCGGCGAGTGAGCGTCTTGAAGAGCAATTCGCTAATGGGAGCGAAGGAACCGGCAAGCTCCGAGAACAGGGCGCTGCCGATTTGTGCGAGGCGCACGGGCGTGCGAGCGCGGACGCTTTTTTCATGGGGACGATTCCCCAAGAGGCCACCCTCGCCGAAGAAATCACCCTTACCGAGGACGCCGATTACTTTGAGTTCCGCGGAGTGCTCGGCCGTCTCCAGAACCTCTACCTCGCCTTCTTCGATGATGCCCAGGCCCCGCGCCAAGTCGCCCTTATGGTAAATGAAATCGCCGGGCCGGTAATACTCATGGGTCAAATTCTGGGCGCTATCGGTATTGAGGAAGCTGAGATCGCGAGGGAAGAGGACGTCCCAAGCCCAGTCCAGGGCGACTTTGATTCTGCGAGACCAGGTTGGAAGTTTGAAGAGGTACACGCCACGCCATAGAACCCAGGCGAGGAAACCGGAGATGTGCACACCGAGCATTTCCGCCACGGCCTGGTAGCCGCCGATGGAGCAGAGCTGCCCGAGCGCTTTGAAATGGAACGGTTTCGTAGTCTCGCCTTTCACGATTCGGACAAGGTTGAGAGCCGCCTGGCGACCCTGGCGCTCCGCGAATTGACCGGTGGTCGGCGACGGTTTGTTATCGAAGGCGTTGACGATGTATGCGCAATCGCCGACCGCCCAGGCGTTGGACTGTCCTTCCATTCGCATTTCAGGAGTGGTGCGTAAACGTCCGCGCTCTTTTGGAACATCGAGAGCTTGAACAATCGGAGAGGGTGCGGTTCCGATGGTGCAGACGACGGTGGCACCCCGCAGCATGCGTCCGTCATTTAGCTCGACGCCTTCACGCGTAGCGGCAACGGCGCGTGTGTTCAGCGCCATGGTGATGCCCGCTTTCTCCATCTTCTTCCTGGCGAAATCGCGCAGTTTGGGCGCTACTTCCGGCAAAATTTGGTCCTGGGAATGGACGAGTGTAACGACGACATCGTCTTTGCGGAAATTGCGATAAAAGCGGGTGCTGCTGCGAACGAGTTCATTGATTTCGCCGGCGACTTCGACACCGCTGAAACCCGCCCCCACGATAATGAAACTGAGATGCCAGCGGCGACCATCGGAATCCGTGGCGGCCTCGGCAAATTCCATTTGATGGACGACATGCTGGCGAAGATAGACTGCGTCGCGCATGACTTTGAAGGGGAAAGCGTGATCGCTCATTCCGGGGATAATTCCGAGATTGCTTTCCGCGCCACACGCAACCACGACATGGTCGTAGTGCAGGCGTGTGAGAGTACCGTTTCCATCGTCAAACTCAATTTCTGAGGAGGAAAGGTCTATTCGATGGACGCGCTCGGTGCGGCAACCTACGCCCGGAAGCATCTGGCGGAGAGGGGCTGCGGCCGCGTCGACATTGATCGAAGCTCCAGCAACGTCGGCGAGAAGAGGATGAAACACCATGTGGTTCTCGCGGTTGAACAGGAGGATCTCGCAGTCGGAAGCGGGCAGCTTGTTGCGAAGAGTTTTCGCGAACTGTACGGCGGCAAATCCTCCACCGACGATGACCACTCTGATTTGCTTCACTTTCTTGCTCCTAACGCCGGGCGCAATGCAAAGCCCGCATTTTTTCCAGCACCCACTCATCCGCCACAGCAACGCGGGAAACGACAGTTCGCCGTTCTAGTTCAGGATAGAGAACGGGCAATACCCCGTATTTCGGAAACGTGTAAACTCTGTTCGAAATGGCTGACGGAATGGCGTCGAGCACGAGCCTCAAGCAGCAGGTCTGCCGAGGCAACGACGAGCAAGATCCAGAACAAGTCCGCGACGACCAGATGCGCCATCTGCAGCCAGACAGGAGCTAGCAGGATCACATTCATTACTCCCACCCCAACCTGCAGAGTCAACGTGCCAACGAGAAAGGGGACCGTCCGCGAGGACTGGAGCTGCTTACGCGACGTTTTCAGGAGTATCCATAGGACATAAATCGCGCCCAGAGAGGCCACAAAAGGATGGAGAAGCCGCAAGCGCAACAAATGCTGACTGCTTGATGAAAAGTCTTGTATCAGCGAGGACCGTAAAGACGTAGCGGGAAAGATCGTGTCGCCGAGGGCGGCCAATGAGCCAGTGATTCCAATGCACATCACCGCAACCAAGCCAAGTCCAATCGCGAGCGTTTCAAGCGGCTTTCCAGTCACGGCGAAGCGGCGGTCGTCGTCCGAAAGCCATCGCGCGGTCAATGATAGAGAAGCAAGAAGCAGGAGGGTGTTGCCAAAGTGCAAGGATAATAGGAGCGCGTGACCTGCGGATGCGTCCTGCGCGACGTGATTGAAGATGACAAGCAGGGCCCCAAGGAGAGCCTCGTTGGATAGAAGGACAATTGCGAGGACAGCCGAGTAGCGCGGCCAGTCGCCCTTCGATGTCTTGCGCCAGCACCAAACGACGAGGGAGGAAACCATAACGAGCGCCAAGGCACTCGTTACCCGGTGCAAAAATTCGATCACCGTTTGCACTTGCGGCGAGCCAGGCAGGATGCCGCCATTGCACAGGGGCCAGTGGTTTCCGCAGCCGGCGCCGGATCCAGTGGCCCGGACATACGCGCCCCAAACAATCACCGCAAAGTTGTAAGCAAGCGTCAACCATGCGAAGCGCGCGACCGGTTGCATGCTTGCGGAAGCCGTCGGCGGGGCAGTATCAGGACGAGAGTTCATCGGCCTGACGATGACGGACCGGAAATGAAATTTCGCATTTATACCTCAGCAAAGGGACAGGAAATTGTGCGTGATCGAAAGATCCGCAAACGCTATTCGAAATGACTTGTGGAATTGTTTCCGGCCAAGAACCAGCCGGATTCCACACGCAGGGAAATCAGTCCGCCCAATGGTCCACGGGGGGCGTAATACCGAGGCGTCTCATTTTATAAAACAGGGTCGTGCGCTTCAACCCGAGCCTCGCGGCTGCTCCCCGCGGACCACCGAGCTTCCAATTGGCCCGCTGGCACGCAGCAAGGATTTCTTTACGCACTTTGTCCTCAAGCGTCGAATTTGAAGCCTCGAGAGGTGCCGGTTCGTGTCTTTCGAGCGGTGCCGGCTCAAACACGCCGTCCGTGGAAAGGATCACGCCGCGCGCCACGTAGTTTTGCAACTCTCGAATATTCCCTGGCCACGAATAACCAACCATGGATTGGATGGTTTCTTCAGAAATGGTGTCGATAGTCTTGTCCATGGAAGCGGCGAACTGTTCGACGAAGTATCTAACGAACTCCGGAATATCCCTTTTTCTTTCACGGAGGGGCGGCAGGAAAATGGGAAAAATATTGAGTCGATAATACAGGTCTTCGCGGAATTCACCATCCTGGACCATCTGCCGCAGGTCGCGATTGGTGGCGGCCACAATACGAACGTCGACCTTGGTGGTGCGCGTGCTTCCGACCGGCTCGAACTCACGCTCCTGGAGCACGCGGAGGATCTTCGGCTGAAGCTCGAGCGGCATGTCTCCGATTTCATCGAGAAACAACGTGCCGCGATCCGCGGAGGCGAAGCGGCCGACGTGCGAAGAAACGGCGCCCGTGAAAGCCCCTCGCTCATGCCCGAACAGCTCGCTTTCCAGAAGGCCCGCAGGCATCGCCGCGCAGTTCACTGTGACCAGATTCCGGTGTCGGCGTGGGCTGAGCTCGTGAATCGCTCGAGCGATAACTTCCTTGCCGGTCCCGGTTTCGCCAGTGATCAGGATGGTGGCATTCGTAGGTGCCGCAGCCTCGACCTGAGCGATGATGGAGCGCAGGCCGCCGCGTCGTCCCACGATGGTCTCCAGGAACGAAGGAACGAAACGTTCCCGCTTGGGTACAACTGATTCAGCTGGCGAAAAGATGGCCGTGCTCATAGTTGCGTTTCCCCCGTACTCGGCTGCCTGGATACCTAAAATTGACATCATTTTTCACCCCCGTACTTAAAGTTACAATTTGATATTTCACGGTGTCCCAGTTTCCCTAGCCCGTCCCAACGAGCGCTTCATTCGCTTACGCTGTCACCTCAGCAACCGCAAGGCCTGACGAAATCGACGCTACAAAAGGCATCCGTGCATGGAACGGCGCTTGTTCCTTGTCCCTTATAAAGGCCAGCCCTTTTTCTCCGGGATGCCGATCGATGAGAAGGACATCACCCGACCGCACCTGGGCCGTGGCCAGCAGTCTCGCGAGCGGGGAAACCACATAGCGCTCGATGGCGCGTTTTAGGTGGCGCGCTCCATACCTGTGGTCGGTTCCCTCTTGCAGCAGGAACTCTCTCGCTTCCGTTGTCATTCGAAAGAGAAAAGGGCTTGTCGTTGAATCCGCCACGCGCTTTTGCACTTCCCCGAGCTCGATCTCAAGCACTTCGTCAAGTTCTTCGCCCTTCAAGGGGTGAAATACGACGACACTATCCAGTCGGTTCATAAACTCGGGCGAGAACTTCCTGCGCGCCGCTTCCACAGCGGTTCGCTGCACCTTGGCGTCCAACCCTGCCGCGGGCTTGTCCTTCGGCTGAATGAACCCCATCCCGCCTTCCACCAACTCCGCAATCTCTCCCCCGCCCAGGTTCGACGTCAGAAAGATCACCGTCTGGGATAAATCCACTCTCCGGTTGTCGCCCAACGTCAGCGTCGCCTTATCCAGCATCCCTAAGAGCAATTGCCAGAGCGCGTCGCTGGCTTTCTCAATCTCGTCAAACAAGAGAAACGACAGTTTCAGCTTGTCCGTGTGCGAAGCTGCCAAGGCTTCCTGCGTGATTAGCGGAGCCGTTTCCCGGTGCCCCAGATACCCTGGAGGAGAGCCAATCAGTTTGGCAATCTCATGCGAGTGCTGAAATTCCGCACAATCCACCTTGATTACAGCCCGGCTTTGTCCGAACAGGATCTCTGCAGCCGCTTCGACGATGCGGGTTTTGCCTGAGCCGGTCGGCCCGAGAAACAGCAGGTTTCCCACGGGGCGGCCCGGAGAGCGCAGCCCGGCGCAGAACACCTGATAGAGTTCGACAAGCGCTTGCACGGCTTCGTCCTGCCCTACGATCTTCCGCCGCAGCGCGTTTTCAAAATGGCGCGACGTGGAACTCCGCTTTCTCGTGTCCAACTCCGTGCTGTGGTCCGATTGTGTTGTAGTAGCCATAACGCCCCCTTCACTGTTGCCGAATGCTCCCGTGGTGGTAGCCAAGTGTTTCGTTAACGTCCATTTCGTTCTCTCGTGATCCATTCGCGGATGTATGCCGGACAATTCTTGATCTTGACGCTGTCCGCTTCGCAGCGCTCGAGGAAACCGACGGCGTCGCGGTCCACGAGGGTGAGGTCCTTTAAGTCCAGGACGATGCGGCGACCCTTTGTTTCTGAGCTAAGGATTGTCTCCAACTCGGCCACGTTTTCTCCGTCCATTCGTCCGATCAAACTAAAGACCACCTCGCCATTCGCCGCCCTCTGAATCTTAAGCATCTACCCTCTCTTGAAATTTTCCTTTCGCCGCTGCGGCGCGTGAGGCCGTCACCCATTGATGGGGCCTAACGTTGTATCTATTCGGAAAGCAATCGTGCCGCCATTGTAAGTGATTGAAAACATGCCCGTTACCGGACGGCCAAATGGCGATGTTTCGCCAATTGGCGACAGTCTGTACAAGGCAGGCACGGATGGGTCAAGTCCGTCTGCAAAGGCAAGTTGCGTATTCCCGAATTTGAGAGCCTGGAATCCGTGAGAGGGGTTGCGGTGCTAAGGCTTGAAGCGATTCTTGTCGATCTGCAGTGATCGAATCTTTGACTCCAGGGTGGATCTTGGCATGCCCAATTTGGCCGCGGCTCCAGACGGCCCGAACACCTGTCCTTCGGCTTCTTGCAAGGCAGCCTCAATCATCTCCTTCTCCTGTGCAGCAAGCTTTGCGGAGAAGTCGAGCGGGCTTTTCGGCTCGGTTGGGGGAGGCTGGCGTGAAATCCAGCTCCCATCAACGGAGAAGTTCTCTGATTCGCACAAAATCACCGATCGCTCGATGACGTTCTGCAATTCGCGAATGTTGCCTGGCCAGGCGTAAGACTGCAGGAGGTCCAGGGTCTTCTTGTTTAATCCGTGTATGCTCTTTCCCGCTTTCCTTGCGAAACGATCGATGAAGTACTGGACGAGCAGGGGAATATCTTCTCTTCGTTGCCGCAGAGGAGGCATCTCAATCGGGAAAACGTTGAGGCGATAAAAAAGGTCGCTGCGAAAGGCGCCCGCGGCGATGGCAGCCAGCAAGTCACGGTTCGTGGCAGCAATCACTCGAACATCCGTTTGGATGGAGCGAGTTCCGCCGACACGATCAAATTCGTGCTCCTGCAAGACACGCAGGAGGGCAATCTGGGTCTCGGCAGGAAGCTCTCCGACTTCATCGAGGAAAATCGTGCCTCCTCCGGCCAATTCAAAGCGACCCAAACGCCGCTGGGTGGCGCCCGTGAAGGCGCCCTTTTCATGGCCGAACAGTTCCGACGCGATCAAGTCGCGCGGGATGGCAGCGCAGTTTACGCTTACGAATGCGCGCGAGGAGCGATTAGACCGCCTGTGAATCGCGCGGGCCACGAGTTCTTTGCCGGTCCCTGTTTCGCCGGTAATCAGAACGCTGGAATCGGTCGGAGCAACTTTAGACACACGAGAAAGTACCTTTTGCAGAACAGGAGAGGCTCCCACGATTTCCTCAAACATCGAGGAGCGATCGATTTCTTCCCGCAGGACGATGTTTTCTTTCTGCAGCTCGTCCTTCAATGTCCTGATTTCATCAAATGCGGTCTCCAGAGCCGCTCGTGCTTCATGGTGCTCGGTCACGTCGATGGTGGTGCCGACTACTTCCGTAATTTCGCCAGACTCATTCGCCACCGGGTGAGCCACGGAGTGGAGGTGTCGTATCGTTCCGTTTGGCAGAACGATTCGATAGTCAACTCCGGAATCCACCCACCCTGTCCGTGTGGACTCCGATTTCGCTCTCTGCTCGACCAGCAGTCGATCCTCAGGGTGAACCCTTTCAAAAAAATGGGCCATGCTGGGCTTCATCGTTGCGGGGTAATCAAGGATACGAAACATCTCTTGCGACCAGAAAAGATCACGAGTGCGCACATTCAAGGCCCAACTGCCGGTACGAGTCAACCTCTGTGCTTCGGCCAAGTAGCCTTCACTTCGCTCCAGAGCCGCTCGTGCTTCGCGCTGCTCGGTTACGTCCATGACGGTGCCGACGACTTCCGTAATTTCGCCTGAATCCTCCATCACTGGGTGGGCGATGGTGTGAAGGTGCTTGATCCTTCCGTCCGGAAGAACGATTCGAAAATCAGCCTCAGAATTTACCAACTCTTTCTGCGTGGACTCCATTTTCGCTCGCTGCTCGACCGCAGGCCGATCTTCGGGGTGAACCCTTTCGAGAAAGTTCGGCCAAGTGGCTTGGATTTTCTCTGGGTCAAACTCATAAATCCGAAAGATTTCTTGTGACCAAAAAACAGCGCGGGTACGCACATCCCAGGCCCAACTCCCGCTCCGCGTCAACTTCTGTGCTTCCGCTAAATAACCCTCGCTTCGTCGTAGGGCTTCCTCCCCGCGCTTGCGCTCGGTGATGTCGGTGACCGCTCCGACGAACTCGAAGGAACCGCTTGCGTCTCTTGAGGGATGGCCCACGACCCGTAGGTATTTGATAGATCCATCGGGCATCAGTAATCGATGTTCAAAGTCCCACTCTGTCCTCTCGCGCGAAACGCGCTCGATTAGCTGCTGCACCGCCAATCTGTCTTCGGGGTGAGTTCTTTGCACGACCAGATCAATCGTAACTTTGTCTGTCGGCTCGTATTCAAATATCCGAAAGGTTTCTCGCGACCAGGTGAGCTCTCCGCTCGAAACATCCCAGCCGAAACTGCCCGTATGACTGAGTTTTTGAGCTTCCGCAAGGTAAGCCTCTCTGCGTTGCAGCTCGCGGTAAAGCTCCTGGAGTCTCACAACCATGTCGTTGAAGACGCTCCCGAGGCGGGCGATTTCGTCCTTTCCGGCGGCAGGCACCCGATGACTGAAATCGCCTTCGGCCAAAGCTGCGGAGCCCTCCATCAGTCGCCGGAGTGGTTGAGTGATACTGCGGGTGATGGCCGAGCCGAGGAAGGCGGCGAACAAGAGCGTCAACGCGGCTGTTATCGGCAAAATCAAAAGAATTCGCCGTTGCGCTTGCCCAATATTCAAGACGGCTTGCGCCCGCTCTTCGGCGACCTCGCGGTCGATGTTTTCCACGAGCCCCGAACTCCTGGACTCTAGCGGCCGCACCTGTTTCGCTAGACGCAAACGGACAGCCTCCCACTCGTTCGATTTAGCCAGGGCTGCAATGGCTTCGAGCTCCGCGGGCAGGGAATCCTGAATTGACAAGAGCGTTGGCAGCAGCGCCGGATCCAGTTGCACCTCGGGCGGCAAACGACTCAGGGCGTCTCTGCTGTGGCGACTGTCCTGAAGGATCGCGTTGCGAAGAGCTTCCACTTCCTTAACTAGCTGACCGGTGTTTTCGGAATGCGCGAGCGCGTCCAGCCTTTCATAAAACGACAGGAGACTGGCGTGAGCCTGCAACACCGCGATTAGCTCCTGGTCCACACCGCTCAGAATATCTGCCTGGGTCCGGGCCAAGTGGAATTGCCAAAGCAAAACAAAGTTTCCCAGTAACATCGCCAAAATGATCAAAACAAAGCAGAAGGTCAAACGGGGACCGATGTTGAGTCGATGAAGGTGAAAAGTCTTATCGCCTGATTGTTTCAGCCATTCGGCAAGTTTCGCGAACACACTATCACTCCCTACCGCGGGCGCAGATTACGACCTGATTGCTAGTGCACGAATTCGAAACCGCAACATCTCGCAAAGAACCCTGTGAACCTGTTCGGAGACCCCTTGACGGGACTACCGATTCCCCTTGGGGGGCGGTCCAGTGCCGAAACCGGTCAGTTCAACCAGTTTCTTTTCCAAGGCCGCCGCAGCCGCCGATGGGTTCTGCTCGCGAGTGAGCACCGAATGCAACGCCTGGATGTACGCCCTGCTCACACCCTCGTATTTCTCGCCCGAAACTATGGAAGGACGCGCCACGACGCTGCCCCGGTGTTGCCACGCTGCGGCCGGTTGAGGATACGGTTCAAGAATTTCAGGCAAATCATACAGCTCTTGCTCCTTGGGCATCTTGGAATTCGCGCTTGCGCGCATCAGCTGGAGGTCTCTCCGCAGAAGAAACTGGATCAGTTGTATCGCTTCACGGGGGTGCGCCGAAGTTCGAGAAACCGCCAAACCGTTTCCCCCCAAAGTGTTGGCACGGCCTGTGCTGCCGCCCGGCAGGCTGGTTACGCCATACTGGGTGGCGTTGACGGGAGGCGTATGAAAAACGATCAGGCTATAGTCCGACACCCAGCCCCGATGGAAGGCTGCTTTCCCCGATTCCCAGACGTTGTCTGCGTCCCACTTTTCGTAAGCCACCACACCCGGCGGTGAAATGGACCCCACCCAGCGCGCAGCCCGCTGCCATACTCGGATGGTGTTCGGGTTATTTACGCTGATCGTCTTATCGTCTTCGATGATTCGTCCGCCTCCTTCGCTTACCTGCCATTCCAAACCGGAGCAGGTCAAATCTTCGTTGATGCCCCCTTGCCAAACATAGCCCCAAAAGTCTTTCTGACCCCTGGCCCGTTCACCCGCCTGAATCCGGGCGGCCATCCTCTCGAGCTCATCCCATGTTTTGGGCGGTTCACGAAACCCGTACCGTCGCAGAAGATCAGGGCGATACGTTAAAACACCAACATAGGCGTGGCGTGGCATTGCCACTACTTTGTCGCCCACGGTGTAGCTCGCGATCACCACTGGATATTGTGAAGAGAGCTCTGTGGTGAAGTAGGGTTTGAGATCCATTAAATATTGGTCAAATATTCCGGACCAGATCACGTCAATTCCGTACACATCCGGCGTAGGTGCACGTTTTTGGAGCAACTCTCTCCACATCACAAGTTGATTCAGAGAGCCCTCTGGGCGGGGAAGGCGCCTAACACGGATCCCTGTTTCTTGTGTGAAGGCCTGCAAGTCTTGAGCTAATCCGGGCAGCCGTTCGGGGATGTCGTACTCAATATCCAGAAACGTCACTGTGACTGGTTCATGCGAAGACTGCCTTGAACAACCCACACCTAGAGAGAGCAGCAAAATCGCTACTATGCCAACAGTCTTCATCGAACTCCACCCCGCAGTTGGAGCGGCCTGGGGAAAATGTCGGGATCTAAGACAAGAGGGACTATACGCCCATCTCGCCCGGCTGGGGACGAGCCTCGGTCTAAGCGAAACTCAGAGTGATCGACAGAGGGTAGTGGTCGGAAGCCGAGACTGAGCGATGAACCTCGGGTCGGCTGAGGCGAACGGGTCCCCGAGTAAAGATCCAGTCGATGACCCTTCCAGGCTCCAAGAAGGAGTGAGGTGTTGTTGGCCTGTGCTGATTAGCAAATGCGTCCAGAAACTGTGCGCGGCTGATCGCAGTAGCAGCGGATCCCGCGGACACATCGAGATTGAAGTCGCCAGCGAGCACAATCGGCGTGTCTCCATCGTATCGGCGCGCATCGTTGAGGGTCTCGTCAAGCTGGGAGCCGCGCAGCGCATCATCACCCCTGCTCTCCAGATGCAGGTTATAGGTAACGATGGTTTTCCCCGCGATGTTGGCGTCGCAAACCAGCGCCAGGCGGCCTCCGATTCTTTCCTGAAACGGCTCGATTTCAGGGAGGAACCAGTGCGGGCGCCAAAAATTCGATTGCTTCTGGAATCGTATAATGCGGGAGTTCGACAATGGCCAACGAGAAAGCGTCGCTTGGCCGTGATAAGCGGGTGACGTGCGCGAGCCCTGGGTTAATTCCTGGAACTCGCGTCCGAAGACATAGTTCATCTGCAGCTTCCGCGCTATTTCCTTCGCAATGTTTAAGTGATTTGTCCGCCGGGCATTGAGATCACTTTCTTGAAGAAGGACGAGATCGGCCTTTGTGCTCGACAAAAACTCCACCACCCGTTGCAGCTGTAGACCCCGATTGATGTTCCAGTTCACGACACGTATGGAATCGGGCGGAGAAAGCAGCCAGGAGGGGATGGCAAAATCGCCCGTTTCAATCTCCTGCATCGAGGTCACAGCTTGCCACAGCCTTTTGCAGCGTACATGGGGAGGCTCCCCAACCGCGAAACATATGGGAACATCAGTAGAGGCTCAAAGCAAACCTGCGGCATATTCATGCGGTCGCTGTGCAGTTTGAATAGAAGCAACAGGCCTTGCCACGGCCGACCTGCGGGTACCCGCGAAGGCGTGGGACGAGTACAACGCGATGGGCCAGACCAGATTTGCGGCTACCGCGCTGATCACAAACGCCACATTCATGATGTTAAGGAGCGCAAAGAAGAGAAGAGCATAAGGAAAAAAGCAGCGCCGGATCATGAACTCCAGATGTCTGCCAAAATATAAGAAAGGATTCGATGGCCGGCTCTCAGCGTGGCCCTGCCAGATTTTCAACAGCTGTTCGGGACGTTTGCCAGCAAGGCGATGCCGCTCCCAACCCGTGGCCAGAAAGCTTGCTATGGCTCCAAAAAGTAGCAGGGCGCCGCACACGAGGTAGGACCTTGATCCTGAGCTCCTATACAGGCCGATGGTCATGCCGACAAAGAGGAACAAATAGAACAAGTAGTCGCAAATGGTCTCCAGCCAACAGCCGAAGGCGGATTCCAGGAGCTTCAAGCGAGCGACCTCCCCATCGCATCCGTCCAGAATGCTCGCCCACAGACATAAGAGCGCGCCGAGCAGTGTGCTCCAGTAACCGCCGTAAGCAAAGAACCCGGCGGAAGCAATCCCAACTCCTAATGTGAAAATGCTCACCATGTTCGGAGTGATGGGGAATTTAATCAGCTGCCGGCTGATCGGTATGGAGATCCTGCGATTCAGCCGTGCGTAGATGCCGTCGGTAGGCTTGACTAGCCAGCGATTCAGTTTTCGTTCGGCAGTCTGGCAGTCCTCCGGAGTATTCACGGGTTGCCACTGCTCCTCCGCGACCGGCATAGAAACGACCGAGTGCGTCTCCGCGAGTGACGTGTGCAGTTCCCTGAGTGTTCCGGCTTGCGTCGGACAACGCTTTGCAAAATCGCGGATCATCTCAACAGGCAGCGCATAAATGCCTACGGCCAGGTCGCCGCTCGTCAGCGCCAGAGCAGTGCCGTCGTTACACCACTCACTGGCCTTCCGAAGCAAGGATGGATGATACGCCGTGTTTCCGTCAATCAGGACCAAGCGTTCGCTCCCTGCTTGAGCGGCAATGAGCTGCAATCGTTTTGAGAGAGAAGCTTCAGCGTCCGCCTCAATCCACTGGACAGATTCGGGTAGACGGCCCGTGAAGAACAGCTTGCGTTGCACGGTTCGTCTAGCAGTTGGATCGATGACTACCATGATCCGAGTGGCGCCAGCTTTTTGCGTCGCGAGAATCGTTCGGACCAGGATGGGAAGAGTGCCAACTCGGGCGAGTGCAGGTCTGAACTGAGCGGCTTTCGTTTCATCATCTCCGAGAAAAATGGCGGCGGCGACGCCGTCAACCGGCGGAAGACTGCTCGGAGAATCCGCTTGCTCAGCTGGATCGTTCCCGAGGGTTACCGGCTTCCTGCCACGATTTTCGGAATCGCGGCGTTTTTTTGGCCTGGTCAGCAAGAAGAGATAAATGGCGCCTACGGCGGCGAAGAAAAGAGATCGCAGCCGCCTGGATAATCCCAAAGTCAATCCCGTGGCGCCGCTCAGGCCGAACATCTTGCCGATCAGCATGTTTCCTCCCTCGAAGGTTCCGATATTTCCCGGGTTGAAGTTGCCCATGGCGTTCACCAGTTTGGTCAACGATTCAATGACCAAGGCGCTGAAGAAACCGAGCTTGACGCCCAAAAGCCACAGGACCAAACACACCTCCGAGACAGCCATGCAGTGGGCGGCCAAGTTCAGCGAAAAACTGCACCAAAATGCCTTTGGGGTATTGTGATGGAAATCGAGAAGTGTATTCTCGACCGACTGGATCAACAGATACCTGTTGTCGACCCAATTTTTCAGGGAGGGAACACGGCCGATAATGCGTGCGCCCCCTGAGAGCACGGGCCAACGCTTTCGCACCGCCAATATGGTGAATAACAGGAAGGTGATCAACGCAAGAACAAAGAGGTCGGCGTAGAGGCGGAGGGTGTGGGAAAGCGAGACGAGGGGCAGCGCCGCCAGAATTCCCGCGATAATGACCATGGTCCCGGTCACAAAGTAGAGTCCACGATCAAGGCTCACCGACGCGAGGCCGGTGGCCTTCGGTATTTCACGGCCCATCTGCGAGACTCTGATCGAGTCTCCAAACGTCTGACCGACTATTCCAAATTGCCCCGCAGCTTCGGCACCGAGACGAAGCCCCACCAGGCGCGGAAAAGAGATCTTGTGCTTGTCGTCGCCCAATGTCAGTTGCCAAGCCCAAGTCTTGGCAAGGTGCGCGACTCCTGCCAGGGCAAGGACCGCTGTGAACCCCCAACCCAGTGTTACAACGTTCCCCCAGAGGTTGCTCGGACCAACTCGCCAAACCAGGTAAGCGAACAATCCAATACTGATCGAGACAACGACAAGCCGAAGCGGGAGTCGCGCTTTTTGTGGGATTCTAAGCACAGGCAAACATCTCCGCGAACGAGTTTTCACTGAAGTCTCGGTCAAAGATGCTTTCGGCGTACCCCAATGCCTCGGGACTGTCGACGTCCTGCCAGTGCGCGTCGCCGATATCAAAAGCCCTCAGTTTCTGTTCTTGCGCCAGTTGGCGCATGCCATCCGATAGCGAACAGTTTCCGTCTTTCTTTGCGGATTCGAGTCTGTTGAAGAGCGCCGGGCTGCACAAAAACATCCCTGTGTCGAGTGCGTCATAACGGGTAAGGTTTTTGCCGATGTCAATGATGTGATTCCCTTCACGCCTTACCTTGGTTGCGTCGTCCAAGTCAAAGACACTGTCCACATTATGATCGACCGCGAGAATCACTTCGTCATCCCCGAGTTGCTGCTGCCCTAGCGCCTTGGCCGTTTTTGGCTCGAAAATGTGGTCCGACATGAGCAGCAAGAATGGATTGTGAAGTTCATCTTTAGCCGCCAAGGCAGAGACGCCGTTGGCCTTGTGGTATTCCGGGTTTTCTATCAGGGTCACAGATATGCCGTAAAACGACCGCTCGGCAAACCAGCGGCGAATCAAGTTGGCGCGATACCCGACAACAACCACAAATCTGGTGATTCCGGCTTCCTGACACGAGGTGATGACATGCTCGAGAAGTGGTATGCCGCGCAGAGGCACAAGAGGTTTGGGGACACCGCCGGACACCGATGCAATCCGGCTCCCGTTGCCCGCGGCGAGAATCAGGCACTCATTCACGCGTTTCATGGTTTCGGCATCTCCTTTGCCGACATGACGAAGTTGTCGGGAGGATGCGCCGCTTTGGGCGCGTAGTCGAAATACTCGATGCTGACGTCGGTAGTGCCAAAAATATGGGCCTCGGTGACGCTTTGCGTTGATAGCGGGAACCAGAGAGGGCCACTTTTCTGGTAGACCTGCACGAAATGCGTGCTTTTCGTCCAGAACGAGGGGTTCTTGGCAGGGTTGCCCTCAGCACGAACCAACGCGTAGTCTTCGGCGTCTACCCATATGCGGCCTCGGAAGAGGTATTTCTCCTTGCGCTTGGGTTTAATTTCCAGAACATAGGCCGTGCGGCCGACTACCGGTTCCGTTCCGACAACCTCAAACTCGTAGTTTTCGGTATTGAGTCTGGTCTTCGCACGCATCTCGGGATGCGACGTTTCCGTTTCCGATTCGAGCATTTTGTGCAAAACGTGCTTGTGCGCCGCCTTCCAGCCTTCTTCCGACACGACCTCGAAATGCTTTGTGCCGTCCGGGTCGCCTTGGACCTGCACGAGCATTTCGGCGCGTTTGTGGAGATGTTCGTTCTCCAGGACGTACCGCCGCATCCCGGTGTATCCCTCAATGGAGATCTGCCGCTGGAGGTCACGCGAACCCATGCGGGTCACGATTTCCGTAGCAGTCGGGAGCGACGGGGATTCGTCCGCCGCGGCGAGGGGCGCCGGAAGCAGAAACAAAGCAGCAAACAAAAAGCGGTTTTTCATTGTCAAAACTCCAAAACAAATTTTCCTCGGTATTCACGCCATGATGAGTTGAAGAATCCCCCGAACCTGGCGCTGGTAAGGTTGTTCTGTACATCCCGCGGATCAAAGTGGTGGAAAAGATTAAAGACCCCGCCTCCCGCGCGCGCGTGTATGCGCTTCTCCCCAAAGTGCAGTGTTATCGGTCGTGTAATCTGCAGATCAAACGAAGAGAATCTCGGGAAGCGATTGACGTTTCGCGGTCCAACGTATTCTCGGAGCTGGTTTTCGATAGAGTAGGGAAATCCGGTGTGCAGGTCGTAAACGGGAACGAGGGTTAGGTGCAACGGGCCAGTGAACGTGCCCCAGAATAGGAAACGGTTGGGTGCATCAAACGGCAGCCTCCCTCGGGCATCCGGCTGGATGACCGGTTGCGCGAGATTCCCGAAGAACTGATTGAGATCGTTGAGGTCGCCAAAGGCGCGGGAGTGGACGTACGAAGCGTTCAGCAAATGGTGAGCTAGCTGGTAGCGAGCCGTCACTTGGAACTCTCGGTAGGAATCGCTGCCACCGTTTGAGAGGCCAAGTACCCCCGCCGTCCCAACGGAAACCGGCGATACGACAAAGTCGTCCGTAGTGTTGCGTTGTTCGTAGGCGATTCGCAGCAACAAGCCCGCGAGAACCTGGCGGTCGAGTTCCAGATTCCACGACGTACTGCGCGGGTTTTGCAGTTCGCCAGTTATTCTATTCTGATAAAAAACAGAACTAAGCGCCGCGCCATTCTGGCCGAGCAAGGTAACAGTGCGATCCGGAAGAGCGGGGAATATGGGAGCCATGAGCGGGACGCGGTCATAGAACCGGCCAACGCCGCCCTTTAGCATCGTCTTTCCATCCCCGGTCAGTGACAGGAGAAATCCGGCGCGAGGAGCGGCATGGGTGGAACTTGTGATCGTGTCGTTATCGAAGCGCAGGCCGAAGGTCAGGGTCAGACGTGGGATGACTGCCCACTGGTCGCCTGCGAACCAAGCCGTCTCGTTTTGATCGACGCGGAATGACGTCGGGGAAGTGAAGGAGATGCGTTCCACCGGTTCGTTTAACGCACCATCAATCTCCACGGGAAGGAACGTCTGGCGGCCCTGGTATGCGGAGTGCTCGTAGCTCAGGCCCACCGTGAATTGGTGCGAACCGGCGAAACGCCAGGGCGCAAACTGATAAGTTTCCTGCCAGCTGGTACGGGAACTTCGACGCGCCTGCCGATTGAAGAAACCGCCTTCGGTGGTCTCCAGCAGCAGACGGTACGGATCGTTGCTCTGCGCGGTGACGTCGGCGTCAAAGCGCTTGTAGCTGAACTGCGAATTCAGCAGGCCTGCCTGGCCGACAACGTAATGATGCTGCGCGTTGATTTGCTCCCCGCGCTGATGAAAATCCGGCGTCGAAGGCTGAGGCGTAAAGGTGCTAAGCCCGAGGTAGTCCAACTTTTGCGGATACACTGCAACCGAAACCGCAGCTGTCTGCTTCGGGCTGAGGATGAAGTCGAATTGGGTATAGGAATCGAAACTCTCAAGTTTCGTATCCCGTTCCGACGGCGGGAGACTATTTACCGGCGTACGAACATAGCGGTATTCGAAGGACTGCGTAATGGCGATACGATCCTTCCACACGGGGCCGGTGATCGTAGTTCGCGGCGTGGCGGCGCCAATGCCCATAATGCTGCCGTCGCGATCTCGTAGTCGTGGCAGGAAGTTCTGGATAGAGAAATGAAACTTCTCGTAATCGCCGGTCTTTGTAGACACAGTGGAAACCGCTCCGGTGAACTTGCCGTATTGGGGATCATAGGGATTCGAAATGACCTGCACCGAAGCCACTACGTCAATTGGAAGATTGAGGGCTGGACTGCCAGTCACGGGGTCGGTGACGTTCGCGCTGTTCACCAGCGCGCCGCTCTGCGTATTGCGAGTGCCCTTGAGATTAACGTGTCCATCAGGACCGCGGACAACTCCGGGAACGAGCGGAAGCGAGCTTTCAAAGCGCTCGTTCACATTGGGCGCATCACGCAGAGTGCTCTCGGAAATTGTTTCAGACGGAGCAGGGTTCTTGGGTTCAGCCTGATCGGCGTTTACGACCACAGAACTCGTGAGTTCGACAGGGCTTAGTTCGAGAGGAACGTGGACCTCATTGCCTTCAAGGCGCACTGTTTTTACGGCCTTCAGACCTGGGAAGACAGCTTCAACCGTGTAGGTCCCGAGAGGCGCGACGGTAATGACGTACTTGCCGTTCTCATCGGACGTAGTTTCGAAGGTAGCCGGTCCGGTGAATTTCACTGAAGCGCCAGCCACAACGGATTGGTTCCCAGCAGAGTCTTGAACAAAGACCAGGCCTTCGACCTTCGCGCCGGCGCTATTGGGCTCATTCCCCCTCGCCGCGGACGCGAACAAGCAAATTGCAAGTAACAGGAACGGCAGCAGGAAGACGAGAGTTCGCTTGGTGGAGCGTCCTCTTCCGTTTCGATGACGAATGGGGATTTCTTCTGTCCTGCCGGCGATCTGCGCTCGAAGTGTCAAAGTCGCTCCCGGCTTGGTTTGAGATTGCATGGCGCTGCGTGCGATCGAGACACGCAAAACCGGAGCGCTCCATCTCGCAGATGTCCGTCGGTACCGCGCTTGATCCGTTCCCGCATGCGCCTCCATGAAGCATGCACAATTCCAACGGGTCGATGGCTCTGACCATTTCGTATCCTGCTGCCTATCAATGCTTTGGCGGGTGCTAGGAAATTCGAGCGCGGATCAGTTTCCCGGAATGGCTGGCGAGGCTTCGACTGTTTGGACGAGTCTTTGACAACTTGCTACTAACTACCATCCGTTTTCAGTCATCAGAGGATTGCCGGCTGGCCATCGATGGTTTTCAAACGGCCATGCGAACGAGTTTCGGGACGCCAACGTTTTGACGAGACCGTCAAGCGCATGACGAAAGCATCGTACCGCCCCACGTTTCGAGGGCCTGTTCCTGCTGGAAGCGGCTCCAATTAAAGGAGATAAGGGATGCCCGGGCAATCACGCAATTGGACTGCAAAGTGCAATTGCCAGGGTGCGCATGCCAAGTCAGTGGAACTTTAGCCGCGATTGTCTTCACGGGCCTATCGGAGCGCGTTAGCAATCTTTCAGACCGGCAGTCGTTTGGTTTGGACGTGACGGAGCGGGGCGAGGCGAGGAAGAACTTTAGTGTCCATGACGAACCAGCACAAGACGGAATGGAGAGCTGTCGCCGCCCGAGTCGCGGGGGTTCTCGTTCTCCTAGTTGGGGTTCTTCTCGTTGCAGGGTTGTGCATGGCGACTCCAGTTGACAACCCCGTTCCCAGCATTTTCGATCCGCACTCCACGCCGGCAGAGTCGATCCGTCAACATTCTTATTTCGTGCTTGCTATCACTGGTCTGATCTTCCTCGTCGTCGTCACCTTATTGGCTTACGCCGTCATCAAGTTCCGCGACAAGCCGCTAACAGCTGGACGCGAGCCAGCCCAGGTGTACGGAAGTACACAGATCGAGCTAGCTTGGACCATCGTTCCCGTCATGATTGTGCTTGTCCTGTTTCTCGCCACGGCGCGGGTGATTCATGCGATCGAGGATGCCCGTAAACCCGCGACGGCCGTGGAGGTCACCGCCATTGGCCACCAGTTCTGGTGGGAGTTCCGCTATCCGGCCTTGGGCATCGTCACGGCGAACGAACTGCACGTTCCGGTTAGCGATCCAGCCCACCCGACGCCCACGTTTTTGGAGTTGCTTTCCGCGGACACGGATCACAGCTTTTGGGTTCCTCAACTTGCGGGAAAGACAGACTTGATCCCGAATCGCGTAAATCATACGTGGATCGACCCGCACCAGACTGGTGTCTACCTCGGCCAGTGCGCTCAGTATTGCGGCACGCAGCACGCGAAAATGCTCCTGCGAGTGTCGGTAGATACCCCCGAGGAGTTCGATGCGTGGGTACGAGCACAAAAGCAGCCTGCGAACCAGGATGATAAGGAGATCGCCGGAAGGCGCGTCTTCGAGACAACCGCTTGTTTAAACTGCCATGCGATTGGCGGCACAAACGGCACGGGGCGTTTCGGTCCCGACCTGACCCACCTGATGAGCCGTAGCACGATCGCGTCGGGTGCAGCCGAAAATACCACGGAAAACCTGCGCTTATGGATTCAGAACCCTGATGCCATCAAACCGGGCTCGCTGATGCCGGCGATGAAGTTGAGCGATGAGGATCTGGACGCACTTGTGCGCTACCTGGAGACCCTCCGCTAGTGAAGATCTTGGGAGACAGGCTATGTCATCGGATGTGATGGCCATACAAACGGCGGAAGGGGCCGCGGGCCGGCCGTGGGTGCAAACGCTGCACGAGTGGGTTACCACGGTCGACCACAAGCGCTTGGGCATTCTTTACATCCTTTATGCCCTGCTGTTTCTCGCCCTCGCCGGAGCGGAAGCCATGATCATGCGCATCCAGTTGATGTATCCACGCAATGGCTTTGTTTCGCCGCAAGTCTTCAACCGTATATTTACCATGCACGGCACGACCATGGTCTTCTTCGTAGGCATACCTGTGCTCTTCGGCTTTGCAAACTACCTTGTACCGTTGATGATCGGCGCGCGGGACATGGCCTTTCCGCGCCTGAATGCGTTCAGTTTCTGGCTGACGGCGTTCGGCGGATTCCTTCTTTACTTCAGTTTTCTCGGCGGCAGCGGGCTCTATGGCGCTGGAAGTGCACCCGATGTGGGTTGGTGGGCCTACGCTCCGTTGACCTCGCGTGCCTTCTCGCCGGGGCATAGCTCAGACTACTGGACCATCGCGCTGCTCGTCGCCGGTTTCGGCAGCATCGGCACCGCCATCAACATCATTGCGACCATTCTGTCTATGCGCTGCCCCGGAATGAAGCTGAGCCGTATGCCTTTGTTTGCGTGGCTGAACCTTGTCGTGTCTGGCATGGTCCTCATCGCCATTACACCGCTCTCGGCGGCACAGATAATGCTCTGCGTGGATCGCTATCTCGGCGGACACTTCTTTGACACCCAAGCTGGAGGGTCCGCAACGCTGTGGATGCACTTCTTCTGGATTTTCGGACATCCAGAAGTGTACATCCTGATTATCCCCGCTTTCGCGGTTTTGTCGGAAGTCATTCCGGTATTTTCGCGGAAACCTATGTTCGGGTATCCGGTCATGGTCGGAGCCACCATAGCCATTGGGTTCATCAGCATGAGTGTTTGGGCCCATCACATGTTTTCTATTGGAATGAGCTCTTACGGCAACACCTTTTTCGTGCTGACGACGATGGCTATCGCCGTTCCGACTGGCATTAAGATCTTCAACTGGATTGGCACCATGTGGGGAGGGCGGATCATCCTTAAGACACCAATGCTCTTCTGCATTGGATTCTTGTTTAATTTTTTAATCGCCGGTCTCACCGGCATCATGCTGGGCAGCGCGGCGTTTAACTGGCAGCTTACTGGTTCGTATTTTGTCGTGGCACATTTTCACTATACCCTCTCGGGATCATTTCTGTTTGGAATCTTCGCGGCGTTTTATTACTGGTACCCAAAAATCACGGGAAGAATGCTGGGCGAGCGCTTAGGCAAACTTCACTTCTGGCTCTTCTTCATCGGGTTTCACGTGTGTTTTGATCTAATGCACATTCCCGGTGTCCTCGGCATGCCACGCCGAATCTACACCTACGAGTCCGGCCGCGGTTGGGATACTTTGAATCTGCTCGTCAGCATTGGCGCGTTTATTCAGGGTATTGCCACGCTGATCTTTGTAGCCAATCTCATTTTTTCTTACTTCAAAGGGGCGAAGGCCGGGAACGACCCCTGGGACGCGTGGACTCTCGAATGGTCGGTGAGTTCGCCGCCGCCACCCTACAACTTTGCCGTGATCCCGACCGTCGCCAGCCGCAGGCCTTTGTGGGATTTGAAGCACCCGGAAGACCCGGACAGCCGGTATGAATAAAGGAATCGAGCGATGAGCGCAATCACAACTCCGTTTCCCGAAACACCGGCGACTTGGAAGCTCCCCTATAGAGCCAAAGTCGGTATGGCCTGCTTGATTATTGCCGAGTCGGCGATCTTCACGATCTTCGTCGTCGCGTACCTCTATTACATAGGAAGGAGCCTTACGGGGCCGACCCCCGCGAGGTGCTCGAGACGCCGATTTTTCTTCACCGTCTGTTTGCTATCCAGCAGCCTTACGATTCATCTCGCATCAAGACTTCTGGAACGCGACAAGCGCGGCGGATTTCTCATTCTATGGTTTCTCACCATCGTCCTGGGCGCTCTTTTTATGTATGGCACTGCGCGGGAATGGCATCGTCTGATTTACGAACATGGTCTGACCATCTCCACTAATCTTTTTGGCACGACGTACTATTCGCTCGTCGGGCTGCACGCGACCCACGTCACGGCAGGCCTGCTGATGCTCACCATTGTGCTTCTCTTTGGCTTGGCGGGGCGGGTAGGACGCGAGCAGTCCGCTCGCATTGACGTGCTTTCCATGTACTGGCATTTCGTGGACGCCGTGTGGGTCGTTGTTTTCACCGTGGTTTACGTTTTGGGTCGCTGAGGAGAGCCGACGGCAATGCTGCAAAGCGCTGAACAAATGGGGCAAAGCCCTCGGGCGCCACGCGAGATTGAAGCTCCGGCGCCGACAGCATGGCCTATTGTCCTGGCTTTTGGATTTACTCTGCTGTTCGCTGGGCTTCTGACCAGCGCGTCAGTTAGCGTGCTGGGCGCCGTGCTTGCCTTGGCCGGCAGCGTCGGCTGGTTTCGCGAAGTCTTGCCTCACGCGCACGAAGAAGTTGTGCCGATCCTCCCTGAGGAAGTGTCGATTACCACGGAGCGCCACGTTGTCGAACGGCTTCCGGTCGCGGCAGATCAGTTGCGCGCCTGGCTTCCCGTCCACACTTACCCCATATCGGCCGGCGTGAAAGGCGGCTTGGCGGGAGGCGTAGCCATGGCCGCCCTAGCCTGCCTCTATGGTCTGCTGAGAACTGGAAGCATCTGGTATCCCATCAATCTTCTTGCCGCAGTAGTGTATGCGCCGTCGGAGGTGCCTTCGATATCGCAATTTAACTCCTTCCACGCGGGCATCTTTTTCATTGCCGTGCTCTTACATCTCGTCACCTCGATACTTGTAGGATTGCTTTACGGCGCCATGCTTCCCATGTTCGCGCGCCATCCCGTCCTGCTTGGCGGGCTGATCGCGCCGGTGCTGTGGTCGGGGCTGCTGTACTCCATTATGGGCATTCTCAATCCTGTGCTCGGGAGTCACATCGACTGGGTCTGGTTCATGGCCTCGCAGTTTGCCTTCGGTATCGTCGCGGGACTCGTCGTTATCCGTCAGTCACGCGTGCGGACGCGAGAGAACCTGCCCTTTGCCATGCGCGCAGGAATTGAAGCTCCGGGGATCATGCCACCGCGAGGAAGCGGGGAGAAATAACCTTGAACCCTTTTCGATATCTATGTGCGTTCGTGGCGCTGGGCGGAGTGTTCCTCTCGGGTTGCGCTTCGCCGCACGGCCAGCCTCGAGCAGGTTCCGAGACTCTAGCGCCGAGTGAAGTTCTGGATTTTAACACTCTGTACGCGGAAAACTGCGCGGCTTGCCATGGAGCGGAAGGGCGGGGAGGAGCGGCCATCGCGCTGGGCGACCCGGTCTACCTGGCCATCGCGGACGACGCTGTCATCCGAAAAGTCATTTCCAACGGCGTACGCGGTACCGCGATGCCGGCCTTCGCCGAGAGCGCCGGCGGAATGCTAACGGACAAGCAGATTGGCGTCATCACGAGCGAAATCCGATCGCGTTGGAGCCGCCCCGGAATTCTCGATGCAGCGAGTGCTCCTGTCTATGCTGCGAAATCCGCGGGCAGCGCTTCGCAAGGTGAAGCCACATACAAGATTTATTGCGAATCCTGTCACGGCCCGGGTGGCCGTGGAGGACCAAAGGGCAGCGCCGTCACGGACGGTTCCTTTCTAGCGCTGGTCAGCGATCAGGGGCTGCGCACCGTTGTTATTACCGGCCGTCCAGAATTGGGAGCGCCAGACTGGCGCGGGAATGTGCCCGGCAAGGCGATGACGGACCAGGAAGTCACCGACGTGGTCGCTTGGCTCGCCTCGCGTCGATCACAGTACCCGGGACAGCCTTATTCAGTTTCGAATTACGCGCAGCACTAGGAGTCTGACGATGTCGAGTGAAAATACGATTTCCCGCCGCGGGCTGTTTATGAAGCTTGGAATTTTGTTCAACGGCTTGGTGGCAACTGCCCTCGCCGTACCGATCGTGCGTTTTCTTCTGGCCTCGGTTACGCGCGGGCGTGCGAACGCCTACCTTTCCTGGGTGCCACTCGGGCCCGTGAACGAATTTCCCGAAGGCGAGACGCGGCTGGCCACCTTCCGGAATCCCTATGTGACGCCGACCGACGGCAAGACAGCGGACACGGCATGCTGGGTGCGGCGCATCGAAGGCCAGCAGTTCCAGGTTTTTGCGGTCAACTGCGCCCATCTAGGTTGTCCCGTTCGATGGTTTCAGCAATCCGGTCTGTTTATGTGCCCTTGTCATGGAGGAGCTTATTACCAGGATGGATCGCGTGCCTCCGGGCCCCCGGAGCGCGGCCTGTTTGAATACCCGTACAAAGTGCAGGACGGTCTTGTCACTATCCAGGCGGGTGAGCTGCCCACACCGGGAGCGGCCACCGCCGCCCTATTTGGAAAGAAACCGCCGTGCGCCGCCTGATTACACAGATCGGGGATTGGTTCGACCGGCGTTTGCAACTCGCCGCTCCCATTCGCGACGTCTCGGAGCACGCCGTACCCCGCAACACGGCGAGTTGGTTCTACGTGTTCGGAAGCGCCGCGCTGGTCGTCTTCCTTCTGCAACTCGTTACCGGAATCTTGCTCGCCCTGATTTACGTTCCCTCGGGAGCCGAGGCGTGGAGCAGTCTTCAGGCTCTTAACCACGATGTGACTCTCGGCTGGTTCATCCGCGCGCTGCACGGATGGGGCTCGAACTTTATGGTGGCGATCGTTCTCATTCACATGGTCCAGGTCTTCCTCTTCGGGGCCTTCAAGTTTCCTCGTGAACTCACCTGGATCGTCGGGGTATTCCTCCTGCTGATGACTCTAGGTATGGCGTTCAGCGGGCAGGTGCTGCGCTTTGACCAAGACGCCTATTGGGGGCTTGGGATCGGAGCGTCGATCGCGAGTCGTGTCCCAATCGCAGGTCCCGCTATAGTGAAATTGATGCTGGGTGGGCCCATCATCGCCGGCGCGACGCTGTCCCGTTTCTTCGCCCTGCATGTGTTTGTGATTCCCGGGATGCTCATCGGGTTCGTGTGCCTTCATCTCTTGATGGTGCTGAAGCTGGGAATCAACGAATGGCCGATGCCTGGCCGCATTGTGAAAAAAGCAACCTACGCAGCCGAGTATCACGAATTGACGAAGAAGGATGGCGCACCGTTCGTTCCCTATGCGGTGTGGAAAGATATGTTCTTCGCCGCATTCGTCCTCTTGGCGGTCGCCGCGTGCGCGGTTTACTTCGGTCCTTTCGGCCCAACGGGCCGCCCGGACCCCACAATCATCCAGACGGTGCCGAAACCAGACTACTTCTTTTTGTGGCTGTACGGTTTGCTGTCATACTTGCCGCCTTCAATGGAGACGCCAGCTCTCCTCATTGGCCCCGTAGTCGTTATCGCGTTTCTTGTTTTGCTGCCATTTCTTTCTGGAGAGGGGGAAAAGAGTTGGCGCCGGCGGCCGATCGCTGTTTTGACGGTTCTGCTGATCGCTATAATCCTGGGAACACTCACCCACCTCGCTGGATATACGCCATGGAGTCCGCACATGAATGCTTGGAGCGGTGATCCCGTGCCGGAGCAATTTCTACACGGTACAACGGCGCTTCAGCGGCAAGGCGCGCTCGTTTTTCAGGTTAAGCAATGCCGCAACTGCCATTCCCTTGGGGACGCGGGCGGGCAGAGAGGTCCAGCGCTAGACAGCGTTGCGGTGCGGCTGACGCAGGACCAGCTCATCCGCCAGGTTATTCAGGGAGGCGGCAACATGCCCGCGTACGGAAAAAACCTGAGTCCGGCGCAGACAACGGCCCTTGTTGCATTTCTCGAAACTTTGCATCCCGCTGGCCAAGCTCCGGCACGCGATGCATCGCGCGACGTGGTGCTTGGCGACGTCCAGGAAAAACGGCCTGACACGCAGCCATAAAGACCGATCCATGCCAACCCACGTTCATGCCGGATCGGAATCCTGGTGGTTTCCGGTTTCGCTGATCTTTGCTCTTTTCCTCACGGAATTGTTGTACTTGCGTGGATGGCTTCGTCTTCGTTCAGCCTCCGTGAAGCTCATTCCAGCCTGGCGCGTCATTAGTTTCTCACTCGGCCTATTCTTAATCTGGATGGCTGTGGGTTCACCCCTGGCCGCGCTCTACCAGCAGATGCTGACGGTCCACATGATTCAGCATCTGCTGCTCATGACCTTTGCTGCTCCGTTGATCCTGCTTGGTTTGCCCGTGACGCCGTTGTTGCATGGACTCCCCCAGCAATTTGCACAAATGGTTGTTGATCCGCTATTTCGCTGGCCACCGCTGCAATTGTTAGGGCGGACTCTCGTGCGGCCTGTATTTTCCTGGCTTGCGGCCACGGCGACCTTGGTGGCATGGCATGTTCCGGCGATCTTTACGCTCGCGTTGCAATCGGGAGCGTGGCATGCGTTCGAGCAGGCAACTTTCCTTGTGGCCGGCCTTCTCTTTTGGTGGCCCGTTGTTCAGCCCTGGCCGAATGCCCCAATGGAGCCGCGATGGTCGATTCTCTTATATCTCTTTCTTGCCACGTTGCCCTGCGACATTCTTTCGGCATTTCTTGTCTTCTCCGACCGTGTCGCCTATCCGGTGTATCTTTCGGCGTCGCGCCAGTCTGTACTCTCGGTTCTCGCGGATCAGCAGTGTGCGGGTGCGTTGATGTGGACCTGCGGCACTTTTGTCTATCTTGTTCCGGCAGCGATTCTCTCTACGCGACTGCTCGCGCCGCGGAACTCAAGAGCGGAAGATTTAGCGCCATCGGAATTCCTCGAGATCGTGGCGCCGCAAGGTAATCCGAAAAGCGTGGAGGTTCTCTGAGGATGGCAACCGAACCCGTTCTCGCTGCCTTCGAATTGCCTGTTCTTCAGCGCGATCGCTCGGTGCGGTGGCGCGTTCTGTCCAGCTATTGGGAGCTGACAAAGCCCGAAGTGAACTTTTTGATTGCCATGACCACCGTGGCCGCTTTTTGCCTGGGTTCTCCTAAGCCTTTCGTGCAGTTCCCGTGGTTGCTTCTTCTACACACGCTGCTCGGCACGGTCTTGGTTGCCAGCGGAGCGGGTGCTCTGAATCAACTGATCGAGCGGTGCTTCGATGCGCAAATGCGCCGCACAGCTCGCCGTCCGATCGCGGCCGGCTGGATCCAACCCAACCATGCCCTCGTCTTCGGAGCGCTCTTGGCGCTTACGGGCGTCCTCTACCTGGCTCTCGCCGTGCGTCTCGCTGCGAGCCTGCTCGCCCTGCTGACGCTCACTGCGTATCTGTTTCTCTATACTCCGCTCAAACGTCGAACGCCGTTGTGTACGCTGGTCGGCGCCTTTCCGGGCGCCATGCCTGTGTTGATCGGGTATGTCGCTGCGACTGGGAAGCTCGACTCTAAGGCATGGCTGCTTTATGCGATCCTTTTTTTCTGGCAATTCCCTCATTTCATGGCGATTGTGTGGATGTATCGCGAAGACTACGCGCGCGCGGGATACGAGGTTCTTCCACCGGGAACAGAGAAAGCACGATTCATGGAATGGCAGAGCGTGCTCCCGACGCTCGCCTTGGTGGCGGTCGCTGTTACCGCGATGGCCTTAGGACACGGGAATCCAGTGCTCATGGCGGGAACGTTGCTGCTCAGTTTAGGTTTCCTCTATTTTGTCGCGCGACTCGCCTTAATTCGTTCAAGCCAATCTGCGCGCCGGCTGCTTCTTGTCTCCGTCGTTTATCTTCCTTTGGTGTTCTTGCTTCTAGTGCTGGCTCGAGTTTAGGGCGACTCTGTTTCAAAAACTGCAGTTTGACTGCCGGTTTCGAAGCCTGCGTGCCGCGTGGCCCGAATATCCTCGTGGCACTGTTCAAACTGACAGTTCACGCCGATGCGCACCGTTCGTATGCTTTTCCTGTTACGCCATCGGCATCGGGGGAAAGTCTCTCGCCCTGAAGTTCCATGTAACCCGCGGAATTCTTTAGGAGCCTTGGAAATGAGGTTCGATGCTAGGTTTTGAGCTCGACTTCTGGGACTACATCACTTTCGCAGCCCTTGTCGTACTGGGTGCGGCGTTCCTCGTTGCCTTGGTATTTATTCTCGGTCTGCCTGGCCGGATCGCCGTCGCGCGCAAGCATCCGGATGCCGAAGCAGTGAATATCATGGGTTGGGTCGGTTTCCTGGCCGTTGTTCCATGGATCCAGGCCTTCATTTGGGCTTTCAAACCCACCAACATCGTGGACATCCGGCGCTATCCCAAAGCCGAGGATGCGGCCATCGATGAAGAGATCGCGAAGCTCCAGGACCAAAACCGACCGAAAGAGGGAGCAGTCGAGGAACAAAAGAAAGCAGCGACCGCTCATGCGGGTGCCTAAGAAAGATCGCAGATGGTTGCAGCGCTTCTCATCTTAGTCGTCTTCGCGACAATAGTCTGGCTCGTTTTCTTCCAGCTGAAACTCCTGAAATTCAGCATTGCTTGGGGAGTAGTGTGCTTCCTTTTTGGAGCCCACATACTGTTGATATTTGTGATCGGCTTACGCTTCTCGACTCCTTATTCAACGGATGCTCGCGTGATTCAGCACACGATTCAGCTGATTCCGAGACTCCCGGATCCAACCCTGGTTACGGCCGTACTTGTTAAGCCAGACGTGCCGGTGAAGAAGGGGCAGCCATTGTTCCAGTTCGATCGGCGGCCGTATGAGTATAAAGTCCGGCAGCTAGAAGCGGAGCTTGCGTCTGCGCAGGAAGGGTTAGCGGCGGCCGCGTCCAAGATCAAGCAACGCCAAGCCGGGGTTGTCGCTGCGAACCAAGACGTGCTCGTACGCAAGGTGGATGAGGAGGCTGCGGCCGCGAAGGTAGAAAAGCTGAAGAGCGAAGAAGAATATGCGCAGTTCCAGTACCGCATGTACCGTGGTCTCGCAGAACAGGGCGCCGGCCCGAAGGAAGAAGCGGAGAAATGGTCCGCGCAGGTAAGAGCCCAGGAAGCCGCCGTGAGAGAAGCGGAAGCGGACGCCGAGCGTGCGCGCTTGATCTACGAATCGCAGATGAACGGCGTAAACACGAACGTGATCAAAGCCGCCGCGGAACTAAAGGAGGAGGAGGCCGTGGCCAAACAGGCGGAAGCGACCGTGGCCGGCGTGAAAGCGCAGCTTGAACTGGCCCGCTATTACCTGGAGAACACCACCATGGTAGCGCCCGAGGACGGGCATATCGTCGACCTCCAGGTTGTTCCCGGCATGGTGTCAGGCATCGTTCGATTCGGCGCCATCGCATCTTTCATTGTCGATCACGACCGTTATGTCCTTGGCAATTTCTTTCAAGAACACCTCAAGTACGTGAAGATCGGGCAGCCGGTGGAGGTGGCGCTGAACCGCTACCCGGGCCAGATTTTCAAGGGAAAGGTCGAGAGCGTTTGGTGGGCCAATGGGGAAGGGCAACTTCTGCCAAGCGGGGACTTGCCCGTATTCAACCCCGGCCCGAATGCGGCGCAGACGGGATTTGCCGTGAAGATCGTTATGGAAAACAAGGATCAAGGAATGTTTCCGATAGGCGCGCAAGGAGCAGCGGCCATCTACACGAGCAATGGTGGCTTCGCGGCGCTGCGGCGCATCGTAATTCGAACGTACTCGTGGCTGAACTGGCTGTACCCACTGCAGACGTGATGAGGAAAGAGTTGGCTCATTCTCGTTGGCAGACATGGGGTTCGACTAACGGGCTGGCTCTGGCTGCCTGCCTCGCGGCGTCCTCTCTGGGCGGCTGCTCGCTTGCGCGTCCGCCGCAGCATTCCAGCGTGGTGGACAAAAGCTTGCCGCAAGGCACAAGCATCCCTCCGGCATGGAGCACCAACGCGCTTGCGAAGGACGCGGTCGCCAATGACTGGCTGAAATCCTTTGCTGATCCGGGTCTCGACGCCGTGGTCGCCGAAGCCATCAAGAACAATCTCGACCTGCGCCAAGCAGCCGCGAAGGTGGAAGTGGCGCGACAGAACGTGGTCATCGTGGGTGCGCAGCTCAAACCTCAGGTGGGCGCGGGGCTTGCCGCCGCAGGTACCCACGACACCAGTCAAAGCGGCATCTTTTCCAGCGAAGGGGCCTACCTCGGAGCGTCGTGGGAGATGGATGTGTGGGGGCGCGTCCGTGCGCAACGCGCCGCTGCCAGGGCGAACTTCGAGGCCGTACAACTCGACTACGCATTCGCGCGACAGTCTCTCGCTGCGACCACGGCGAAGAGTTGGTACCTGACAATCGAAATGCGGCGTCTCGCGGATCTCGCTGCGCAGGACGTCGAACTGTACGGAGGGTTGCTGAAACTTGCGCAAATAAGAGAGGCTGCCGGGAAAGTCGGCAATCTGGACGTAGTCGAAGCCAGCGCAAGCCTGAACGAATCCCAGAGCCAACTCCGGAAAATGCAGGCCCTGTATGGCGAGGCACGTCGCAATTTGGAGGTGCTCGTCGGGCGTTATCCAAGTGGTGCCCTGGAAGTGGATGCAGGATTCGTGCCAACTCCGCCACCAGTCCAAGCGGGCTTGCCAGGCTCCCTCCTCGAGCGCCGGCCAGATCTCCTCGCGGCTGAACGACAGGTACTAGCGGCATTTCGCACGCTCGAAGCTTCCAAGCTCGCGCTCTTGCCCAGCATTACGCTTACGGCGGATGGCGGGCGGCTTGACGACCGGCTGCTGTCACTTCTCAATCTAAATCCCACTTTGTTTCACACCGCGGTGCAGATCTACGTGCCGATCTATCAAGGTGGCGCCCTGCGCGCACAAATCAGGATTTCCTCGGCGCAACAGGAACAAGCTCTGGCTGCCTACGGAAGCGCGGCATTGAACGCCTTCCGCGAGGTTGAGATAACGCTGAACAACGAAAGCTTTTTTGAGGAACGCTTGGCGTATCAGCGGGCCGCGGAGAAGGATCGCGACGAGGCCGTGCGGATTGGCCGAATCAAGTACGAAGCCGGCGTCATCGATATGTTGTCGCTGCTTCAGCTGCAGACTGCCCAAGTCGAGACCGAGATGGAAATCGTCCAGACCACGAACTCGCAGCTCGCCAACCGAATCAATCTGCATCTTGACCTGGGAGGAAGCTTCGATGCATCCCCCGCAGCCGCCCCGCCAAATACAATCGCCGTCAGCTTTCCGAAATTGTAATCGGGTCCAAATTGGAAGAGTTAGGTGTCGACCGCACTTGCGTAGGCGGCGACCAGGCGGGCCACGGTGATCGCGATGTAAAGGACGCCGGTTACCGCTTCCAGCGCTGCCATTGTCCGCGCCGGCTGCGAGACCGGAAGTATGTCTCCGTATCCCAGGGTAGTCAGAGTGACGAGGCTCAGGTACAACAGTGAATGCCGAGAAACCCCGACGGAAGCCGGCAACCCTGTCTCTTGGAAGGAACCGGGTTGCACCGTTTCAACAAAATTGAATATCGCAAAGTAAAAAAGTCCCAGCAAGATGTAGAGATTCACCAATCCGTAGATTCGCCCGCGCGTCACCGGCCCAGGCAGCCCTAGGTAAGAGAAAAGAGCAACGGAAACAAATCCCAAAAACACCGCCAGAAATAACCAGGTCGCGACCAGGATTATGTGAAGGGGACGGAAAAGGTGGACCAGCATGAAGAGCATGGAAATGCCAGCCAAGACAGTACCTAGCCAGCGCCAGTTTCCTCTTCGGGGCAACTCCAGTGTCGCAGCCAGGAGGACCACGTACATGGAAACTACGAGAACGCCGCTCCCCAGGGCGTGATGTCCCGCCACGAACGCACTGAGCACTATAAACGAAAGCAGCGACAGCAGTAATAATAAGGAGTAGCGATCACGATTGGTCGCGTCCATTCTTCTTATCTCATCCGCTGGTGGGGGATATATCTTGCCATCAGTATGCTGGCGCCGACCGCGGCGAGCAGCCACACTGCGACAATTACAACGGAAGAAGCCACGGCCGCCATCGATCGTATTTCCTCTTTCCTCCGTATCTCGGCCGCATCCGCCAGCTGACGGCATTCCGTGAGCACGTCCGCGGGAATGATTCTTTGCAGCAGCTTTGCCCCCACGAAGAGAGCCAGGAAGTCGTCCAGGAATCCGATCACCGGAATGTAGCTCGGAATCAGTTGAATGGGACTGAACACGTAGCCTGCGCTGCAAGCTGCGACCACTTTTGCGTACCAGGGCGCGCGGGGGTGTTTGAACACAAAATAATAAACCTGCGCCTCCCGTTGGAGTCGTTGCGCCTGGTTTCTGCAATTCGTCCCAAACGTGGGTTCGCCACGGTCGATATTTGTTCGGCTCCGGCGAAATAGCTTCGAAAACACTTTTAGGACCTCACGACTCTTCTCCCAGCAAGCCGAACGCCTGCTGAGTTACAGCGTTGCGTCGAATACGACACGGTCATACCACCAAAGCCGTTCAAAAA
>Ga0210407_10000517_pt1 | contig 43578 bp, 36 predicted proteins | sample IncBWC27MmetaG_FD_150860 | JGI IMG/M metagenome (GOLD analysis project Ga0210407, IMG submission 150860) | Forest soil microbial communities from Barre Woods Harvard Forest LTER site, Petersham, Massachusetts, United States - Inc-BW-C-27-M | ecosystem: Environmental > Terrestrial > Soil >...
TGATGTCGGTGATCTGAATCAAACGGCCATCGCGAGATGAAAATTGCTGCCGCGTATTTTCGCCGAGCAGTTTTTCGCCGGTCTTTTCTTCCTCCCGCAGCATCGACAAGGTGGCCTGAATCGCCGCACCCACCGCCACCGCTTCATCCGGATTCACGTCGCTGACGAGCGGCGCCGAAGACAACTGCGAAATCATCCCGCGCACCATCGGCATGCGGGTCATACCTCCTATCAGCAGGATCTTGTCGATCTCGTCCCACTTCATTTTCGCCTCCTGCATCACGATCTCGCAGATGGTTTTGCACTTCTCGACAAGATGACGGCTACGCTTTTCAAAATCTTCCCGGGTCAACTCCACTTTCACGCTCTTGCCGTTGTGATGGTGGACGAGGGCAGTATGCGGCCGGCTCGAAAGCTGGAGCTTGCCGGCCAGCGCGCGACTCTGGAGGTCTTGATAACTTTGCAGATCGAGCAACGGGTTTTCGCCATGCGCAGCGCTATACTCTTCCGCCACCAGATTAACGATCGCGTCGTCCCAATCTTTGCCGCCCAGGCGGTGGTCGCCGTTGGTCGCAATGATGTCGATCTTTTCGTTCTCGATCCGCATGATGGTGACGTCGAAAGTGCCCCCGCCGAGATCGAAGACGAACACCGTCTGGTTTTGGTCGAGCTTGTCGAGTCCGTAAGCGAGAGCCGCCGCCGTCGGCTCGTTGATAATCTGGAGAACGTTCAATCCCGCCAACTGTCCGGCCGTGATCGTGGCCGTGCGCTCGGCGTCGTTAAAATACGCCGGAACAGTGATGACCGCGTCGGTCACTGGCGCCTGTAAATATTTTTCCGCATCCGCTTTCAATTTTTTGAGAATAAGCGCGGAGAGCTCTTCGGCAGAATAAAGTCTGCCGCCAAATTCGCGGTGAAATTGCTCTTTCGGTTTGCCCATCTCGCGCTTGACGAAATCGACAATCTTCTCCGGCTCGGAGACCGAGTTGTTCTTGGCGAGCGTGCCCACAATCGCAGTCTCGCCGTCGAACAAAATCACCGAGGGAGTGATCCGTTCGCTCTCGGCGTTGGGAATGATCTGCGGTTTGCCGTAGGCATCGATGTGCGCCACAGCGGAGAAGGTAGTGCCCAGATCGATTCCGATTGCTTTGCGCTCGCTCATAAGTGGGAAATGAGATTGTCGATTGTTACCGCGTGCGGAGCTTCCAGTGCAGTTTCCATGCCGGGCGACAAAGGGAAATGTGGTCCCGGTTTTGACCGCGAGAATCTGCCAATCCCGCTGCTATTTTATTCAAGCGCGCTGCGCTCTCGGCCTGAAAAAGATCGACAATTCTGTGCCACGATCAGTTGAACCGTTTCGCGATAACCTCTTCGGCTCGAATCACCTTCCCACGCCAGCAAAATCCTCGCTTCACCCGCATCACTATGCGCCCATCCTCTTCCGCAAAATCCGCCGGCTCATAACTGACCACGCGATGAATCGCGCGGTCCACACGCTCCAGCGGTTCGATTTCTTTGACGTCGAGACGATGGAAAATCTCCACGAGCGAATGAATGGCGTTCTCCAGGTTATCACGCCATTGCGCGACAGTATCACGCTGGCCCTTCACCGCGGTTCGCAACTGCTCGGAGAGCCCGCTGAGGTCGTCAAAAAGAAGAATGAGATCGTGAATGAACGGCTTCTGGAGCGATTCGTGCAGGAAATTATCGCGATATTTCAGAAGCTCCTCGTGCAGCGAATCGTACAAGCGCTGATTCACCCCTTCGCTGGTGCGAATGGCCGCCAGTTGTTCGTCAATTTTTTGGAAGTGTTCCGCGAGATCGACCGGCTCGCTCAATGGGATCATCGCTCCGAGTTGTTCGATCTGTTTGGAAAGTGCGGTCTCGACGCGTTGGACATGAGTGCTCAATGCCCGAAATTCCTGCACCAGCTCTCCGGCATCTGGAGGACGCATGGGCTGCTCCGTTTCATTCGGTGCGACTGCCTGTTCGGCCTCCGCGCTGAGCTGCTGCATCGCTGCTGCGAATCCGTCCGGCGCTTTTGTTCCCCTAGCCATGACCTTTTCCCTTCTCGAAGAACTCCCGGATCGCCTCCACTAATCCGCCGATATCGTGCCGGCGCGCTTCGATCTCGATCTTCAAACCGTGATCGCGCGCTGTCTTCGACGTGATCGGACCGATGCTCGCGACGTGCATCCCATCCGGCCAGGGCAAACCAAGCGCGAGAAAATTTTCCACCGTTGATGAGCTAGTGAAAGCGATCAGATCTGCGCCTTCCTCCAATAGATGCCGGCGCGCACCGGTAGTGTCGCGTGTCTCTGGAACCGTGCGATAAGCCAAACCTTCGTCCACAATCGCTCCCAAACCCGAAAGTTCTTTGGTTAGCACGTCCCGCGCCTTTTCTGCCCGGACCAGCAGAATTCGCAAGTTTTCCACGCCCCCCTGCCTTTGAAATTCGCGGACGACCGCTTCCGCGACGAATTCGTCCGGTTGAAGATCGACATGCAGGTGAAAATTTCTGACCCGTTGCGCTGTCGCCGGGCCGATGGCGGCGATCCGCGCCCCGCCGATCTCGCGCCCGTCGTCATAGAGCTTAAAGAAGATTTCGAAAAACGCCTCGACCCCGTTCACGCTCGTGAAGACGATCCAGTCGTAACTGTGGGCGTCCTGAACCAGCTCTGCGAAGGCACGCAAATCGCCAGGTGGCTCGATTCGAATCGTCGGCAATTCAAATACGTGGGCGCCGAGCGTGCGCAATTGCGCGCTCAATTCGCCCGCTTGCTTTCGCGTGCGCGTAACGACGATCCGTTTTCCGGAAAGGGGCCGCTTCTCGTACCAATTCAAACTTTCCCGCAAGGCAACGACTTCGCCGAACACCGCCACCGCCGGCGCTTCGAAGCCAACATCGGCCACGCGCTGCGCGATGTTTTGAAGTGTCCCAGTCAACGTTTCCTGACGGCCAGTCGTCGCCCAACGCACGAGCGCGACCGGCAAATCCTTGCGCATCCCTTGCTCAAGCATTTCTCGCGCGATCGATTCAAGACGCTGCACGCCCATCAGCATCACTTGCGTGCCACCCAGTCTCGCCAGTGCCGCGTAATCAATCGGGCTTCCAGTTTTCTCTGGATCCTCGTGGCCGGTGAAAAAAGTGACGTGCGAATTTTCCGCACGATGCGTCACCGGAATTCCGGCGTAGGCTGGCCCGGCGATCGCCGAGGTAATTCCCGGCACAATTTCAAATTCAATTCCGGCATCGACAATCGCCTTTGCCTCTTCCGCGCCGCGTCCAAAAACAAACGGATCACCGCCCTTTAACCGGACAACTTGTTTTCCTGCGCCCGCGCGTTCGACCAGGAGCGCGTTGATTTCTTCCTGACCGAGCGCGTGCTCGCCAGCCTTCTTTCCGGCGTAAATGATCTCTGAATCATCACGCGCCCAACCCAGGATTTCCGGATTCGCCAGATGATCGTACACGATCACGTCCGCCTGCTCGATGCATTCCTTCGCGCGCAATGTGACCAGGCCGAGATCGCCGGGCCCGGCGCCAACGAGAAAACATTTCCCGATACTCTCGTTCGAAGTCTTGCTTTTACTCTCCATTGATCTCCTTCAGCAATTGCCCTGCGAGATGCTCTCCATCGTCATGTGCGCCTTCCACTTCGCCTTCGCGGGGCGACGCCGATCCGTGTTCGAAAATTTGCGCGCGCAATCTCATTTTGTCGTTCTCCATTTCTGCCAAAACTCCAACCGGCGACTGGCAATCACACTGCAACAACCGCAGAAATTCGCGCTCTGCTCGCAAGCAAAGCAGCGTCTCGCGATCGTTGATTGGATCGACAACCTCTCTCGAGCTTTCATCATCCGTGCGAACCTGGAGCGCAATGATCCCCTGTCCGCCGGCAGGCAAAAAAATTTCGCGCGAAAGAATCTCCACGAAAAATCGGCCACGCTCGAAGTTAATTTCGTTTCGCGCCAGCGAAAGACCGAGCCGCTCCAGCCCGGCCCGGGCGAGCACGATCGCATCCCAATTGTTCTCGGCGAGCTTGCGCAAACGCGTCGGGACGTTGCCGCGAAGATCGACAACTTTCAGGTCGGGACGCCTCCAATGGAGCTGACGTGTGCGTCGCACACTGCCCGTTGCCACCGTCGCGCCGCTTGGAAGGCCAGCCAGACCGCCTGAATGTTTTGAAATCAGAACGTCATCCGTTTTCGCACGCGGCAAAACCGCCGCGATCTCCGCGCCGCGATTAATTTCGCTCGGCAAATCTTTCGCGCTGTGCACGGCAAGATCGATATCTCCGGCGAGCAACGCACGCTCGATCTCCGCCGTGAACAGTCCTTTCCATCCCGCGCGAACATCGACAACTTTCGCTGAATCACCTTTCGTGGCGATAATTTTCATCTCGATCCTCAATTCCGGCCGCGCCGCGTGAATTGCCTTCTCGACCAAATACGTTTGCGCCCGAGCCAGTGCGCTGCCACGCGTGCCGAGAACGATTTTCTCCGTCATCGGGCTAATCTAGCTCCTGTCTCCTGTAGCGGAAGCTGACAGCTTCCCCTACAATTCCGATGCGCGCAGCGAATTCTCACCAATCGCCGGATGCTCGGGATTTTGAGCCCGATTTAATCCCAGCGACATCTTTTCGCCAAAATCCGCGACGTGCTCGGCGATGATCGCCTCGGCGGCGGCGATCTGTTGCCGGCGAAGCGCGAGCGATTGCTCGGCGACCGATTCCAAGGAATCGATGTCGTAAAGGTAAACGGCCTCCATTTCGTTTACGCGAGGATCGACATCGCGCGGCACGGCAATGTCGATGATGAATAGCGGCCGGTCCAAACGATCGCGCAACATCGGCGCGAGATCTTCCGGCCGAAGCAACGGCGTCTCCGACGATGTCGATGTTATCAGGATGTCGATCTCGCCGCATTGCGCCGGCCAGTCATCGAATGAAATGGCGCGACCACCGACTACGCGCGCGAGTTCCTGCGCGCGATCGATCGAACGATTGCTCACGCGAAGATCGGTCACGCCCCGGGAGAGAAGCGCGCGCGCCGTGCGCTCGCTCATTTCACCCGCGCCGAGCACGAGCACTCTGCAATCACTTAATTTGCCAAAGATTCTTTGGGCAAGATCGACAGCGACCGATCCGACTGAAACTAAGCCGCGAGTGATTTCAGTATGCGTGCGCACTTGCTTGGCCACACGGAAGGCGCGCTGAAATAAACGATGCAGATACGGCCCCACGACGTTCGAAGCGCGCGCCGATTCATACGCTTTCTTTGCCTGCCCGAAAATCTCGCTCTCGCCCACGACCATCGAATCGAGCCCCGACGCCACGCGAAAAAGATGCTGCACGCATTTTTCGCCTTCGTAGCGATAAAAGGCAGGCGCATATTCGTGGGCATCTCTTTCGATCTCGCGCGCGAGGCAGCGGGCGATGTCGTCCGTGGAGACACGTTTCTCCGAAGCCCCATAAACTTCCACGCGATTGCAGGTCGTGAGCAATAACGCTTCCGCGCAACCGGCATTTCGCAAAATGCACTCGGTTTCCCCGTGGCCGGCGAAAAGCTCGCGCGTCTCAACGTTTGCGGTGCGATGACTCAAACCGACGCAGAAAATATTCATGGCAGCGTATGCGTTTGGGCCGAGAAGGTGATTCCCCAGAGAAGCGTGAGCGCCGCGCCAAATCCAGCAATGCAAAGCGCGGCCACGCGTTTTGGCGCGAGCCGGCGAAGATGCCGGCCCTGCAAAATTGCCGCGTAAAGCAGCCAGACTCCAATAGCTGCCACGACTTGCGGTCGCGGCAACGGATGCCCGGTAAAAAATCCGCTCACCAGTCCGAGCGTATAAAGCGCGAAACCCAGCCAAAGCAGCCGCGTGATCGCCGCGAAGAGATCGGTTAGCGGCGGCAAATGATAAAAAACGGAATGCAAGTGATGCGTTTTAAGTTGCCGCTCCTGCACGAGATACATCACGCCGGCGATGCAGGCGAGCGCGAACGCGCCATAGGCGACGATCGAAATCGAGGCGTGAAATTCCAGCCACGGATTCGCCGGCGCATTGGAGACGTGCCGCACGTCGATCGGCGCAATTAAGGCAAACGCTTGAACCAGGAACACGAGCGGTGCCGTGAAAGCGCCCATGAGCGAAAGCCGGTAAGCCGGTCCCACCAACATGTAGATCAGCGCGATCGACCACGCGAGAAAGATGAAAACCTCAAACAAGTTTGTCAGCGGACATCGTCCCAGCGCGTGACCGCGAATCGACAAGAACGCTGTTTGAAAAATAAACCCCAGCCCGATCGCGAGAAAACTAAAACGACCCGGCTGAAAAACTCCCGCGCGCAAAGCAATAGTCGTGTGCCCGACGGCCATGAGAAAACAAACCGTCGAAACAATGAGAAGATACCGATCCATCGCGAGCTTCTAGCTTAGAAGCCGCCCGAAAGCTTGGCAAACCTTTGCCGTTCGGTCGAACGTTGACGTCCATGAGCCAGAGGCTAGCATGTGCCCGCGATGCATTCGGACACAATCGATAAGTTACGCGCGGGCGTGCGCGACGTGCCCGATTTTCCGAAGAAAGGAATCGTTTTCAAAGACATTACGCCGATTTTGAACAATAGCGCGCTGTTCAAGGCATCAATCGACGTTTTTATCGAACGCTGCCGCGGCAAAAACGTCGACAAGATCGTTGGGATCGATGCCCGCGGATTTCTTTTCGGATCGGTCGTAGCGTATGAACTCGGCGTCGGCTTTGTTCCGCTCCGGAAAAAAGGGAGACTGCCTTACAAAACCGAGAGCGCCAAATACTCGCTTGAGTACGGCGAAGCGGAAATGGAACTGCACATCGACGCAATTATGCGCGGCGAGCAAATCGTTTTAATCGATGATCTGCTGGCCACCGGCGGAACATCGGCTTCAGCAGCAACCCTGATCAAAAAAGTGGGTGGTGAATTGATTGAAGCAATCTTCTTGATCGAGCTGGAATTTTTGCACGGCCGCGAAAAGCTCGCGCCGACGCCGGTGACTTCATTTTTGAAATACTGATCTGTTGCAGCGGCGCGAGCTATGAGCGTCGAACGAAATAAATGCGACGGCATCGACCGCTGCTACAGTTTCTTTTCGCACACGACGACTTCCATTTTAATTTCCTGAAAGGCGAGCTGATCGTGAATCATCCCGAGCAATTCGAGAGCTCCCGCGTCGGGTATGTGATCGCAACGGAGTTCAATGCGCGCGTGTTTCTCTGCGAGTTCGGGATGCGACTCCGCCAGTTCACCATCGAGAAGAAACGACGCGTAGGCGTTAAATCGCTCCTGTAACTCGTGCAACCGCTCATCAGACCCATCCCACGCGCCCGGCTCGTTCATCACCAGGAGCACTTCATCCGTTCTCGTGTCGTGGGCGAGCAGGTCGATCACGCCGGCTTTGCCAGAATGTTTGAGGTCCGCCAGTCGGACGGACTCGTCCGGTGGCGAGTTTGACGTTTGATCTTCGAAGAAGTCTTTCAATTGTCGATTTTCAGCGCACAACGTCCAACAGGCTGCGCTGAGCGCAAGCCGAACGGAACCAACCCGCCTTCGGTCGCCGCGGCAGGCATCCAACATCGAATGTTTAAGGTCATTGCTCTGGCGGTGATTCTGTTTGGCTCCGTCACCAAACTATCCGCGCAATTTACGCCGGCATTTTTGCAAAACGACAGTTACTGGGGCGACGGCAAAGCGGAGTTCAACCTTTACGACGCCCAAATCGTGCGCGAAGGGCAGCCGCGTCCGTGTGAAGTGCTGCACATTCTCGTACGCGAGCCGTTCGATCCAAAACAATGGACAAAAGTGGACGACTGGAAGCGGCCGGGTGTGATTCCAGTTGTGAAGCTCAATCAAATTCTGCATGTGCCGACCGGCATTTACACTTACCAGCAGATGCACTCGAGCTTTTGGAAGATCGACAATGGATTGCTACTGAAATGGTCGCTCACGAGCAACGACAGCTCCGGCAATACATTCAAGGAGATGCGCCGGTTCGGAGAACAGCTCGCATTCAACTGGCACACTTATTGGGACGGCATGGCCGATGGCAGCGAGAACGTCACGCCGCCTGCGAGCGGTTATTTTTACGATGAGCTGCCGCTGCGGGTGCGAACGATTGATTTTTCAAAACCGACCGCCGGGTTCGAAATTCAACTCGCGCCCACCACGATTAATTCGAAGAAGGAGGCGATAATATTTAAGCCGGCGAAAATTTCGTTCGCTTCCAGGGAAAAAACGATCGAGGTCGATCTTCAGCACGCCGGCGGCAAAGATCATTTCGTTCTCGATCGTGAATTTCCTTTCTTCCTGCGCGAATGGAACGCCGCGGACGGTAGCCACCTAAAATTGAAGCGCAGTTTGAAAATTGATTACTGGAACTACAACAAGCCCGGCGATCGGGAGCGCGCACTCGCTGATCCGATGCTGCGTCACCCGGATTGATGCTGGCGTCTCTCTTCGCGCTCCTGCGCGTGCTCGTAATCGGAAATGAGAATCGAGCATGAGCACGAGCACGATCTTGAAGGAACAACCAATGGGGTTTAATTAGGTTCGTGGCGAAAGCGAAAACGTCGAGACCCTTGACGCTGCTGGGCCGCAGCGAAGCAAAGATTCCAGGGTCGCCCGCCAAAGCGCAGCTGGAAACTTTCCCGAACCCGGCGCGGCGAAATTATCGGATTCATTTTGAGACCGATGATTTCACATCGCTTTGCCCGGTGACCGGCCAGGCCGATTTCGCGAGGATCGATATCGACTATGTACCGGAGCGTCTCTGCGTCGAAAGCAAGTCGCTGAAGTTTTACCTCGCGTCGTATCGAAACGAACGCGCCTTCAACGAAGCAGTCACGAACCGGATTTTGGACGACTTCGTGCAGGCGTGCGCACCGCGCGAGGCAATTGTGACAGCGCAGTTTTCCGCCCGCGGTGGCATCGCACTCACGGTGCGGACCGAATATCCGGATAAAAGTTTGAAAGCTAGCCGCGATGGCCGATAAAGTCGGCCAAGAGAAAATTCAACGACTCCGCCGAGCGTTGCTCACCGAGTCGGAATAGATGAAGCGATGAAGCACGCGGTCGTTCTATTAAGCGGCGGAGTTGATTCGAGCACAACGTTGGCGATCGCGATCGCAGGGGGTTTCGAAACCTATGCGCTCTCGTTCGATTACGGCCAGCGTCACAATCTGGAACTGGAAGCGGCCTGTCGAGTCGCGAAGTCGTTAGGCGCGAAGGAGCATCGCATGGCCAAGATCGACCTGCGCAGTTTCGGCGGATCGGCGCTCACGGCCGAGGTCGAGGTCCCGAAGAAGCGATCGGAAAAAGAAATCGCGCATGGAATTCCAAACACCTACGTACCGGCGCGCAACACCATTTTTCTTTCCTTTGCGCTTGCCTGGGCCGAAGTCCTGGGGGCCGGCCACATTTTTCTCGGCGCGAACGCGATCGACTACAGCGGCTATCCAGACTGCCGTCCGGAGTTTATCGCGCTATTTGAAACGTTGGCCAACACTGGGACCAAAGCCGGCGTCGAAGGCGCGCGCTTTCGCATTCACGCCCCCCTGCTCACGCTTTCAAAAGCCGCCATCATTCGCAAGGCGCGAGAGCTCAATGTCGATCTTGCGCTCACGCACAGTTGTTACGATCCATCGCCGGAAGGTCTCGCTTGCGGCATATGCGATTCCTGCCAATTGCGCTTGAAAGGTTTCCGCGACGCAGGCCTCACGGACCCGATTCAGTACGTGTCCCGATGAAATCTGCCTTGGGAATTTTTGTTTTGACGAAACGCGAGCAACGCGTCGTGATCGCGATTGTCCTCGCGTTACTGGTGGGGACAATCGCAAAATATGAGTGGACTGCGCATTCCCGCCCGCTTCCATTAAATCCCACTGACGCCGCGGCGACACCGCCTGCTGCTGCAGGGCGCGATGAATCCGAATCGGCGGACGAAACTCAGTGACAGCGGTCAGCCGCCGGGCAAACCGGGAATTCGCGCATAACCGACAAACACCGGGCCAGGCCGATCGTCCTCGGTCGCCTTCGCTGGCGCGACTTTAAAATCGAAAACGCTTACCCCGAAACGTGATTGACCTTTGTAAGTGCGACCATCGCTCGCGCCGACCATGATTCGCCGGTTGGTTTCTTTCTCGCGGCCGAGGTAAATCATGGTGTATGTGATGGCCGGACCGCGATTGACGCTGTAAGTGCTGCCCCAGAATAGAAGATCGCCGGGCCTGAGCGCGTCCAATTCGAAGGTGTCGTCGCGGTGAGCGAGCACGACCTGGAAGTTTCCGGCTTTCCGCACCCAAATATATTGTTCGCGCGCGTCACGCGGCACTTCCTGGATGCCGCACCTCGAAAGCGCATAATAAATAAAGCCCGAGCAATCCATCCCGCCATTTGCCGGGTCGGCCGAGCCATATTTGTAGCCCAGATTCATAGTCGTTAGGCTGAGTGCCAGATCGATGATCTTGCGGACTTCCGGCGAGTAATTCTCGTAACCGGAGATTTCTGCGGGCGAGATGGTCGCACTCGGCGCAGATGTTGACTTGGCAACTGGCGAGGGTTTGGCGCGCGGCGTGGGACTAATCGGCCGAACAGCTTTGGGGTTTGGCAACGTGGAGGTCAAAGTATCAGGCGTCGATGAGGGTGTGGGCGAAGGCGTAGTCAGTGGGCTTGGCTCGACAGACGGTGTGGCGCTCGCTTCGGGAGATGCCGTCGCACTCGGCGAGGAAGAAACCGTGGTAGTAGGCGCCGGATGAGCCTTTGCCTTGGAAGAAGGCGACCGCGACGCTTTGGGCGTAGGCGAAGGTGTCGGCGCTGTTTCTTTCTCTTCTGCCGTTGTAGATTTCTCTCGCGGCTTGGGTGTCGGCGTTGGTCTCGCGAAGAAATGTTTGATCTTTTCTCCAAACGATTCCTCTTCGTCGCTGGTTCCGCGCGCCTGACTCGTGATAGCCATCGCTACCGTCATCGCAATTACGATCAAAGAGCCCAGTCTTATTTTCACGCGATGTTTCTTTGAGGTCAGGCCGCCACTTCTTCCAGGACAGCTTTATTCATTCGGATACCAGCGTCGAGATTCTCCAGCGGGAAATTTTCATTCGGCGAATGGGCCCGGCAGCCTGGCAAGGCGAGTCCGAGCAAGAGGGTTTCCACGCCGAGGATATTGCGAAAATCGGAAACGATCGGGATGCTGCCACCTTCTCGAATGAGCGCGACCTCCGCGTTGAAAGCTTTTTGTAACGCACGCTGGGCGGCCTGGCCGAAACGATTATGCGGATCTGTCAGATACCATGGGCCGTGGTGACCGGCAGTCTTCTCCAGTGTGACACCGGCCGGTAAATTCTTTTTCAGATGTTTTCCCACCAGCGCGATGATCTCGTCCGCCTTTTGATCCGGGACAAGGCGAAAGGTCAATTTTGCCATCGCATAACTGGGAAGAACAGTCTTCGTTCCCCGCCCTTGATAACCGCCGCCAATGCCATTGATCTCCGCGGTCGGCCGCGCCCAAATCCGCTCCAAAGTGCTAAAACCAGCTTCGCCGAAAAGTGCCGGCGCACCAGTTTCCTTCAACAGTTCCTTATCCGGCGAAATTGGCAGTTTTCGCCATGCTTTGCGTTCCCAATCTTCCAGCGGCGCAACCCGATCATAAAAGCCGGCGACCGCGACCCGTCCTTCGGGATCGTGCAGCGTGGCGAGCAACTGCGCCAGCGCCGTGGCGGGATTGGCCACCGCGCCTCCGTAAATTCCGGAATGCAAATCCATCTTCGGGCCGGTCACTTTTAATTCCAGCGCCGCGACTCCGCGCAATCCGTAACTCAATGTTGGCGTGCGCGGCGCGATCATCCCAGTATCCGAGACAACCACGGTGTCGCATTTCAACGCCTCGCGATTTTGGTGAAGAAAGTTTCCCAGACTGCCGCTGCCTATCTCCTCTTCGCCCTCGATGATGAAATGCAGGTTCACCGGCAACTCCCTCCGTTGCTCGATCGTTTCCTGCACACCGAGAATGTGCGACAAAATTTGCCCTTTATTGTCGGTTGCGCCACGCGCAAAAACATAGCCGTTTTTCAAGACAGGCTCGAAGGGTGGCGAGTCCCAAAGCTCGAGCGGATCGGGCGGCTGCACGTCGTAATGGCCGTAAATCAAAACCGCGCGGCGCCCTTCTCGATGTTGATTGCGCGCCCAAACGACCGGATGACCCGGAGTAGGAACCAGTTCCGCCTTCAGTCCGATGCTGTTCAGTTTCTCAACCAGCCAATGCGCGCATTCGGTGAGCTTGTCCGAATAATTTTCGTCCGTGGAAACGCTAGGAAATCGCAGAAACGAATAGAAATCTTCAAGATGACTGGCGCGCATAGTTCGAAACCTTAAACCAATTTCATTCGGTTTGCCTACCACTTAGTCGCTCGACCATCTCCGCGTTGCTGTAGCGGCTGCCGTGTTGGCTGCAATCGTTGTTGCAGCAGGCGACGCGCCTGCCTCTACAGCTAGCAAGACCGAGAATTGTATGTTTTAAGAGAAGCCGGCAAAGTTTCTGAATGTCTCCCGAATCGCCACCGCCGAAGGAACACGGTCTGATTCGTGCGCTCGGCGTTCCAGCTCTAACTGCAAACATCGTCAACACCACGATCGGCGCAGGTATTTTCGTTTTGCCCGCACTGGTCGCAAACGGCCTCGGCGCAGCGTCCCCTCTTGCCTACGTCGTCTGCGCGATTGCGATGGGCTTGTTCGTAACGTCTTTCGCAATGGCGGGGAGCCGCGTTTCCCTCACGGGCGGTCTTTACGCTTATGTTGAAGTCGCCTTCGGCCGCTACGTCGGATTTCTGGCTGGCATTCTTTATTTTCTCCTGGCAGTGCTGAGCGTTTCCGGCGTCGTCAACGTCCTTGCCACTTCTGTAGGCGTTTTAGCACCTCCACTCGCGACAAAAGTGGCGCGCTTCGCCATCATTTTGTCTGTCTTCGGTTTTCTAGCCGCGATCAACATTCGCGGCGTGCGCACCGGCGTGCGAGTCGTCGGAGCGGTCACGCTGATCAAGCTTCTGCCCCTGATTGTTTTCGTTCTCGTCGGTATTTTTTTTATTCACCGGGAATCGATCGCCTGGGCTGGTTGGCCAGGAAGCAAGCCGCTTGGTGAAAGCGTCCTGCTTCTCATTTTCGCCTTTATGGGAATCGAAACCGCACTGGTACCCAGCGGCGAAATCAAAGCGCCAGCGCGGACCGTTCCGCGCGCGATTTTTACCGCGCTCGCGATTACAACTTTACTTTACGTCATGATACAACTCGTCGCGCAGGGGGTGCTCGGTAGCGAGTTGGCAAAACACCCGGATGCGCCGTTGGCCGAAGCCGCAGTCCGATTTTTGGGAGTGGCTGGTCGAACGCTGCTGCTGGCCGGCGCCACCGTTTCGGCGCTTGGCTTCGTCACAAGCGACATTCTCGGATCGCCGCGAATTATTTTCGCATTCGGTCGCGATCGTTTCCTGCCAGTCTGGTTCGCGCACATTCATCCGCGTTTTCACACTCCTGATGTTGCCATCATCACTTATGCCGTGATCGCGTTCGTGCTTTCGTTCAGCTCAACGTTTCAGAAACTGGCAATTCTTGCCAATGTTGTTACCTTGCTGCTCTATCTGCTTTGTTGTCTCGCCGCATTGGAGTTGACGAGGCGCGATGTTCGCACTGATGGCGCACCGTTTACATTTCCCGGCGCGAATCTCATTCCGGTTCTCGCGATTGGTGTGATTATCTGGATTCTCACGCACGCGACTACAAAGGAATTCGCTGTCACAGCCGCCTGTCTCGGTATTGCGTCCTTACTTTTCTTCGTTCGACAACTTATGGTGACAAGAGCCAAATCCGTTTGATAAACGTATCGAGCTCAGGAGCTGGCCCTGCCCCAACATCCTGTGGAAGGCAGGCCGGCGAACCCCTCCAAATTGTAGGAAAAGCGCTTGTCACAGCCTCCGGAGCGTTGTATCTAGCGCCAATTCCCCAGAAGACAGCCTCGACATGCATCTACAATCACTCGAGCTTTTTGGCTTCAAATCCTTCGCCGATAAAACGACTTTCAATTTCCACGAAGGCGTCACCGCCATTGTCGGGCCGAATGGTTGTGGAAAATCCAATCTGCTCGATTCTGTGCGCTGGGCTCTCGGCGAACAATCGGCCAAATCACTCCGCGGCGACGAAATGGCCGACGTCATTTTCAACGGCGCCGACACGCGCAAGCCGCTTGGTTTCGCCGAGGTTTCACTCACCTTCAGCGATTGCGCAACCGAGCTCGGCGTGGATTGGCATGACGTGCGCGTAACGCGTCGTGTTTATCGCGACGGTAATTCCGAATACCTGCTCAATAAAACGCCCTGCCGTTTGCGCGACATTCAGAATCTTTTCGCAGGCACCGGCATCGCCCGCGCCGCCTACTCGATGATGGAACAAGGCAAAATCGACATGGTCCTGAGCTCGCGACCGGAAGATCGGCGCGCGGTTTTTGAAGAAGCGGCCGGCATTACAAAATACAAAGCGCACAAGCGCGAGGCGTTGCGCAAGTTGGAAGCGACCGAGGCAAACCTTCTGCGCATCGGTGACATCATCAAAGAGGTAAAGCGGCAAATCGGGTCGCTGCAACGTCAGGCTGGCAAGGCGCGACGTTATCAGGCGTTGCTCGCGGATCTGCGAACGCTCGATACGCATTATTCGCACAAGCAACTCGAATCGCTTGAAACTGAGCTCGCGAGTTGTCACGCCGAAATCGCGCGCCTGGGCGAGTCGGAGGAGGCAACCCGCGCGAAGATTGACACGGGCGAAAACCAACTCGCCGAGCAACGCCACGCGCTGGATGAAATCGACAAACAGATCGCCGATGGCCGCACCGAGTTGCAACGTCTGCAAAGCGAAATTGGGACGCATCACAGTCGAATCGAGTTGAACCGGCAGCGTGCCGAGGAATTAACCGAACTAATCGAGCGCGCCCGGAAGGATATCGCCGCGGCCGAGGTAAAGCGCGGCCAGCAGCAGCAAGAAATACAGGAAGCGGACAGGCTGATTGAGAAGATGGGCCAGCTTGTGCAAACGAAACAGGCCGAACTGACAAAGGTTACCGACTTGATCTCGAAACTCCGCGCCGAGCGGGGTATGCACGAGACGCACTTGAAAGAACTGCAACTAGCACTCTCGAAAAACGAAAGCCGGATTGCAGAACTGGAAGACGAACTCTCCACTATCACCATCCGCCGGGAAGCAACTCAGGAAAACATACGTGATCTCGAGGCCGCGATCTCCGCTACGAACGCCGCGCGAGACGGAGTTCGGTCAGAGATTGCGGCCGCCCACGCAGCCATCGACACCGTGCGAAAGGATCGCGATCTTCTTAAGGCAGCGGCACAATCCGGGGAAGAAAGATTACGACAACAGCAACAGCTCCTGAACGGCGCGGAAAAAAGTCTCGTCGCAATCGAACGCGCCTTGACAGAAAAGGAATCGCGTCTCGAAATTTTACGCCAACTCGAAGAACAAGGTGAGGGCCTCGCTCAAGGTTCGCAGGCTGTACTCAGGGGACTCGATGATCCAGCGCGAATTCACCCCGCCCTGGCTGGCGCCCTGGCCGCAAATCTCGAGGTCGATCCAAAATTTGTCGCCGCGATTGAAGCCGCCCTGGGCCGAAATCTGCAAGCGGTCGTTCTGCAAGATGCGAAACTGGCGCCTGAAATTATTGCGACGCTAACGAAAAAGAAGCTCGGCCAGGCCGCACTCGCTGTCCCAGAATTCTGTACTCCTTCGCCCGAGACCGGGCCGGGGGCGCTCCCAAAGAATGCTGTCGCCTGGGCAATCGACAAAGTGAAAGCGCCGGATTCGCTCGCGCCGCTCCTCGCCCGGTTCCTCCACAACGTTGCGATTTTTCCCGACCTCGACGAAGCCCTCCGTTTCAAGAACAACGGAAACGACCACGCGGGCGCGACGCTCGCCGGCGAATTTATTTCCGCCGACGGAGTCGTTTTCGCCGGGAGCGGCGACGCGCCATCCGCCTCGTTGCTCGAACGAAAAGCGCAGATCTCGATTCTGACCGCGGAACATTCTATCCTTAGCGCCCAACGGGAAGCGCTGCGACAAAAATGCGACGAAGCAAAGGCGCGGTTCGAAAAAGCGACGGACGATTTCGCAGCTGCTCGGACTCAATCTGAGACGGCTGATCACGCGCAATCTTCTTCCGAAAATAGAATCATTTTCCTCGAACGGGAATTAGACGAAGCGGAACGGAGGATTGATAATATTCGCTCGGAACAGACAGCGCTCGCACAACAAATTCGGGTGGCGGACGAGCGCATTGCGAAGCTGGAAGAAGAACTCGCGACGGAGCGCGACGGCCTTGCCCGGCAGCAAGAGCAGCAGCAAACGGGTGAGGCCGCGCGTGAAAAGATGACCCAGCGCGACGATGAAGCGGCCGAGCAACTAAACGAGCTTCGCCTTTCGCTGGCCACCGAGCAACAGCGTCGTGACGGCCTGGTCGCACAGCGCCAGCCGATGCTTGCCCGTGAAGCCGAACTCGCCGAAATGATCACAGCTCGCAGCGCGGAGATCGCGAACTTCGAGAAGCGATTTTCTGCCCAGGCAGGCGAATCGAAGGCCGCCGAAGCGGCAATTGAAAAACAAAATGTGCAGCGCGCCGAGCGGGAAGCGGCGGTTGCCGCACTCACGAATCAGCGGGCGGAACGTTCCTCGGCAATGAGCGAACTGGAATCGGACCTGCGCAGCGTTCGGAACTCGCTGAATGCGCTGCACGATTTGCGCGCGAAGCAGCAGGTTCGACAGGCGCAGTTACAATTGCAGATCGAGAATCTCGTCGAGCACACCTCTCGCCGTTATCAAATCGACCTGCGCGAGTTCGCGCCGGAGCAGGTCGCGTTCGAAAAAACCTTGCGCGCGCAATTGAAGCGCGCAGAAAAAGAAATCGCGCCAACCGGCGATATCGACCTGGCCGGCGCCGATTTACCAAAGCTGATTGCCGATCTCACGCGCCAGCTCGACAACGTGGGCCCGGTCAATCTCGACGCCGTTCACGAGTACGATGAGCTCGAAGAACGCCATCGCTTCCTGGAAACGCAAAACAACGATTTGACGGCAGCGCGCCGGGAGTTACTCGACGTGATCGCGCGGATCAATTCAACCACGAAGAAACTATTTGCAGAAACCTTTGCCCAGGTGCAGGCGAATTTCCGTGAAATGTTTGTGGAGCTCTTCGGCGGAGGACGCGCCGATTTATCGTTAATGGATGAGAACGATTCGCTCAATTGCGGGATCGAGATAACAGCCAAACCCCCAGGCAAACAATTGCAAAACATCTCGCTATTGAGTGGTGGCGAACGTGCCATGACCGCGGTCGCACTCCTCTTTTCGATTTATATGGTACGTCCAAGTCCGTTTTGCGTACTCGACGAAATCGATGCGCCCCTCGATGAGAGCAATATTAACCGCTTCATTCGCGTGCTCGAGCGCTTCGTCGCGCAAAGTCAGTTCATCATCATCACCCACAACAAACGCACCATCGCCAAGGCCGATGTACTTTACGGCGTGACGATGGAAGAACGCGGGGTGAGCAAATTGATCGGGATGAAATTGGGTCCGCGTGCCAGTGAACACGAGACCGCTAAACGCGAAACAGTTTCCTCGCAGCGGCAATTCGCTCTCGCCGAGAACGGGCATACCGAGCAAAAGCCAAGCTTCGCCGCCGGGCGATAGGTGGAACGCGCAGTCCCTTGCGCGTTACTAATTTAACGCGGCTGCGCCTCCATTTTTTAATATCGAGCGACCGAGCGCTCGATCCACCTTCGCATCACGCATGCAAAAAATTTTTGCGCGCGATTGTCGATCTTGCGTAAAATTGCCGAATGCTTCAGACGGCGCAACGCAGCAGCAAAGGATCGATATCGAAGAAAGCACCGCCGCACGAGCAATTTCTTGAAGCGTTCCGCTGGATGCTGCTGGCGCGAACGCTCGAAGACAAACTGGTCAGTCTTTACCGCGGCGGCCTCATCACGGGCGGCGTCTATGTCGGCCGCGGGCAGGAAGCGATCAGCGTTGCCTGCGGACTATTTCTGCAGAAGGGCGACATCTTCGCGCCGTTGATTCGCGATCAAGCGGGGCGGTCGGCATTTGGCGAACCGCTTGTCGATGTGGCGCGCACGTATCTCGGTTCGCGGCAGGGCCCGATGCGCGGACGCGACGGCAACATTCATCGTGGCCGTCCGCGCGACGGCCAGTTCGCGATGATCAGTCATCTTGGCGCGATGATCTCGGTCACGGTCGGAGCGCTCATGGCCAAGCGCTTCAAAGGCGAAAAGAATTTTGTCGGGCTGACTTGCATTGGTGAAGGCGGCATGCAGACGGGGTCGACCCATGAAGGATTGAACATCGCCGCGGTGGAGCAGGTGCCGCTTGTCGTTGTGGCCACGAATAATCATTACGCGTATTCCACGCCGAACGACCGCGAGTTTGCCTGTCACGATCTGGTGGATCGCGCGAAAGGTTACGGCTTCGAAGGTTACAATATCGATGGGACCGATCTCGCCAATTGTCTCGATGTCATCGGCAGCGCGGTAAAACGGGCGCGCGCGGGTCGGCCGCCCCAGTTGGTCGTCGCATCGGTTTTGCGTCTTTCCGGTCACGGCGAGCACGATGACGCCAGTTATGTGACGCAGGAAATCAAAAGCGAACCGTTCGCGCGTGATTGTTTGAAATGCGCCGAGAAAACGATTGTCGATCTTAATTTGGCCGACACCGAAACACTGCGCGAGTGGCGCGAAGACGCGGCGGCGCAAGTGGACCGCGCAATCTCGACCGCGCAAAAGGAAGCCGCGCCCGAGGCCGACGAAGAAGATTGGTGCGCCTTATCGCAACGCGAATTGGCCGATCACGCGGAAGAAGATAAATGACGTTCCCGCTTCAACGATTCAACAATTCAACGATTTAACGTGGCGAAGCCATGAGCATCACTTACCTCGAAGCGATTCGTGAAGCGCAAGCAAAGCTATTGCGCGACGACGATCGCGTTTTCATTTACGGACAGGATGTCGGCGGAAGTTTCGGCGGCGCGTTCAAGGCGACGAAAGGTCTCGCAAAAGAATTTCCCGGCCGCGTGCTCAACACGCCGATTAGCGAAGACGCAATGGTCGGCACGGCCATTGGCGCGGCGTTGGAAGGAATGCGGCCGATCGTCGAGATGCAGTTCGCAGATTTCTCGAGCACCGCGCTGAATCAAATTTTGAATAACGCGGGCACGCATTATTGGCGCACGAACGTTCCGGTTCCTATCACGGTGCGCCTTCCATCCGGCGGAACGAAAGGCAGCGGCCCGTTTCACAGCCAGAGCATGGAATCGCTCTACGCGCATTATCCGGGGCTGATCGTGATGACGCCGGCGACCGTGGAAGATGTATACACGATGTTGATTGAAGCGGTGGCGATCGACGACCCGGTGGTCTTCTGTGAGCACAAATATCTTTATTATCATCTCAAGGCCGACAAACTTCCCGCCAATGGCTTGCCCACCGGCAAAGCGCGCATCGCGCGCGAAGGTCGCGACCTCACCATCGTCGCCTACAGCGCGGTGTTACATGAATGTCTCGCCGTCGCCGAACAATTCGCTGGTGACGGGTTTGAAATAGAAGTTGTCGATCTTCGCTCGGTTAGACCGCTCGACACCGATACTGTGCTCGCGTCGGTTGCGCGCACCGGACGTTTGCTTTGCGTGGGCGAATCATTTCCCTGGGGCGGCGCAACTGCGGAAGTGATCGCGCGCGTCACGTCAGAAGGTTTCCATCTGCTTGACGCCGCACCGCAGCGCATCAACGCGAAGGACACGCCGATTCCGTATCATCCAAACCTATGGGCTGCGCATCATCCGAACGCAAAAACAATTGCGGCAAAAGCGCGAAATCTTCTTCGAGAATAAATTTATGCCGCAAGTTCCAATCATCATGCCTCAGTTGGGCGAATCGATCGCGGAAGCGACTGTGGTCGATGTAAAAGTGAAAACGGGCGAAGAAGTCGCCGCCGATCAGGAAATCATTGACGTCGAAACGAACAAGGCGGTCATGGGCGTGACGACGCCGTGTAAAGGCAAGATCGACACGATCACCGCGCGAGTGAAGGAAACTTATCCGGTCGGCACGGTCCTCGGTTACGTCCAAGCGAGCGAAGAAGATGCGGCGAGATTTAAGAAAACAGCTCCCGAACCGCCCCAACAAGAGCTGGTAAAGGAAATTCCAGGCCGTGAGAAAGAAAGCGCCAAGCCCATGACTGCGCGTGACGGTGCTCAAATGAAGTCGCGCGACGGCGGCTTGCCGGTCCCGGTCGTGACGCGCGGCGCGAGCTTCCTGTCGCCGAGAGTTCGTGCCCGCATGGCGGAATTACAATTAACCAACGCCGATCTCGCGGGAATCCTTGGAACTGGTGCAGGCAATCGCGTGACGATCAAAGATTTGGAAAATTTTCTACACAAGATCGACAACGAGACAGCGACAGAAGCATCCGCGATCCGCGCCGGCGTGGCCGACGCGATGCGCCGGAGTTGGTCGCGCCCGCTGGCAACGATCGGTTCTTCGGTGAATCTCGACCTGGTCTTGCAAGATCGACAATCGCGCGATCCAAAGCCGGGCCCTGCGCTTTACGCGGTGCGCGCACTGGCGCTTGCGCTCGCAGAGAATCCCTCCGCGGCCGCAAAATTGATCGGCGGCCGTGTCGTCCAATCAAATTCGATCGATGTCGGCGTCGCGGCTGAAGCGGAAGATGGGATCATGGTGCCGATCATTCGCGCGGCGGACAAAACCTCGCTGGCCGATCTTACGACAAAATACAAAGAGCTCGTTGGGCTCGCGCGGCAACGACGCATTTCGCCAGACATGCAAGCGGGCGGCATCGCCGCAGTTTCAAATTTCGGAACGTTCGGCGTCGAATGGGGCACACCGATTCCGCTGCCGGACCAAACGCTGCTGCTTGGTCTCGGCGTTGGAAAGAAGGTTCCGTCGTGGAGCGAAGAGAAAAACGAATTCGTTCCAAAGACCGAGGCGCAAATCACATTGAGTTTCGATCATCGCAGTCTCGACGGTGGCGGGGCTGGGCGTCTGCTCAAACGCGTGATCGAATTTTTGGAAAATCCGAGTAAACTATAGGATCGACTATGCATCAGAATAAGGAATTTACCTTGAGTCGCGATTGCGAGGCGATCCTGATTCCAAGCGGTCAGAAGTTCTCTATCCCGGCTGGAACTCAAGGCGTCATCACGCAAGCGCTAGGTGGAAGTTATACAATCGCCACGTCCTACGGTCTTTCTCGCATCGCTGAAAAAGATCTCGACGCGATTGGTCTCCAGAAGCCGTCTGCAAAAACCGAACAGAAAACTGCAGCCCAAGCAAATGGCGAAGTTTCGGAAGAAAATGTTTGGAATCAACTTCGACAATGTTTCGATCCGGAGATTCCGGTGAACATTGTCGATCTTGGCCTGGTTTACGATTGCCGATTGATCAACAAACCAGAAGGCGGAACAAAGGTGGAAGTAAAGATGACGCTGACTGCGCCCGGCTGCGGAATGGGCCCGGCGATTGCACACGATGCGCAAAGCAAGATTTTGTCGATCGATGGCGTGGACGAAGCTGATGTGCAGCTTGTTTGGGACCCGCCATGGAACCAAAACATGATCAGCGAAGCGGGGCGCATGAAGCTCGGCATGATTTAGTGGCGCTTCCCGGCACGGCGCGATGCACGCGATCGTCGCAGAAAAAAACGTCGAAGAGCGAACGCGTCATGTTCTGAGCGAAATTTTCGCGGACTGTTCACTGGATAAGGTCGGTGTGCGGCTCTGGGACGGATCGGCCTGGCCAGATCAGCGCCCGCGTGCAGCAACGCTCGCGCTAAAGCACAGCGGAGCGCTTGGCCGAATGTTTTTGCCCGGCACGGAAGTCGGATTGGCGGAAGCCTATTTGCACGATGATTTCGACATCGAAGGCGACATCGCGGTCGCAGTTGAAATTGGTGATTTCCTCCTCGCCCACCTCGGTGATTGGAGGAACAAGTTCAAACTCGCAGGATTGCTGGTGGCTCTGCCCGAGCGAAACGGTAGATCGACAATGCGACGCGCTGCGAGCCAACTGATCCCTCGAATTCGCGGCAAGCGGCACTCGTTGGAGCGCGATCGGCGAGCGGTAACGCTTCATTACGACGTCTCGAATGATTTTTACCGCCTGTGGCTGGATCGGCGAATGGTTTATTCCTGCGCCTATTTCACCTCACAAGCCGAGGAACTCGACGTGGCGCAGGAGCGCAAACTCGATTATCTCTGCCGCAAATTGCGCCTTCGTCCCGGCCAGCGTCTGCTCGACATTGGCTGCGGCTGGGGTGCCCTGGTCATTCACGCGGCAAAACATTTCGGTGTCCGAGCAAAGGGGCTCACATTAAGCGAACCGCAGGCGGAATGGGCGCGCGCGCGCATCGCTGAAGCGGGATTGACACACGAAGCGACAATCGACTTGCGCGATTATCGCGAAATTGCCTCAGGCGGGAGCCAACTCTACGATGCGATTGCGAGCGTTGGAATGGCTGAGCATGTCGGGCGCGAACAGCTGCCGGATTACTTTAGTACCGCGCATGGCGCGCTCACGCCGGGTGGCGTTTTCCTGAATCAAGCCATCGGCGAAGGCGTGGTGGCACGACCGGATAACAGGAACGGCTCCTTCATCGAGCAATACGTTTTTCCCGATGGCGATACGCCGCCGCTGCCAATTATGCTGCGCGCGGCCGAGTCGGCTGGGTTTGAGATTCGCGATGTGGAAAACTTGCGCGAACATTATGCGCTGACACTGCGCCATTGGCTTGGCAGGCTGGAAACGCATCATGCCGAAGCGCTTCCCTTCGTCGATGAAGCGACTTATCGCGTTTGGCGTCTTTACCTTGCCGGCTCCGGGCATGGATTTCGCCGCGGGCACATCGCCGTTTACCAAACGCTGCTCGCCAAGTTGGATTCGTCCGGCCAAACCAAGCTGCCTCTGACACGAGAGGATTGGTACACATAAAATGCGGCAGTGCGAAGTTCGATATGATTTAATTTATTCGCAGCGTTGACAGTTCTCGCGCGACTTCTATACTCGTCCCCGCGCTTCCGTTACCGAAAATTTTTCGGGCAGGAACAACCTTAAGATTCATGCCTTCGACTGAAATCATTTTAACCGAAAACGTTCCCGGCCTTGGCGCGGAAGCCGACGTGGTGAAGGTGCGCCGCGGTTATGCGCGGAATTATCTTCTGCCGCATGGGAAGGCTTACGAAGTCACGCCGGCGAGTTTGCGACAGCTCGATAATTTGAAAAAGAAGCGCGCGGAACGCGAAACGCGCGAGCTGAACGAAGCGGAAGAGCTCAGCCACAGAATCAGAAAATTAAGAGTGACGTTCACGCTTGAAACCGGCGAAACCGGCAGAGCTTTCGGTTCGGTCACCGCGCAAGACATTGTCAATCGCCTGAAGAATGAAATCGGCAGCGAAATTGATCGACACAAGGTTGTTCTCGAGCGACCGATCAAAGACACAGGCGAACACGAAGTGCAAATCAAGCTGCATCACGATGTAACGGCGCAATTTAATTTTCAGGTGAAATCAGGCGAAAAACCAAAGAGCGAAGAAGCTGCGGCTGAACCAACTGAGAAAAAACACCGCTCGTTTTTCCGGAGAAGAAAAGAAACCAAATAAATGGCGACTCAACCATCGTCCCCGTGGACGGGTGAGAAGCCTCGCAGAGATTCGGGCAATGGGCCCGGCCGAGGCAGGCCGGGAGGAAATGGCGGAAGAGTTTTTCCCAAATCGCCAACAGGTTCTGCGCAGGATATTCACCGCACGCCGCCGCATAGCGTGGAGGCGGAGCAGGGCGTGCTCGGGTCGATGCTCATCTCGCCGCGCGAAACGATCGCGGAGTGCGTGGAAAAAATTAACGAGGAATATTTCTATGTCCCGGCGCACCAAACGATCTACAACGTGCTTGTCGATCTTTGGAACGCGGCACAAGCGATCGATCTGATCACGTTCACCCAAGTGCTGCGCGATCGAAATTTGCTCGATGCGGTCGGTGGCGCGGCGTTCGTCACCAGTCTCTTCACATTCGTCCCAACGGCCGCGAACGTCGGTTACTACATCGACATCGTCCGCGACAAATACATTTTGCGCGAGATCATTGCCGCGGCCACGGAGAGCGTCCGGCGCGCCTACGAGGAGCAGGACGAGGTGAGCAATCTGCTGGACGAAGTGGAGCAAAGAATCTTCGCCGTGGGCGAGGACCGCTTCAAGGGTCAGATGCTCTCGATGAAAGATCAGGTGATGGAGGCCATTGAGTCGATCGAGAAACTTTACGAGCGCAAGGGCGGCATCACCGGGATTTCGACCGGCTTTATGGAATTCGACCGCATGACCAGCGGGCTGCACGCCGCGGAGATGATCGTGATCGCGGGGAGGCCAAGCATGGGCAAGACCGCGCTGGCCATGAACATTGCCGAGCACGCCGCGATTCAGGAAAAACTTCCGGTTGGAGTGTTCAGCCTGGAAATGAGCAGCCAGCAACTTGTCCAACGCCTGCTTTGCTCACGCGCTCGTGTGAACTTGCAAAAAGTCCGGGACGGATTCTTAGGGGAGCGCGATTTTCCAAGCCTGACGGCGGCGGCCTCAAAATTGGCGGAAGCGAAAATTTTCATCGATGACAGCGCCGCCCTAAGCATTCTGGAACTGCGCGCGAAGGCGCGCCGGCTCAAGGCGCAGCAGGACGTGCAACTCATCATTATCGATTATCTGCAACTTCTTAGATCGACATCCCGTCGCGCGCAGGACAATCGGCAGCTTGAGATTTCAGAAATTTCCGCGGGCATCAAAGGACTGGCCAAGGAACTAAAGATCCCCATCGTTGTGGTGGCGCAGTTGAATCGGCAGCCCGAGCAGCGTTCCGGTGGCAAACCGCGGTTGAGCGATCTGCGCGAGTCGGGCTCGATCGAACAGGACGCCGATCTAGTAGGCCTACTCGTTAGGCCGGAAATTTACGAGGAGGACGAGGACGCCCGCGCCGAAAAAGCCGGCGAAGCCGAGCTCATTATCGCGAAACAACGCAACGGTCCGGTCGGCGAGATTCCGCTGACGTTCCTGAAAGAATTCACGCGTTTTGAAGATCGAGCGCGCAACGTGACCGAGCCCGAAGAGGCGTTTTAGCGACGGCTCCGGGGAGCACAGGCTGCCAGCCTGTAGTTGCCGACGGCCCTGCCGGCAACATTCTTTGCACGCGCCGTTTCCAGTGGTTGGCGAATTGCCCGGTCTCGGCAAGCTGCCGAGACCAGAGGCTAGCAGCCTGTGCTCCCCAGAATCACAGACTGCGCGCGGCATCGACCACGTGCTCGGCGTCGATGCCGCGTTCTTTCATCACCTCAGCGCCTGGCGCACTCAAGCCGAACTCATGCAGGCCGATTACTTTTCCATCGAGTCCAACGTACTCATACCAGATTTCCGGGACGCCGGCCTCAATCGCGACGCGACGCCGGCATGATTTAGGCAGAACTTCTTCGCGATATTTTTCTGATTCGCGCCCAAATCGCTCGAAGCACGGCATCGAAACGACTCGCACACCGTCTCCGAGGGCCTTCGCCGCCGCGAGCGCGTGTTGCAATTCGCTGCCACACGACATGATGATGAGGTCGAGTTTCCCTTTTTCCTCTTTCGCAATGTAACCGCCGCGCGCGACTCCTAGCCGGCGCAATTTTACATCGACGTCGTTCAATATCGGGACGACCTGACGCGTGAGTGCGAGCAATGTTGGTCCATCAGTCCGCTGCATCGCGGCGGCAAATGCGCCCGCGGTTTCTTCCGGATCCGCCGGACGAATTACGTCGATGTTCGGCATGATCCGAACGGAGCTCACCGTTTCCACAGGTTCATGGGTCGGGCCGTCTTCACCTACGCCGATGGAGTCGTGCGTAAAAATGTAGATGTTCGGCAAACGCGCAAGCGCGCTGAGCCGGATCGACGCGCGACAATAGTCGGTGAAAACCAAGAATGTCGCTCCGGATGCGTGAAAAAGTCCGTGATACGAAATGCCGTTGAGGATCGCACACATGCCGTGCTCGCGAATGCCGAAGTGGATATTGCGGCCTTTGGGATTGTTGCGCGTGAAGTCCTCGCCGTCCTTGATGTAGTTCAATGTCGATCCGTGCAGGTCAGCGCTGCCGCTCATGAGCAACGGCACCGCTTGCGCGATCGGTTGCAACGCTTCACTGCCCGCTTTGCGCGTGGCCAGTTTCGCGTCTTTGGGAAACTCCGGAATTTCGGATAAGAGATCGACGGGAACTTTTCGCTCGATTCCGTCATCCAGCATTTTTGCTTTGTCGGGATTTTTGTTGCGCCAGTCATCGTAAATTTTTTCCCAGCGATCGTAATCGGCGAGCAACTTCTTTTTGTGGCCGGCAAAATAGTCACGCACTTCTTGCGAGACGAAATAATGCTCGTCCGGCAATCCAAGAGCCTTGCGCGCAGCATCGACATATTTTGCGCCCGCTTCACCATGCGCCTTATGGGTGCCGGCGACTTCCGGAATGCCCTTGCCGATCAGCGTGTGGGCGATGATGAACTGTGGCTTCCCGTTATCGCGTTCTTGGGCGATGTTCAGCGCATCGAGGAATTGCTGCATATCGTGTCCGTCGATTTCCTGGACATCGAATCCGTAAGCTTTAAATCGCGCGCCGGTGTCTTCGCTTTGCGTCTCCTTTGCCGCAGCATCAAGCGTGACTGAATTGGAATCGTAAATCAGGATTAAGTTATCGAGGCCGAAATGGCCGGCGAAGGCGCTTGCTTCTGAGGCAACGCCCTCCTGCATGCAGCCATCGCCTGCCAGACAAATGACATGCTGATCGAAAATTCGGTGCTCATCAGTGTTGAAACGCGCCGCGGCCATTTTCATCGCGACTGCGATCCCGGTGGCGTTGCCGACGCCTTGTCCAAGTGGTCCAGTCGTGCATTCCACACCGGGTGTTTCGCCAAATTCCGGATGTCCTGGCGTTTTCGAGTGCAGTTGCCGGAAGCGTTTGATCTCCGACATGGGCAAGTCGTAGCCGCTGAGATGGAGCCAGGCGTAGAGAAACATACTGCCGTGACCGGCCGAGAGAACGAAAAAATCGCGGCCAATCCATCGCGGTTTGTCCGGATTGTGTTTTAAGGCATAGCCGTAAAGCACCGCCCCCATCTCGGCACAGCCCAGAGGAAGCCCGAGGTGGCCCGATTGCGAAGCCTGCACCGCGTCCATACATAAACCACGCGCCTGTGTGGCTGCGCGCGAAAGAATTTCGATATTCAAACTCATGCCGCGTTTATAATCATGGTGTGGACGGAAGGGAAATGATTTTGGCAAGCCTTGATCTTGCTTTCTTTTGCAAAGATCGTCAGGGGTGAGCTTGCGAGCACAATCGAGGCGATGAATCAGCCATTACTCCTCCACGTCGTCGAGCGGCTCGAAAGTTTTCTGGGCAAGTTGCCAGCCACCATCCAAAAACCAATCCTCAGCGAACTGACACCTCTCAAGGAACTGTTTCTGCAGCAGCGGGCGCCGCGATTTCTTTTCGTTGGCTCACACAAGACATCTCTCCAAGAAATTATGGGAGCACTCTTCGCCTCGGCCGACTCCGCTCAAATGCACGATGCTCTGATTGCGCTTTATTGCTGGCAGGATGTAAATCTGGCTGACAGAGGCGCCATCTCGATTCTCGATGCGCGCGGTGCGGACGAGTCGGCCGCGGCCCGAGTTCAAGAGGAGCTTAAACGTCAAGCCGCCGACATTATTTTCTTCGTGGACGACGGCGAAGATGCACGCGGGCCGCGAAAGCGTGATCTTGATGATTTGGTCGCGTGTCTCCATTGGAACGAGGCCGGGCCAGCCAAGACGAAAATCATCGGCCTTGGCGTCGGTTTGGAATCGAGAAAAGCGCGACTGGAAGAGGCACTCATTGAGAAGCCCGGGATACGCGATCGATTGATCCAAGTGATCGATTTTTCCGCGGCTTCCGACTCATCGGCCAAGCAAAGCGCCAGAGCGCAGCAGTTGATGTCGATCCTGACGCGCGAATTGCCGAATCAGGCCCGGATCGAGATGATCCGAATATCGCGAGATCGAGAAGCGCAACACGATGTCGCTCAAGTATTGGTCAAATCGACAACCGCGATCTGCGCGGCGATCGGCGCGCAGCCGATTCCATTGGCCGACTTGCCGATTCTTACCACGCTCCAACTGGTGATGGTTTCCGGGATCATGTACATAAGCGGACGCGAACGGAGCTTGCGCGCCGCCACTGAGTTCATCGGAGCCCTAGGCGCAAATGTTGGCGCTGGGATGCTTCTGCGCGAAGGCACCCGCGCGGTGCTGAAATTCTTCCCGGGCTGGGGCAATGTCGTTTGTGGAATGGTGGCCGGGGCGGGAACCTATGCGATTGGCCGGGCGGCCACCGTTTTCTTTCTCGAGGGGGTTTCGCTAAAGGACGCGCGCCGAACTTACCTTGCGAATCGCAAAAAGCCAAAACTGCTGACCGCGCAAGAATCTGAAAAACCGGCAAAATCTAAAAAATCGCTCCCCGGACGGAGCAAACTTCGGCGCTCGGGAGGTCGTTGAATAACTTGTGAATAAGATCACTCGCGTGGCGTGTTTTGTTCACACGATTTTGTGAACAAGTTGGCGAGCTTCCCGCGACGGTCGCAGGGATCGTCGATGTCAACATGAGGCTCTCCGAGATCAGCGCAACGCTTCGGGACATCCGCGTTTCGCCGGTCAGAAGTCTCGGCCAAACTTTTCTTCACGATCAAAACCTGGCGCGCTGGATCGTCAAGCAAGCCGATCTGACGGACGAAGATTACGTAATCGAAATCGGGCCGGGACTTGGAGCGCTCACCGAGTCTGCGCTCGCAAAAGGCACGCGCGTTCTCGCCATTGAGAAGGATGGGCGCCTGACTAAATTTTTGCGCGAGAAATTCCGGGATCGACAATTGGAAGTTCTGCATGACGACGCGCTGCGCTTCGATGAGCGCGTGCTTTTTGCGCAGCGGCGAGTGAAATTGCTAGGCAATCTGCCTTACTACATTTCGAGTCAGCTACTAATGAAGTTCGTGACTTATCCAAGTCCCATATCATTGTGGTTGTTTATGTTACAAAAGGATATGGCACAGCGGCTTTCGGCCGCTCCGTCGACGAGCAATTACGGCGCGCTCACCTTGCTGGTGCAGCTGCATCATCGCGTAAAATATCTTCGCACCATCAGCGCGAGCGTCTTTCTTCCGCGACCCGAGGTCGATTCAGCCCTCGTTCGGATCACGCCGCGTGATCCGGAAGAACTTCCAGCGTGTGATGATGAATTATTCACCGCGCTGGTGCGGCGCGGGTTTTCCCAGAGACGAAAACAATTGGGGAAATTGCTTCGCCCGGATGTAGCCGACTGGGAGAAAACTGCTGAAGCGCTCGGCTTGGATCGGAAAGCACGTGCGGAAACCCTCTCCCTGCGACAGTGGATCGCGCTGACCAATCATGTGCGCCTGTTGGAGCCTCCGGAGCGGCGCGCGAATGACGCGGAGCGCTTTCCCGTCGTGGACAAGAACGATCGGCTTTTACGCGAAGCTTCCCGCGCCAAAGTGCATGGGGATAACTTACGCCACCGCGCCGTTCACATCCTGATTTTCAACGACGCCAGCGAAGTCTATTTGCAAAAACGTTCACGCTGGAAAGATCGACATCCTCTTCTGTGGGACTCGAGCGCCGCCGGTCACGTTAGCGCCGGAGAAGGATATGACGAGGCGGCGCAACGCGAGTTGCAAGAAGAGCTCGGAATCAACGTTCCACTTGAAAAAGTCCTCAAGCTCGCCGCCTCGGCACGGACCGGGCAGGAGTTCATCTGCCTTTATCGCGGGCTACTTCGGGGCGATCCCAAACCCAACCGAAGCGAGATCGAGGCCGGTGTTTTTTGCGGTCCCGCTATCGTCGATGGCTGGATCGCAGCGCGACCGGAGGATTTCGCGCCAGGTTTTGTAGAATGCTGGGGAGCGTACCGCAGGAAAAAAAGCGCTTAGCGTCCACTCTATCTCGAAGATTTTCGCCGACCGCGTCGCGTTATCGCTCTCAAGCCGCCAACTCTCCGTTTGGCCAAACCGCGCGTGGCCGTGCGCTTGAACTTCCGCGCCGCGCGCCGCGCCGCTTCTTTTCCGCCGTAAATGGTGTCGCTAAACATTTTCGTTAACACTTCGGCTCCGCGGAGAAAATGGACCTGAAAACCGTGCGTCTGTTTTTTCGCGCGCGTCTTCGTGTCAATGCGCCGGATGTTTGGTTCTGAATCAGGATTGGCTCGTTTGCGCATGAAACCTCCCCTAACCAGTAACCGAAACGTTGCCAGAATCAACGAGCGGCTGCCGGTTTATTAATCGGCGTCGCTTTCCCGGGTGAGGGCAGATTCCAAGCTTGCCATTTCTTGTCATATTCGGCGGCGGGCAAGAGCGCGTAACAAGGGTGCCTCGGCGCCCGCAGCCAAGTCACGATTCTTACGAGGTCTGGCTCCGCCATGGTTGTGCAACCCGTCGTTGGGCGATTCACTCCGCGGCGAATATGAAAAAAAATAGCGCTGCCTGCGCCTGGGACTGGCGGGTCGGAGTTGTGCCGGATTTCGATGAGCCAGCGATACGCGAAATCGCCCGAGCGCATTTTCTCGTGCGTGTAATTGTCCGGCGGATTGTTGGGATCGATGACGATGTGCCTGTTGTAATTCGGTGAGCGTGGATCGTCGCTCCAAACATCCGCTTCGGTCACCCGATGATATGGATAATCGGCTCCGGTCGGTAAATTCGAATTGTAACCAAAAACTTCGCCGATCTGGAAAACACCAGCCGGCGCGCGACCGTCGCGCTCTTTCTTGCGAAGGCCGGACTCATTCTGACCGGCCAGACCTGTTCCCCAGGCCACGCCATTTTTGCCCAACAGGACTGGAAATGAAGGCGTCACCGCGGCCCAACTGCCGCCCGTCGGTCGCTCGAACAATTGGAGTTTTCCGCGCATTGAATTCCAATCTGGAGCGATGCCTACAATGAGCTGCGTGCAGTCATCCGGCACACCATCGGCATGTGCATTGCTCGTCAGCAGGAGCAGCGAATACAGCAGCGAGCAGCGCAAAATCGACATAAACGTTTCCAAACTTAGACGCGCATTCTATTGATTCTGTCCAACCCGTTTTTGTCGTGAAAAAATATCTCGCCGTTTTGCTAATCATCGCCGGCGTGTTTGCCAGCTACGCCCCTGCGCTGCGAGATGGCTTTGTCTGGGACGATACAGCTTTAATTCTGCGCGACCCTCTCATTCGGAGTTGGCGGTTGATTCCGGAAGGGTTCAATCACTTTCTATTTGTCGACGCGACCGCGTCGGATTTTTACCGGCCGCTCCAGCGCCTCACTTACACGCTCGATTACGTTGCCTTCGCGTTTCGACCGGGAGCTTACCACGCAGCCAGCATTCTGTGGCACGCCGCAGCGGCGATCGCATTATTCGTTTTTGCAGAGGAGCTCTTGCTCGCATTCGGAATTGAACGGCAAAAGCGTCTCTGGATCGCATTTCTCGCCGTACTGGTATGGGCAATTCATCCGGTAGAGAGCGCGGCCGTGGCTTATGTTTCCGGTCGAGCCGACCCGCTGGCTGCGACCTTTGGTTTTTTCGGCCTGTATTTGTTCCTTCTTAGCCTGCGCGCAATCGGCAGGCACAGATTATTCTTTCTCATCGGCGCTGGCGTTGCCCTTCTCCTCAGCGCGCTGAGCAAAGAAACCGGATTAATTTTCCCGGCAATTGGGATCGCGTTTCTTGTTCTCAAGAAAGACTGGATCGACATCTGGAAAGCGGTCGCGGTCGCTGCATTCGTCTGCGCGATTTATTTTAGTTTGCGCTCGGCCGCCGAACATATTCCCCCGCCCATCTTGAGCGCGCCTGCGCCTTTACTCGTTAGGCCAATCATCGTCGCGCGTGCAGTCGCCGAGTATGGCGGGCTGATTTTGTTGCCGCTCCATCTGCAAATGGATCGGGACGTGGAGACTCATCCGAGCGGCTTCACCCGGGCGAGTTTAAGCGGCGCTGCGTGGCGGGAGCTTCAGACCCTCCTTGGAATCCTCCTCATTGCCGCCGTCATCTACTGGATGGTGCGCGCACGCAAGCGTAATCGAGCGGCGTTCGCGTGCTTACTGTTTGCGGTAATAAGTTATTTGCCGATTAGTGGAATCGTCTCCTTAAATGCGTCGGTTGCCGAGCATTGGATTTATTTGCCAAACGCATTTTTCTTTTTGGCAGTGTCTATCGAAATCGGCACGTTGGAACCGACGCAATGGCGGCGAAGATCGACAATCACATTGGGCGCGTTGCTGTTATTTATCGTCTGGCTTGCGTTTCTCGGCGCGCGCACATTCATCCGCGCCTTCGATTGGAAAGATCAGCGGACATTTCTTGAGCGAAACATCGCCAGCGGTGGCGACTCGGCACGCATGTTGATTAACCTGGCTGACTTGGAATTGAGTGAAGGAAAACTGGAAGACGCAGCTTTGCACTTGCACGCCGCTTTGCAAAAAAATACGGACCAACCATTGGCGGTGATCAACCTCGCCGCGGTGGCGCTGAAACAGAACGATTTCAAAGTTGCGCGCGAACAACTCCAACGCGCAACGAAGATGCCGCTAGTGGAAGCGCAGGCCCACGAACTTCTCGCCGTTCTTGAAAACAAGGAGAACGGCCGCGTCGATTTGTTGCGTCTGCGGCTCGCGGCGCGGACCGGCCCGCCGAATTGGTCAATCGAGAAACGCTACGTCAAAGTGCTGGACGAAAGTGGCGCGACGGCGCAGGCGATTACCGAACTGCAAGCCTGTCTGCGCACTCAATGGTACCGGGCCGAAAGCTGGCAATTGCTCAGTCAGTTATTTGCAAAAGCCGGACTAGACAAAGAGGCTGCCGAAGCGCTCGCTCGAGCCAACGCCTACGACGTGCATCTCGACACGCATTGAACAGGCAACGTCATTATAGTTAACAGATCGACATCTCCGCTTTCGGAGTCGCCGCTTCCACCGCGGCTGTGTCGGCGGGCAAGTACTTCACGCCCATGAGCCAGGCGATGGCAGCCACCAACATTATGACCGACACAAAGAGAAAGGCGACATTCATATTGGTATGCCCGGCGATGAAGCCAATTGTAGGAAAGGCCGCCGCGTCGCCCAGCGCATGAATGACTAAGATGTTCAGCGCGAACGCAGTGGCCCGAACTTTTGGCGGGGCAACGTTGGCCAGAGCGGTATTCGATGGCCCCGTGTTAAGGAATATGAAAAATACGGCCGCGAACATAAAGAACCAAGCTGCGGGAAAAGGTGTAAATAACATCGTTACGAATAGAGGGAACGCGACGATCATCCCAAGTCCTGAGATCAAGAAATAGGATCCGGCGTAACGCCTACGCAGCCGGTCCCCCAGCCAACCGCCCAGCAGCGTGGATACTAGTCCGGCCACGACAATGATTACGCCAAAGAATTTCGTCGCTGAGGGCGGTTGGCCTCGAAATTTGAGATATGCCGCCACCCAAAATCCAATCCCGCCGATGGCGAATGTCATCGCCGTCTGTGCCGCGCAATTTAAAACGTAAGAAGGGGTGCGGAACAGGGCGACGTAGTCATCCAGGCTTGCGCGTTGCCGCTCCGGCCGCGTAATCCCACGTGCACGCGGATCGCGTTGAAAGAAACAGAGAAGTCCCAGCAACAAACCGGGCGGAGCAATAAGATAAAAGGCCCAGCGCCACCCGAGGTGCTCATTGATTAAGCCCCCAAAAACGTAACCGAGGGCGCTACCCACGGGAATGGCCGCACAAAAGACAGCGAGCACACGGCCACGGGTGGCCAGCGGAAAAAGATCGGCCAGCACCGTCGGCGCCGCCGGCCCGTAGCCGCCTTCGCCAATCCCCACGAAGACGCGCGTGAGCAAAAGTGCAAAAAATGTCGCAGCTAAACCGGAGGCGCCGCTAGCCACGCTCCACAGGATGACCGCCGATCCGATGATAATCCACCTGGAGAAACGGTCCGCGAGCCAGCCCAAGGCCGGCGCAGTCAGCATGTACGTGATCAGGAAGGCGGTACCAAGGGCGCCTGTTTTTGCCATCGCATTTACATCGTTGGCGACGAACAATGTCGCACGAATGTCTGGCTCGACTGCGGCCAGCACTTGGCGGTCGATGTAATTGAAAAGATTGATGCCCAAAAGAAGCCAGAGCGCCGTGCTCGCCCCGCTCAATGCTTTCCCTCGTTGTTCCATCGACAATTGCCGATTGCAGATAAATGGCCGCGCACTGATTGTAAATCATAAATAATGGCCTCCATGTCCGCGGGTGAACGCGCCCTGCACGTCCTAGCCGCCCCGTTTATCCGCTGCTTTTATCGCGTCACTGCGCTCGGTCTGGAGCACTTGCCGGCTGGCGGATTTCTGCTTCTGCCAAACCACATCACCTGGGTCGATGCGATCGTTCTTCAAGTCGTTTGTCCACGACCGATTCGTTATATCATCGACCAGGAATTTTATCACAAGCCGCTCCTCAAACCGTTTCTGCGTCTGGTGCACTGCATCCCGATTGATACGCGGCGTTCGCGCTCCGCCATTCGCGCTGCGACGGAGAAAATCGCCGAGGGCGAAGTTGTTTGCCTTTTCCCTGAAGGCCAACTCGAACGTGCTGGTACGCTGCTACGTTTGCGGCGCGGTTACGAACTAATTGCGCATCATGCGAACGCGAAGGTCGTCCCGGTCTGGCTCGACCAACTTTGGGGTTCGATCTTCTCCTTCCAAGGCGGACGTTTCTTCACCAAGTTGCCGAAGCGAATCCCCTATCGCGTCACGGTTGCCTTCGGCAAACCCCTTCCCGCGGACGCCGCGGACATCGCCCGGGTACGCGAAGAATTGCTCAAGCTGGGCGAGTCTTGTTTTAGACGGAGGCCATCATTAGATCGACATCTTGCCGAACAATGCGTCCGCGGATTGAAGAGAAGACCTTTCGCGACCGCCGTCGTCGACGGACTCGATCACAGTCTTTTAAGCCGGTCGAAATTGCTTGGCGCCGCCGCGGCCTTGAGCCGTCTTCTTCGTAAAGAGTTTCCCGATGAGCGGATCGCCATCGTCTTGCCGGCAAGCAAAGGATCAATGGTGGCAAATTTGGCCGTGACGCTGGCAGGAAAAGTTCCTGTCGATCTTAACTTCACGATGGGACGCGCGGCCAATGAATCCTGCATCAAACGCGCGAACCTGCGCGTCGCTATTACCGCCACGCCATTTATGGAGCGGATAAAAGATTTCCCGTGGCCAGGGCGCCTCCTCAAGCTCGACGAGATTATGCCACAGATAAAAACACAGATTTTTGTGTGGTGGATGATGTCGATCTTAGCTCCAGCGGGATTGTTGTTACGGCTTTTGCAAATTCAAAAAGGAGGCGGTCACGCAGAAGCAACCCTGCTCTTCACAAGCGGAAGCACGGGCGAACCAAAAGGGGTTGTGCTCAGCCATTGCAATATCGTCGGCAATGTCTCCCAATTCCGGGAACTTCTCGACGCGAAGAAAGACGACGCCATTCTCGCGTCGCTCCCGTTCTTTCACAGTTTCGGATCGACCGTCACCCTTTGGTATCCACTCATCGAAGGGGTGCGCATCGTCACTTATCCGAATCCGCTCGAAGCGGCGAAGAACGCGGCGTTGATCGAGCGCTATAAACTGACATTGCTGCTGGCAACGCCGACATTTTTGCGCAGCTATCTGCGCAAAGTCGAGCCGCACCAGCTCCGCAGTTTGCGGCTCGTCATCACCGGCGCGGAGAAACTGCCTCTCGATCTTGCCAAAGCGTTCGAGGAACGATTTAAGCAAAGAGTTTTTGAAGGCTACGGACTCACCGAAACCGCGCCGGTCGTGAGCGTGAATTTGCCCGAACCGCAACCAACAAAGCCCGGCGAACAAGTTCAACCCTCGGCCCGCCTCGGCTCAGTCGGCAAAATGGCGCCCGGCATTGCGGCCGAAATCCGCGAACCGGAAAGCGATCGCAAACTTTCGTTGCACGAGACCGGAATGCTTTGGCTGCGCGGTCCAAATATTTTCGAAGGCTATCTGCACGATCCGGAGAGAACGGCGGATGTTTTGCGCGACAACTGGTTCAAGACTGGCGACATCGGCCGATTCGATGAAGACGGATTTCTTTTTGTTGAAGGACGTCTTTCGCGCTTCTCAAAAATCGGCGGCGAAATGGTACCGCACGAAGCAATCGAGCAAAAAATTGTCGATCTACTCGACCTGTCTGGAAAGGACCAGCGCGCCATCGCGATCATGGGAGTGCAGGACGAAGCCAAAGGTGAAGCTGTAGTGTTACTCAGCGCAGTAGATATCGATCTTGCGCAATTGCGCGACAAACTTCGCGATGCCGGCGTCCCAAATTTGTGGATTCCAAAGCGCGTCCAGCGCGTCGAATCCATCCCCGTCCTCGCCTCCGGCAAACTCGACCTCAAAAAATGCCATCAGCTCGCTGATGAAGCTCGACAATAGCGCAGTAATTGGAAAAAAGGCGCCTCGTTTATTAGGGGCAGACAGGCCTCAGGCCTGTCGAACAGCCGGGGCGGCTGTTCGCCGTGACAGCCGACGACGGCCGTCTTCCAAAATCCAACTTTAACGCGCCGCGCTGTTTTTGCCGATGCGTTCATTATTTCATTTAATTGCCAACCGCGCTGCCGCGGCTTTGATGAAAGTGCTTTTTGGTTACTCGTCACGCATTCGCGTGATCGGGCGTAAAAATGCAAATCGCGACGACGGCCTTCTCCTAGCGGCAAATCATATCAGCCACTTCGATCCGCTTATTATTTCCTCGGTTGTGCGGCGCAAAATCGATTGGATGGCGATGGCGGAGTTTTTTCCGAAGCCGCTGCTTGGATCTTTTTTACGAGCCGTCGATGCGTTCCCGGCAGATCGGCATCGTGCCGATCGCAAGACGATCCGCACTGCGATCGAGCGGTTGAACGAGGGACGCATGGTAGGTGTTTTTCCCGAGGGCGGCATTCGGGACGGGGCGCGCTCGCTGCTCGAAGGCGCGCCGCTTCGGCCGGGCGCATCCACGCTCGCGCACATGGCCGGCGTTCCGATTCTGCCGTGCGTGATCGTCGGCAGCGATCGCCTCTACTCGAAGAAAAACTGGCTGCCGCTGCGGCGCACGCCGGTGTGGGTCGCTTTCGGCGATCTGATCTCGCCTTTTCCGGACCTGGAGAAGTCCGTGGCGCGCGAGCGCATTGAGCACGACTTGGCCGTCGCGTTCAAAATTCTCTACGCCGAGCTGCGCGAACAATTTCAACTCACGCCGGACGATCTGCCGCACCCGCCGCGAGATCGAATGATTGGTAGGGTCGGCGCGCTGCACCGACCCCCGAAAGCTTTCGGGGCAACGCGGCGTCCCTACCATTATCGCGCTCTGCCATTTTCGCGTTTCGCCGCGACGACAGTCGATTCGCTCGTGTGCGCATCGATGAATTTCGTCCAGTCGCGGCATCGACTGCATGCGCGCAGCCGCGATGAGATGGAGCGCTATGTCACACAGTGCGAGAAGCTCACGGCCCACAATTTTTACGCCGCGCCGCGCGATGGCGAGATCGCGAGCGCAATCGGCGATGCCTACGGCGCAACAGCCACCTGGCGCAGCCCGGTCGATTCGAAATTTCCCGCGAACAACATCGCACGTGCAGATTTCTTTCCATGCGCGCGCGGCTGGAGCGCGCCGACGGTAATCATACTGCATGCGCTCATGTCCGCGAGTCATGTTGGCTATCGCCGCTGGGCTGCGCACTTCAACGAACTCGGCTGGAACGCTTGTTTCGTGCACCTCCCCTATCACTATTCGCGTGTGCCGCGCGGCTACTGGAATGGCGAACTCGCGATCACCGCCGATCTCATCCGTAACGCCGAGGGCCTACGCCAGGGCGTGATCGAAGTGCGGCAATTGATGGCGGCGTTGCGCGAGCGCGGTTGTGGCGAGTTTGGCATACTTGGCACTAGTTATGGGGGGTGGATCGGTGCACTCCTCGCGATAGTCGAGCGCGATTTCCGTTTTGTCGCGTTGATGGCGCCGATCGTGAACGTCGATCATGCAATCTGGGAAAGTCCAGCTTCAGCCTTTATGCGGCGGGAGTTGCGCCGGGCGAAAATCGAGCCGTCGCTTGTGGCGCGGCATTTTCATCTCAGTTCACCGATGCACAACGAGCCGTTGTGCGGCGCGGAGTGCGTGTTGTTTGTGGCGGGCGACTTCGATTTGATCACGCGTCCGGCAGACATCGAGAAGATTCAGCAGAAATGGCGCGGCTCAGAATTGCTCCACGTGCGACAGGGCCACTTTGGCTACCGCATGCTACGCGAGACCATCGCGCTCTTGAAACAGCGCGGCTTGTAGATGCGACGCCCTCGTCGCAGAACGGCGCAGATACCGGCGGCGAGGGCGCCGCAGCCACTATTATTGGGAGTCACTTGATTCCAAGAAATTCTAAACTTGGCGCAAGACTAACGAATGCCGCCTTCGCGAAAACATTGTGCCCCTCGACAGACGGATGCCAGCCGTCGACGGCGTGAATCACTTCGACAGGACTGAGATCGGCTTTTGCTAACGCGTTGGAATATTGCAACTGCACGTTCGGGACATGCTCGATCTCGCGCTCCATTTGGCTAACCATCGCGCGCAGTTCCTCATTTATCATGCGGACCAGACGAATCAGGTTGCCTCGGTAATTCGGTCGCATGGAAATGAAATATTTACAATCGGTTCCCAGATAAGGATACAGTTTTGGATTCTTCTCTCGCAGCCCTTCGGCGATTGCGCGGGCTTTAAAAAATGATTCGAAATCGACGAGACCGTAAACCACGATCGCCACTCGATGCTGCTCAATTCGGGCCCGGGCAATGAGCCGTCGTAATTGCCGAGTGTAGTTTTCTCGGAAGTCTTTGCTGAGCCGCGGCAATCGTTCTTCCGGGTGCTCAAGTTCATCCGGAGAGCATCGCCACGCCCAATCCACGTTGTTGTGGCCGATCCAAATCAGAATCAGATCGGGGAATCGGTCGCGCGACAGCAATTGAGTGACTTGCCCGGAAAAATTGCGGGTGCGAAGGATTTTGCGGAAAAGAATTTCGCGATCTTTCCCATTATCAACCATAGCGCCGAGTCCGCCATATTCCGTGGCGACAAGCGGTGTGAGCTTGTCGAGTCTTTCGAAGACGCTGTAAACGCTCTCCGGCGAAGGGTCGACCCGCTTCGCGTCCGGAGGACAGCCGATTCCAAGAACCGGCTGGGCCGCCCAGCTCCTTCGTGTGATCTTCATTCGCCAGCGGTATTCAGCGGAGTGAAGGAGCTGCCCGCCGGAGGCGGGTTCGGCGGCGTTAAGAAACCAATCATTGCCATAGTGTCTGCGCGCCCGCCAAAACGTGCCTAGCGCGGATGAAACATAAACATTGCGAGAGAGACTGTCGCCGATCATCGCGATATGCGGCAGACGCGCCACCAATTGGGCGGAACTGATCCGACCCTTTTTATACTCCAAATAATCTGCGCAAAAGCGGCACGCCGGGTCGGCTACTCGCTGCAAGTAATTTGCGCTGATCGCCGCAGCAGATTTCACAAAAAGAATTCTTAATCCAGCCAATCCATCGTGGTGAGGAAGCGGCGGAACTCGGCGTCTTCGGTGGAGAGAGCGGGGAGCCATTCACCGATCGGTTCGCGTTTCCACCAGGCTCGATCGCCAGGCGGCGCGAATCGGTAGCGATAAAGGCGCGCCCGGATGTAATGCGGCGGCGCGTTGGGAAATGGATTGTTAGCCAGGAGCGAGAGCGTGCCGGGATCGTTGTGGAGAAGTTTCCAGACGAAATGAAGCGTCCACGGATATTCAGCCGGTGACGCCATGGCAGCGAACCAGATTTGCCAGTCGATGCGTGGCTGATACGGCGCGATGATCGCGGGACGCCGATTCGGATCACCTGGTTTGGCTTTGAATTCGTATTCCCTCCACTTCGTGTCGCCGGTGATGAAGGCGTCATCGGTTCCTTCGAAAATGATTTCGGGACGTTCGTGGCCGACAGTTCCGAAAGCGCCGTAAGTGTTCACGAGATCGAGCGGATCGTAGGAGTAATTCATCAACTGACGCCCGGAAACGAGATTGAGCACCGGCGCGATGCTCAGATACACAACCAAGACCGACAATGCGATCGTGAGCCCGTTCTGCGCGCGCGACGGCTCTGATTCTTGAGCTGCTCGCTCGGCGCGCCTAACGAGTGATTTCGGGAGGACGCGACCAAGGAATGTGTCGTCGAAGCAGGCAAGGAACGGAATGATGGTGACGTAGTTCAAAAACGACAGGTTGCCGCTGATGACGAGAATGACCTGAAAACTGATCAGCAACACGCCCGCGATGTGCCGGGCGTGCCGCGGTCCAAATGAAAACCACGGCACAACGAGTTCGATGAAATGGTTCCAGGCTGTTTCGATTTGATGAAACCAATGGGGCGCGAAATGCAAATAGCGGCTAACCGGATTCGGGATCGGCTGCGTTTCGTAGTGATAGTAAAGGCAGGTGAGATCGCGCCAGCACGGGTCGCCCCGCAGTTTGATGAGGCCGGCCCCGATCATGATGCGAAAACCGAGCCAGCGAAAAAGCCAGATGACAAGCAGCGGCGGCCGGCATTTCGGAAACGGGCGGCCGTCGAGCAACGGACAGAGAAAGATTGACAAGAAACCAGTCTCGAGCAGCTGAATTTCCCAGCCGTAGCCGTACCAAATTTGGCCGATATGAACGATCGACATGTACATAGTCCACAGAATCGCGAGCAAGATGGCGTTCGCGTAACCGGCGAGAACGACGAGCGACAAAACGAAGCCTATCCACGAAAAGATCGGCAATAAATCATCGGAAAGTCCGAACCAAAACAGCGTCGGTACGCGCCACATACATTCAGTGGGCGAACCTAATTGCGATTGAATGGCGGCGAGAAAATGATTCGCCGGGGTCAATCCGTGCTCGCCGATCAACGGAACGAGTTGTTGCGCCGCGACCAGAAACGCGACTGCATAAACGAAACCGAGCAGGCGAAGAATGATGAATCGCGTCAGCCAGTAGGAATTTCCGGCCGCCAGCAGCTTCTGAAAAAGATTATCGCCGTTATCCATCGTCGAACTGCCCGCCTGACGAACAACCTTCAACGTCTCGACGGCTTCGGCGTGAGGTCAGTGACGAGTTTTTGGAAACGCGGATCATTCCGGAGCGGATCGAACATCGGATCGAGTCGGAGCAGTCTCAGCCGTCGAATCAAAATCAACGCGAACCCAAACTTTACTTCTGCCAATTTATGAAAACAAACATGAAAAAAATGAAGAACCAAGCAGTAACAATACTCACACTTACAACGCTCTTAAGCGCGCTTGCGCTAGCTGCAGCGGTTGGATTACCCACCAATCTCGCAGCGGCACCGACTTCAAACAACGTCGCGGTCTTTGCCACGGGATTGAACAATCCGCGCGGTCTGAAGTTTGGGCCCGACGGCTACCTTTATGTTGCCGAAGGGGGCATTGGCGGAGCGAACTCGACTGTCGGCTGCTGCGAACAGGTCCCTGACGTAGGGCCGTACACAGGTAGCATCACTGGCTCGCGCATCTCCAAGATCAATGCCAACGGCGTTGTCACAACAGCAGTGGATAATCTTCCGTCCAGTCAGACAAATCCGCAGACTGGCAGCCTGATTAGTGGCGCAGCCGATGTCGCCTTTATCGGAGACACCCTTTATATCTTGCTCGGCGGCGCTGGCTGCTCGCACGGTGTGCCGCAGGTACCGGAGATGCCCAATGGCGTGATCCGCGTTAATGCAGACGGCACCACGGATCTAATTGCTAACCTGAGCGCGTTTGTGATGGCTAATCCTGTCCAAAATCCCAATCCTGCCGACTTTGAACCCGACGGAACCTGGTACAGCATGATAGCGGTCGGCGGTAATCTATACGCTGTTGAACCAAACCACGGCGAGCTGGATAAGATCACGACGTCGGGTCAAATCTCCCGTGTCGCTGACATTTCTGCGAGCCAGGGCCACATCGTGCCGACGGCGATCGCCTATCACGGCAACTTCTATGTAGGAAACCTTAATACTTTCCCGATTGTTCCGGGCTCTTCCAAGATCTTGAAGATCACACCGAGTGGTCACATAAGCGTTTTTGCCCAAGGACTCACCACCATTCTCGGCGTAGTTTTCGATGGAAGAGATCGAATGTACGTGTTGGAGACCAGCACAGCGACCGGTAACCCTACGCCTTTCACTGGCAAAGTGGTACGAGTTGATCCATCGGGCCATCAAACAGAGATCGCGTCGGGACTCTTCTTCCCCACCGGCATAACCTTGGGGCCAGATGGTGCACTTTATGTCTCAAACGTTGGCTTTGGTCCACCACCGGTCGGCATGGGGCAGATTCTGAGAATCACAGTGCCGTAGCGCTGCGCCGATCCGAAGACTAAGCACATAAGCCTCGCTTGAGTTCCGCTCCGCTTTCCCGTCTGCTCTCCCGCTTTTCCCCGGTAGGGCGACGCTTTGCGGAGCCGTGAAATCTCTTGCGCGTTTCGGTTTGTCGGCTCGACTCCGAAAGCTTTCGCGAGCAGGCTGGAGTCCCGCCCTGCCAAGCCAGGTTAGAAGCGTTTTAACGCCTAACATCCAACGCCCGATTAAAGTGCCAGGGGGGAGAATTGAACCGACCTAAACCGAGCGACATAGACGAAGCCCGTAGGGTTCGCAAGTTGGGAGCGAGCGAATCAATCGGGCTCGAATAATGTTTCAGAAGACGTCCAACGCTCAACATTCAACGTCCAACGTTCAATCAATCCGCGATCCGTAATCCGCAATCTCCAATCAAAATGCCAGGGGGGAGAATTGAACTCCCGACCAACCCCGAATGCTTTCGGGGCTGCTCTTACTGCTTCAGATGGTAAATCGCCAGCCGCGGATTCTTCTTCGCCTTTAACATGCGTTCGATCTTGCGAGCTTCACTTAGCGTCGCGACTTCCTTCCTCGCTACAATCTCGATCTTGTCTCCGAGGCGCTTTGTCGTCGCAGTATGACCACGTAAATGCTGTGCAAAACGGCCATCAAGATCAACCGCTGAGCCAATGTAATGCCGGCCGCCGGAACCACGAAGAATATAGATCCACGCCATTTTGGAAAATGCCAGGGGGGAGAATTGAACTCCCGACCAAGGGCTTATGAGTCCCCTGCTCTACCGCTGAGCTACCCTGGCATTGTGGCGACAAGATTCAATGGCGCGCCGCCGGGTGTCAACGGCGCTGCCTTATTCCTTCGTTTTCGAAACATATGGCGCCAGGTCTTTTTCCCGGCCATGCAACGCCGCCATAAAACAGACACCATTTCTCTCTTGCACCACTCCTGTCCAACCTTCCTGCTCGACATGACGCCAGCCTGAAAACGACAAAGCG
>Ga0210407_10000518_pt1 | contig 43567 bp, 39 predicted proteins | sample IncBWC27MmetaG_FD_150860 | JGI IMG/M metagenome (GOLD analysis project Ga0210407, IMG submission 150860) | Forest soil microbial communities from Barre Woods Harvard Forest LTER site, Petersham, Massachusetts, United States - Inc-BW-C-27-M | ecosystem: Environmental > Terrestrial > Soil >...
GCGCGCGGCAATCGTGAATTGCGCGCTTCCGTCAATCAGGGCAGGCCTCCCATCGCCGCAACGCAACGCCCCGGATCATTTCGCGGCTCTGCAGTTGTTCCAGCAAGGGAAGCCGGCGGACGCTACGAGCCGCCAGCCAATCGGCGCGGTGATAACAATGCTGCTCGTCCCGATAACAATTCCAATCGTCCGCCCAACCCGGGAGGCAATGCCAACCGTCCTCCCTTCGCTCACGCCAAGGAAATTACACCGCACGACCGGCCGGCTCCGTCGAACACGGGCAATCCCAAGCTCGACCAGAAATACGGGCAACAGCAGGACAGGCTCTACTCCAAACAGGCACAAGAGCATCAGAAGCTCCAGCAAAAACAAGAGCAAGACCACCAGCGCGTAGCTCAGCAAAATGCCAATGATGCAAGAAGGCAGCAGGTCGAACAGCGCCACCAGCAACAGACCCAGCAAATGGAGCAACGCCACACACAACAACAACAGAGGATGCAGGAGAGGCAGCAGCCGCCGCGCCAGAATCCGCCGCCTACGTCGCGGAAGGAAAAGCCTTAACAGCCCGCTCGCGGCAGGCGGGTGGCGCGGAGTCGGAACACCATATTTCCAGGCACGGGGATTGTGGAGAGAATATCACTGCGGTACTTCTCGGCAAAAGTATAGTAGGGCGGAGGGTGCCCCAGGTTCGCTCTTTGAACCTGGGTCTTGGGGCTGACGTTTTTCGGCTGGTGTCCGGAGCCTGCGATGTTACCCTGAGCGAAGTCGAAGGGTCACTCGCCACTATTCTTCTTTTTCAGGCACTCCTCGCAGTAGCCGCCCACTTCCGTTCGCGACACCGTGACTTTCATGTGGAAGTCGCGCGCAATTTGATCCTTGAGTTGCTCATACAACCGGCTCTCGAATTCGCGCACTTTTCCGCACCGCAGGCACGCCACATGAATGTGGTCCCGCGGCCCGTGCGTTTCGTAATAATGCCGGTCGCCCCGGAGATGCAGCAAATCCAGTTCGTCGATCAAACCTTGTTTTTTGAGGAGGTCAATCGTGCGGTAAACGGTAACCAGGTGAACGCCGTCATCGATTTTCTGCGCCCGCGCGAGGATCTGGTCCACGTCCAAATGCTGTTCGGCGGCATCCATCACCTGCAGGATCACCCGCCGTTGCCGTGTCATGCGGATGCCGCGGGCCGCCATAGCCTGTTGGAGCTTGCCGGTTGTTTCTGAGGTATTTAGACGCTCACCGGTGGAAACCCGGTGGCTCGGCGATGCAGCCATTTGCAGTGCTCCGCTCGTGCGGCGGATCGGGTTTCAGGGTTTGTACTTACAAACCCTGAGCTGACAGCCAATCAGGAATGTGTGGGCAGCAACCGCACCACGTCATTGTACATAACGTAGGCGAAGAACACCAAAAGGAACACCAAACCTACCTGCACGAACCGCTCCTTGAAGGCCAGGCTGAAATCACGGCGCCGGATTCCTTCCAGGGTAAGCAGGAGAATGTTTCCTCCATCCAGGATGGGGATCGGCAACAGGTTCAGGATTCCCAGGTTTAGGCTAATCATGGCCATCATGTTGATCACGTCGACGGGGCCTTCCTCAACGGCCTGGCCCGCCAGCGCCGCGATGCCCACAAAACTCCGCAGTTGCCGCACAGATAATTTCCCGGAGAAGAGCCTGCCCAGCACTCCAAACAGCTTTGCCGTAGCGCCCGCGGTTTCGTCCGAGGCCTCTTTGACGGACGCAGTGAGCGTCATATCCTTGAAAGCCCACTCCCCTCCAGGACCCACTCCGATGCGCCACGCCACCTGTCCATCTTCGTCTTTGTCTTGAACCGGATGAATCGCAACGGTCATTTCAGTGCCGTTACGCCGTATGGTCGTGTTCAACATCCGCCCATTGGAATGTCTGATTTGATCGAAGAAATCGTACCAGCTGTTCACGGGCGTACCGTTTACCGCCACAATCAAGTCTCCGCGTTTCAGTCCCGCACGGCTCGCGGGCATGCCTCGTTCCAAGGGACCCACCAGCGCCGGTATCGGCAGGTTACCCAGCGCACGGTCAGTGTTCCGAATGTCCGTGGCCTTCACTTCGACAACCCGCTCTGTACCTTGCCGGTTGATCTTCAACCGGAGCATTCCATCCTGAGCTGCCTGAACCAGGTACGAATTTGCTTTTGACCATGTCGGCGTCGGAACTTCGTTGACCGAAACGATCTGATCGCCATCCGTGACCCCCGCTTTCGCCAGTGGACTGCTCTGCGGAAGTCCGCTTAGGACAATCGGCTTGTCCAGGTAGGCGGGGTATGGAAGGCCCTTTATCGCAAAAAAACCTGCCAGCAAGAGAATCGGCATGATCAGATTGACTGCCGGACCCGCAAAAGAAATCAGCGCCCGCTGCCAGCGCGGCTTGCTCATCAATTCGTCGGGCGCGCCTGTGGGAGCCACATCATTCGAATCCACTTCGGACAAGTCCTGCCCCGCCATGCGCACATAGCCGCCTAGCGGCAGCGCGCTGATGCGGTAATCCGTCGCTCCCCATTTGAAACCGAAGAGCCGCGGCCCGAACCCGATGGAAAACACATCCACGCGCACGCCAAAAAAACGCGCCACAATGAAGTGTCCCCACTCGTGCACCAGGATCATCAATCCCAGCACCAGGAATATTCCAATCAGTGTATTCATGAAATCAATCTGCCCCTTCTCCGATTTCTAAGGCGCCGCCGCCGCCGTCACCGCCAGGCGTTCTACTTCTTCCCTCGCCATTCGACGCGCTTCGGCATCGGCCGTAAGCACGTCTTCCATCTTTTCGAATCGCCCGCGCGGCGTCCGCCCCAGCACGCGTTCAATCACTTCCGGAATGCCCAGGAACGGCAGCCGCCGTTCCAGAAACGCCGCCACGGCAATTTCATCCGCGGCGTTCAGCGCGCAGGGCAGCGCGCCGCCCTTTTTCATCGCTTCTCTTGCCAGGCGCAAACAGGGAAACCGCCGCGTCGAGGCCTTCTGAAAATCCAGCCGCTTTAGCTTAGACCAGTCCAAGGCTACTTCACTCTTAGATGCCACCCGCTCTGGATAGGTTAACGCATATTGGATGGGCATGCGCATGTCCGTTGGTCCCAGTTGCGCCAAAATAGAACCATCCACGAATTCCACCATGGAATGGACCGTGGACTGCGGATGCACCACCACGTCAATCTGTTCCGGGCGCATGCCAAAAAGCCAGCGCGCCTCAATAATCTCGAAGCCCTTATTCATCATCGTGGCCGAATCGATGGTGATGCGGTTTCCCATCCGCCAGTTCGGATGCGCCAACGCTTGCTCGGTTGTAACATTCGCCAACTCCGCTAGCGGCGTCTTTCGAAACGGTCCTCCTGACGCCGTCAGCACCAGCCGCCGCACTTCTCCGTGCGTTCCGCCGCGCAAACATTGATGCACCGCGTTGTGTTCGCTATCTACGGGCAGCAGTTCGCGCCCCGCCTTTTTTGCCGCGGCCATCACCAGTTCGCCTGCCGCAACGAGCACTTCTTTGTTCGAAAGCGCCACCGTCTTTCCCAGCTTCACCGCTTCGTAGGTAGCTTCCAGCCCGACGACCCCCACCGCTGCGGAAACCACGATGTCCGCCTTGGGATGCGTCCCCGCCGCCAACATTCCCTCGCGGCCGTGATGTATCTCCGGAATCGGCGAAATGCCCTTCTCGCGCAGCATCCGCACCAACTCATCGGCCCGCTTAGCATCCCCAACCGAAACTATCTCTGGGTGATGCCGCTCGATCTGGCCCCTCAACTCTTCCAGGTTGCCGCCCGCCGCCAGCGCAACCACACCAAACCTCTCCGGCAGAGCCTCTACGACCGAAAGGCACTGCCGCCCAATCGATCCGGTCGACCCCAATATAGATAGCTGCTTCACGCGGTCCTTCGATTTCCTTTTTGTGTTTGGAAGCCTTCTGACCTACGACCTGGGAGAGTAGATCAATACCCAATAATACCAGACAACCGGAATAGCGAGGATGAGCGCATCGATTCGGTCAAGCACTCCGCCATGCCCCGGCAACAAACTCCCCGAATCCTTGATTCCCGCGCTCCGTTTATAAGCCGATTCCAAAAGGTCCCCCACCTGCCCCGCGACATTCCCCACTGCTGCCATCCCCAGCAAATGCGGTAGCGGCACCGTCATGAATGGCGGAACAGTCATAAATCGCGCAAAGGCGAAAGCAACAATCATCGACCCGACGAAACTCGCGATAGTCCCCTCCCACGTTTTCTTTGGGCTCAGATGCGGCGCAAGTGGGTGCCTCCCGATCGAGCGTCCAACGAAATACGCCGCTGTATCTCCCACCCAGATAATGACCATTGCGAAGAGTAAAAGTTGCGGGCCTCGAACGGGGATGGCATGCAGACGGACCGCATACGATAAAGGAAACGCAACAAGTAACAGCCCGCTGGCGCTGATTCCCGCCGCAGGCAGCGCTTCGACCAGCGGACGTTTCGTCCACAGCGTCAGCGCCGCGATGCCAAGGACAAAAAGAAAGAAGGTCTCCGGAAGAGCAGGGGCTCCACCAAAAAATTTGAACGCTTGGCGATAGCGCAACTCCCATTCCGTGATGTAGTCAGATGGCCAAATCGTCACGAACCACTGCACGAACACCAGCATCAACGCGCAGGTCGCGGTCCAAAACCGGTACGCGCGATGCCCGATCGCCTCGCCCAGTGCAAAATACTCAAGCAACGCCAGCATCGTCACCAGCGCCACGGCCAGCGCCATCACGGCCGTGGAGCCCCACAGCACGATGCCCACAACAAACGGAATCAGCACCGCAGCCGTCGCCACCCGCTTCCAGGTCATAGAAATGGAATCCCCTCGGAAATCGCGGCCCTCATCTCATCACATCGCGCGAAATAAATCACGCGCGAGAGTAGGACAGACATTCCTGTCTGTCCAAATCATGGAATCGCGGGAGACGCTTACTTACAGCGGATCGTTAGCCATCAAGCGGGCAGATGAACCGCAGGCTGTTCCCATCGGTGTCTTTGACATACATTTCTCTCGTGCCCCACGTTTGGTCCACCGGCCCGGTATCAATCCGCACGCCTTTCTCGACAAGCTCCGCGTGCAGCCCATCCACGTCTTCCACCTCGAACCGGACAACGCCTCCTGACACCCCGTCCCCCGAGAACGAAGAAATATGCACCCATGCCTCATCACGCAAGAGTCCCATATAGCAGGGGTCCGGTTTCCCCTCATCAACCCGGTAGGCGAATTCCCGGCGGAACCCCAGGCGCTTGCAGTAGAACTCTTCCGCCGCGATGGAGCTACTTACATGCAGCACGGGAATGGCAAGCTTGAACAAGTCGCACCTCCATCGCATCTCTTCGACCTTGCGTGCCGCGTCAGTGTCCCAAAGCGGACAGACTTAAACCAGCGACTAGGCCACTGTAAAGGGGCCAGCCGAATGGAGCTCCCTGCAATTCGCAGACGCTTGCCGGCCGAATCTTCCTAGTGCTTCAAGAACAAGAAGAGGTCCACTTGTATGTCTATGCACGGCTTAAATTTTCTGTCTGCCGCCCGGCTTCGATGGATGGCGCCTGTCCTCTCAGCGCTAGCCCTGGCCGGTTGCGTTGGCCAGGCAGCCATGACTCCTCCTCCTCCCGCTTCGAGCGTGCGCTTTGGTCACGTCTTCATCGTCGTCGAGGAAAATGCCAATTACAGTGACGTCATCGCTAATCCCGCAATGCCCTACTTGAACAGCCTAGCCAACCAGTACGGCCTCGCGACCAACTACTTCGCCGACGCGCATCCCTCGATCCCAAACTATTTCGAGCTCACTACCGGACAGATTCTCACGCTCCTCGACGCCTCCACCCCGCAACTCTTCCCCGTCTCCGACGACAACGTCGTCCGCGAACTCCTGGCCGCAGGCAAGACCTGGAAATCATACGCCGAGGATCTTCCGTCGGTGGGCTACACCGGAGGCGACACCGGCCGCTACGCCGTCCGCCACAATCCGCTCGCCTACTTCACCGACGTGCAAAACCATCCCAACCAAGCGCAAAACCTCGTGCCCTTCACTCAACTGGCCGCCGATCTCAACACTTCCAACCTTCCCAACTATTCCTTCATCGTCCCTAATCTTTGCAATGACGCCCACGACTGCTCGCTCAGCATCGCCGATACCTGGCTCAAGACCAATATCGATCCCCTTATCAAGAGCCCGCAGTTTCAGATCGACGGCTTGCTAATCATCCTCTTCGATGAAGCCAATACCCTCGACCTCACTTCCGGCGGCGGCCACGTCTCTGCCGTCATCGTCAGCCCCTTGGCCAAACGCAACTATAAGTCCATCGCTTTCTATCAGCATCAAAGCGTTCTTCGCCTGACTCTCGAAGGCCTCGGTGTAACAAAGCTGCCCGGAGATGCTGCCACGGCTCCAGTCATGTGGGAGTTTTTCACCGCGCCGTGAAGCAGGGCAACGCCCCGGCCGTCTTTAAGTGTGTCTGAAACTCTCTTGCTGCTCGTGATCGCTCGGCGTCATTTCTGGCCGACAATTTCATCCCATTCGCGTTGGCCGCGTTGCAGCATTGCCGGCAGGTCTTCCCGCAACAGAAATCGTTCCTGAATCAACTTCTTGGCCGCCTCGGCAAACTTGCCCATGTATTGTTCGCGCGAAGCATACCGTTCGGCCACCGACGGCCGCGGATCGCCGGATTTTTCACGCTCCGCGGCGTTGCGAGCAAAGGGGAGAAACGAACCCAGGAAGCTGACCCGCAGATCAGGCGCGCCGATGCTCGCATCCCTCAGATTCCAACCCGTATAAGTCGCCAGCGGCACTTGCAATTCCGGCAAGCGCACGCCTCCCAGGTCGTTACCATCTGCGTCCGTTTGTGGAACCAGGACCGTAAATGGATTCCCGACTCTAGGGAATTCGTTCGCAACAATTCCTGATTTCCATTGCGCGCCGAAGTCGAGGCGGTATGCCAAACTCATTTCATAAGGGACATTCACGCCCGGAATTCTCGGAAATGTCCATTTGCTAAAAGGCACCAGTGTGCCGTCCGCAATTTTCGGATAAACGTTGGGCGGCGGTGGCGTCCCGTCTTTCACCCACTGGTCCATGTCGGTGATCAGCGCCCGCCAGAACCATTGCACGGGATTCGGATTGGGGCGTTGTTGCCCCATGGAATCCGGTGAGCTAGCCGTGGCCTTCTGTGGCGGGAACGGCACGGAAAAGTGTTGCAACCCGTCGAGCATATAAATGCGCGCATTTTCACCCGGTGTCGCGTCTTTCAAGCCGTCGGCGGATGTGTGAATCAGCGAGGCCGCACGGCCCCAATATTCGTACGAAGTATTGGTAAAGAAAATCTTTGGCGCCGTGTGCGACCTGTTCGCCGCATCCAAAAGTCCCGCCGTTTCGCCCGTCTCCGGGTCGGTTTCCGGCACGTCCGTGTAGGGAAACAGGTCCGTCGGGAAAAAGATGCTGGACATCGGTTGCGCGTCGCGAGAAGGCTGCGCGAACCGATGATTGAAACTCCCTCGCCCCGCGCCAGCCACATGCGCAATGACGCCATCCATCACCTGGCGGCCTTGCTCGTCCGCGTTGAAGTCTTGATAGAGAAAATGTCGAAGGAATCGCCCGCTCTGCGAGATTCCTAGGGCGTAGACGCGGTGCACCGGAGCCGTCGCCTGCGGATCATATTTCAGGTAAGAAAGAAAATCCCGCACCGCCGCCAGCCCAACTCCCACAACCACCGGGTTTTTCGCCTCATAGTCGATTTCATAAATTTTGCCCGGCTGAAAACCACCATCCAAATGAATGAAACGCGGATCGCTCACTAGCTTGCCGTCAACGGAATGCCCAAAGCTCCACTGGCTGCGCGGGATCATTAGCCGCGCGAAACCGGGCTTGTCGCGGACGGAAAGGATGTTTTTCAGGCTGCGAGGATCAGGATCGTCAACCGGATAACTTTTTCCTCCGTTGGGCCCAAGCATGATGTGTCCCAGCGGCATATCATCTGTTTTTTGCGCTAGAGTGAAATCCGAGCGCACCGGCCCGCGAATCTCTTTTCCTCCTGGGCCATGAGCAACCGGAGCATTGAGACGAACCTTCTCTCCTTGATCCGCCAGGTCAAATTCCCAGCCGAGCCACGCAATCGTGTACCCCTGGCGCAACAAAAATCCGTCTCCGAATTCGCCATTCGCGTCCGAAGAATTTCCGCCGTCCACCAGCCGCAGAATCCCTCTTCCCCCGCGGTTTGATACCTCAAACAGCACCGCGCCATTTCCCTTGTTCATATCCTTCGGTTTATACAGATAGAGGTCCGCGGAAAACTCGACTTCTCCCTGCGCGTTGCGCGGAGCTCTGTCCAGGTCCACGATCTGCCGGTTGTGAACGTTCTCTGGCTTCACGGCAAAGTACACGCGCCCAACGATCTTTTCATAGCCGCCCACCAATCCGAACGCGCGTCCATCTTGAACGTCCGTCCGCGAAATGATCTCCACGCGAGCAACGTGCGCCCCGGCGGAAGAAGTCACGAAAACGAAGAGCGCAAGGGTCCAAGCCAGACGTTTGCGTAGGGGATACATGTGCCGCCTCCGAAAGCGCCACAGCTTACAACAGATTAGGAAGACTTCAGCGTTCCAGGATTTCCTTGTAGGCGTTGAGGGCTACTTTCTTCGGCTGGCGATCCACAACGAAGGTATACGACTTGGTGGAATTACCGGCAATGCCCAATTGAGTCAGCCGCACCATGCCTTGTCCAAAATCTGCAAATAGCGGAACCAACATCGCGAAATTGCCGTCCACTTCGCTCTGAGTGATTTCCGCGTGCACCTTGAATTTGCCGCCTTCCGCCGGCTGCACATCGTATTTGAAATTGTAACGGGGCACCTGGGTACCCCATACCCACTCTCGAAAAAACCAATCCAGGCGCCCATTCTGCTGCAGGTCCATCTTTTTGGTCATGTGCTTCTCGGCAACAGCCTTGAAGGATTCCGTCGACGCGGGAATCTCCCGGTGGCGTTCCATGAAATCGTGCATCATGTCAATGAAAGCCTGATCGGGATTGCCGGCCGACCCTATGTCCGCGTACATCAGCGACCTCAGCATCGCCAGAACGTACGCGCCCTTGGAATAAGTCACTCCCTGATACGCCTGCCCGGACCGCGGAGAAATCAGCCGGAGTCCCAGCCACACCGGACCGGCATCATTCGGTGAAACGCCGAAATTGTTTTTGTCGAGGATGCGGACGCGCTGGCGCTCCCAGAACTCTACGTAGTCCTTCTGCCACTTCGGCCCCACGGCTTGCTGCAGAAACAGTGCCGCCGCAAATTCCGCAAATCCTTCCGAGAGCCACTGGTCGTGATAGGAAGCCCAGCTGACGCCGTGCCCAAACCACTGATGCGCCACCTCATGCGGCGTCACTTCCTGCACGAATCCGGTGAATTTCGAATCAATATGGCCAAACAACATCCATCTCTGGGTCGAATCGATGTACGCCGAAATCGGCAAGTACACCAGATTGGGCCACGATTGGCCGAAGCTGAAATTCGGCTGTTCGGTGATGTAAATGTTCTCGTAGGGGCCCTTACCGAAATACAATGTGCAAACCTGCATCTGCGCGCGCGCTTGATCCAGAGCGTATTTGGTCATTGCCCCGGGGGCCATGCCGCCCAGCGCGCTGCTTTCAAAACGCCGCAAGTTGTCTGGCAAATCCGGCAAATAGTAACCGGAGATCTCGTAGTGGGTGATCGTGTCCGGAAAATCAATTTTCTTGTATTGCCCATAGTTGAAGCCCGCGACGGCGATCGGCACCGGCGTTACCCAGTGGGTCACGGCAAATCCTGCTTCGGTGTGTTGTCCCTCGAGCTTGCCCACGCTGATCAACACGTTCGAGGGTGGAACCTTAAACGTTAGATCGTACAGCGCTTTTTCGCCGAAGCCGTTCAGGTTCGGATACCAGGATTCGCGCGCTCCGATGTAGTAACTTCCGCTGCCCGCGTCGGACAGCACCTTGTCACCCCCGTATTCCACGGTGATCGAATGGACTTGCCCCATGGCGGGAGCTTCGTCGAGAACAGCATAGAAAGAACCGTCTTCCTTCCGGTTTTCCTGAATGAAATGCAGGTCCTGGCCCTTCTCACCGCTCACGCGCGTCGCGCGCAGCGTGGGAAGCAGCCCGAATTTCATCACGCGCTCGCCGGGCACGAGCGGCTCGTATGTAATCGTCGCGCGGCTGAACAGGTGATTATTCTTGCCGATTACCGTTTCAATGTTGTACCGGCGGGTGGCGAAGAGCCGCTTGTCCTCTTGCGAGCTTGCTGTATGGGCCTGAAGCTCGGATTTCAAGTGTTGTGAATACCAGATGCCGTCGTTCATTCCCCCGCCGTCGCAATTGACGAGCGCGACTTCTTCGGGCGAATCGAGCTGCGGAATCGCTCCCACACGAGTACGCAGGAAGAAACGCAGGTCTTTGTGAGTTGTACCGTGCATGTAGGCATTGAAAAACATTGGGTGTTTCGGATTATAAATAGCGGCCAGCACGTCGGCGTCCACGTTGTCGATCGTTTCGCTCTCAAGCAATGCCTGGGTCAGACCTTCGGGCACCTCGTGCCTGTGGCGAACTTTTTCCTTCCAATGCTGAAACGCGCTGGCGGCCTCGGCCGGGGTGTCCGCTCTGGTTCCGAACGTCGCGGCGAATTGCGGAAACTGGTCGGGGGTGAAACGAAAGACCACTTCCGTGAAGTCTTCCTCGGCCGCCGGACTGCCGCTGCGCCGCATCATCTCGTTCTTGTCAAGAGTTGTGAGGGGTTTAAGCGTGAAGTGTCCCTGCCCGACAAAAACCGCCCCGGTTTCAAATCTGTTGACTAGGTTCAGGAGCGTCAGCGTTCCGGATTTCAACTCGAAGGTTCCCACGTCCATCGACAGGAAGAAATTCTCGCAGCGAAACGTTTCGCCAAGTCCCTCGTTGCGCAGTTGACGGTAGATGGCATCCGAATTCGCAAACGCCGCGCTCTTTTCGTTGACCGTCACGCTGGTTTGCTGCGCGGTGATCGTCAGACTAAGCGCGAGATCAGCCGTCCCCTTCAGATCGACTTCGCGGACAAGATCGTCAAACCCTTCCTTGGCAATGCGTACGGAATATTTTCCGGCGCTTAAATTGGCCGCAGCAAATTTGCCGGATTCATCGGAAGTAAGCACCAGTGCCTGCGCCAAGTCGCCGCCGGTGATCTCGATCCGCGCACCGGCCACTACCGCGCCCGATGGGTCCTTGACGGTGCCGGATAGGGTATCCGCGTTTGCCTGGGGAGCAAGTACCAGCCAGACCAGCGCCAAGATCGGTACTTGGAAGAGCTTAAACCGGCCCATGGCCCGAATCGTCCCATTTCCGCCATGTTCTTGCAATACCTCTCCTCTCCCCGAAATCGCATCCCTTAGAATCAATCACTTAAGAAATGCTTTTTTTGTAATCCCTTTGTTTTGATATTCATGCAATATTGATGGGGGGTGGGGGTACCGACCACGCGATTAATGCCCTGCGACCCGGGCCGGCTTCTCGTCGGAAGGCTCGCCTTCGCGAATTCCACCGTAACGCCGCTCGCGTTTCTGAAACTCAAGTAGCGCTTCGAGCAGCCGCGCCCGGTTGAAGTCCGGCCAGAGCGTCTCTGTTACGAAGATTTCCGCGTAGGCGATCTGCCACAGCAGAAAATTGCTCACCCGCATCTCTCCGCTCGTGCGGATCAGCAGATCCGGGTCCGGCAAGCCATCCGTATACAAATGCCGCGAAAGCTGCTCTTCCGTGATCTTGTGCGAGGTTCCGTGGCCGTTGCGTTCCGATAGAATCGCGTTCATCGCGTCGACAATTTCCGCGCGCCCGCCATAATTCAGCGCCACGCACAGCACCATGCCCTTGTTCCCCGCCGTTTTTTCCATGGCGTCGCGCACATCGTTCTGCACACCCGCGGGAAGTTCGTCGATCCGTCCAAGGAACCGCATCCGGATCGCGTTCTTCTGAAGGAGCGGCATCTCCTTCCGGAGATATTCCCGCAGCAGCGCCATAAGAAAATCAATTTCAGTCTTGGGCCGCCGCCAGTTCTCGACCGAAAACGCATACAGCGTCAGCGCTTCGATTTTCAATCGGGCGCAAGTCTCAATGGTAGTCCGCGCCGACTGCGTCCCGGAACGATGCCCTGCGATGCGCGGCAGGTGACGCTTCTGCGCCCATCGCCCGTTGCCGTCCATGATCACCGCAACGTGCCTCGGCAGCCGCTCCAGGTCCAGCTTTTCGAGCAGGCACGCCTCTTCCGGGGTGACAAGCCCAAGTGAGCCCGGATCGGCGAGGTGCAGCGTCTTCGGATTATGGCTATGTGGCACGGCTCGTATGCAAGCTTTCCGAGGAAACCTCTTTACGCCGCAAAGTTAACATACCTTTCGGCACTCACGCAACGTCCGGTGCCCTGTCCAACATCAGGGAGGCGGCGGCACGGCTTGCTGGAAAATCGCCGTGTAAGTAAGAATCAGCGTCAGCGCGATCATGCCGATGGCCGTCGCCCACGCGACGATGTTAAATGTCATCGTGTTGACGTATTCGCCCATCAAATCGCGCCGGTTGACCAGCAGCAAGATGAAAATCACCACCACCGGCAGCCAGATGCCGTTGCCTACCTGCGAAAAAATCAGAATCTTCCATAGCGGTGCATGCGGCAGCAGGACGACACCTGCCCCCACCACGATCAAAATCGTGTACAGCCAGTAGAAAATCGGCGCCTCTTTGAATTTATGGTCCAGCCCAGCTTCAAAGCCCAGCCCCTCGCAAATCACATGCGCCGTGGAGAGCGGCAAGATGGAGGCGGCAAAGAGCGACGCATTCAGCAGCCCAAAAGCAAATAGGACCCCCGCGCCTTTGCCCGCCAGCGGAATCAGCGCCTGCGCGGCCTGGGCGGCGTCAGTAATGTCTCGGTGCCCGGACGTGTAGAGCGTAGCCGCCGTGCAAACGATGATGAAGAAAACGATCACCATGCAGCTGATGCTGCCGATGAGGACGTCAGCGCGTGCCTGCGGGTACTGACGCGGTCCCACTTTCTTCTCCACAAATCCAGCCTGAAGATAAAAAAACTGCCACGGCGCAATCGTGGTTCCCACCAGGCCGGTCAACATGAGCAGGTAGCCTGATCGGAAGCTCAGACTCGGAATCACCGTCTCTTTCGCGGCGATCAGCCAATCGGGCTTGGCCAAAAATGCGGAAAAAACGTAGGACAGGTACAGGACGCACGCGAACAGAAAAATAATTTCAACCTGTCGATACGTACCTCGAATAACGAGCACCCAAACGAGCATCGCCGCAAGCGGCACCGCAATGTACTTGCTGATCCCAAAAATTTGCATTGCCGCCGCCACACCCGCAAACTCCGCCACCACGTTCGCCAGGTCCACAAAGAAACCCGTGACCATCACGAAAAAAGTCGGCCGGAATCCAAACTCCTCGCGGATTAGGTCCGAGAGCCCTTTTCCAGTGATCACCCCCATTCGCGCGCACATCTCTTCTGTGACGTACAGCGCGATGGTCATGGGAATGAGCGACCAGAGCAGCGCATAGCCGTATTGCGCTCCCGCCTGCGTATAAACTGAAATTCCGCCAGCGTCGTTGTCCACATTCGAGGTGATCAGCCCCGGGCCCACCACCGCCAGCAGCAGCGTCAGTCGCCGGCGCAGTCCACGGATCTTTCTTAGAAAATCCGTATCCCCCGCTCTGACGCGGTCAAATTTCTCGGAAATAACGCTCCAGTTCATCGATCCGCCCGGATTCCGTTCTTAATCCTTCACCAGCCTCGATACGACGTCGTCCACGGTGATCGCCCCGATCGGCCGGTTTTCCTTGTCAACGACCGTCAACATCCGCAGGTTGTATTTGTCAAAAAGTTCGAAGACTTCCTTGTCGTCCGCGTTCGGCGGCAGACTGAGCAGAGGCTCCATCTTCAGTTCTGTCATGCGTTGATCGGTCGCCGCCAACAGCAGCCGCGCAACGGGCACCGTGCCCGAAAACTGCGCTGAACTATCGAGCAGAACAATCGTATCCAGCTGATCCAGGTTCAACTCTTGCTCGCGCATCCACTCCAGCACTTCTTCGCGGGTTGAGGCCTCGCCTACAAAAGCGAAATCCGTGTTCATCATGCCGCCTGCTGTCGCGGGATCAAATTCCAGCAACTCGCGGACCTCGTCGGCTTCCTGGCCAGGCATTTCGTCCAGAAGTTCTTCGGATGTTTCCTTGGACAAATCCGCCAGAAGGTCGGCTGCGGCGTCCGGGGCCATCTCTTCCAAGATGTCCGCCGCTTTCTCCGGGTCCAGTTTTTCGACGATTTGCGTGGTCAGCCGCTCGTCCAGTTCTGCGAGTACCGCAGCCGCGGTCTCTTCATCCAAGGACGCGATAATTCCCTGCCGCTCCGCCGCGGACAAATGCTCCATAATTTCCGCGATATCTGCCGGGTGCAGGTCCTCAAGTTTTTCGTGCGTGATGCGCAGCTTCACACGCCGCAGGGGGTCCGGCTCGACGAGGTTCACAAACTCCCAGCGAATCGAGCCCTGCGGCAATTTGCTTTGTAGTCTGCGAACCACCTTGGAAGGCACCACTCCCTGCAGCAGCCTCCGCACGGCTCCGGGGAGTCCCACGTCTACCTGCGTCAAACGTAGCTCGACGTTGCCATTCGTGCGAAAGGGGGCTAGCTCGACGTCATTCACGCGCACGACCTTTCGCCCGCGCGTGTCAATGATCTGCTGATCCAGCAGATCTTTCTGAACAGCCAGCCACGATTCATTGGGTTTGTACAGCTCGAGAGCCCGCTCGCTGACGTTTAGCTCCAACTTCCCCGCTGCCACCGACGCAACCTGGTTGTGCTTGGCCACCAGCGGCTGAAAGTTCCCTCGGGACAACAGGTAATGCGAGACGCGATTGGGCGCTTCAGCCGGCTCAATAAAGAATTCGCGGACCCGCCCGACGTAATTTCCGCCGGCGTCGTACGCCTTCGCACCCATCAATTCTGTGGCGTAGATATCCATAGCCTACTCTCCTCGCGCCCTACGGGAATCGTTCGGACAACACCGCAGCCCGATTCCTGACGGCAACAAAAAACCCGCGCACCGGAAAACCTCGGCGGCGGGCAAGTACCTCACACAAATGGACTTACCTTAGCCGCCAGGGAACCCTCCCCACCCGACCGCCCGCGCCATTGCCTGCGCCTCGCGCGAAATCATCGGGACACCCGGCGGTGGCACCATTTTTTTGCCGCACTGCTGCCCGGACCAACCAGGACCAGGTTTGAGTTCGCTGCCCGTACTCATTGGGACGAGATTCGCTCCGTTACGTGACCGTTTCACAGTCACAACAGCATTGATAAGCTGCGTGCTTCTCGAAGTCAAGAAAAAAGGACTTGCTAGGCAATTTTTTTATTCGAATGACTGTGAGAGGCGTTACTTCTGCTTCGCGAAGAGCATGTGGCTCGGTTCTTGGCCTTTGCGGCGGCAATCTTCCATGTAGAGCCGGAGATAGTTCTTCAAGACGTAGTCGCGTTTCGAAAATCCCAGCTCCCCGGCTGCTTGATCAATCGCGGCTTCGGGTCCTTCCAGCTCCACAAAAGTCCCAATGGGTGTTTCGTCGAGTTCAATCAGAAGGCCTTTGGCCCAGTCTTTCGAGGACGGCAGCCGGAAGGTCGTGCGGTATTTTTCATAGTGAAACCACCCGGCCAGACCTAAGCCTTCGAAAATTTTAGCCAGATTCCCGGCCTCAGCGACCTCGACCTCAATTTCCTCTCGAACTTTGTAGGACCCATCGGACGCGCTTTCCGTTTGCGTAGCCGCCTGCTGGGCCATAGGCTGCTTGAAGGTCAAGATGACTCGTTGCTTCGGCGGCGAATTCTTCGACTTCCCTCGCCTTTCGGGCGTTTCCGTTCGAATGCGCAGCAATTGCCCGTGCTTGGCCAGGCCGCCCTGCGGCGTATCGAAAATCACATTTTCCTCATAAACCCTGGAAGCGCCGGGACTGGCGAGCCGAGCTCCCATCCTCTTCAATGCGCGGTGGAACGCCGGCAGGTCGCCAATCTTCAGTTTGATTTCCGTCTCTTTAGCCATTATGTTTTTCAGGCTCGCCGTTGTGTCCGTACGTTCTAATCTCGTAGTATAGCGAACGCACCCGATTCATTCCGCGCGTCGGACCACCCCGCCGCGCACGAGCGATGGACGGCATTGCAGTCCTCGTCAAGAATGGACTGTGCCCCGATCCTCGGCAAAAAAGAGAAGCATGAACCCAGACGCCCATATCGCGACGCCAGCGCCATTGCAGGAAACTTCAACAAGTACAGTTCTCGAGCCGCCGGTCGCCCGGCGCGAACCCGTGGAACACGTTTTGCATGGCGACCGCCGTGTGGATCACTACGCCTGGCTGCGCCACAAAGAAAACCCTGAAGTCATCGAGTATCTGAAAGCAGAAAACGCATACACCGACGCCGTTCTGAAGCCCACGGAACCTTTCCAAGAAAAGCTTTATCAGGAGATGCTGGGACGCATCCTGCAAACGGATCTTTCCGTGCCTTATCGGCTTCGCGGCTATCTCTACTTCACGCGGACAGAAGAAGGCAAGCAGTACGCGATTCACTGCCGGCGGCGCGACTCGGACGGCACGAAGGAAGAAGTGCTGCTGGACCTGAATCGACTGGCGGAAGGCCATTCGTTTCTCGGATTGGGTTCGTTCGAGATCAGCGAGGACAATCACCTACTTGCCTACTCAACCGATACGACGGGTTTCCGGCAATACGTGCTGCAAGTCAAAAACCTGCGCTCCGGGACAACCTTTCCCGAACGATTCGAACGCGTTACCAGTGTCGCGTGGGCTTCGGACAATCGCACGCTGTTCTATACCGTAGAAGACGAGACAACCAAGCGTTCGCACCGGCTTTACCGGCATGTCCTGGGATCCGCCGAACCGGACCCTCTACTTTACGAAGAGACGGACGAGCGCTTTCGAATCGAAGTCGAGCGCATACGCAGCGGCGCTTTTCTTCTTCTGAGCATTGCCAGCCATACCACAAGCGAAGTCCACTACTTGCGGGCTGACCAGCCGGACGGAGAATTCAAACTCATCGCTCCGCGCGAAGACAACCATGAATATTACGCGGATCATCACCCAGGCCCGCTGACCGCGGAACACCCGGAGCTGGCTCCGAATCCGACTGACGGTCTGTTTTACATTCGAACGAATTCCGGCGGCCGGACGTTTCGCCTGATGGCCGTTCCGGTGAGCGACCCTCGCCGGGAATTCTGGCGCGAAGTTATTCCCAACCGCCCAGAGGTCATGCTCGCCGGAGCCGAGGTATTCCAGACGCACCTCGTGCTTTTCGAACGCGAAGGTGGCCTGCCATACATTCGCATTGTGGATTTGACCGCCGATGCGCCCAACGCTCTTGAGGCTTCGCATCGCATCGAATTCGCCGAGCCAGCGTATAACGCTTCCATCGGTGAAAATCCGGAGTTCGACGCATCCCACGTGCGCTTCCAATATGAATCCTTCGTGACTCCCCGCTCGGTCTATGACTATGACGTTCGCACGCGGGAGCGAAGCCTGCGAAAGCAGCAGCCCGTTCTTGGTGGATACGATCCGGTGCAATATATCAGCGAACGGCTACATGCCACGGCTTCCGACGGCACGCGCGTGCCGCTTTCCATCGTGTACCGCCGGGATACGCCGCGCGACGGCTCCGCTCCGCTTCTGCTCTACGGTTACGGCAGCTACGGAATCTCCGTGCCGGTCAATTTCAGTTCGAATCGTCTGAGTTTGCTGGGCCGCGGAGTGATCTACGCTGTCGCTCACGTCCGCGGCGGCGGTGAGCTCGGGAAGCCATGGCACGACGCTGGGCGAATGAAACAAAAACGCAACACGTTCACGGACTTCATCGCCGCCGCCGAACACCTCATTGCGCAACGCTACACGACGCCGCAAAAACTCGTCATTGAGGGTGGCAGTGCGGGCGGGCTGCTCATGGGCGCGGTAACGAACATGCGTCCCGAGCTTTTTCGCATGGTCATCAGTCACGTGCCTTTTGTCGACGTGCTGAACACCATGCTCGACGCCTCTCTCCCGCTCACGGTCGGGGAATACGAGGAATGGGGCAATCCGCAAATCGCGGAAGATTGTTTCTACTTGAAGTCGTATTGTCCGTACACCAATCTGGAGCGAAAGGCTTACCCCGCAATATTGATGAAGACGGGGTTGAACGACAGCCAGGTGATGTATTGGGAGCCGGCGAAGTACGTCGCGAAGCTGCGCACTCTGAAAACAGACGCGAATCCGCTACTGCTGAAAACTAACATGGGCGCAGGACATGGCGGCGCTTCCGGGCGGTATGACTATTTGCGCGAGATTGCGCTGGATTATGCGTTCTTGCTGACGCATCTGGGCATCGAGGCATGAAACACAAAAAAGAATTAACACAGAGAGCATAGAGACCACAGAGGACACGGAGAAGGCAAGAACAATTTTAGGATGAGCGAGCCTACAACACCACTGATGCAGCAGTATCACGCCATTAAGGCGCGCTATCCGCACGCGCTGCTGCTTTTTCGCCTCGGCGACTTCTACGAACTGTTTTACGAAGACGCGATTATCGCCGCGCGCGAGCTGCAGATCACGCTTACGTCACGCAATCGCGAAAAGGGCCAGCCCATACCGATGTGTGGCGTCCCGTATCACGCCGCGGAAGGCTACATCGCGAGGTTGATTCGCGTTGGATTCAAAATCGCTATCTGCGATCAGATGGAGCAGCCGGGCCCCGGGAAAAAACTAGTGCGGCGCGAAGTCGTGCGGGTCATCACTCCAGGGACGGCCACGGACGTCGCGCTTCTCGACGCACGCGAAAACAATTTTCTGGCGTCGATCGCCAAACACGCATCTGGATTCGCAATCGGCCTCGCATTTGTGGATTTATCCACTGGCGAGTTTCAGGCCACGGAATTTTCCGGGGCGCGCGCCGAAGAGGAACTGCGCGATGAACTTCAATTGCTGCGGCCGAGGGAAACGCTGCTTCCCCGCCCGCAGCAACTTTTCGAAACGGCGAAGACTTCCCTACTGGAAGGCGTTGGCGGCGTGGAATCGCGTCTCGAAGATTGGATCTTCCAGCGGGACTATGCCGAGCGCATCCTGCGGGAACAATTTGGCGTTGCTGAACTCACGGGCTTTGGCCTCGATGACCACCCTCAAGCGCTGGCTGCCGCCGGGGCCATCGTTCACTATCTCCGCGAAAACGCCGCGCGCGGCGACCGCTCTGTGGCCGCCAACGAAACAGCGGATGCTTCCGGCGTCGAAGCCTTGCGGCATCTCGACCGTGTCCGCTACTACGAGCAACACGATGCCCTGGTGCTCGATCCCGTTTCCGTGCGCAACCTGGAACTGCTGGCGCCTATCTTCACGGAAGAAGCTGGACGTACGAGCGGCCCTACTACTCTGATTGCGGCGCTGGACGTTACCGTGACCGGCATGGGTGCGCGCCTGCTGCGCTCCTGGGTTCTGCGGCCGCTGATCGAGAGTGAGGCCATTGAGGCGCGGCTCGATGCCGTGGCACAACTCGTTCAGCAAACCGTCGTGCGCGGCGAAATCCGCAAGGAACTCAAAGGCATCCTGGACCTCGAGCGGCTTACCAGCCGGATCACGCTGGGACTGGCGAGTCCGCGCGAGCTGGTGGCGTTGCGCAAGTCGCTGGCGCAGCTTCCGGTGCTGAAAAAGTTCCTCACGCCTCCGCCCGCAGGCGGCAGCGAACTGCTTCGCCACCTCAATCAAGAAATAGATGAGCTCGCCGACGTGCGCGAACGGCTCGAACGCGCCATCGCCGAGGAGCCACCGGCCCTGGCCACCGATCCCGGAATGATCCGCAGCGGGTATCACGCCGAGTTGGATGACCTTCGCGACCTCAGCAAGCACAGCAAAGAAATCATCGCGGCAATGGAAGAGCGCGAGCGCAAGCGCACGGGGATTGGTTCGCTGAAGATTCGCTTTAATCAAATCTTTGGCTACTACATTGAAATCTCGAAGGCCAATTTGCATCTCGCTCCCGCGGACTACGAGCGCAAACAAACATTGGTCAACGCCGAGCGATTTACTTCCACTGAGTTGAAGGAATATGAGCGGAAGATTCTCGCTGCGGACGAGCGCATCCTGGAGATTGAGCGACAGCTTTTTATCGATGTGCGTTCTTCGGTGGCGGCCAAAGCTGTGCGTTTGCGGCGCACTGCGGCGGGCGTCGCGCAGCTTGACGTGCTCGCCGCGTTCGCGAAGCTGGCCGCCGATCGCGGCTATGCGCGCCCGGAATTTAACTCCGCCGGGGAACTCCTCATCATCGGCGGGCGCCATCCCGTGATTGAAGAGCTGCTACGCCAGAAGGGCGAGCGCTTCATCCCCAACGATCTTTGTTTCGAGCCCGGGCGGCAGCAGCTTCTTCTGATTACCGGGCCGAACATGGGAGGCAAGTCCACGTATCTGCGGCAATCCGCGCTGATCGTGCTGATGGCGCAGATAGGCTGCTTCGTTCCGGCCCGGCAGGCGAAGCTGCCCATCACCGACCGCATCTTCACGCGCATCGGAGCGAGCGATAATCTTGCGCGTGGGCGTTCGACATTTCTCGTGGAGATGAGCGAAGTCGCCGCCATCCTGAATCACGCCACTCCTGCAAGTCTCGTGCTCCTCGATGAAGTCGGCCGCGGAACCGCGACTTTTGATGGGCTTTCTATCGCGTGGGCCGTTGTGGAACACCTCCAAAAGCACACACGCGCGCGAACGCTGTTTGCGACGCACTATCACGAGCTGACGGAGCTTGGCGACCTGCTCCCGGCGGTCAAGAATGTGCACGTCTCCGTCAAAGAAACGCCCAGCGAGATTATCTTTCTGCGGCGTGTCGAGCCCGGCAGCGCGGACAAGAGTTACGGCATCGAAGTGGCGCGGCTTGCTGGCCTTCCCCGCAGCGTGATCGAACGCGCGCGCGAAGTTTTGAAAAGGCATGAACAGAGCGAGCACGCACTTAGCGAAACGCTCTCCCCCGGGGCCTCGGATATGGCCCACAAGAACGGCAATCAGCAGGTGCTCTTTACGGCTCTCGACCGCGAGGTTCTCGAAAAGCTACGCGGCGCTGACCTCGACCAATTGAAGCCGCTGGACGCGCTTAATCTCCTTGCCGAGCTGAAAAAGCAAATTTCATGAGCCAAAAGCCCATGCTTGTGCTCGGCATGATGTCCGGAACATCCGCGGATGGAATCGATGTTGCATTGGCCCGCATCTCAGGCGCGCCTCCGAATCTGAATGCCGAGCTTCTTGGTCACTCGTCCGTCAAATACCCTGAGGCGCTTCGCAAAGAAATTCTTCGGGTAGCCGAACAGCAACCCATTTCTGCGGGCGAACTCAGCCAGTTAAATTTTCGTTTGGGAAAACTCTTCGCTGACGCGGCCCTCGCCGCTTGCCGTAAATTTCGCGTGTCGCCAAAACGGATTTCACTGATCGGCAGCCACGGCCAAACAATTTTCCATCAAGGCAAGCCTGTCAAGTTTTTGAGCCAGCCCACGGCTTCAACTTTGCAAATTGGCGAGCCATCGGTCATCGCCGCGCGGACCGGTATCACCACCGTTGGCGATTTTCGCCCCGCGGACATCGCGCTCGGCGGCCAGGGTGCGCCGCTGGTGCCTTATGTGGATTATCTTCTCTACCGCCACGCGAAACTGGGCCGTGTTTCGCTGAATCTTGGCGGCATCGCGAATATCACGGTTCTTCCGCGCGCCTGCAAGCCGCAACAAGTGGTCGCCTTCGATACTGGCCCGGCGAACATGCTCATAGACGCCCTGGTCATGCATTTCACGCGTGGCCGTGCGCGCTTTGACAAAAATGCGCAACTCGCCGCGCAGGGTCGCAGCAATCCCACGCTCCTCGATGAACTCTTGCGCGATCCCTACTTAAAAGCGGTGCCTCCCAAATCCACCGGCCGCGAATACTACGGCCATGCTTATATTAAGAAAATCCTTGCCCTTGGCCGGCGCCACCGCGCCAAGCCAAACGACCTCATCCGTGCCGCGACAGTTTTCACGGCACTCTCGGTCGTCGATGCCTTGAACCGTTTCGTCCGGTCCAAAACGAAAATAGACCAGCTCATTGTTTCTGGAGGCGGCGCGCGCAATCCGCTGATCCTAGCTCAACTCTATGCCGCCCTGCCCGGCATTGAAGTTTTGCCTTCTTCCCGGCTGGGCATTCCTGAAGATGCCAAGGAAGCCTTCGCCTTTGCGCTGCTGGCCTACGAAACATTTCATCGGCGGCCATCGAACCTGCCCTCCGCGACAGGCGCCCGCGGCCCGGCAATCCTCGGTAAAATTGCTTATGCTCCGCCACGCTAATTGCTCTGTCGACCGGCAGCTACAACTTTCTCTCGGCGCTTCATCTGGCTGGAAACTAAGAGGCGTATTCAGACTCGCACGGCATTACTCCAGCGCTTTCGCAATGTCCGCCACGGGAATAGCGCCTTCGCGGCCGATTCGCCAAGTGTCGCCATTCAATTCCACAATGGTCGAAGCCAGCGTTCCGCCGGTTTCTCCCGTGTCCAGCACGAGCGGCACCCTCAGGCCGAGTTGCTTCACCACTTGTTCCGCATTCGAACACGACGGAAACCCAGAGATGTTGGCGCTCGTTCCCGTGACGGGGCCTTCGAATTCATCAATCAGGCGCCGTACAACGGTGCTGTTCGGCCAGCGTAACGCGATGCGGCCCGTGCCCGCGGTCACTTTGAGGGGGATGCGCTGCGCGGCGTTCACGACCAGCGTCAGTCCCCCCGGCCAGAACGCCTGCGCAAGCCGCAGAAATTTTCGCGGGGCTTCGCGCGCCAGCAGAATGGCTTGTTCGATGGAATTCACGAGGATCGGCAGGGCCCGCGTCTCCGGGCGCCCTTTCACGCGGTAAATTTCATCGACCGCAGCCAGATTGAAGGGATCGGCCGCCAGCCCGTAAAACGTATCCGTCGGAATCGCAATCACACTTCCGCGCGCAATAAAATCTGCCGCGTAACGCAGCAGTTCCGATTCCGGTGATTGTGCATTGACGCGCAGCAGTTCAGCTGGCAATTTTTTGGCCTTTGGCGAAGTCGTGACGCCACCCTGCAGCGCCCGCCGGTGCTGCCCTTATTTGGGCGACGCTACCATACCCCCTCAACCCACGCAATAAGAGCTTGCAGATGAGCCATTTTCCTATCTCCGGGACTCAGACCGGGCAATAGTCGCGCGAAATTGGCTTCCCACGCTGGTTATTTGCTACCCTCCACGGTAATGGCAACGCCGGGAAAAACCGCTCGAGGCCCTCGCTCCGGAGGCGAGCCCGCGCCGCTTACGAGCCGTGACAATCGCTGGCTGAAGGAGTTTCGCCTGGCTCTCCGCGGCGGGCTGCCAACGGAAAATGGCTTCGTTGGCGTCGAAGGGGTACGGCTCGTCGAAGAAGCATTGCGTTCCGGCTGCCGCATTCAAGCCGTGCTCTTCAGCGAATCCGGCGAACGCCATCACGAACGTCTCGCTTCGTTCATTGACCGTCCCGAGATGGCTTTTCCCGTCCTGCGCACTACCGACCGCCTCTTTGAAGGCCTTGCCGACACCGAGCACCCGCAAGGAGTCGCCGCGCTGGTTTATCCTCGGGAGACTTCGTTCGACGAATTCGTGCACGCCCCACTCTCCGCCTGCGCTCCCCTGCTCGTGGTCTTGGCGGGCGTCCAAGATCCCGGCAACGTGGGAACTATCTTACGCACCGCGGCAGCCTTTGGCGCAACCGGCGCTGCCACGGCCGCTTCCGGCATCAGCGGCACCGCAAACCCGTTCTCGCCGAAAGCTTTGCGCGCCTCCGCTGGCGCTGCTCTGCATCTTCCGATTCTCGCGGGCATGTCGCTCTCGATTCTTCTTGCGCAACTGAAGGTCGCGGGGGTTCGCACTCTCGCATCGAGCGTTCATGAACCGCAGGACGGTGAGCCGCCGCCGCTGGCTCCCTGGGAAGTGGATTGGTGCCAGCCGGTGGCTCTTCTCGTCGGCAACGAGGGCGCCGGTCTTCCCGAAGAAGTCGAACGCAGCGCTGATGCGCGTATCCGAATTCCTATGGCTAGCGGCATCGAGTCCTTAAACGCAGCCGCTGCTGCAGCCGTTGTTTTCTACGAAGCCGCCCGTCAAAGAAACGCCGCCGCCGCACCGGGCATCCAAACGTCTGCGACTACGTCGGCCAAAACGTCGAACGGAATGCGTCCGCCAGAAAAAACGTGAGCCTCTTCTCAAAATTGCCGCCACCTGCCCCCGAGCCTGAAGTCCCCGCTGCCAACCAGCCGCTCGCCGAGCGCATGCGTCCGCGCACGCTCGACGAATTCATCGGCCAGGAAAAACTTCTCGGGCCCGGCAAGCCGCTTCGCGTTCAAATCGAAAGCGACAATCTCGGTTCTATGCTCTTCTGGGGCCCGCCGGGCTGCGGGAAAACCACGCTTGCCCGCCTCATTGCGCGTCTGACCAGTTCTGAATTTGTTTCCTTCAGCGCCGTTCTTGCGGGCATCAAGGAAATCAAGGAAGTCATGGCCGTGGCCGAACATAAATCCCGCTCCGGCCACCGCACCATCGTCTTTGTTGACGAAGTTCACCGCTTCAACAAAGCCCAGCAAGACGCCTTTCTACCGCATGTCGAAGCCGGCCACATCATCTTCATCGGCGCGACGACCGAGAATCCCTCCTTCGAAGTGATTTCTCCGCTGCTCTCCCGCACCAAGGTCTACGTTCTCGATCCGCTCACGACGCCGCAAATCGCCGAACTCCTGCGCCGCGCCCTGAACGACAAAGAACACGGTTTCGGAAACGAATCCGTTGAAGCTCCCGACGACATCCTCTTCCGCATCGCCTCGTTCGCGAATGGCGACGCCCGCGCCGGCTACAACACGCTCGAGCTCGCCGTCCGCGGAGCGCAGCCCAGCGAGAAAGGCATGCGCGTCATCACGCCAGAGCTTCTCGAAGACGTCCTGCAACGAAAACTCCTCCGCTACGACAAGGCCGGCGAGGAGCATTACAACCTCATCTCCGCCCTCCACAAATCCGTCCGCAACTCCGATCCCGACGCCGCCCTCTACTGGCTCGCCCGCATGCTCGAATCCGGCGAAGACCCGCTCTATCTCGCCCGCCGCATGGTCCGCATGGCCAGCGAAGATATCGGCCTCGCCGAACCCGGCGCTCTCGCCATCACCCTGGCCGCCAAGGACGCTTTCGATTTCCTGGGCGCGCCCGAAGGCCATCTCGCCCTCGCCCAAGCCGCCGTCTATCTCTCGCTCGCGCCAAAATCCAACGCCGTTTATACCGCCTACGGCGAGGTCATCGACGACGTTCACAAAACCGAAGCCGAGCCTGTGCCTCTCCACATCCGCAACGCCGTCACCGGCCTCATGAAAAATATCGGCTACGGCCAAGGCTACAAATACGCCCACAATTTCGATGATAAAGTCACCGACATGACCTGCCTCCCCGACAATCTCGCCGGCCGCACCTACTACCATCCCACAGACCAGGGCTTCGAGCAGCGGCTCCGCCTTCGCCTCGAAGAAATCCATAAGCTAAAATCTAAGACGTCTCGCGAAACCTAAGGTGGCTCGATGAAGCGTTCAGTGCTCCTCTTCGCCATTCTCCTCTGCTGCGCCGCAGCATCGAATAGCGATACGCCTAAGCGTCCCCACATTTCAGGCATTGGAATTGTCTCGCTTGTCGTGTCGCCGCCGAAGGAAGCGATTGCGTTTTACCACGAGAAGTTGGGATTCGGAGGTGGCATGATATTTTGCGCGTCAATCTGCACTGATCTCATCCAGGTAAATCCACACCAGCAATTGAGCGTCCTTGTGGGTCATCCCGACAGCGTCGTTAAAGAAGACTTAGCGGCAGGTAACAGCATTCAAGTCACCTTCGAAACCTCGGACGCAGAGGCTATGCGCGCATATTTAAAGTCACGTGAAGTTTCTTGCAGCGAAATCATCCACTGGGGACCCGAGAGCGCTTACGCGCAATTCTTCTTGGATGACCCGGACGGTCATCACATTGGGTTTATCCAATACGAAGAACAAAAGCTGTCCCAGCGACCGTCTTCCCAAAACCAGACGAGCTCACGCTTGATTCACGCCGGTTTCGTGGTTCGCGATCGCGCCGCTATGGACCGCTTCTACAAGGACATTCTCGGCTTCCACCTTTACTGGCAGGGCGGAAGAAAAGACGACGAAACCGACTGGGTTAACATGCAAGTTCCCGATGGCACCGACTGGATTGAATACATGCTCAACGTCCCCACAAACGCCGACAAGCACACTCTCGGAGTGATGAATCACATCGCTTTGGGCGTCCCTGACATCCACGTCGCGGAAGCGCAACTTCGGAAGAATGGCTGGACCGGCAGCGAGGAACCCAAAATCGGCCGCGGCGGCAAATGGCAGCTCAATCTCTACGATCCCGATGACACTCGTGTTGAACTGATGGAGTTCACGCCCACACAAAAGCCCTGCTGCTCCGAGTATACTGGCCCGCATCCCAAACCATGATCCCGCAGCCCGCGCCGCCAAAATCTTCGAAATTCTTCCGCCTCGTCCGTGTAGGGGCGCGCTTTAGCGCGTCCCATTTACTGAATTGTTTTTACCCCTTCCATTCTTCTCTGCGAACTCTGTGCCTCCTCCTCTGTGTCCTCTGTGTTAATTCCTTTTTCCCCTCTGCTTCTCCAGCCCAAAATCTCGACAAACCTCTCCAATCCATCGACGACGACATCACAGCCTTCGCCTACGCTCCAGACGGCCGCATCGTCTACTCCGCCTATCGCAAAATCAAAACAAAAGTCTTCGACGCGCTCGAGCACGACGACATCTGGCTCCAGGACGCCAACGGCAAGCGCCGCCGCCTCCTCGAAGGCCAAAAATACACCCGCGGCACTCAGCCCTTCAGCTACTTGATCGACTCCTTTCGCTGGTCCCCCGACGGCCATTTCATCCTCGCTGAGCTCCTCGTCACCACGGTCCTCGATGACAGCGGCAAAACGGAAGACTCTTTCCAAACGCTCCTTCTCGACGACAGCGGCCACGAAATCCGCATCAACAAAGGCGACAGCGTCATTCCCGACGCCGCCAATCCCTTCTTCCTTCCCGACAACGCCACCATCGCCTTTCTTTCTGAAGCCGTGAAGCCGCGCCAGCTCTTCTCCCTGAAATCCACTCGCATAGATATCGGCTCCCTCAAATCTCCTAACGATGGCCGCACTTTCCGTGACGTCGCCCCCATTCCGGCAACGATTTCCATCGCCGCTATCGAACAAGACCGCTCCATGAACGGCCCCAATCGCCTCCAGCGCCTCGATCTCTTCACCGATAACGACAAGGAGCTCGCCCCGCTCGACGGCTACGAAGGCGGCCTCAGCGTCTCCCCCAGCGGCAAAAAAGTCGCCTATTTCATTGACAAGGAAATTCTCGAAATGCGCGACCTCGCCTCGCCCAATCGCGCTGCCCGTCTCCGCATTGGCCTCGGTGTCTTTCGCTGGTCGCCCGATGAGTCGCGCATCCTTCTCAAGCGCGCCCTGGAAAAAAAATCCGGCGATATCGTCTGGATAGAACTTCCTCCGCTAGCCCCGATTCCCGCGAATCACGAAATTCCCATCGCGCAGCCCACGCCCGTCCCCATCCTTCACGGCCTCACCTTCCGCGATTTCGCCATCTCCCCCGATGGCCGCTCCCTCGCCGTCATCATCACCGGCAAACGCAATCTCCTCGTTTTCCCTCTTCTCGCGCATTGACACGGTTGGGCCAGCGGTGTAGGTTTTCCGCACTGGAAAGACTTCCGACAAAACACCATGCTGGCGCGGAGGGCTTATGAAATTCCGCATTATGGTTTTCTCAAGTACCGTGGGACTGTTGTTGCTCACCTATCCGGCACAGGCAAGGCAAGGAGAAAAGAAAGAAGCGCCGGTCTATGATTTTCGCGTTCATCTGCAAAAGCTCTATGACGCCTGGTCGGACCTCGATCCGGCAAAAGCGGCTCCGTTCTACGCGAAAGAGGCGGATCACGTCTTTTTCGATATCGCTCCGCTCAAATACACGGGTTGGGCGCAGTATGCCGAGGGAGTCCCGAAGGCGTTTTCCGCCTATTCTTCAGGAAAGTTTACGCTTGGCAAGGACCTGCGTGTCCATCGGCACGGCAACCTTACCTGGGCTACAGCTACCTGGCGTGCAGAGCTCTTGAAAAAGGACGGAACTAAGGAGAACGCGGAAGGACGCTACACCGTTGTTTTGGAAAAGCGCGGGGATGACTGGCTCATTGTTCATGAGCATATGTCGGTGCCAACTCCACCTCCGCCAACCACAAAATAAATTGCAGGTACCTCTGGATACTTCCGCCGATTCCAGCTAGCGCGGCGTCTTGAAGCCGAAGCGCTAGGGCAGACTCTGTTTCCTCTTCCTGTGTTCCACCAAAATGCACGCATCCTCAATCACTGTGAGCCCCGCCGCACGCGCTTTTCCCGCCGCCTCTTCGTTCTCAATCCCCGACTGCATCCAAACGACTTTCGCGCCGATTCGAATCGCGCTCTCCACCACCGGCGGCACTTCCTCCGCGCGCCGGAACACGTTCACGATATCAATTTTCTCCGGCACGTCTTCCAGCCGCGCATAACTCTTCTCCCCCAGCACTTCCGTCTCGTTCGGGTTCACCGGAATGATCCGGTAGCCCGCGCTTTGCATGTATTCTGTCACGCCAAAGCTCGGCCGCATCGCATTCGAGGACAGTCCGACCACCGCAATCGTCTTGTAGTTTTTCAGGAGTTCGAGAATCGTGTCGCCACAAGCGTGCGCGCACATCTTTGTATGACTCGGTAACAGAACTCTCATCGCGCCGCGAGTTCGCCCTTGCCGGCGCGCTTCGAAATCACCCGCGCCATGGCCGACAAGCACTTGTCATTTTCTTCCGCTGTCCCTACCGAAATCCGAATCGCTTCCGGAAATCCCATCCATCCCAGCGGTCGCACAATCACGCCCATCCGCAGCAAATCATCGCTCAGCGCCTTCGCATCCGGCCCCACTACCATAAACACAAAATTCGCCTCGCTCAGCACCGGCCGGAATCCCAGCTTCGCCAATCCCTCGCTCAGCCGTTTCCGCTCGGCCGCGTTCGATTGGATGCAGCGCGTCACGTGCTCGTTATCATCCAGCGCCGCCAGCGCCGCAGCCTGCGCTACTCCCGACGTATTGAATGGCGTCCTCAATTTATTCATGGCGGAAAGCAGTTCGGGCCGCCCCATCGCATACCCAATGCGCAATCCCGCCAATCCATAAACCTTCGAAAATGTCCGCAGGATCAGCAGATTCTTTCTCTGGTGATAAGCTTCCACTGAATCCCGCAGGCCCATCCTCAACGCATAGTGGATATAGGCCTCGTCCAGCACCACCAGCACCCCGTCAGGAACCGCCGCGAGAAATTCGTCAAACTCTTCACGCCCAAAGGCGCTGCCCGTAGGATTGTTGGGATTCGCCAGATAAATCACGCCTGTCTTCGGCGTAATCGCTTTCGCCATCGCCCTCAAGTCAAACGCAAACTCGCGTTGCGGCGCCAGCACCAATTCCGCGCCACTCGCGCGAATCGCCACCGAAAACGGCGCGTACGTTCCTTCCGACGTCAGCCCTTGCAATCCCGCGCGCAGCAACACCCGCGCCGCCAGATCAATCAGCTCGCTCGAACCCAACCCAATAAAAATCTCGTCCGGCGAAACTCCGTGCCGTTCCGCCAGCGTCTCTCGCAATGCATGCGCGCCGCCATCCGGATACCGGTTCGCATCCGCTAGCACCGCTTTCGCCGCCGCAATCCCTTTCGGCGAAGGTCCCAGCGGGTTCTCATTCGAAGCGAGCTTCACCGCGTGAATCTTCAGCTCGCGTTCCACTTCTTCAATCGGTTTTCCCGGAACGTAAACGGGCAGGCCGCGCAAGTAATCCGGTATGAGGTCTTCAATCGTTCGTGTCATCCTCTCTAGTCTACTTCGTCAAATGTTTTGCCGCCAATCGCCGCTCCCCTGCCGTAGCCATTCCCTAACCGTCGCTGAAAATCCATATTGGCTGTCATTCCGAGCGAAGCGAGGAATCTGCTCTCTCTCCTCTTCTCTTTGCCCTTATGTTAAATCCCCAGTTCGCTGGGAAGTCTCCATCACCCTGTTAACATTCAGAGACCCTTCAATTTCGCCACTTCCCGCACCGTCAGCGCCCGAAATTTCCCCGGCTCCACATCCAGCACCAGCGGCCCCAATTGCACGCGCTTGATCTTCTCTACGAGGAATCCGACGCTTTGAAACATCCGCCGGATCTGTCGATTTCGTCCTTCGATCAGCATCACTTCATACCAGGGATTCGCGCCGTCCTCCGCCAACCGAATCTTCGCCGGCGAAGTCTTCACCCGCTCGCCATCCTCCAGCTCAATCGTGACTCCCGCGCGCAAACGCTCAATCGCCCTCTCATCCGGCTTCCCGCTGACTTTCACCAGATACGTCTTCGGCGCATGCGAACCCGCCTTCATCAACTTTGCCGCCAGGGCCCCATCGTTGGTCATCAGCAGCAATCCCTCGCTCGCATAGTCCAGCCGCCCCACGGGATACACGCGCTCGGCACAATTCTTCATCAACTCCATCACCGTCGGCCGCCCCTCGGGATCGCTCACCGTGGTCACGTAACCCTTCGGCTTGTTCAACAAGAAATACAGTAGCCGCTCGCGGCTTTTCAGCGGCTTGCCGTCCACGCAAATCACATCCTGCTCCGGATCGGCCTTAGTCCCTTGCTCCACCACCACTTTTCCATTAAGCGTCACCCGCCCCGCCGCAATAATCTCCTCAGCCTTGCGCCGTGACGCAATCCCACTCGCCGCCATAATTTTCTGCAATCTTTCCATAGCCACGGTGGGTGGATTCCCTCTTGGGAGTGCGGGAGCTTGCTCCCGCTTTTCCGTCAGCCCGGGCGATTGTAGGTGGACGAGCAGCCAAGGTGGCAAGAAAAGCGACGGCAAGCCGTCGCACTCCAAACAAACCCTAGTCTTCAGACCGGTTCTTTTCTCCCTCTTCTCTCCGTCCTCTGTGCCCTCTGCGGCCTCTGTGTAAAATTCCCTTTTCTTTCTTCTTTTCCCTTCTCAAACTTCCCCAACTTCTCCGCTTCCTTCTGCTCGATCATCCGGTATCTCCCCCGCGGTATCCCCTCAATCGTCAGCGGCCCCAATCCAATCCGCTTCAACTTTTCCAACGGATGCATTTCCTTAAACAACAACCGCCGCAACTCTTCCTTTTTAGAATCCCGCATCCGCACTTCGTACCAGAAATTCGCGGCTCGCCCCCGCGTAGCATCCGGCTGCCGCACCGTCTGCATTCGAACGCCAATCTCTTTTCCCAGCCGCTCCAGGTCCGCCAGCGTCAACATCCCTTTCACCTTCACCTGATAGACCTGTTCCAGTTGCGCCCACTTGTCCAGCATTTCTGCCGCTAGGTCCCCGTCGTTCGTCAAAAACACCAGCCCCGACGCCGCATACTCCAGGTTCCCCACTGGAAACACGCGTTCCGGCAATCCCCGCAAACAATTGCGCAGCGTCTTGCGCCCTTCCGGATCCGCCATCGCCGACACCACTTCCGGCGGCTTGTTTAGCACGATGTAAACGCGCCGCCCCAGGCTCGCTTCGACGACGCGCCCCGCCGCTTCAATCCGGTCCTTCGCCGCATCCGCCTTCGTCCCCAGTTCCTTCACCACGCGCCCATTCACGCGCACCTGTCCGCTCGCAATCAACAGCTCCGCATGCCGCCGCGAAGCAATCCCCGCCCGCGCAATTATCTTCTGCAGTCTCTCTTCCATGGTTTCTTTCTTAGGGTGTTCTCTGGTAGGGGCACGATACATCGTGCCCTTCTTTCGGTTGGACTCTCACTTTATGTCTGGCCCGCGGCTGCTTCTTCGCTTTTCGTTACTTCCTTACCTCCTCAGGTTGTCTTTTCACTCTCCCGCCATCGCGGATTTTGCCGATTCGTCATTTTTCGCCTCCGGCATCCCCTCATTATTCGCTGCCGTCTCTTCCAGCAATTCTTCCCGCGCTTCCATCGCCGCGCTCGCAGCGTTCTCTCCCGCTGGCGCTCCAATATTCGCATCGTTGGTTAACCCTTCCTCCGCCGGCGCGAACCCTTCATCGCTACCCAGAGCTTCCCGCGCCAGCGCCTCAAACTCCTTCAAGCTCGGCAACTCCTCCAGATCGCTCAACCCAAACCGCATCAAAAACTCCTTCGACGTCCTGTACAAAATCGGCCGCCCCATCACTTCTTTCCGCCCGGCCGTCGTAATCAAGTGCTTGTCTAGCAGCGTGCTGATCACCCCCGAAGTATTCACCCCGCGAATCTCGGAAATCTCGGGCGAAGTCACCGGCTGTTTGTAAGCAATCACCGCCAAAGTCTCCAGCGCCGGCATCGAAAGCCGCAAGGGAGGCCGCAAGCTCTTGATAAACCGCCGCACCACGTCATGCTGCTGCGGCTTGGTATAAAGTTTGTACCCGCCCGCCACCGCGCGAATCTCAATCCCCCGTTCTTCGGTTGCATAACTTGCGACAAGCTCATCGAGCGAAGCCTGCACCGCTAGCTTCTCTTCGCCTAGCGCCTTGGCCAGTTGCTCGATCGTCGCCGGCTCGTCCGCCGCATAAATAATCGCTTCCAACGCCGCTTTTCTCTCTTCGTTTGTCATAGAAACCCTTTGAGGCCCGTGAAGTACAGGACGTTAAGGAGGCTAAGGAAGTAAAGGAGAAACCGATCCTTGCACCTCGCTTGTGCAATTTTCGCAGACTTACTCGAGGTGACTCCTCGTCCTTTACCTCATTTACTTCCTTTACCTCCTTTACTTCACACGCTCACTTACTTGTACTCTTCGTCGATCTGCCGAATCCCGCCGCTCTCATCAAACACCAAATCAAACATCTTATGCTTCCGCACCAAAATATCCCCAAACTGTTTCTCCTGCACGAGCGCCACCGCCTGCAGCTTCACCATTTCCAAAACCGCCAGGAACGCCACAATCATCGCGTGCCGTGAAGGACACGCCTCAAAAAACTGAATCAGATTCACCGCGTTCTCCGCACTCGCCAGAATCTGCGCTCGCAAAGCCGCAATCATCTGCGCCACGGTAAACTCTTCGTGCCGCAGCTCGATCCGCGAAACTTCCTTCCGCCGCTCGAGAACTTGCTGGAAAACTTTCACCAAATCCACCAGCGAAACCACAAGCTCGCCCTCGGTACCTTCGTCGTTATAGAGCGACTTGTCCGGCTTCGACCACACGTTCTCTTCAATCTGCTGCTTCTGGTACAAAAGCTGCGCCGCATTTTTAAACTTTTCGTGCTCCACCAATCGTTGCACCAGCTCCGCCCGCGGATCGCCTTCCGCCTCTTCCGGCCCAGCCAGCGGGTCCGGCGGCAGCAGCATCTTCGACTTGATGTAAATCAGCGTAGCCGCCATGTAAATAAATTCCGCCGAAACATCCACGTCCAGCTCTTCCAGTTTGTGCAGATAATCCAAATATTGCGCGGTGATCTTGGAAATCTGGATATCGTGAATATTCATCTCCTGTTTCCTGATCAAATCAAGTAACAGGTCTAAGGGCCCCTCGTACATCGGGATGTTTATTTTGTAAGGCGTCGCCATTCTTCTCTCTTATCTCAAGTTGGTCGTGGATTTATGCTCCAACGTTCCTGCTTTCCTTGCAGTCATCATTTTCACAAACTTCACGATAGCCCAAATGACAGCACCGAAAATGAGCCAAAAGACTGAATTCAAAACGCCACCAAGCAGAGTGAATCGCACGAACTTTGTCCAAGGAGCGATACCAGGTGCAAACACCTGAGGACATACCGGGCAAGCCAATCCTATCCGCACACTTGACCCCACGTACATCGAGTAGAAGTCTGCTGCCCCCACAAAGCCTAGGAAGATAAGCCCAAGCGCCCATTTGTCTGATTTCCGTAGACTCAATTTCCAGCTCTCTCAGCGTTTGACTCTTGCTTTCGTCGTCAATTTCCGCTCGACGCTTCTCTCCTCTTCTTGTCCCAACCAAACACTGCCTCTCTCACCCGCTCCATAGTCCCTTGCGCCACCGCGCGGGCCTTCTTCGAACCTGCATCCAGAATCTCCAATACCTGTTTCGGGTTCTTCTCGTACTTCACTCTTCGTTCCCGCACCGGCACAATCCACTTGATCAAATTCTCCGCCATCGCCGCTTTGCACTCGATGCAGCCGATCCCTGCTGTCGTGCATCCTTGCCGCACCCACTCCAGCCGCCCCGGCTCTTCCGCCGAGAACAGTTTATGCCAGTCATACACCGGACACACGTCCGGATTTCCCGGATCCGTGCGCCTCTTCCGCGCCGGGTCCGTCACCATCACTTTCGTCTTTTTCCGTATCTCCTCATCCGTCTCGCTCAACGTAATCGTGTTCCCATAACTCTTCGACATCTTCCGCCCATCGAGGCCCGGTATCCTCGGCGTCTTAGTCAGCATTGCGTCCGGTTCAACAAGTTTTTCGCGAAACTCAAAGTAATTAGCAAAACCTCTGCTCTCAGTGTCCGCGAGAAAGTTCTGAATGCCATCCTTTAACGCAAGCTCGCGCATTTTTGCTCTCACGAACGACGTGCGATTGGCGTGCTCGTCGACGATGTGCGACAGTTGTGGTTTTTCATCAATCATATCCGCAAAAATGGCGGCAGAAAATGCGTCGGCATCAACGCCTTTTCGCCAGTCAAGACCAAACAATGTGTTGAAACGTCTTACCAGTTCCCGGCTGAACTCGACGTGAGAAACCTGGTCCTCGCCAACGGGCACAAAGAGTGATGATCCCAATTCGCTATAAATTACAATATCCGCAGTCTGCAATGTCGGATATCCTAGAAACCCATATGTATGCAGGTCCTTACTTCTAACGTTTTCCAGCGCCTCTTTATACGTCGGCACGCGCTCGAGCCACCCCAGCGGCGTCACCATCGACAGCAACAGATGCAACTCCGCATGCTCCGGGACCGCCGACTGCTGAAAAATCACGCTCTTCGCCGGATCCAACCCCGCCGCCAGATAATCAATCATGATCTGCAGCGTGTTCTCCGCGACCGCCGACGTATCCGCGTAATCGCTCGTCAGGGCATGCCAGTCCGCAATGAAGTAGAAGCACTCGTAGGCCGGATCATTCTGCAGCCGCACCCAATTTTGCAGGGCACCAAAGTAATGGCCGATGTGCAGTCGGCCGGTTGGGCGCATCCCGCTCAAAACCCTGCTCTTTTTCGTCTCAGCCCCCGTCGCCAATCGTGTCTCCTCTGCTCCGCGACAACGCCGGGCTAAAGCCCGGCCTCTACAAACTTCCCAAGACTAACTCGTCGCGACCTTTTGTTTCTCCGGCGTCCCCAGCAGGTCGCGTGCGATGATCATGCGCTGCACCTCGCTCGTCCCCTCATAAATCGTGATCACGCGCGCATCCCGGTACATGCGCTCGACGTCCGTCTCCCGCGAATAACCCACCGCTCCATGCGCCTGCACAGCTTTGTACACCACGCGATTCACCATCTCGCTTGCGTAAAGCTTGGCCTTGGACGCGCTTGCGCCAACTTTCGTGGGATGCGCGTCCTTCAGCCATGCCGCGTAATGCGTCAATCCCCGCGCCGCCTCAATCTCAGTCTGCATATCGGCAATCATCCACTGAATCGCCTGAAACTCCGCAATATTTTTCCCGAACGCCTTGCGCTGCTTCGCGTACTTCACGGTTTCTTCCAACGCCCCCTGCGCCAGCCCGACCGCCTGCGCCGCAATCCCAATCCGCCCGCCATCCAGCGCGCTCAAGGCAATCTTTAATCCCTGCCCCTCTTCTCCCAGCCGATTCTCGACCGGCACCACGCAATCGTTCAGCAAAATCTCAACCGACGGCGACGACCGCTGACCCATTTTGTCCTCATGCCGGCCCACGCGAAACCCTGCAAATCCCGGCTCGACGAGAAACGCGCTGATGCCTTTGCCGCCCGTCGCCGGATCGGTCTTCGCAAAGACAAGCAGCACGCCTGCAGCGTTTCCGTTCGTCACCCAGGTCTTCGTTCCGCTTAATTTGTAGACATTTCCATCGCGAATTGCTCGCGCCTGTATCCCGGAGGCATCCGAACCGGCAGCCGGCTCCGTCAGGCAAAATGCGCCGAGTGTTCCTCCCGTCGCCATGCGCCGCAAATATTTCTTCTTCTGCGCTTCGGTGCCAAATAGCAGCAGCGGCGCCTGCACCGCCGAGTTCGTTACGCCCAGCGCCGTGGACATCGCCGTAAACACGCGCGCCACTTCTTCCAGCATCAGCACATACGAAACGGTATCCAGCCCCGGCCCGCCCCATTCCTCCGGCACCAGCATTCCGCAACAACCCATCTCGCCCAGTTTCTTGATGGCCTCCGCCGGAAATTTCTCCGCCTTCTCCCATTCCTTGCCGAACGGGCGCACCTCCGCCTCCATGAATTGGCGGACGGTATCGCGAATCAGTTTTTGGTGGTCGTTAAGCGAAAAATCCATCGTGTCATTGTACGCGGGGTACGCACGATGCTAACACGGCCTGCCGGGAAGCAGAAAGCAAGCGAAGGAATGAAAAGACGAGGTAAAGAGGTAGGGACGTAAGGAGGTGAGGAAAAGGCGAAGAAGTCAAGGGCGCCACGCCGCCAGCGCCGGACGCGGCAGCCTCCTCGTCCGCGGCTGCTTAGGCGCGGGACAAAGGCCGCACCTTGAAAACCGCAGGGATGCGGCACCCAGGGCGTTTTTCGGAATCAAGGGCGGCCACCCGCCTGATGAAGTTGAACCGTTTCAAAATCGAGAGTCAGATTTGTTGCATGCGGCCATCCGCAAACACTCAAGCCTCTTTTGCTTTTGCCGACGCGGTGAATGCCGCCGCGTTCTTACAGACAAACTCCTGCACGCTCAGCGGCCGTTGCCCCGTCAACGTGAGCACGTCGTCCGACAGCCGGTCGAAACGCCCCGCGCGATGCAGATCCCCCATCGCCGCCAGGTGGTTCACTACGTGAACCGGCCAGCCCCGCTTGAGCAGCTCGTCCCGCCACGGCCCTACGGGGATGTCCTGAAAGGTGATTGTGCGGCCCAGCGCCTTCGAATACTCCTGTGCGAAGAAATGCATGTTCTCGGACTGCGGACCGGTCTGGTGATAGATCTTGCCGATGTGCGGCTGCGGATTGGCGAGCAACGCGGCGACCACCCGCGCAACGTCTTCCGCTGCGACCGGCGAAGTCTTACCCTCGCCGAATGGTAGTCGGATCTGATTGGATTCCCTGACTGAATCCGGAGTCAAAGTCAGGAAGAAGCCTTCGAGAAACACTGTCGGCCGCACGTGCACGACCGGCAGACCGGACCAGTTCAGCGCCTGCTCGGCGAGCCAGTGCAGCTTGTGCTGCGGGCTCGGAGTAGTTTCGGTAACGCTCATCTGAGAGACCGTCATCTGCGACATATTGATAAACGCCTTCACGCCGTGATGCTTCGCCACCGCCGCCGCATTGACCGTCGCGGCCAGATAGGCATCCGAAACCGACATGCCAAAGTACATCGTCTCGCAGCCAGCAATCGCCTTATGCATCGAATCGAGGTCGAGCAGATTACCGACCACGACCTGCGCACCCATGTCGCGCAAGGCTTGCGCGCGTTCGTCTTCATTTCGCACCATCGCACGCACCGCTTTGCCTTGCTTCAAGAGCAGTTCGGTGACCGTGCGCCCTACTGCGCCGACGCGGCCCGCGGCGCCCGTAACCAGAATGGGATTTGCCATGTTTCTCTCCTGTGCGTTCACTTTAATCTAAGTCAAATTTGTTGACACAGCAGAGTGAATTCGACGGTCGGGTACCCGGCTCATGACGCGCCTGCCGCTCGCGCCGCTCTAGCCTTGCTGTTCCGGGCTTCGATGGCCTTGACGGAGTTTTCAAACGCCTTTTCCAAAACGCGCCTGCCGATGGTCCCGACCACGAAGCCGAGCAGCCGTCCCTTGAGGTTCTTGCCTTCGCGTACAACGACCACGTCAATGTCGGTCGTGCCGTTGAGCTGACGTGTGAAGGTATAGGTGTGGCCCGACGCGCCTCCCCACACGTTGGAGTCGATCGTCGCGAGGACGACGCGGTTCGGATCGGACCAGTCGTAGTGCAGCGTTCCCAGATGCCGCCCGAGCCTTCCGTGACGTCGGCCTGTGAGGAACCCCGGTCATGCACCTTGAGGTGCTCATCGGCGCTGTTGCCAAAGAGCTTCGAGCGGCCAGGCCCAAACTCGGTGAGTCCGGCGACGTACTGCTCGGGCGTCGAAGTGGTTGTCTGGTGGAGGTGGATCGTGGACATGCGTGCTCCTTATTCCATGCGTTCAGATTCGGTCAGCTTCATCGCGCCCTCACGGACACAATGATACTTCTCATTTAGACCACCCTTTAGGTTTTTGCAAGGGCGAGGTCTTTCTGATCTCCCTTTTCTAATTTCTATTCCTAGTAGGCTTCTGGCTTGGCGGGCGCAGCCTGCCTACGCGTCAGGCAGGCGAGTGGAGTGGGGAGCTTGCCGGAGGCGAGGGCGTCGAGGGCGCGGAGGCGGGCGGTGAGTTCGGCGTCGGTGAGGCGGCGGTGGCGGAAGAGCCAGCGGAGGAAGTCTTCGGCGGGGGTCTGCCCCTTTTTCGAGTTGCAATCACGACAGCAGGAAACGAGGTTGCGGTAGGAATTGCGCCCCGACTGGGCTTGAGGGACGACATGGTCGATGGTCCGTACGAGGACGGTAAGGCTGCGCAAACAGTAAAAGCAGAGGCCTCGCTCGCGCGAGTGGATGGCCCGGCGCAGAGCCTTGTTTTTGAAGAAATCGGCGTCCGCAATGCTAGCCGCGAGAGGCAGCCGGGCGGCGCCGCGGGCGGCGGTGATATAGGGGCGGATGGCGCGAATCTCCTGAGGCAAGCGGACCACCACCACGTGACCGACCTGGTTGCGTTCGACCAAACGCAAGACGCGGAGATCGAACAGGCGCCGCAGGGTGCAACGCGCGGTCATGGGACAGAGGCGGACACCGCGGGCGAGCCAGGGAATGGAAAAACGGAGGCGGGACCTCCCTTCGAGGCGGCTGTGGCGGAGGAGATGAGAATAGACGGCGCGTTCGGTGACGGAGAGGCGTAAGCGCGGCACGACCAGATCATCGAGCTGTTTCCAGAGGTGTTCGGCGTTGGGTTTTCTGTTTTTCATTGTGCGTGTCCAGTACGAGCTAGTGAGGTGTGGCGTCCTGGCGAAGCGAGACTTAGGACGTCCTTGGCAAAGCAGAAAGCAAGACGGAAGCGGGCGCAGGACGGCCGCGAGGCTAAAAGGGCCAATACGGTCTAACGTTGAGTTTCAGTAGGCTGAAAGCCAGAGCGAACCGGGGTAGGCTGCCCGCAAAAAGAAAAAGGGCAAGCCGCGTAAGTCGCAACTTGCCCTGAAAACATGGTACCAGAATGGAGACGTTTTGCAAGAGCTATTTTTGTCAGACCGCCGCCCTCGGGTGGGTCTTTTTGTCTGACGTAGCGCCGGGCTTCAGCCCGGCATCTTTTCGGCCCCATCACGTTCGCAAGTCTCAACGATATTCATCAGTGCCAGCTTTCCGTCAACTGGGCAAGTAACACACCAAACATTTCGAGCATTGCTTATGGTAGTTGGTGTGTCTTTCGAGAGAGCCGCAGCAATTTCGCTTCGGTTCCCTGGCAGACCGGTAGGATCGCCAAGGCTAAATAGTTCCGCCCAACTTTCTAAGGCCTCTCCTAAGGAGGCCCCGACTGCCTATTGGACACATGTAAAGTCCTTATATTCGAGGATGAACGTGTAAAGTGGCATACAGTAATAAACTCAAAGCTTGAACATTCGCGTATGCATTTTGGTTAAGGTGGCTACAGATTACCACTTTCCGCCCTGCGACGAATGGCCCTCAGCCACATCACGCGAATCAGCGCGCTCCCTGGATAAATCATCCGCCAATACGTGGCGAATTTCCTTTTCGTCGAAGCGTCCATCGCACAAATGCGCGTCTCCGTCGTCAAAAGTGTTCCACCTTTGGCTGCATCCTCGACGCGAAAATTGATTGCCGCAAGCGCAAATCCCGGCGCATGCAGCGCCTTGAAATCCTCCGGTGTGGGCTTCTTATCTTTGTTCGGCCGCCATCCAGGAGGAGCGACAACCAGCGTGCCCAGCACAATTTCGCTGCCGGGTTCTTCCGCGAGTTTCATGAACCCTGAGCGCATCGCGACAGCCAAGAGCGGCTCGTGGGGTGGCGGGTTTAGAATGCTGTCCGGCCCGCGCCTTCCAACCCGCCTGATCCACGTCAGGGTGTGGAACAACGTTATCTCACTCGCCGGCACATCGCGAATCGCCGCGAAAACGCGCTCGCGGGGCGCCGCAATCCGGATCGCATGAGATTCCGCGAATTGATACGCGGGCACAAAGTCGTCAAGAATCGTTGTGGGCTCCGCGATTCTCTTTTCGGGCGCCGGCAAACTTACACCGATCAAGAACACTACAACTCCGCTCAACAACACAGCAACGGCGTGCGGCCGGCCGGTGATTCCGATCCATGTCAACGGGAAAACAACGGAAACGGCCCCGAGGAAAATCGCCGCGAAGGCCACATATAGGAGGATCGTCCCAACCAGATTCATTATGGGAGACTTCGAGCTACAGCTTGAACAGCTCGCGCATGCGCTTGATTTGCGAGCGGCTGACGGGAATTTCCGTGTGTTTCTTGTCGTTCATTTTTAGCATATAGGTGGAATTGAACCACGGCACGACTTCCTTGATGCAGTGAATGTTCACCAGGAAGGAGCGGTGCGGCTTCCAAAAGGAATCCGACTCCAGCGCTTCGTCCATCTCCTCGAGCGTCCGGTAATTCGACGTGCCTTCGACGTCCCGCGCCACCACCGAGATCGCGCCGCCATCAATCGAAGCCCAGATCACATCTTCGCTGCCCACCAGCAACAAACGCTGCTGCGACTTCACTAATATTTTCACCGGCGACGAGTTCTGCTTCCCTGCACCGAGTTGGCTGACGAGTTGTTCCAGCCGCTCCGTAGCCGAAGTCTGCGTCTCCAGCATTTTGCGCGCACGCGCAATCGCTTTGGCGATGCGGGCTTTGTCGAACGGCTTCAGGACGTAGTCCACGGCGTTTACGTCAAACGCTTGTACCGCGTACTGATCAAACGCCGTGGCAAATACTACGTGGGGCATTTTCATTTTTCGCTCGACGATTTTTTTCAGCACGCCGAAACCGTCCAGCCCGGGCATCTTCACGTCCAGAAACACCAGGTCCGGCGTGTGCTCCTTGATCAGCGACACAGCTTCCACGCCGTTCTTCCCTTGCCCGATCACATTGATGTCAGGAAACCCTTTCAGCAGGAACGCCAGTTCCTCCCGCGCCGGTTTCTCATCGTCGATGATGATGGTGTTTATTGACATCTCGTAGCACAGGCCTTAGCCTGTGCCTCCTCTCTCGGGTACCCTGAAACGCCGAGTATAGGCGCACGCCGTGTCCGGAGGCAAACATGGTGGTACGCGGCTTAAGGCAGCAAATTGCGCTGTTCTCGGATTATGAGCCTCGACAGGCGAAAATAGGACGAAAATATGAAGAAAACCGTATATAGCCCGCGCCCAAAAACGGCACAAGTCCTCAGCAGCACCACCATTTATGAAGGCCCGGTCTTCGGGATTCGCCGCGACGAGATCATCGAGCCGAGCGGCGTTCGAACCGTTCGCGAAATGATCACCCACCCGGGATCCGTGGTCGTGCTTCCCGTGCTGCCGGACGGCCGGATTGTGCTCATCCGCCAGTACCGTTACGCTGCCAAGCAATACCTTTGGGAGTTGGTCGCCGGGCGAATCGACACAGGTGAAACGCCCAAAGTGGCCGCGGCGCGCGAACTGATTGAAGAAACAGGCTTTCGGGCAAAGCGATTTCGAATCTTCCTGGACATTTTCCCGACGCCCGGCTTCCTGGAGGAACGCATGTTCATCCTGCTCGCGGAGGGTTTGACCGCCGGTAAAGCGGAACCTGAGGAAGATGAGAAAATAGTTTCCCGTGCCTATAACCGCAAGCAATTGGAGGGGATGATTCGAACCGGGAAACTGCGAGACGCGAAGTCCATCGCCGGTATTCTCTATTATTTCAGATTCCTCGCCCCGCAAAAACGCTAAACCCGCCGGAACTCATTGAATCGGTTTTGTGGCCAGATAAACGAAAATTTATCTTTGCTATAAAAGAGGAATGTTCTATTGACTCGAACTTCGATTCTGGTACACTCCGCGCGATTCGTATCTTTAACAGCGTTAGGGTTATTCCACCGGCGCTGTGGAGCGAAATCTCGAGTCCCCGCTCAGGAGGGCAAGCGAAGTGCAAGGCACCGTGAAGTGGTTTAACAATTCGAAAGGATATGGCTTCATCGGGCGCGATGATGGCCCAGACGTTTTCGTGCATTATTCCGCGATCGCCGGCGACGGTTATCGCACCTTGCAAGAAGGAGACCCGGTCGAATTCGAAATTGTGCAGGGACCGAAAGGCCCGCAAGCGGCCAACGTCTCAAAGGCCGGTGGATGAGGAGGTAAGCAATTATTCGGCCGGCAGGAAGCGCCATCTTGCCGGCCTTTTTTATTGGGAGTCCAACCCGGCAAGGCGGACCGCCTCAATAAGGCTATTCGGTTTGGCTGGCTCTGCTCGATAGGCTGTGGGATGACCAGCCTCCATTCGGAAGGGTCCTTCGTTAGAAGTCCCTACTCCATCCACGGATGGATTCAGGCCTTATTAGAACCGGAGGGCGGCGGTCGGCCCCGTCGCTCATCTGAAGAGAATAGCCATTTGCAAGGTAGGAGGGGATGTCGCGGTCATCACTGATCGGAATGAATGGGCCCGCCTTCCCCAAATGGACGTGGTAGCGCTCGTCCTTGAATCGATGTGGAAATAAGCGCGTTCCGAACTTTTTGCCGCGAGACACGGTAGCAAACAGCATGGAGCCTCCACAGACGCAAGATCGCCCTCATTCTACGAGTGGCGAGGCTGTACTTGTAAGCCGTAAGTCTGTGGAAAAATGTGCATTGTTTTTCTTGCGAGGACAATACGTCAATTTCGAGGTGATTTTTGAGCAGGCGCCCCGCCAACGGCATTTTGAGCAGGCTTTGCTTGCGTCTTTTCAATTCCGTTCGCCCAAGAGATCGTCGTCTCTGCTAATTCCCGCAGCACTTCCGCGTCCGTTCTTCCCGAACTCTTCAGCACATGGAAGGAATGATCCGCTGTTTCAATGACGTGCAACGTCGCCCGGGACCCTAGCTTCGCACAGACCGGACGCAGCAACTGGAGATCGGCAAACGTATCCCTCGTCCCTTGCAGGAACAGCATCGGGGCCGTGACCTTTGCGAGATGGTCCGCTCGTTTCGTGGCCGGCCGGTTTGGTGGGTGCAGCGGAAAGCCAAAGAACACCAATCCTCGCACCCCATCCAGGGCCCCCTCCAGGGAATGTTCCGCCGC